>WNGF01004638.1_pt1 | contig 17912 bp, 14 predicted proteins | sample 5400641 | NCBI WGS metagenome assembly WNGF01 (sample SAMN13153371, study PRJNA577476) | soil metagenome | isolation source: 80 cm soil or saprolite under grassland replicate 2 | place: USA:California | collected 2016-06-15
AGATCGACGCGCTGATCGCGGGCAAGCAGAGCATGGCGCGCGAGGTGCTGGAGACGGGCGGCGAGGCGCTCCTGACCGAGCTGAGCGATGCCGAGTTGCTCCGCGTCGTCTCGCTCGATCTGCGGACCGCCCTCGACGCGGCGTGACCACCAGGCGCGCGGAGGAGGCTTGATGGCTTACAGGGAATGGAGGAGGTGGGCGCGGTACGTGCCCGTCGCCGAGCGGCGCAGCAACGGCGCGCGGCATGCCGCGAAGCTCGGCAAGCAGGGGCGCTCCCTCAGGCCGGTGGTCCCGAGCGCGCGGGGCCGGGCCCTGGCCTCGACCTTCTGGGGCCGGGCGTGGTGCGACAACCTGACGGCGTACGCCGTCCTCGCCAACCGCCTCGAGCGCGGGCGGCGCTACCTGCGGAACGGGCTGGTCCTCGACCTGCAGATCGGGCCCGGCACGGTGACGGCCCTCGTGAGCGGGTCCGAGGTCTACGAGATCCGTGTCCGGATCAAGCCGATGCCCCGCGAGCGGTGGCGGACGGTGGTGAAGGGCTGCGCCGGCAGGATCGACTCCGTGGTCGAGCTGCTGGCCGGGCGGTTCGACGAGAGCGTCATGGCCCACGTCTGCCGGCAGGGAACGGGCTTGTTCCCGGCGCCGGTGGAGATCACCTACGAGTGCACGTGCCCGGACGGCTACGGCGGCGGGTGGCTGTGCAAGCACGTCGCGGCCACCCTCTACGGCGTCGGCGTGCGCCTCGACGAGGATCCGGAGCTGCTGTTCCGCTTGCGCCAGGTCGCGCACGCCGACCTGCTGGCCCGCGCCACCGCCCGCCTGGCCGGCGCCGCGCCGCCGAGGGGCAGCGCCCGCCGCGCGATCGCCGACGACCGGCTGTCGGCGGTCTTCGGGATCGAGCTGGAGCCCGGTCCCGCGCCCGGCGCGCGTCCGCCCGGCCGCCCGCGCCGGGCGCGATGACGGCCTCTCGATCGCTTGACCTCTCGGTTCCGTGGCGCTACCGTGACCAGCGAGTTCCACGGGTCGACCTGGCAACAACACACTCCGAAGGAGGAAGCGGACCATGTCTAACCTCAACAGTATCGACACCATCCTGAGTCGAGCCGTCGAGTCGAAGGCGGTGCCGGGAGTCGTCGCGGTCGCCGCCACCGACAAGGGAGTCCTGTACGAGGGGGCGTTCGGCACGCGGGAGGTGGGAAAGAACGCGCCGATGACGCTCGACACGGTGGTCTGGATCGCTTCGATGACGAAGGCGATCACCGCGACCGCCGCCATGCAGCTCGTCGAGAACGGCAAGCTCGGTCTGGAGCGGCCGGCGAGCGAGGTCGTTCCCGAACTCGCCGCGGCCAAGGTGCTCGAGGGCTTCGACGCTGCCGGCAAACCGCGCCTGCGGGCGCCCAAGCGGCCGATCACGCTCCGCCACTTGCTGACCCACACCGCGGGCTTCGGCTACGAGATCTGGGACCCGGCGATCGCCCAGTATCAGACCGCCACCGGCACGCCGGGCATCACCACCTGCACGAATGCCGCGCTGACCACCCCGCTGATGTTCGACCCGGGCGATCGGTGGGAATACGGGATCAACATCGATTGGGTCGGCAAGGTCGTCGAGGCCATGAGCGGTCAGAAGCTCGACCGGTACTTCCAGGAGCACATCTTCGGCCCGCTCGGCATGAAGGACACGTCGTTCAAGATCTCCCCGTCACAGCGGGCGCGGCTGGCGACCGTGCATCAGCGGGGCGAGGGCGGCGCGCTCGCCCCGATCGAGTTCGGGCTCCCGGAGGACCCGGAATTCCTGATGGGCGGCGGTGGGCTCTACGGCACCGCCGGGGATTACCTGACCTTCGCCCGGATGATCATGCAGGATGGCAGCTTCAAGGGCGTCCAGGTGCTCCGCCCCGAGACGGTCGCCCTCATGTCCCAGAACCACATCGGCCCGATCGAGGTCGGCGTGTTCAAGACCGCGATGCCGGCGCTGTCCCACGACATCGAGCTGTTCCCCGGCATGAGCAAGAAGTGGGGCCTGAGCTTCCTGATCAACACCCAGCCAGCGCCGACGGGCCGTTCGGCCGGCAGCCTCGCCTGGGCCGGTCTCGCCAACACCTTCTTCTGGATCGACCGCGCCAAGCGGGTCTGTGGCGTCTTCCTGTCTCAGCTCTTGCCGTTCTACGACCCGGCGGCCATCGACGTGTTCGGGAAGTTCGAGACGGAGGTGTACCGCGCGCTCTAGCATTGCCGGCGCAATCCCGTCCTGGGGGAGGTTCGGAGGGGGGCGACGCCCCCCTCCGAGTGCCTTAGGTATGGAAGGGCGCGCTACGACGCTGGGACCTCGCGCCTCCGCACCTCGTCGAGCCGGCGAGCGGCGATCGCTCGTTCCTCGTCGGTGAAGAGCGCCGAATACTCAGGCTTCAGCACGAGCGTCTCCATCGCGAGGTCCAGGCGATTCTTCTCGCCAAGCTTGAGCAGACCCTTCGAGACTCCCCTCGTCTCGAGCAACCGCTTGGCCGCCGCCACACCTCCGTGCCGCCTCACCGTTCGCAGGAAATACGATGCCCAGTAGCCGGTCTCGCGCCCTGCCGTCCGGTAGACCGTCTCGATCATCTCGCTTGCGAACCGCGCACCGAGATCGCTCATCGTGGGTCCTCCTCGAGGCAGGATCCTTCCAGCGCGCTCGCGGGGTCAAGACGTATCCCTGCCAGTACATGCTCGTCTCCGAAGTACCGGGCTAAAAGCGCCTCGAAGTAAAGCGCCTCGGACTAAAGCGCCTCGAACCTCGCGAGGCAGCCGGTCGCGCGCGGTCCCATCCGTCGGGAAGGAAAACCGGCTTGCCACCGGACGCTCGCAGCTTCCCCTGGAGCCATTCCACCATCGTCAATCGAGCTTTTCGCCGGTAGCGGTCCGGGTGGCTACATTGCCGAACCCAGCGCGCCTGCTCACGCGCATTCAGGAAGGTCACAGCAGCGGTGACAGCCCCGCCCACCGTCCGAGTGTCCATCTCGACCGCCCCACATCTGCCCATCCCGCTTTCCTCCTCTCTGCCAGAGCAAGCTCAGGTCCCCCCTGCGACGATGAAGCCCTGAGACTCCTCTGCCGGAGCCGGTAGGGTTCGTGTGCAAAAGCGAGCCCCATGCATCTTATTGTAAGCAACTAGAAAAAAGACTGCACGGAGTCCATCGTAAGTGGTCGGAATTTTGGGTTCGCCACTTTGGCATGAATCCCGCACGCCCTTCTGCACCACTGTTTGTCAAAGGCGCAACGCGGCTCGCTATTTTTTGCGGAACGTGATGGGGCATGTCGCGCTGCTGGGAGGGCGACCTGGAGCGGCTGCGCACCCTTGGGACGCGACGACGGCTTGGTTCCTGATCTAACCTATCGACAGCGTCGGATCAGCGCGGCCCGGCCACCGTCCACCCGCAAGTGATGCCCGAATCGGTCCGGCGTGCGGTCTCGCTGTCGTTCGCGCTTTCTCTGCTCTTCCTGAGCGCGCATGTGACGAGCGCGCAGGTCAGCGTGCTCACGCAACGCTACGACAACGCCCGCACCGGCCAGAACCTCGCCGAGACCGTGCTGACTCCGACCAACGTCGTCGCCGGGACGTTCGGACGCCTGTTCGCCTATCCCGTTGACGGATACGTCTACGCGCAGCCGCTGTACGTCCCGAACCTGGACATCCCCGGGCTCGGCGTCCGCAACGTCGTCTTCGTCGCCACAGAGCACGACAGTGTGTATGCCTTCGACGCCGACAACGGCGCCGCCGGGCAGCTCTGGCACGTGAACTTCCTCAACCCGGCGGCGGGCGTCACGACGGTGCCGAGCAGCGACGTCAACAACACCACCGACCCCGGCCAGGACATCGTCCCGGAGATCGGCATCACGGGAACACCGGTGATCGATCCCGTGAGCAGCACGCTGTACGTCGTGGCGAAGACGAAGGAGATCGTGGATTCACAGGCCCACCTCGTGCAGCGACTGCACGCGCTCGACCTCGCGACGGGAGCCGAGAAGTTCGGCGGCCCCATCGTTATCGGCGACGCGATCCTCAGCGCGCCGTTCCTCAACGGCGGCGTGACCACCTACGTGAGCGGCCCGGTGGTGGGTGGATCGACGTTCGATGCGGCGTGGGCGTTGAATCGCTACGGGCTCCTCCTGCTCAACGGCGTCGTCTACGTCGGATGGGCGTCGCATGGTGACTCCGGCTTCTACCACGGTTGGGTGAGTTCTTCACGTGTGACGCGACCTACGCCAGCGGCCAGACGGGTATCCTCGTCTTCCCGTCCACGCTGACGGCGAACGAGATCGCGGCGTGGCAGGCCGGCAGCGTGCCGGCGCTCGCGACCGGCAGCGGTGCCTGGGACTCCTCGACCTTCGCGGGTGCCGATGAGACGAGCCAAGGCGGCGTCGACGAGTCCGATCGCTGGTACGTGCCGGACAACGTCCCGCCGCTCTGGAAGGTCGGCGCCGTCATCAAGGGCTCCGACAGCGCGAACTACAACTTCGCCGCCAACTGGAAGATCACGCCGCCGAACAACCAGTACGCGCAGATCACGCTGGGCACGGTGACGAGCGGCGGCGGCGGACCGATGGTCCGCATGAACCGGGGCGCGCATACCGGCTACGTGCTGTTCATCTTCAAGAACACGCCGTCGGCGTCCGGCATCTACGCGTGGACCGGTGGACAGAACCTCACGCTGCTGCAGGCGTTCACGCCGTCGCGTATCCAGGCCGGCGACAAGTGGGGCCTGTACGCCAACGACACGTCGCTCGACGTCAAGCTCAACGGCGTGTCGGTGGGCGCTCCCTTCCCGATCACCGACGCGACGTATCCGAGCGGTGACGTCGGCATGGAGCTGTTCGGCAACATCATGACGATCACGGCCTGGGAGGGCGGCGACATCAACGGCTCGAGCGCGAACCAGATCAGCCTGGCGTGGACGGCCTCGACCGACAACGTGGGCGTGACGGGTTACCAGGTGGAGCGCTGCCAGGGCGACGGCTGCGCGAACTTCGCCCAGATCGCCAGTGTGGCGGGTACCGCTTACGGTGATTCGGGGCTGGCGTCGGGGACGAGCTACAGCTATCGGGTGCGGGCGACGGATGCGCCGGCAATCTCAGCGGCTACTCGAACACCGCGACGGCAAGCACGCCGGTGGTGGATACCACGCCGCCGACGGCACCGACGGGTCTGACGGCGACGGCGGCGAGCTCGACCCAGATCAACCTGGCGTGGACGGCCTCGACCGACAACGTGGGTGTGACCGGCTACTTGCTCGAACGTTGCCAGGGGGCAGGCTGCACGAACTTTGCTCAGGTCGCTAGCCTGACGACAACCAGCTACAACAACACGGGGCTGGCGTCGGGGACGAGCTATAGCTATCGGGTGCGGGCGGCGGACGCTGCCGGCAACCTGAGCAGCTACTCGAGTACGGCGACGGCCAGCACGCCGGCGCCGCCGGATACGACGCCGCCGACGGCGCCGTCCGGTCTGACGGCGACGACGGTGAGCACGACGCAGATCAACCTGGCGTGGACGGCCTCGACCGACAACGTGGGCGTGACGGGCTACCTGGTGGAGCGCTGCCAGGGTGGTGGGTGCACGACCTTCGCGCAGATCACGAGCGTGACGACGACCACCTTCAACAACACGGGGCTGACGGCGGCGACGAGCTACAGCTACCGGGTGCGGGCGACTGATGCCGCCGGCAACCTGAGCGGCTACTCGAACACCGCGAGCGCGACTACCCTCACCGCGCCGGACACCACGCCGCCGACGGCGCCCTCGGGCCTGACGGCGACGGCGGTGAGCACGACGCAGATCAACCTGGCGTGGACGGCGTCGACCGACAACGTGGGCGTGACGGGCTACCTGGTGGAGCGCTGCCAGGGCAGTGGATGCACGACCTTTGCCCAGATCACGAGCGTGACGACCACTACGTTCAGCAACACGGGCCTGACGGCGGCGACGAGCTACAGCTATCGGGTGCGGGCGACAGATGCCGCCGGCAACCGCAGCGCTTACTCGAACACCGCTACCGCCGTGACGCAGTCGACGGCGCCCGGCATCGCGTTCGTCCAGGTCAGGTCCACCACGTCCAAGAGCGCGAAAAGCACGGTCACGCTGGCGTACTCGGCAGCGCAGCGGGTGGGAGACCTGAACGTCGTCGTCGTCGGCTGGAACGATGCCTCGACGACCATCACCTCGGTCACCGACACGAAGGGCAACGTCTACGCCCTCGCGGCCGGACCGACGGTGCAGCCCGGCCCGGCCGGAGGAGGCGGGCTGAGCCAGGCCGTCTACTACGCGAAGAACATCGTGGCCGCCGCGGCGAACGGCAACACCGTGACGGTCAAGCTCAGCGCCGCGGCACCGCTCGTCGACGTGAGGATCCTCGAGTATAGCGGGGTCGACACGGTCAACCCGCTGGATGGAAGCTCGGCGGCCGTGGGCAACAGCGCGACGGCCGACGCCAGCCCGCTGACGACGACCAACGCGAACGATCTGCTGGTGGCCGCCGACACGGTCTGGACAAGCACGGCGACCGCCGCCCCCGGGTTCACCGCCCGGATCTTCACGAACTACGGCGACATTGCAGAGGACCGGATCGTCACGGCGACCGGTACGTACACCGTGCCGACGCCGCTCAATGCCTCCGGGCCCTGGGTGATGCAGATGGCGGCATTCAAGGCGGCACGGTGAGGAGGGTGACACCGATGACGTGGGAAGCGCCCGATTTCGTGGAAGTGAAGATGGACGCGGAGATCAACTCGTATCAGGACGATTTCGGCGGCGGGCCGGACGACCGCTTCTAGGCGTTCGACGCCTCGAGGCTGATCCTCGAGGTGAGCGGTAGCGGGTGGCAAGACGGCCCGTTGCCGCTCGCCGAGCGGTCGGGGTGGAGCCGAATCGCACGATAGATAGAATATGCCTCTCCTCCCGCTAGGGTGGTGCTTAGCGGCACCACCACACACGAGGGGGAGAGCTATCGGCGCCGCGTCGCGCCGAGTCCGCCCGCCGGCAGCCGCTCAGGGGCCGGCCGCCCGGAACGTCACCAGTTGCATCACCCACGGCCCCGCGCCCGATAGGGGCGCGGTCGCGCGATAGCTGCCGGTGCTGGTGACGACCTGATCCTCGGCAATATCGCCATCCGGGCTCGTGATCATCCGGCTAGTAAACCCAACCCCGGGTCCCGCCGTGATCGTCCAGACCATGTTGCCGCCGACCAGGAGATCGTTGCCATTGGTGGTGGTCACCGCCCCGCTGTCGCTCGTCGAGCTGTTGCCCGCCGCGGCGGCGGTCACATCCAGGGGGTTCGTTCGGTCCAGCCCGCTGTACTCGAGGATTCGGACGTCGGGATAGGTTGCGGCGACGCTGAAACGCACGGTCACCGTGTTCGCGTTGGCGGCCGCTCCGAGGATATTCTTCGCGTAGTAGATCGCCTGGGTCAGCCCGCCTCCTCCGGCCGCGCCGGGTTGGACCGTCGGCCCCACCGCGAGCGTGTAGGCATTGCCCATCGTGTCCGTGACGGCAATCACCGCGGCCGTGGTGTCGTTCCAGCCGACGATCACGGCGTTGAGATCCCCAGCGTTCTGTGCGGCCGTGTACGCGACCGTGACCGAAGCGGTCGGGGCTTGGGGAGTCGCGTAGTTGCCCTGGACGAAAGCGATGGTGCCGGTGCTCGGCGGGGGCGAGCCAAGGGTGGTCGCGCTCGCGGTCTTCGAGAAGCCGCTCAGGTTGCCGGCGGCATCCGTCGCCCGGACCCGGTACCTGTAGCTGGTCGCCGCCGCGAGAGCCGAATTGCTATAGGTGGTCGTCGTCACGCTGGCGACCTGGGCGAAGGCCGTGCACTTCCTCCCCTGGCATCGTTCCACGAAGTAGCCGGTCACGCCGACGTTGTCGGTCGAGGCGGTCCACGCCAGATTGATCTGGCTCGTGCTCGCCGCGGTCGCCGTCAGGCCCGACGGGGCCGTCGGCGGGGTGGTGTCCGGCGGAGCGGATGTCGCGGCCGTGGCGGTGTTCGAGAAGCCGCTCAGGTTGCCGGTGGCATCCGTCGCCCGGACCCGGTAGCTGTAGCTGGTCGCCGCCGCAAGACCCGCATCGCTATAGATGGTGCCCGCCACGCTGGCGACCTCGGCGAAGGCCGTGCACCCGCTGCCCTGGCATCGTTCCACGAGGTAGCCGGTCACGCCGACGGAGTCGGTCGCGGCGGTCCACGCCAGATTGATCTGGCTCGTGCTCACCGCGGTCGCCGTCAGGCCCGACGGGGCCGTTGTCGGCGTGGTTTCGTCGGCCTTGAGCTCGACCGCCGACACCTGATAGGAGTTGCTGGCCTTCGGAATGAGGGTCCAATTGTAGTTCTGTTGCGCGAGATTCGTGCCGTAGTAGTTGTGCGCGTACCCGTCGGCGTTGTCGAAGGTATCGAAGTCGGTCTCGCCGGGATACGTGACCGGCATGAAGAGTGCGGAGGCCGGCGCCCCCGAGGCGAAGCCCGTCATGGGCCCCTGCCCGATCGCGAGGACCACGAGGATCAGCCCATTCTGGTTCACCGGGGTGATGGACGGCGCGTTGTTGAACGACGAGACGTTGCTCGCCGCGCCGTCAGCGACAACCGCCGACTGCGCGAGAACGCCCGAGGTCGCCGCCCCCGTGATGTCCCACAACGCAATCGTGGTGTTCGAGTTGATGTTTGTCAGGGGGACGGTCACGCGAAGCGTAGAGTCGGTCGTGGGATTCTGAGCGTACTGGATCGCGGGATACCCCGGGTCATTCTGGGCCAGCGTCCACATATTGCTGTTGCTGTCGGTAATCGCGGAGGTCGTGGAGCCCCCAAGGACGTTGGCTGCGACCAGGAGGTTGCCCTGTGCGGGAAAGAACTCGGTCCACGAGCCCGGCACCGACAACGCAGTGCTGACGTAGAACTGCTGCTTGATGATTCGGATACCCGCCGCGGGGGCGGTGCCGGCGGACGCCGCCTTGATCTCGACGGCGATCGCATTGAAGGTATCCGACCCGGATTGTGTCGCCGTCATCGTCGGGTTGAAGTTCGTGCCGTCGCCGAGACGCGCCTGAAGGGCGAAGGGTGAGGCATCGTGGGCGCTGTTGATGTCCCCGCCCAACATCGCCCATCCGCTGCCAGCCGTCCACCCCGTGACGTTCGCGGCGTTCTGTCCGCCGGCCACCCCATTGTTGTCGATCGCGTAGTGGAGCACGAGGTTGCCGCTCACCGCCGGCGAGGGAGAGAGCGTGCCCGACGCGATACCCGTGTGGGTGGTGTTGATGCTGGACCGGCTGCTTCCCACCGGGCTGCTGGTCGCCACGTTGTAGTATTCCAGGAACACGGCATGGATGCCCGCGACCGCCGAGCCGAACGTGACGGTGATGACGCGAGTGCCCGCCGCGACGTTTGGGAGGACGAACACGCTGGTCTTGGCGTTGCCCGAGCCGCCGTCCGCAGTGACGGCCGCCGCTGGCCACGCGTTACTGCCATCGTCGGTGATCGAGGAGACGGAGACGTCACTAGGATAGTCGAGGAACATGACCAGGCAGTTCCCCGAGAGCGTCTTGTTCGGCAACCGGAAGGTGTAGTTCGTCGCCGTCAGGCCACGCACGGGCGAGTTTGTGCCGGTGTAGTAATGCTGGACGAGAGTCGGCGTCTGGCCCCACGCCGAAGTTGCGACGAGCAGGAACGCGAGCGCGATGGCGAGTCGCGTCATCGGCTGCGCCTCTGCACAACGGTGATCGCCGGCGGTGGCCCCGACGGTCGGTCGCCCTGTTTCACGACGTTGACCGAGTCCTGGCGGGTGCGGGTGCCAGGGCGTAGAAAGCGATGCACCCGGCATGACTCCGCATTCAGGAGGGTATGGTGCAGGTCCCTGCGGCGAATGGTTGCTTGCTCTGCTACGTTGCTGCGGTCGGTGGCGTGTCTCACGTGCGATAGTCCTTTCCCTGCCCATCGTCGGGAGCGGGTTCATGAACTCGCGGTAGACCTTGCCGTTGCTCGTCATGCAGTATACGTTTGACGATCACCAAAATACGCGGAATTTGTGACTGGGCACGCTGCGCCGGGGATGGGTTGCGAGGCGGCGGGAGTTGATTTGAGGTAAACCGTTGCCGCCGAAGGCGCTAAGGGGTGAGGGTCCGGAGTCTGACCACTCCGGATCCTCTGCACGTCAGGAACTCCCGGAACTCGCGCTCGCCAGACTGCGTCAGGCCCGCTCCGTCGCCCGCCTCCGCCACCGCGTCCAGGGAGGCCTCCAGGTGGAGCGCGATGACTGGTGCAGCACGGTGTGCTCGGCATCTCGCGGGCGATAGACGGGCGCGACACATCCCATGCCTCTGGGTGGCGCGCCCGCGCTGCTCAGGCCTGCGCCGGACCCTAGGAAACACAAAGGCCCTTGTCGGATCGGCCGGCGCGGCGCGCCCGATGGGCGCCCGTGGCCGCCGCGGGGGCAGGGACCGATACCGCCGAGCGCGCGTCGGGTCGCGGGACGCTCAGCGCGCGCCGGCGCGGGCCTGCTCGATCAGCGCGTGCAGGCGGGCCGGCGTCACCGGCACCTCGCGGATGGTGACGCCGAGGTCGGCCACCGCGTCCTCCACCGCGTTGGCGATGGCGGCGGCGCCCGGGATGGCGCCGCTCTCGCCCACGCCCTTGACGCCGAGCGGATTGATGACCGAGGGGTGCTCGGTCAGCGCCACCCTGATGTCCGGCAGGTCGTCGGCCCGGGGGATCGCGTAGTCCATGAGGCTGCCGCTGAGGAGCTGGCCGGCGCCGTCGTAGACGACCTGCTCCATGAGGCCGGCGCCGATGGCCTGGACAGCGCCTCCTCGAAGCTGGGCCTCGACGATGACGGGGTGAATGGCGCGGCCGGGGTCGTGCACCACGGCATAGGCGAGGAGGCGCACGGCGCCCGTCTCCACGTCAACTTCCACCGCGGCCGCCTGCGTGCCGAAGGCCCAGGTGACGGTGTCCGGGTAGAAGTAGGTGCAGGCGTGCAGCCCGGGCTCGCCCGTGACCTTCATGGCGCGGGAGCGGACGGCGGCCTGGGCGAGGCGGCCAAGGGTGACGGCGCGGTCGGGCATCCCCGCGACGAAGGCGCAGCTCTCGGCGATCCGCACGTCCTCGGCGGCGCACTCGAGGAGCTCGGCGGCCACGCGCGACGCCCGCTCGCGCACCTCGCGCGCGGTCTGCGCCACCGCGGGGCCCGCATTGGCCATGACGCGGCTGCCGCCCGTGCCCATGCCGAAGGGGACGAGCGTGGTGTCGCCGGCCGTGACGATCACGTCCTCGAAGGCGGCGCCCAGCTCCTGGGCGCAGACCTGGGCCAGGGTCGTCGCGTGGCCCTGGCCCTGGGCGGCCACGCCGATCAGCACGTAGACCTTGCCGGTGGGGTCCACGCGCACGGTGGCGCCCTCGAAGGGCCCGAGCCCCGTGCCCTGCGCATAGCACGCGACGCCCACGCCGATGCGCCGCGCGCCGCTCTTCTGCGCGGCCTGGCGCCGGCGCCACTCGTCATAGCCGAGCAGCGCCAGCGCGCGCTCGAAGGCGGCGGGGAAATCGCCCGGGTCATACGCGATGGGGACGCCGTCCTTGTAGGTCAGGCCGGGGCGGTAGGGCATCTCCTCGGGGCGCACGAGGTTGCGCCGCCGGATCTCGGCCGGATCGAGACCGAGGCGGCGCGCGCCGAGGTCCATCAGCCGCTCCATCACGAAGACGGCCTCGGGCCGGCCGGCGGCGCGATAGGCCGTGTTGAGCGTCTTGTTGGTGACCACGCTGGTCCCGGCGTTGCGGTAGTGCGCCACGCGGTAGGGGCCGGGCAGGTGGTTCACGGTGTTGAGCGTGAGGCCGTTGCCCTGGGCCGGATAGGCGCCCACGTCGGCGAGGAAGCTCGCGTCGATGCCGGCGATGGTGCCGTCCCGCCGGAAGCCGATGCGCACCTGGTGGACCTGCTCGCGGTCGTGGCCCGTGCTCGCGAAGTCCTCGCGCCGGCTCTCCACCCACTTGACCGGACGCCCCAGTCTCTGCGCCGCCAGGGCTACCAGCGCCTCTTCCGGGTACGGCGCGCCCTTGGGACCGAAGCCGCCGCCCACGTCGGGCGTGAGCACGCGCACCTCCTCAGCGGGGAGCCCGAGGATGCGCGCGACGGCATCGCGAACCGAATAGGGGTTCTGCGTGGAGGACCAGAGGACGAACCGTCCCGAGTCCGGGTCACGATATGCCCACGCCCCGCGCGGCTCGATGAACACCGCGGCCAGGCGCGGGTGGCGGAGCCGCTCGCTCACGACCACGTCGGCCTCGGCGAGCGCGCGCTCCGCATCGCCCAGGGCACCGCGGGCCACCACCGCGGCATTGTCGGGCCAGCCCTCGTGAAGGCGCGTCGAGGAGGCCAGCGCCTCCTCGGGCGTGACGAGGGCCGGGAGCGGCTCGTACGCCACGATCATCCGCTCCAGCGCGTCGGCCAGGTGGTAGGGGTCGTCGGCCACCACCACGGCCACGGGCTCACCCACGTAGCGGACCACGTCCCGCGCGAGGACGGGCGCGGCGAAGGGCCGGCCCTTGTGCGCGCCCTCGGAGCCCGCGAGGATGGGCCGGACCGCCTCGGGCAGATCGGCCGCGCTCCACGCCGCGACGACGCCGGGCAGTGAGAGCGCCTCGCGCGTGTCGACCTTCAGGACACGGGCGTGGGCGTGCAGGCTCCGCACCACGCCGAGGTGGAGCAGCCCCTCACGCGTGAGGTCATCGAGGTAGCGGCCGGCGCCCACGAGGAGACGCCGGTCCTCCTTGCGTCGCGGCGAGCTGCCGATCAGGTCCGAGGGCTGGTCCATGCGGGGCAGTGTACGCGCCGCTCCGTGCGAAGGGAAGAGTGAAGGCAATGGGTAACGGATCAACGTGCTCTCGGCACCGGGTCACGTCGCGAGCCAGACGAGGCACGAGGGAGCCTGCGTCCTCCCTGTACGCCGAGCGTCGCTGGCGGCGGAGTCGCGAAGTACACCGAGGCCCATTGGCCGAGTCCCCGCCCCCGCGAACGCTTGACGGACCGATCCGCCCGTGCGTAGCTTTCGAAGTGTCGGATCAGATGCGTTGCACCTCGTGACCCGCGGAGAGCGCCATGAGCAACCTGATCCCATCCGAGCGCAAGCCCGATCACCCGGTCGACCCGCTGTTCGTGCGTCGCTGGTCGCCCCGCGCCATGTCGGGCGAACCGGTCTCGGTCGCCGAGCTCATGAGCCTCCTGGAGGCCGCCCGCTGGGCGCCGTCATCCTTCAACGGGCAGCCCTGGCGCTTCCTCTACGCGCGGCGCGACACGGCGGCCTGGCCCACGTTCGTGGGACTAATGAGCGAGGGCAACCGGCGCTGGGCGAGCAAGGCGGGCGCCCTGATCGTCGTGGTGTCGCGCACGCTGTTCGAGCACAACGGCCAGCCGTCCCGGACGCATTCGTTCGACACGGGAGCGGCCTGGGCCAACCTCGCCCTGCAGGGCACGATCATGGGCCTGGCCGTCCACGGCATGCAGGGTTTCGACTACGACCGCGCGCGGACGGAGCTGCGCGTGCCGTCCGCGTTCGACGTGGAGGCGATGATCGCCGTCGGGCGACGGGGCAAGGTCGAGGACCTGCCGGAGGCGCTCCGCGAGCGCGAGAAGCCGTCGCCCCGCAAGCCGGTCTCGGAGATCAGCTTCGAGGGGGGCTTCCCGGCATGACCCCGGTCCGCAGCGAACGAGACCGGGACAGGCACATGATGCGCATCGCCGCGACCGAGGTGAGCCCACTGGCACTCGCTGGAACTCTTGACGAGGAGTGGCCGAACGGGTATGCTTCGCGGTCTGCGCAATTGAGCGTGGTCGGGAGCAGGACGTGGATCGAACGGTCAAGCGGGCAGCGCTCAGTGACACCTCACGCGGGCATTTGCGTCCTGATGCCAGCGCGCTCGTCGTCCAGGCTCGCCCGGCGGGCCGATAGGGCGACCAGAGAGGAGGCAACCATGCCAACGACGTAGATCGACGAACAGGGAGGTCACCGATGAGCTCGTTCAGTCGCTCCAGGTGGGAAGAAGTCAATCAGCTCAGGGCAGGCAATCGCGCCGTCGAGGAGACGCGACTCGAGGCCAACACCCTTTGCGCGCGATGCCAGTGGGGCCATCTCTACCGCCGGCGCCACCGCCTGCAATTCCGGGTCTTCTGCGGTTACCTCGAGCATTACGTCCCCTCGGACATCGTCGAATGCTCGAAGTTCAGCGACGCGAAGACCCTGTCGCTCTCCGACATGGTCAACATCGCGCTCCCCGTCGATCCCCGGGTCGGCGTCGATGAGCGGAGTTATCGCTAGGAGACTCGGAGGGGGGCCTCGCCCCCCTTCCGGACCTCCCCCCAGGCACGTTGCGCCGGCAAAGCCGGCGCTCGAACGCGCCGATGCCGTCGCGCGAGCTTTTCTCCGACAAGCTCCTGGCGAATCGGAGGGGGCGTAGCCGGGTGCCATGCGCATCCCCCTCGCATCAGGCGCGTGGCTCGACTACGACCCCGGCTGGCTGTCGCCCGCGGAGGCCGACGAGACGCTGCGGGCGCTGCGCGACGAGCTGGCCTGGGAGCAGCGGGAGATCGTGCTCTTCGGACGGCGGATCCTCCAGCCCCGCCTGATCGCCTGGGCCGGGGAGCTCGGCTACCGCTACTCGGGGCAGACGCTCGAGCCGCGGGCGTTCACGCCGGCGGCGCGCCTGCTCCTCGTGCGCGTGCGGGCGCAGGGCGGCGCGCCCTTCAACCACGTCCTCGCCAATCGCTACCGGAGCGGCGACGACAGCATGGGGCTCCACTCCGATGACGAGCCGGAGCTGGGGCCCGACCCGGTGGTGGCCATCGTGTCGCTCGGCGCCGCCCGGCGCCTCGTCATCAAGCCCCGGCGGAAAGCGGACCGGACGCGACACGACCTCGAGCTCGGACACGGCGCCCTCCTGGTGATGGGCGGCGCCTGCCAGCGCCACTACGTGCACGGCGTGCCGCGGCAGGCCGGCATCCAGGGCGAGCGCATCAGCCTGACCTTCCGGATGCTCCTGCAGGCCCCCTGACCCGCCGCTTCGCGAGGCCTCCAAAACTATCGTCTGAGAGTTGACTAACTCTCGTTTTGGAGTTATTGTGGACCAGACAGGAGGACGCCATGCCCGTCAAGCGCTCTCTCAAGACGGTGAAGAGCTCCCGCCGGCTGGCGGCGGCCCCGAAACGCGCAGTGATTTTCACGTCGTTCGTATCGAGGGACACCTCGTCGGCGAGGAAAATCGACGCCATTCGCGCCGGGGTGGGCGCTCGCGTGGTGGACGACATGGTCGAGTACCTCGACGTGCCGAAGAACGTCATCTTCGGTATCCTGCACACCCCGGAAAGCACCGCCCACAGGTTGATCAAGGACAATCGCAACCTGGATGCAGCAGCCTCGGAGCGGGTGGTGCGCGTAGCCGACATCACGCGGATGGCGGAGGAGACCTTTGGCGGACGGGAGGCGGCGACGCGGTGGCTGAAGAGCGCCAACCTCGCGCTCGGTGGGGCGACGCCACTGTCCATGCTGGACACGGAGCCCGGCGCGGGTGAAGTGCGCAGGATCCTCGCCTCGATCAATTACGGCGGCGCCTTCTAGACTTGAAACGTCCAAGAAGGGCCCACTCGCCGGCGCGGTCGTCTGGCGAATCGCGCGGCGTCGCCACGCTCTGGACAGGCTCGGCACCGGCGCCCGACAGGATGGCGGCCGCTGGAACCGGGTGGGAACAGGCATCATATACACAGGCTGCACGATCGCCATCACGGCATTGGAGAGGTTCGTGCACCTGGCCGGGGTGGTCCCGCCCGACCTGGTTCTGGTTCGGGTGCAGTTGCCTGACGGTCACTCGGCGGAGACACCGAGACTCTCGGATCTTCCGAGAGACTGGGATCTCGTGCCGGCCGGGCCGGCCAGCATGGACTTCGGCACGAAGTGGGCGCAGGAACAGCGCTCGCTCGTCCTGTACGTTCCCTCGGCGGTGCTCCGTGAGGAGACCAACGCACTTCTGAATCCCGGCCACGCCGAGTTCGCCGCGGTCACGATGACGATCGAGCGCGCCTTCAGTTACGATCCTCGCATGTACCGCCCGCGCCGAGCCCCGACCGGAAAGAGGCCGTGACGGCGGAGACGATCCTGCGGTCACCCGAGATGGCGCCGGACGGCCTCGATCGTCCGGGCGCACTCGGCCTCGGAGACCTGCTTCGGGGAGTGGGTGTGCTCCCAGGTCGGCCGGGTGGGGTTGGGGTCGTCCGCGTAGCGAGGGAAGAGGTGCCAGTGCAGGTGCGCCACGGTGTTGCCCAGGAGCTCGTAGTTCATCTTGCGCGGCGAGAACGCCCGATCGATGGCACGCGCCACCCGCAGCATGTCCTGGAAGTAGGCGGTGCTCTCGCCCTCCGGCAGATGGTAGAGCTCGGTGGCGTGGCGACGCGCGATCACCAGCGTGTAGCCGGGGTAGTACTGGTCGCTCCCGAGCACGGCCACTGCCGTGGGCAGGAGCGCCACCCGTCGCGACACGGCCCCGGAGGGGGCCCGGTAGGTCTCGGCGCTCTCGAGGGCCACCACCACCGGACAGAAGGAACAGCTCGTCTCGCTCATGGGCTCCCCCACCGGCTCGAGTTCACCGCCGACCCCCCCGGTACGCTAGCACACCCTCACGAACGCACGCTCTGGGTCGTGGGCTCGATGAAACCCCCGCCACCCACCCGGGCGGCGGCTTCTGCTACAATGCCGCCCGTTCGCCATGACCGACCGCCCCCTGCCGCTCCACGGCATCCGCGTGCTCGAGCTGGCCCAGATCGTGGCGGGCCCCTTCTGCGGCACGCTCATGGCCGAGTTCGGCGCCGAGGTGATCAAGACCGAGCTGCCGGGCAAGGGCGATGACCTCCGCCGGCTCGGGCCCACCGAGGACGGCTGCAACTACTGGTACGCCGTCGACAACCGCGGCAAGAAGGTCGTGACGCTCGACCTGCGCACGCCAAAGGGGCAGGAGCTCGTGCGCCGCCTCGTGCCCCTCTGCGACGTCGTGATCGAGAACTTCCGGCCCGGCGTGCTGGAGTCCTGGGGACTGGGCTGGGAGGACCTCCGCACGCTCCGCCCCTCGCTGATCATGGCGCGCATCACCGCCTTCGGCCAGACGGGGCCGCTGCGCCAGGGCCCGGGCTTCGCCGCCATCGCCTCGGCCTTCGGCGGCACGTGGTATGTGAACGGCCCCGCCGACCGGCCGCCGGCGCGGCCCACGCCCGTCTATCCCGACTATCTGACCGGCCTCTTCACGGCCTTCGGCGTGATGGCCGCCCTCCGTCACCGCGACGCCACCGGCGAGGGCCAGTGGATCGACGCCGCGCTCTACGAGTCGGCCTTCCGCATCCTCGAGTACACGCCCACGCTCTACGGCAGGAAGGGCGTGGTGCGCGAGCGGGGCGGCATCCAGCACTCCGGCTGGCCGGGCGGGGCCTTTCGCACCTCGGACGCCCACTGGATCGTCTTCACCACGCCGGCCCAGCACCTCTTCGAGCGGCTGTGCGCCATGCTCGGACGGGCGGAGCTGCCGAAGGACCCGCGCTTCGCCAGCCACGAGGGACGCGCCGCCAGCATGGGCGAGCTGCTCACCCTGGTCGAGGCCTGGTTCGCGGAGCGATCGTTCGCGGAAGCCGTCGAGGAACTCCGCGCTCACGACATCCCGCACTCGCCCGTCATGAGCATGGCCGACATCTTCGCCGATCCGCACTACCGCGACCGGCGGACCATCATCGAGGTGCCGTCCGAGGTGGGCCCGCTCCCGCAGCCAACGGTGGTGCCCCGGCTGTCGGCGACGCCCGGCCGCGTGACCCACGCGGGCCCGCCCCTCGGGCGCGATACGGACCAGGTCCTGGCCGGCCTTCTCGGACTGTCGCCCGCC
>WNGF01008646.1_pt1 | contig 17911 bp, 15 predicted proteins | sample 5400641 | NCBI WGS metagenome assembly WNGF01 (sample SAMN13153371, study PRJNA577476) | soil metagenome | isolation source: 80 cm soil or saprolite under grassland replicate 2 | place: USA:California | collected 2016-06-15
CGATCCAGCGCAGCGGCAGACGCATGGCCATCGGCGTGCTTAACAGCACGTTCGGTTTCACTTCCAGCGTCTCCAGGTCAATGTCCGGTTGATAGAAACGATTGAACAACACCAGGGCATCGGCGCCGGCGGAATCCAAGCGCGCGGCCAGGTTGGCGAAATTGCTGAAAAACGGACTCAACTTCACGGCGACCGGAATGGTGACTTCCGATTTTACCGCCTGGACGATCCGGACATAAACGTCCTCCACTTCGGCCGCGGTCGTGCGGAGGTCCGTGGGAATCCAGTAAATATTCAACTCGAGCGCGTTGGCCCCCGCCTGTTCCATCAGTTTGGCGTAACGCGTCCAGTTGCCCGGTGTGGAACCGTTCAGACTCGCGATAATCGGGATGTCCACGGATTCCCGGGCCTTGCTGATGTGCGCCAGGTAAACCTCCGGTCCGACATGAAACTCGGACGGTTCCGGAAAATAAGTCAATGCCTCCGGATAACTCTCGGTTCCGTGGGTGAGATGGTGAGCGAGTTCGTGACGTTCCCGCCGGATCTGCTCCTCAAACAACGAATGAAAAACCACCGCGGCCGCGCCGGCGTCTTCCATGCGTTTGACGTTGTCGATGTCTTCCGAAAGGGGCGATGCTGCCGGCACGAGCGGCGTGCGCAGCTTCAGTCCCATATAGGTTGTGCTCAGGTCCATGACGTTTCCTTTCCTCTGGAGAGTGCGCTCAGGCGGGGCCGGCCACCGCGTCTTTCGCAGACGCGACCGGTTCGGGATGATCGGACTTGCCATTTCGCGTCGCCAGATGCTGGTAAAGTTTCCAGCGCGTTTCCACGTCGCGCTGCGCCTGCGCGAACAGGTGTCGGGCTTCCTCCGGCCTGCTTTTGGTCAGCATCTTGAAACGGTTTTCCAGGTTGAAGTACTGCTCGATCTTCTGGCGCGGCGCCTGCGAATCGAGCTGCAAGGGATTCTCACCGTTCACCGCGCGACCCGGATGGTAGCGGTACAACAACCATTGGCCCGAGTTTACGGCGGCCTTCTGATTTTGCAGCGCCGTGGCCATGTTGATGCCGTGCGCGATGCAATGACTGTAGGCAATGATGAGCGCCGGACCGTCGTAGGCCTCCGCCTCCAGAAACGCCTTCAACGTGTGCTCGTCTTTCGCGCCCATGGCCACCGACGCCACGTAAACATTGCCGTAGGTCATCGCGATCAGCCCCAGGTCCTTCTTCGACGCCGCCTTGCCGCCGGCGGCGAACTTCGCCACCGCGGCCCGCGGGGTGGATTTGGAACATTGCCCGCCGGTGTTGGAATAGACCTCCGTGTCGAGCACGAGCACTTTGACGTTGCGGCCGCTGGCCAGCACATGGTCCAGGCCGCCGAAGCCGATGTCGTAGGCCCAGCCGTCGCCGCCGATGATCCAGACGCTTTTGCGCACCAGCGCGTCGGCCACCGCGAGCAATCGACGCGCTTCGTCCGAATCCATCCCTCGCAACTTTTGTTTTAATTCCTCCACCGCCGCGCGCTGCTCGAAGATGCCGGCTTCGTCTTTCTGGTCCGCGTCCAGAATCCGGCGGGCCAGTTCCGCGCCGGCGGCGCCGGCCATTTGCTTGAGTAGTTCGGACGCGAATTCCCGTTGTTTGTCGAGCGAAACGCGAAATCCGAGGCCGAACTCCGCGTTGTCTTCGAAGAGCGAATTGCACCAGGCCGGCCCGCGTCCGTCGGCGTTTTGCGCCCAGGGCGTGGTCGGCAAATTGCCGCCATAAATGGACGAGCAACCGGTCGCATTGGCCACCAGCAGACGATCGCCGAACAGTTGCGTCAGCAGCTTGAGGTAGGGCGTTTCCCCGCAACCGGCGCACGCGCCGGAGAACTCGAACAACGGTTCCAGGGATTGCATCGCGCGCACGCTCTCGGTGTGAACGCGGCGACGATCGGCATGGGCAATGGACAGGAAGAAATCCCAGTTCGCGCGTTCGGTCTCGCGCAGCGGCGGCTGCGGCTGCATGTTGATCGCTTTAAGCCGCGCCTCGGACTTGTTGCGCGCGGGGCAGACATCCACACAAATACCGCAGCCGGTGCAGTCCTCCGGCGCCACTTGCAGCGTGTATTTGGACCCCTTCCACTCCGGCAGCCGCGCGTCGTGTGATTTGAACCCGGCCGGCGCGTCCGCCAGCGCGGGCGCCTCGTACACCTTGCTGCGGATGACGGCGTGCGGACAGACGAAGACGCATTTGCCGCATTGGATGCAAACCTGCGGGTCCCACACCGGGATTTCCGTTGCCAGGTTCCGCTTTTCCCAGCGCGCCGTGGATGTCGGGTAAGTCCCGTCAACCGGCAACGCGCTGACCGGAAGATCGTCGCCGCGGCCGGCGATGATCTTTCCCAGCACACGACGAACGAACTCCGGCGCCTGTTCCGAAATCGGATCCGGGATATCGGCGCGGCTCGTGACGCGGTCGGGAACCCGGACTTCGTGGAGGTGCGCCAGGGTGTTGTCCACCGCCTTCAGGTTCATCTGCACGATTTCCTCCCCTTTTTTTCCGTAGGTCTTGCGGATGGACTCTTTGATCGCGGCGATGGCTTCGTCGCGCGGCAACACGCCGGAGACGGAAAAAAAACAGACCTGCATCACGGTGTTGATGCGGCCGCCCATGCCGCAGTCGCGCGCGACCTTGTGAGCATTGATGACGTACAACCGGGCGCGCTTCTCGATGAGCTGCCGCTGCGTGGACGCCGGCAGATGGTCCCAGGCTTCCTCCGGCCCCCAGGCCGCGTTCAGCAGAAGCGTCCCGCCCGGAGCGAGGTGTTCCGCGGCGTCCAGACGCTCCAGAAAGAGCGGTTGATGGCAGCCGACAAAATGGGCTTCCGTGACGAGATAACTGGAGCGGATCGGCAGCGGCCCGAACCGGAGATGGGAGACGGTGATGCCGCCGGATTTCTTGGAATCGTAAACGAAGTAACCCTGCGCGTAGTTGTCGGTGTTTTCGCCGATGATCTTGATCGAATCCTTGTTGGCGCCCACCGTGCCGTCGGAACCCAGCCCGTAAAACAACGCCCGGAAAACGTTCCCGGGCTCGACCGAGAACTGCGGATCGTAATCGAGGCTCGTCCCGGTGACATCGTCGCGAATGCCGACGGTGAAGTGATTTTTCGGCGATGCCTGCGCGAGATTGTCGAACACCGCTTTGACCATCGCCGGCGTGAATTCCTTGGACGAAAGACCGTATCGTCCGCCGACTATTTTCGGCATGGCCTTCAAGCTTCCCCAACCGATGTTCAACCCCTCGCAGAGCGCATGAACGCAGTCGAGGAAAAGCGGTTCGCCGCCGCTGCCGGGCTCTTTTGTGCGGTCGAGGACGGCGATGGCTTTGGTCGTCGCCGGCAGCGCCTCCACGAAACGCCGGGTGTCAAATGGCCGGTAGAGGCGCACTTTGAGCACGCCCACTTTTCCATTCTGCGCGTTGAGAAAATCGACCGTTTCATGGGCCGCGTCGCCGCCGGAACCCATCAACACCACGACCCGTTCCGCATCCGCCGCGCCGTGGTATTCGAAGACATGATATTGCCGGCCGGTCAATCCGGCGAACCGGTTCATGGTCTTTTGAACGATGTCCGGACAGGCGTCGTAGAAAGGATTCACCGTTTCTCGCGCCTGGAAGTAAACATCGGGGTTCTGCGCCGTGCCGCGCAGGGCCGGGTGATCGGGCGAAAGAGCCCGCGTGCGATGTTCCAGCACCCGGTTTTCATCGACCATCTGGCGCAATATCGCGTCCGGCAGAATCTCGATCTTCGAAATCTCGTGCGAGGTGCGGAAGCCATCGAAAAAATGGAGGAAGGGGACGCGTGCTTCCAGGGTTGCCGAATGGGCCATCAGGGCGAAATCCTGCGCCTCCTGTACCGATGCCGAGCACAGCATCGCGAAGCCGGTCGCCCGGGCGGCCATCACATCGCTATGATCGCCGAAAATCGACAGCGCCTGCGCCGCCAGCGAACGCGCCGCGACGTGCAGGACCATCGGCGTCAGTTCGCCCGCGATCTTGTACAGGTTCGGAACCATCAGCAGCAACCCCTGCGAAGCGGTGAACGTGGTCGCCAGCGCGCCCGTCTGGAGCGCGCCGTGGATGGCGCCCGCGGCCCCGCCTTCGCTCTGCATTTCAATGACCGAAGGCACCGTGCCCCAGAGGTTTTTGACCCCGGCCGCGGCCCAGGCGTCGGCCCATTCACCCATGGGCGAAGCGGGTGTTATGGGGTAAATGGCGATGACCTCGTCCAGGGCGTATGCGACGCGCGCCACCGCCTCGTTGGCGTCGATCGTTTTAAATATTTTCATTTGCGTTATTTCGATCCGGTCACTCAAAGCATGTCCGCCGTTCTCGCGCCACGACGCGCAGCGGTCCGGATTGAAATCGCCGGCTCCCGCGGCATCCGCCCCGCCGTGTCGCGCGGGAAGAACGGCGGCTCGAAGATAGGTTCGTTCATTCCAGGTCCGGGCTGCGCGCCGCGCCGAAACGCGCGAGGCGGCAGCTCGAGCTCGAACGAAGCTTGCAGCAGGGACGTCAAATGGGCTTCACCCGCTTTGCCAAATACTAACCGTTTTTTGCGGTGGGCGGAACGCGGGAAGGTGAGTCAGGAAGAACCGCTCGCATCAAACGATGCGCGGTTTTCGGAGCGCCTCGACATACTGTGTTGAGCGGCCGGAGCCGTGGTCCGCGCATATTCAGCCCAAATCTGCCGATACAACCTTTTGTTGCATATGCAACAAAAGGTTGTATCGGTTCGGGGACTGCATGTCGTGGCGGTTTGAAGTTGCCGGTGACAAATGCGGGCTAGGGCTTTTTATTGCGAACGTTCAACCGGACCATGGGACGGCGCGACTTGCTGACCACACGATAATTATTGCGCCGGCGCCGGCGTTCGAGCGTCGCTTCGGGGGAAAGGAAATGCGCGCCCAGACCAATCATCGCGCCCAGAACAATCAGGCTGGCCACGACGAGGAAAATTCGACTCTCAAAATTCATGAGCCGACTCTAGCCGAGTGATTTCGCCTTGTAAAGGTTCCGGTTTGCAGAGTCTTGGAACTGGTGAACCCCGAACCGAACCAGTCACCGGCCCTTTCAATCTCGAAGAGGCAAAGCGGCTTTGCGCCGCCCCATTCCGTCATTTTGCCGCGCACGCGAACGCGTGGCATGCCCGCTCCAAAGCCGACCATATAACGCGCGGTGGAACTTCCACGAGTGTATTGGATGATCGTGTTTTCGAGACGCACGACTTTGCTGTCGGGTTTGATATCGGCCTCTTTCGTGAGCACCGCCGGGAAAGACCTTCGGCCTTCGATGGCGTTGGCGAGTTCCCGGGCAAGGGAGCTTTGCAGGCAGTGGCAAAATTTCGCAACCCGTTTTGGCAGGGTGGGCACGGTGGAGAATGTTTGAGCGCGTCCGGGCACCGCCATCGGCTGGAGTTCCGCCTTCAGGCAGCTCAAGGCGGAATTCCAACCAGTTTTGCCACGTTGGATCGGGAGCGCGGTGTCCAAAGGCGGTGCCGCCCCCGTTGGGACCGGTGATTCGCCTTTGAAGCCGGTGAAGCGGAACGTTTAAGGCCGCAATGCTTGCAACGAAGGCGCATTTTTCAGGCTTCCCATGTCGTGTCCGTTGCCGTCATAGCCGCCACGTCGATTGATTGCGCCGCTGCTCCAGCGAGCGTCTTTTGGATTCTCCAACTTGAATACTGCCAATTCGGTCTCGAAGCATCGGCCGGTTTATGAGTGGTAAGATTCTACCCCTGGTTGCCTTGGGCGCATTTCTCGGGCATTCGCCGGGTGCTCCCGCGACACCGCGCGGCGAGTATGAAACCAAAGCCGGTTATCTGCTCAACTTCATCGAGTTTGTTGAATGGCCTGCCGGAGCTTTTGCCGACGCGAAGTCGGCTGTCGTGCTCGGTGTCATGGGCAAAGACCCGTTCGGCGCCCAATTGGACAAGGTTCAAGATAAGGTCATCAACGGCCGAACGCTGCAAATCAAACGATTCAAAGGACCTCTGGAATTCCAGGGCGAGGAGACCCCCGGGCGGCGTCAGGACGGCCTGGCCCTCAAACGGGCCCGCAAGCTCGCCGAACTGAGGTCCTGCCATATCCTCTTTATCAGTTCGTCGGAAAAAAAATATCTCCCACAAATTCTCAAATCGCTCAAGGGCGCAAGTGTGTTGACGGTGGGCGAATGTGATGTGTTTGCGCGTCAGGGCGGAATCATCAATTTCCTCGACGACGGAAACCGGGTGCAACTCGAAATCAATCTGGAGGCCGCCCAACAGGCGCAATTGAAAATCAGTTCGAAATTGCTGAGCCTCGCGAAAGTCATCAAGATCGAGCATATCGACGAGCCCAGGTAACATGCGTTTTCTGCGGAATGTCTCCCTCAAACGAAAACTGGTGGTCATTATCATGTTGACCAGCAGCGCCGCCTTGCTCCTGGCCGGCGCCGCGTTTGTCACCTACGAAATGGACCAGTTCCGCAAGGACATGGTGAACGATCTCACCATCAAAGCCGACGTGATCGGCTCGCAAAGCACCGCCGCCCTGAAATTCAAGGAACCGAAGGCGGCAACGGAAATCCTCGACAAACTCAAAGCCGATCAGCACGTTATCGCCGCCTGCATCTACGACCGCGACGACAAAGTGCTGGCCAAATACCGGCGGCCGGACGCCAAAGAGGACTTCTCCCCGCCGCCGCCACCGAAATACAACAAGCATTCATTTCAAAGTCGCCACGTGGAATTTTTCCACGAGATCGTTGATGATCGTCGTCGCGAGCTGGGCACGGTCTATTTGAAGTCGGACCTGTTGGAATTGAACACGCGCCTCAGGCAATACGCCAACATCGTCGCCATCGTCCTGCTGGTCTCCGTCGCCGTGGCCTGGCTGCTTTCCTTCCGCCTGCAACGGATCGTCTCCCAGCCGATCTTGAACCTGGCCAAAGCGACGCGGGCGGTGTCGGAGGCAAAGAATTATTCGCTGCGCGCAGTCAAGCAGGGCAACGACGAACTGGGCGAGCTGATCGATGGATTCAACGGGATGCTGGCACAAATCCAGGCGCGCGACGCCGAACTGGAACAGGCCCGGCACCATTTGGAACAGCGCGTCCAGGAGCGGACCCGCGAGCTGCAACAGGAAATCACCGAGCGCAAGCAGGCCGAGGAAAGATTGAAAGCCACCGCGGCGCGGCTCGAGCGCAGCAATCGCGAGCTGCAGGACTTCGCCTACGTGGCTTCGCATGATTTGCAGGAGCCGTTGCGCAAAGTGCAGGCGTTCGGCGATCGCCTGAAAGCCGCCTGCGCCAAGTCGCTCGGGGCCGAAGGGCGCGATTATCTCGAACGAATGCATGCCGCCGCCAAGCGCATGCAGATTCTCATCGACGATCTCCTGGCGTTTTCCCGCGTGACCACCAAGGCCAGTCCCTTCGAGCCGGCTAACCTCGACAAAATCGCGCGGGAGGTTCTGGCCGACCTGGAAGTGCGGCTGCAACAGACGGGCGGCCAGGTGGACCTGGGCGAGTTGCCGGCCATTGACGCCGACCCGCTGCAAATGCGCCAGTTGTTCCAGAACCTGATCGGCAATGCGCTCAAATTTCACCAGGAAGGCAGAACGCCCGTCGTCAAAGTCCGCAGCCGGATTTTTCCTCATGCCCCCGGAGAACCCGCCGCCCGGCGACCGGCGGAAGAGTTTTGCCAGATCATGGTCGAGGATAACGGCATTGGTTTCGACGAAAAATATCTCGACCGCATCTTCATTCTTTTCCAGCGGTTGCACGGGCGCAGCGCCTACGAGGGGACCGGCATCGGCCTGGCCATTTGCCGCAAGATCGCCGATCGTCACGGAGGCAGCATCACCGCCAGAAGCACGCCGGGAGAGGGATCCGCGTTTATCGTCACTTTGCCGCTCAAACAGCCGAAGCAGGCCGTCATCGTATGAAAGTCAAACCCATCACGCTCCTGCTCGCCGACGATGACCCGGATGACCGCTTGCTGGCCGAGCAGGCGTTGGAAAAGAGCCGGGTGGCCAACGATCTCCGCTGCGTGGAAGACGGCGAAGAACTGCTCGATTATCTCCGCCGCCGGGGCAAATACGCCGACCCGAAGGAATCGCCGCGTCCCGGCCTGATCCTGCTCGATCTCAACATGCCGCGCAAGGACGGCCGCGAGGCGCTCCGCGAAATCAAGGGCGATCCCAAACTGAGGGACATTCCCGTGATCGTGTTGACCACGTCCAAGGCCGAAGAAGACATCGCGCGCAGCTACAACCTGGGGGTCAATTCCTACATCACCAAGCCGGTTAAATTCTCCGCATTGGTTGACGTCATGAAAGCCATCGGCAAATATTGGTTCGAAATCGTTGAACTCCCGGGCCGTCCCGACTCCGACCGCCATGGATGACCAACGCTTGAAAGTGCTGCTGATCGAAGACGATGAGGACGATTACATCCTCACCCGCGAGTACCTCGCCGAAACCCGCGGCAACAATTTCGAGCTGAACTGGGTCGAGGACTACGACGCCGGCCTGGAGGCCATTCGCCAGAACCAACACGACGTTTACCTGGTTGATTACCGGCTCGGCAAAAACAGCGGACTCGACCTGCTCCGCACCGCCGTCGCCCACGGCTGCCTGTCGCCCATCATCCTGCTGACCGGCCTCGGCGACCACCTGGTGGACAGCGACGCCATGCGCTCGGGCGCCGCCGACTACCTCGTCAAAGGCCAGTTCGACGCGCAACAGCTCGAGCGCTCCATCCGCCACTCCCTTTTGCGCAAACGCGCCGAGCGTGACCTGCATCAGCAACTGACGCGCATCAGCCTGTTGAATCAGATCACGCACGCCATTTCCGAGCGGATGGACCTGGAAAACGTGCTCAACGTCGTCCTCGGCCAGTTGGAAATTCATCTCCCGGTCGATTATGGCAGCGTCTTTCTCTTCGACGCGCAAGCCGGTATCCTGAGCCAGGCGGCGTCGCGGCGCAAAAGCCTGCTGCCGACCGCCCAGTTGATTTCGCTCGACCAACTGACGGTGCCTCTGGCGGAGGCCGGCCTGGTGGCATGCTCGACGGGCGAACTGCTTTACGAACCGGAGATTGCCAAAACCCAAGCGCCGCTGCTCAAAAGACTGACCCAGACTGAAATGGGCTCCGCCGTCGTGGTGCCGATGATGGTGGAGAGAAATCTTTTCGGCGTCCTCATCGCCGCCCGCGCCATTGCCAATGGATTCAGCATCGGGGAATGCGAATTCCTGCGGACCCTGTGCGAACACGTCGCCCTGGCGGCCCATCAGGCGCGCCTGCATACCCAACTGCAAAGCGCTTACGACGAACTCCGCCAGACCCACCAGGCCGTCATGCAACACGAACGGCTCCGCGCCCTGGGACAGATGGCCAGCGGCATCGCCCACGACATCAACAATGCGCTGTCGCCCGTGTCCGGTTTTGCCGAGCTGCTCCTGCGGAACGAAAAAAACCTCAGCGAAACCGCGCGAAGATATCTGCACCACATCAAAACCGCGAGCGATGACGTGGCCCACATCGTCACGCGCATGCGCGACTTCTACCGCAAACGCGAGGAGCACCAGCCGTTGCTGCCGGTCAACCTGAATCAGTTGTCGCAGCAGGTCGTCGAACTGACCCGCCCGCGCTGGCGCGACATCTCCCAGCAACGCGGCATCTCCATGGAAGTGCAACATGACGCCGATCCGCATCTGCCGGAAATCATCGGCATGGAAAGCGAATTGCGCGAGGCGCTGACCAACCTCATTTTCAACGCCCTGGACGCCATGCCCCGGGGCGGCGTCATCATCCTGCGCACCCGCGTCGGCGCCTGGGCCCACCGGCACGGCGGCGCCAAGGCCCCCAGCCATGTCGTCCTCGAAGTCATCGATACCGGTGTCGGCATGGACGAACAGACCCGCAAACATTGCCTGGAGCCGTTCTTCTCGACCAAAGGCCAGCTCGGCACCGGCCTCGGCCTGGCCATGGTTTATGGCGTGGTGCAACGTCACGAGGGCGCCATCGAGATCGAAAGCGCCCCCGGCAAAGGCACGACCATGCGCCTGATCTTCCCCGTGCGCGAAGCCGCCCCGGGCGAATCCGGCAAGGACGCGGCCACCGCGGCGCCCGTGTCGCCAATGCGGATTCTGTTCATCGACGACGAACCGCTGTTGCGGGAATTGCTCAAGGAGATTCTCGAATGCGACGGTCATCAGGTTCAAATTGCCGACGGTGGCTGGGTCGGTTTGGACGTTTTTCGCGCCGCCAACAAGGAGGGCAGACCCTTCGACGTGGTCATCACGGATTTGGGAATGCCCCATCTCGACGGACGCCAACTGGCGCAAATTATAAAAAAGGAATCTCCAGCCACTCCGATCATCATGATGACCGGCTGGGCCACGTCGATGAAAGGCGAAGAGGAGGTGCCCCTGGGCGTGGATGGCGTTTTGAACAAGCCGCCCAACATCGCTGAACTGCAAGGGATGCTGCGCCAATTGGCCCAACGACGACACAGCAGTCGGGCGCGCTGACGGAACCGGGCTTCCGCACGCGTCGTTCATCCTCAGGAACGAGTGCTGCGGCCGAAAGAGTCCCCCAATTCGTGTGCGGAAATTTTCCGCATATGCGGAAAATTTCCGCAAGGCTTCCTGGGGTTGAAGGGAGGCGGCGAAAGTCTGGCCGCTCTCCCGGGTGTTGCACTCAGCCTGGCATTGTCTTCACGTGGCCCTGAGGCTGAATCGGGGGCGGCCGGTGCGATGTGGCCCGGCGGCGCATTTTCGAGAAGATGAACAGGTTGAAGAAGTGCATCACGCCGAGGACAACCAGCACCAGGCCGACCTTGGTGCTGAGCGTCTCCACCGCCGTCCGCGCGTCCGTGGCCTTGTCGCCATACTTCAGGGCCAGCGTGACGTATCCGATGTTGATCAGATAGAAACCGACGACCAGGAGATGATTCACCGAATCGGCCAGCGCCTCGTTGCCCAGGAAACTGTCCACCAGAAAGATGCGCCCGTTCTTGTGCAGGGTCCGGGCAACCCAGATGGTCAGGGCAACGCTGACCAGCAGGTAGGCAATGTAGGTCCAAACGGTCGCAGTCGAGCCCGCCTCGGCTTCGATGGCGGCGAACATGATCGGTTTCATAAACGGTTCCTTTCAGTTTTGGTTCGAATAGTTCATAAATTTCTGTCTATTCTGAAATTACAGTATCATAAGCAGAGATAAAAGCAAGCGGTCGGGGCTCCGGCGGGTTCGTTCGGCGGGACCGGGTTCTCGGCCGGCTTTTATGGCAGCGTTGTCGGGTTCGCCCGTCTGTCTCCTGCTGGCGCCGGGAGAAATGCGTGAAATCCGCGAAAGCCCGAAGCAAACGGATCAAGCCTTTGAAAAATAGCTCCGTTGTTTTTCGCTGATCGGCCGGCCGAGCTTTTCGAGGACTCCGAGCATGTCCTCCCAGACCTTGCGCTTTTCGCTGGGCGCCTCGTTGCGCAGCAGGTAGGCCGGATGGTAGGTGGGCATGACCGGGACACCGCGGAACTCCTGCCAGCGGCCGCGCAGTTTGGTGATGCCCCCGGTGACGCCAAACAATCCTTCCACCGCGGTGGCGCCGAGAGCGACGATGACCCGGGGTTGAATCAGATCAATTTGCGCCAATAGATAGGGCAGGCAGGTTTTCATCTCGTCCGACGTCGGCTTGCGGTTGCCCTTCATCTGCCCGGGCGTGTCCGGTCGGCACTTCAGAATGTTCGCGATGTACACGGTCTGGCGCGTGAAGCCCATCGTTTGGATGATCCTGGTGAGAAGCTGCCCGGCTTTGCCCACGAACGGCTCTCCCCGTTCATCTTCGTCCGCGCCCGGCGCTTCCCCGATGAACATGAGCGGCGAATGAGGGTCGCCGACGCCGAAGACGACGTTCTTCCGCGACGAAGCGAGGTGCGGACATTTCCGGCAGACCATGGCGCGCGCCTGCAACCCGGCCATGGCCGCCTCCCTGGATCCATGATCGAGCGGCGCGGAATCGGACGGCGCGGAGAGCTGTGCTTCGAAAGATTGCTGCGTCGAAGCCGTCGGCCATGCCGGGGAACAGGCCACTGTTGATTGCGGCGGCGCGTCATCCGGCTGCAAGACCGGCCTGGTTGGCCGTGGCGGCGTGGTCGGGCGGTTGGAGGCAGCCTCGGCCGGGGCGGTGGGTTGCGGGCGCGGAGCGGCCAGCGCCGCCAGCATTTCAGGCGACACCGAAATGAACCGGACTCCCTGCGCCTTCAGTTCTTGCAGGTGTTGAATGGCAGCGTCGAGCAGTTGATCGCGGAGGACAGACATCGGCGGCATCGTAGTCAGCCGGCGGCGGAGCGCACGAATAAGTTATGCACGGTCAACCGCCGGGATGTGAACAAGTCGGCCCGGCGTCCGCAGAAAACTTCTGCGGAAGATTGTCAGATGGCATCCAGACGCTACACTTCCCGGCATGACGCGGCACTGCTGGAAGTGCGGTTGGGAATGGAGCTTGTCCGGGCAACCGGGCCGCAGCGAGAGTTGTCCCCAGTGCCGGTCCGACCTGCGGGTCTGTTGGAACTGCGTCAGCTACGACGGCCGGGCGGCGCATCAGTGCCGCGACCGGCGGGCGGAACCGGTGTTGGAAAAGCACGTCGGCAACTTCTGCGAATATTTCGAATTCGCCCGTCGCGTGTTCGCGGGAAAAGGGGAGGAAAATCCCCGCGAAGCCACCGCGCGCGAGCAGTTGAAGAAGCTGCTGGGCGATTGAACGGGATTTCCACTTGTCAGCCTGAATCACCCCACCTAAATTTTGCTCGTGTTAAAAAAGAAGCCGTTGTCCAACGAAGTTTTCCTGCAACACGTCCGCGATTACCTGCCCATGGACGCGGCGGTCTGGAATACCGACGAAAAGGGCAAACCCTGTTCCTGCGCCCTGTCGGGCGGCATGCTCGAGAATCATTTTTACCTCTTCGACGCCGAGGCGATCCTGGCCGGCAGTCACGCCATTGAAGAGCTGGCGTTGGAGGCGGCGAACGGTTTTTTGCTGGCGACGATGCAGGAGTTCAAGAACTTTGAGCCGCATCGCGAGCGGTACTGGCAGCTCGCCGCCACGCTGGAAGAGGCGCGGGTCATCGGGAAGGGGAAACGGCCGGCACGCCACGGTCATCTGAAGTTTATCGCCATCAACCACAAGACACTCGAGTCCTTCTGGACGGTGCTCTACCAGGGGCATCACTGCCAGGCGATGCTGATGTGTCGGCAGGCCAATGGCGCCAGGGTTTTTGAGCAGAAACGGTTCGACGGCTTTTACACCTTCAACCCGGACCTGATCCATCGCGTGCGACGGGACATCGAGGAAATCCTGTCCGGGCGCGCGTCGCAGATGCGGGAGTTCGAACGTTTGCTGGCCATCGACCGGGCGGCCAAGCGGCTGGGCGCCGAGTTTGCGCGCGAACACAGGGTGGTCGAAGACGCCCTGCGCAGACTTCAGATTGCCGGCGACCGTTACGAGGCGCGGCACTTTGCCGCCGACCTGGAGAGATCGCTGAATCGCCTGAAAGTTTTGACCGATAAACTGCCGGGCCTGGTGGGCGTCGATTCTCGCCTCGCCGCATGATTGAATTGGTTCAATTTCCCTGGAGCCCGTTTTGCATCGTGCAGCGGCGGATTCTGGAATACGCCGGCGCGAAGTTTCGAATCGTCAACGTCCCCAATACGGAACGGTCGCTCGTCTGGAAACTGACCAAGGGCCGTTACTACGCCGTGCCGATTGTCAGGGACGGCAAAACCGTCGTGTTCGAAACGGACGAGAACTCCCAGGTGATCGCGAAGTATCTCGATGACCGATTGCAACTCGGCCTGTTTCCGCGCGAACTGGAAGGCGTGCAGAGCATCCTCTGGCGCCAGATTGAAAGCGAGGTGGAAGGCTGCGGGTTCAAACTCAATGACATTTACTGGCAGCAGTTCGTGCCCAAAAGCGAATGGTGGGCCTTTGTGCGGCACAAGGAACGCAAATTTGGACGCCACTGTCTGGACCAGTGGCGGAACCAGCAGGCGCAATTGCTCGACCTCCTCGCGCAGAGCCTTTTGCCCTTCGAAGAGATGCTGCTCGGCCACCCGTTCCTGTCCGGCGGGCGGCCGCATTTCGTCGATTTCGACCTCTACGGCATGCTCGGCAATTTTCTCTATTCCGGTCATTATGAGTTGCCGTCCGTCCACTCCCGGCTCAAAGATTGGTTTGGGCGCATGACCCGGATCAAATCCGTTCGTTCTCCGTGAAAAACTACATTCTCGACACCAACGTTCTGCTTCACGACCCCAATTCGATTCTCAATTTTCAGGAGCACAACGTCCTGATTCCCATCGAGGTCATTGAAGAAATCGACCGCTTCAAACGCGAATCAACCGAGCGCGGCGCCAATGCCCGCACCATTTCGCGCACGCTGGACAGTCTGCGCGGGCAAGGGCGTCTGAGTGAGGGCGTCACCCTGCCCACCGGCGGCCGGCTGCGCATCATTTTCCAGGATAAAGCCCAGAACGGCCACCTCACCTTTGGCGACAACAACGTGGACAGCCGCATTGTCGGGCTGGCCATCACGGTGCAAAAGGCGCATCCCAGGCAGCGGACGATTCTGATCACCAAGGACATCAATCTCCGCATCAAAGCGGACGCGCTCGGGTTGCAGGCCGAAGATTACGAGACCGACCGCGTGCTCATCAAGGACCTCTACACCGGGATGTTCGAACTTGCGGTCAACGCGGCCGAAATGGCGGCCTACCGGGCGGATGAAGAATTTGTTTTGAACGGCGGCGGCCGGCATTTCCCGAACGAGTACTGCACGCTCACCGAAGAAACGAATCCCAAACGGACCGCGTTGACCAAGGTGGATCCCACCGGCAAAAAGCTGGTTCCCATCTCCGACGCGCGCGAGGGTGTCTGGGGCATCAAACCACGCAATCGCGAGCAGCACTTCGCTTTCGACGCGGTGCTGGATGATCGCCTCAAGCTCGTCACCCTGATGGGCAAGGCCGGCACGGGCAAAACCCTGCTCGCGATGGCGGCCGGCTTGAGGAAAACCGTGCAGGACCGCGAATATCGCCGGCTGGTCGTCGCGCGGCCGACGATCTCCATGGGCAAGGAACTCGGTTTTCTGCCCGGTTCGCTGGAGGAGAAATTGAATCCCTGGATGCAGCCCATTCACGACGCGCTGGAAATGCTCAGTGACTTGAACATGGGCCAGGAACATCGGCGCAGCGGCGATTTGATGCGTTCCGGCACGATCGTGGTGGAAGCGCTCAGCTACATCCGCGGGCGCAGCATCGCCAATCAGTTCATTGTCATTGACGAGGCGCAAAACCTCACGCCGCTGGAAGTCAAAACCATCATCACGCGGGTCGGCCACGGAACCAAGATTGTTTTTACCGGCGACCCATACCAGATCGACAATCCTTACGTGGATTCGTCATCGAACGGTTTCAATTACATCATCAGCAAGTTTCGTCCGGAGCCGATTGCCGGGCACATCGAATTGCAAAAGGGCGAACGCTCCGAGCTCGCCGAACTGGCGGCGAATATTTTGTGAGCGCCGCAACGGCCTCCAGCGCCGGAGCGGGTGCGAACGTTTTGCTTTGAATCCGCCGGGCCGGCGCGTTATGAGTAACGCACACGATGATTATCGGCGTCCCCAGGGAAATCAAGGACCAGGAATATCGCGTCGCCTTGCTGCCGTCGGCCGCTTATCAACTCATCAAGCGCGGACATCCGGTGGTGGTCGAGCGCGGCGCGGGCGCGGGCGCGGGCTACCCGGACGGCGACTACGAACAGGCCGGCGCGAAACTGGTGGACAGCCATGCGGCGGCGTTCGAGCAGGCGGACTTGATTGTCAAAGTCAAGGAACCACAGCCCGCGGAGTACCCGCTGCTGCGTCCCGGGCAACTGCTTTTCACCTACCTTCACCTGGCGGCCAATAAACCGCTGACCGAAGCGCTGGCGAAATCCGGAGTGACCGGTCTGGCTTACGAGACCATCGAGGTCAATCGCCGCCTCCCATTGCTCGAGCCGATGAGCGAAATCGCCGGGCGGATGTCCATCCTCGTCGGCGGCTATTTTCTGGCGAAGCATTTCGGCGGCAGCGGGGTATTGCTCGGCGGCGTGCCGGGTGTCTTGCCGGGCCGGATCGTCGTGCTCGGCGGCGGGGTGGCCGGCGTCAACGCCGCGCGGATGGCCACCGGCCTGGGCGCGGATGTGACGATTCTGGAAGTGGACGTGGAACGCATGCGTTTTCTGGACATCACACTCCACACGGCGCACACGCTTTACTCCAATGAAGCGCATTTGATGGAACTGCTGCCGTCGGTGGACTTGCTTATCGGCGCGGTGCTGGTGCCGGGCGCCAAGGCGCCCCGCTTGATTCGCCGCGAGATGCTCCGCCGGATGCGACCGGGCAGCGTGCTGGTGGACATCGCCATCGACCAGGGTGGTTGTGCGGAAACGTCGCGACCCACCACGCATCACGATCCGGTATTTGTCGCGGAAGGTGTCATTCACTATTGCGTGGCCAATATGCCCGCGGCCTTCGCGCGCACCGCCACCCAGGCATTGACCAACGTCACTTATCGTTACATCGAATTGCTGGCCGATCACGGGCTGGCGGAGGCCTGTCAACGCCATCCCGCTCTGACCGGCGGCATCAATGTGATGAACGGGAAAGTGACCTGCCAGGCGGTGGGTGAAGCGCACGGGTTGCCTTGTTCCGCGCCCGCCTTCGAGTAACCACCGCGGCCCTCTCCGCGTCTGGTAACCTGTCGCGCCGTGGATTCGACCGTTTCACAATCATTTGAAGAGCGCCGCCCGAGGGAGGATATTCCAACCATGAAAAGCCGACTCACGTTCGTTGTGCTTGTGTTGTTGATTGCCGGGGGAATACTGCCGCAGACGATCCGGGCCGAATCGCGCTATCGTTCCGTTCAATATCGATATCCCCGCCAGCGCCATTATCCCGGACCGGCTCAACCGACGAATCAGATTGCCAAACCGGCTGAGCCGCCGGAGAAGCCCGTCAAATTCAAAGACCTCCCGTTGAACGCGGAATTTTACTTTCTGGCCGACAAAGACCACAAATTGTTCCCGCGCATCAAAATTTCGGACACGACCGCCCGGACCGTTCCAACTGCGGCCGCGCCCAACGTCACAACCAATCCGGTTCCCGTGGAAACACTCGTGATTGCGAAAAAAGCCAGCCCGAAAAAAGACGGAGACAAGAAGGACCAGAGCGGGAAAAAGGACAAACACTAGTCGTTGGCAGCGGGAAAAAGGACAAACACTAGTCGTTGGCCAGTCAGCGTGACAGGACCGGACGGCGCACGGCTGCCCCGCTCCCTGCCCACCGCGGCGCCGCAAGTTGGCAAAGGTTCAGGCCCTGATTTGCCCGCTGCCAAACCCGAGCCATTTGTAGGTGGTCAGCTCCTCAAGGCCCAGCGGACCGCGCCCGCCGACTTTGTCCGTGCTGATGCCGATCTCCGCGCCCATGCCGAACTCGCCGCCGTCGGTAAAACGAGTTGAGGCGTTCCAGTACACCGCCGCCGAGTCCACCTCGGCCAGGAATTGTTTCGCGTGCGCTTCGTTTTTCGTCACGATGCTGTCCGAATGCGCCGAGCCGTAGCGGTTGATGTGGTCAATGGCCTGCCGGATACCGTCCACCACGCGCACATTGAGGATGGAATCGTTGTATTCGGTGAACCAGTCCTGCTCGGTTGCCGGTTGCAGGTCGCAGCTCACAGGTTGAAGAATCGCGCGTGTCGCGTCATCGGCGCGGAGCTGCACTTTTTTCTCCGCGAGGCGCCGGTCGATGACGGGGAGAAACGTCGCGGCGACGCCTTTATCGATCAGCAGCGTTTCCATCGC
>WNGF01004846.1_pt1 | contig 17906 bp, 14 predicted proteins | sample 5400641 | NCBI WGS metagenome assembly WNGF01 (sample SAMN13153371, study PRJNA577476) | soil metagenome | isolation source: 80 cm soil or saprolite under grassland replicate 2 | place: USA:California | collected 2016-06-15
GAACATCTGGCAATTCCTGTTCGCCCAGCCGATTCCGTGGTGGAGGATTGGCGAGTCCCTGAGCATTCTGCTCGGCTTCAACCTCACCTTTCTGGTCATCGGCGCCACGGCGTTCCAGGTGCGGGACATCAAGTCGTGAAGGGAACGGCGCAGAGGTCCTTGCGAAGACCTTGGGATTTGGACCTTGGTCATTGTTTCGAGCTTTGAATTTTGAGCTTCGAGCTTTGTCCCGCTCCAGCCCACTGAGAACGTCCAACTGGACCGGGCGGTTTCGGCGCGGGCAAAAACGACCCCGCGTGGGATGCGCGGGGTCTGATCCGGTTTGTTGTGACGTTTCAACGTTTCAACGCTTCAACGCTCCTACCCTCCCACACTGGCCAGTTCCTCGTTGGTGGCGACGTTGACGATTTTGAATTGCTCGGAATGAAACGCCGGATCGGCGCGGAAGGAGAGTTTGCCGAAATAACGTTTCTCCAGTTCGATGAGAAGTTTTTCGTCCTCGGTGCGGAGGCGATCGAGCACGGTCGGGTTGACGACGATGCGGAGCTGGAAGTCGGATTCGTCCCGCTGGCGCTTCTTTAATATTTCCGCCAGATTGCGTTGAATCTCCACGCTCATGGTCAAGGGACTCTTCACCTTGCCCCGGCCTTTGCAATAGGGGCAATCGTCATAGACGGCGGCGCGGACGCTCTCGGTGTGGCGCTGGCGGGTCATTTCCATGAGACCGAGCTGCGCCATGTTGCGCAGGCGGAGTTGGCGGCAGATTTCGTCGGCCGCCTCGAGATTGACGCGCACGATGGTGGATTCCTGGTCCTTGCCGCCTTTGTGGCGCCCGGTATTGACGTCGATGGCCACCAGCGCCTCGGTTTCGTCGATGACAATGTAACCGCCGCTTTTGAGGTGCACCTGGCGGGCGAAGGCGGTTTCCAGTTGGCGGGTGATGCTGAAACGGTCGAAGACCGGCTGGGAATCGGTGTAAAGTTTAACCTTGGAAATCGAGCGCTTGGAGATGCGCCCGATCATGTCGCGAACGCGGTCGTAATTGCGGGGACTGTCGATCACGATGCGTTCGACGTCCTCGGTGAGGAAGTCGCGCACGGTGCGTTCGACGAGGTCGGGTTCCTGGAAGACGCAGGTGGCCGAGGGTTGGCGGTTGATCCTGTCCTGGATTTGTTTCCATTCGTCGATCAAGAGGGCGAGGTCGCGGACGAAATAACGCTTTTGCTGGCCTTCGCCAACGGTGCGGATGATGACCCCCATGTTTTCCGGAATGTTGAGTTCGCGCAGGATTTTTTTGAGACGCTGGCGTTCCTCGTGATTCTCGATCTTGCGCGAGATGCCGCTTTGATCGGAGTTGGGCAACAGCACCAGATAACGGCCGGGCAGGGCGAGGTTGGTGGTCACGCGCGGGCCTTTGGTGCCGATGGGGCCTTTGCTGACCTGCACGATGATGTCGCTGCCGGGCGCGTACAGGCGCGGGATGTCGCGTTGCGTGATGCGCGGTTTGTCGCGTTTGCGGCCTTCGCGTTCGACGACTTCAACGCTGCTGTCGAAGCTGCTGGGAACGATGTCCCAGTAATGCAGGAAGGCGTTCTTTTCAAAGCCGATATCGACAAAAGCGGCCTTCAACCCGTCTTCGAGGTTCTTGACTTTGCCTTTGAAGATGCTGCCGACGAGGCGTTCGTCGCTGGTGCGTTCGATGGTGAATTCCTCCAGCTTGCCTTCCTCCAGCACGGCGACGCGGGTTTCGAGCGATTCGGCGTTGATGATGACTTCTTTGTGGAGTTTTTGGGTCGGTTTGATGAACTTCTGAACTCTTTTAATGACGCTGGTGGCGGCGACCTTGATCGCGTCCACGAACCCTTGCGGCGGCTGTTCCTTGACATGCACCGGTTCGTAGCCGGTTTCCTCTTCTTTCACTTCGGCGGGGATGGCGAGGTCCGGTTCGCGGAAATCACGTTTCTTTTGTTCACCGGGCGCGGGCGCGGGTGCGACGGCGGGGGCGTCGGCCGGCAGGCCGGCGGCGAGGTTTTCAGAGCGTTGAATTTCACGTTCGTGGCGGGCGCGGTCAAAGACCGATTCTTCGCTGGGTTTATCGCCGAGGGCCTCGGCGCGGGCTTCGCTGGCGGCGCGGTCGGGGCGCTGAACGTTGGCGGACATTCCGCCGGTGGGGCGGAACCGATGACCGCCGCGGCGGCGGCGGGAAAAACTTCTTTCACTCATAAATCAATAGTTCCTTCGATAGAGGTACACGTTTTGCAAGACGCCCGCGGCGATCAACGAGCAAAGCACTGAAGACCCGCCGTAACTGAGCAGCGGCAGCGGAATACCCGTCACGGGCATCAAGCGAATGTTCATGCCGATGTTGATGAAGACATGACTGAAGAGGAGCGTGACCACTCCCACCGCCAGCAATTTGCCCAAGCGATCGCGCGCCTGGCCGGCGATGCGGATTCCGGTGAACAGAATCACGGTGTAGAGAGAGAGAACCACCACGCTGCCCAGGAAACCTTTCTCCTCGGCAATGACAGAGAAAATGAAATCGTTATGGGCCGTGTCCGGCGGAAGGAACCGGAGCGCGATTTGCTGTCCTTGACGCCAGCCTTTGCCCCAGAATCCGCCGGAGCCGACGGAAATGAGCGCCTGTTTGACCTGATAGGTCCGGTCATCCTGCAACTTGCGCGCGCGCAGGCGTTGCGCCGGGCTGGCGTCGGAGGGCGCGAAGTCGCGACCGAAATAGACGAGCAGACGGTCGCGTTGATAGCCCTCCAGTTTCACCGGCTGCCATCCGGGCGGCGCGAACAGAACGTCCGCCAGCAGCAAGGCCACGAGAACTCCGACGCCGCCCACCAGGCGAAACAGAAAGCGCGCAGGCACGCCGGCGACGTAGCACATGACCAGTCCCACCGGCAGCAACACCAGGGCGGAACCGAGATCGGGTTCTTTTAAAATGAGCAGAAAAGGCAGCAGAGTCAACGCGATGGCCTTGAGGAACACCATCGGCTGGCGCAGTTCTTCCGTGGGCCGGCTGAGGAAATGGGCGAGAATGAAAATGAACGCGAGCTTGGCGAACTCGGCCGGTTGACATTGAAACGGGCCGAAGTCGATCCAGCGGCGCGCGCCCCAGCCGTGGGTGCTTCCGATGTGGGGAATCAACACGGCAATCAGCAGCAGGATGGTGGCCCAGTAGGCAACCAGGGACCAGCGGGCGAGCGGGTGATAATCCACCAGGCAGATGGCGACGGCGGCGATCGCGCCGATGCCGTACCAGATGATCTGGCGGACGTGATAGTGGTTGTACCAGGCGCTGGATTCCGACGGCGGCTTCGCGCTGTAAATGAAGGCCACGCCGATGGCCATGAGGCTGAGGATGGCCAGAATCAGCCGCCCGTCCACGCGCGGTTGGCGTTCGTTCAAGTGCGCTTCAAACATGGTCAATTCCTGGCCAGGCTTTCCGGTTTTGCCGGCTTTGGCTGTTGGGCGCGCTTTTGCAGCGCGAGATAAATCTGGTGCGCCACCGGGGCGCACGTTCCGCCGCCGGACCCGGTGTATCCCTGGTCGATCTCCACCATCACAACCACGACGTATCGCGGGTCTTCGTAGGGGGCGAAGGAAGCGAACCAGGTGGTCAGCCCGACGGTTTTGCGGCCCTGCTTGATCTGCGCGGTGCCGGTTTTGGCGCAGATTCTCATGCCCGGCACGAAGGCCTTTGTTCCGGTGCCTTCGGCCTCCTCGACGTCGGCGAGCATGGCGCTGCGAACGATGTCGAGGTTGCGTCTGCTGATTCTCACCTGGTCGCGAATGCGCCCGGCGGGAAAATTGACGGCCTGCCCGGCGCCGAAAGGATCTTGCGGTTCGACGCGCGCGACCAACCGCGGCCAATAGACGGTGCCGCCGTTGGCGACCGCGGAGATCATGACGGCGACCTGCAACGGGGTGACGTCGATTTCCTGACCGATGGACAGATTGGCCGTGTTACCGTCGAACCAGACGCCGCCGAGTCTCTTTTCGCGCCACTCGCGGGTTGGCAGATTGCCGGCGGTTTCCTGGCGGGGGAGAATGCCCGTGCGTTCCCCGAGGTGGAACCGCCTGCCCATTTCCGCAATCCGGTCCACGCCCAGTTTCAACCCCTCGTGGATGAAATACGAGTTGCTCGATTTGACCAGCGCCCGGCGAAAATTGAATTCCCCCGGACCGGCGGGGTCGGCAATCGGCGGGCGGCCTCGGACCAGTTCGTAGTAACCCTTGCTGTGGTAAATCTCGGCGGGGTTGAGCGTTCCCGCCTCGAGGCCGGCGAGGCCGACAATGATTTTGAACACCGAGCCGGGCGCATAATTTTCCTGCATGGCGCGATTGATTTGCGGGCGCAGAATCGGATCATTCAGGTAATCCGCCTTTTCGACGGGAAGACGCGGAACGAAATCGTTGGGATCATAGGCGGGACTGGAAGCCATTGCGATGATATCGCCGTTGGTGGCGTCCAGGACGACTACCGCCCCGCGCGGCGGACCGGCATGGGGAATCGGGGCCGCGCGCAATGCCTTTTCCGCCGCTTGTTGAATGGCGAGGTCGAGGGTCAGATAAACATTTTCGCCGGCCTCCGCCGGGGTCCAGATATTTTCCGCCTGACGAAAGCCCAGGCTGTTGACCAGCACGGATTTGACGCCGGTTTTGCCGCGCAATCGTTCGTCATACGCGCCTTCGATTCCGACCAGGCCTTTAAAATCCGGCATGCGGTAATTGAAGAAGACCTCTTCGTCATCCGCCGAATCATCACGCTGCAAATTGCCCAGCAAATGGGCCGCCGTCGAGCGATGCGGGTAAACACGAAGCGGCTGAACTTCCAGGTCGAAGCCGGGCAGGCTGGCGGTTTGCTCGGCGAACAGGGCAATCTTTTGCGGGATCAAATCGGACAGGACGGGCATGGGCACAAACAGTCTCTGGTCATAGTGTTTGAGAAATTCCTTTTGGTCGAGGATCAGGGGTGTCTGCAGGATTGACGTGGCGCGCAGGACGAGGTTGCTGACCACCTGGTAACGCGTTTGTTTCCCCAGTTCGGTGATCTGGACCGGCGACAGTTTCGGTTTGATGCCCGACCGTTTGAATTCGGACAGGACGTAATTTTTTGCGCGGCCATATTGAGATTGAAAATAGGGCCGCAATTCATCGAGGTAGAGATTGACGTTGTAGCACGGGCGGTTTTCCGCGAGGGCCGTGCCGTTTGCGTCGAAGACTTTTCCGCGAATGGCCGGGATGCGGACCGTGCGGAACGATTGATTGATCTGGCTGGTCTGGTAACGTTTGGCAGAGAGCACCTGCACTTGCCAGAGGCCCAACAGCAGCAGACCCAGTCCGGACAACACCGTGACGGCCAGCACCTGTAACTGCCGGTCGTTCTTTCTGAGTTGGTCGAAGATCAGCATAGTCGCTCAGTAACTCAGTAATCCAGATGAGGCCCGCGGTCGCGCTTGATTTCGCGGTCGGGCCGGAAACTGGTTCCCGGCTGGGGTTGGTAGGTGAAGGCGCGGTTGAACCGGTTGAAAAGATAGAAGCAAGCCGGTGTGCAGGCCGCCCCGCCCAGCGCCATCACCAGCCATTGCCACAATGACCACCATCCCAACAGCGGTTCGCCTCCCGCGCCAATCAATGCCAGCAAAGTGAACAACGGGGCGGCGGCGCTCGCGGCCAGTCCCAACATGAATTGCGCGTAGAGCTGCTCGCGCAGGATCAGGTCGCGACAGGAATGGAGTATGAACCCGATGACGAAGAGGGGCAGCACGCTGATCCCCAGCGGATTGGCGGAGAGCGAATCGAACCAGAATCCGCCCAGGGTGGCGACCAGCGCCACCGTCGAAATGCCGCCGGTCAAACTGGCGTAAACGACCAGCGCCGGCAGCAGGTCGATTTGTGCGCCGAGGAGGTTGCGCAGGCCGCGAAAGTACGATTCGAGAAATACCGCCAGATAGGCGGCCAGCAGGAGGGCGATGGTGTTCAGCCAGTTCATCGTACAAACGCGGACTGCGGATGGGGGATCGCTGAGGTTGACGGGCCGAAGTGTGGCCCGCCGAGGGGGCCCGGTTCGGCTTTGCAGTGCGCGGTTTGGATTTCGGACTCTTTCATTGCGTCATGATCCAGACTTGTTCGAGGCGGTTGAGGTTCACCGCCAGTTTGACCCGGGCTTCGAGGTTCAACCCGTAGTCGTTGGTTCGCACGTCCACGATCTGTCCGACGGTGATTCCCTTGAGAAAAAGACCGCCGTCGCCGCTGGTCACGACGGGTTGGCCCGGCCTGAGCACAGCGTCGCCGGGTACAAAAGTCAGATCCACGAGCAGACGATCCAGGCTCGACGGGCTGGGTGAGATGATCCCTTTGGCCACGACGCTTTTATCGCGCGGATCCTGCACCTGGGCCGACAGACGGCAATTGGGATCGCCGATCAGGACGACGCTGGAACGGTCGGGGCCGACTTTTTCGATGCGTCCGACCAGGCCGTCGGCGGTGAGCACTGCCATGTTGGAGCGGATGCCCTCGCGCAGGCCGGCATCGATGATCAGGGTGCGCCACCAATTGGCGGGGTCCTGGCCGATGACCCGGGCGAGTTTGAGAGACCAGGGAACGCGCTGCTGCCACTTGAGTGCCTGCCGCAATTGCGCGTTCTCGCGCCAGGCCTCCTGGACTTGCATGAGTTGTTCGCGCAGTTGCTGGTTTTCTTTGCGCAAGTCTTCAATCTGCTTGAGCAGGGTGTTTCGGGGCGCGAGGGTGTTGCCGGCCTGTTCGACGAGTTGCTGTGCCGCTCCGGCCATTCCAAAAAGCGGCAGGAAAAGTCCTCCCACAGCGAGCTTGAGCTTGCCGGCCGTTTGCTCGGGCAAGGTGAGCACAACGAGCGCCACCAGCAGGACCAGGCCGAATGTTATGTAATACTGCCGTTTTAGCATCTGTCACCCCGTCGTAACAACGGGGCGAACGCATTCCCGACCCGTTTGCGGCAGGTCAGGTCCGGCTGGAGGAAGCGACTCGTTTGAGAAATTGGAGTTCCTGCAATACGCGGCCGGTGCCCTCCGCCACGGCGGTGAGCGGGTCGTCCGCAATATGGACCGGCAGGCCGGTTTCTTCGGCAACCAATCGGTCGATGCCACGCAACAATGAGCCGCCCCCCGCCATGACGATGCCGCGATCCACAAGGTCGGCGGACAGTTCAGGGGGGCAACGCTCCAAAGTGATGCGAATGGACTCCAAAATACTGGTCAGAGGCTCCTTCAGGGCTTCGCGAATTTCCTCGGAACGAACCGTCAGGGTTTTCGGCAACCCGGCGCTCAGATCGCGCCCTTTGACTTCCATGGTCAATTCCTGTTCCAGGGGAAAGGCCGAGCCGATTCGGATTTTGATTTCTTCCGCGGTGCGTTCGCCAATCATCAGATTGTAGGCACGTTTCATGTAGGCGACGATGGTTTCATCGAACTCGTCGCCGCCGACACGCAGACTGCGACTGAACACAATTCCCGCCAGGGAGATGATTGCAATTTCGCAGGTGCCGCCGCCGACATCGACAATCATGTTGCCGGCCGGTTCATGCACCGGCAGACCGACGCCGATGGCCGAGGCCATCGGTTGTTCGATCAAATAAACCTCACGCGCGCCGGCGTGAGTGGCGGAATCTTTCACGGCCCGTTTTTCCACTTCGGTGATGCCGGAGGGGACGGCAACCACGACCCGGGGAGCAATCAGTTTGCGATGGTGAACCTTTTGGATGAAATGCCGCAGCATCGATTCGGTGATTTCGAAGTCGGCAATGACGCCATCCTTCATCGGGCGAATGGCGACGATGTTGCCGGGCGTGCGGCCGAGCATGCGCTTGGCTTCTTCCCCCACAGCCAAGACGTTGGTCGTTCCCGCTTGGATGGCAACGACCGAAGGTTCACGCAATACGATTCCCTGATCACGCACGTAAACGAGGGAATTCGCCGTCCCGAGGTCTATCCCAATGTCATTGGAAAACAGGCTCTTAAGTTGCGCGAACATGAATTGTGCCTAGCACCCTGACAGATTAAGTGGGACCCCGTGCAACGGTCAAGATTATTAACTGGTTGTACCAACATCGAAGCGACGACGGCACGAATAGGTTCGGCGTTTTTCCATCTCCGGCAAATGCGTTCCTGCCTTGCGGGATTGCAAAATCTGAAGGAAAGCAGAGAGTTTGGTGCCAGAGGAGGGATTTGAACCCCCGACCAAAGGCTTATGAGTCCTCTGCTCTACCACTGAGCTACTCTGGCACGCGGGCGGTAATAATTCGCGGATGAAAGAGGCTCTGTCAAACGCAATGACGGTTTCCTGTCCTGCCCCCGCCCCGCACAGGGCGCGTTCAAGAACGTGAGCGAGCAGGTACGGGGACGGTTCGTCCCCCCAAAACTCCGTGGCCCCGACAAAATGCGGGGACGAGGCCGTTCCCGCCCCATTTTTGAACGCGCTCTGCCGCCCCAAAAGCTCCCGGAAAAGTGCTTTACACCTCCTTGCGCGGTACTTAGACTCCCGACTTCATAAAAAAAAATGATGAATTGACGGGCCGTATGGAAGCGAAAACGAAGACGATTGAAGAATTTCGGATTCACGAGCGCGACACCGGGTCGGCGGACGTGCAGATTGCCTTGTTGACGCACCGCATCAACCATTTAACCGAGCACTTGCAGAAAAACGTCAAGGACCACAGTTCGCGACGGGGTTTGCTCAAAATGGTCGGCGAGCGCCGGCGTCTGCTGGATTATCTCCACAACACGGACACCGACCGTTATCAGGCGCTGACCCGAAAGCTGAAGCTTCGCAAGTAGTGGCCGGATCGCGGATGAAATGCCCTTTCCGCGTCTTCATTTCATCTTTTTCGAACAGGCAATTCGCCGGAAATATCCGGCGAACGAACCGGGAAGAGCGCGACCTGGTTCCTTGGCGCCTGCTCCAAACCAGATCGCGTATAAAATATACCCGTTGGCACTGGGAAATTTCATTCAAGGTCTGCACGCCGGGCGCTGAATGAAGTTCCTCCGGGTCAACGGGTATAATGAACCGTTCGTTATGTCAGAAAAAATATCGATCCAAATAGGAACCCAACAAATTGTCATTGAAACCGGCAAACTCGCCAAACAGGCCGACGGCGCCGTTACCGTTCAACTGGGGGAAACCATCGTCATCGTCGCCGCCGTGGCCGCCACCAACGCCAAGCCCGGCCAGGAATTCTTCCCGCTGACGGTGGATTATCGCGAGAAGGCGGCCGCGGCCGGCCGGTTTCCCGGCGGTTACTTCAAGCGCGAAGGCCGCCCGACGGAGAAGGAAATCCTCACCTGCCGGATGATTGACCGGCCCATCCGGCCCTCGTTCCCCAAGGGATGGTACAACGAAGTCCAGGTGCAAAGCATCCTGCTCAGCGCCGACGGAGAAAACGATCCCGACATCCTCAGCATCATCGGCGCCTCGGCGGCGCTGATGGTCAGCGATATTCCCTGGGCCGGACCGCTGGGCGCGGTCCGCGTCGGCCGCGTCAAGGGGCAGTTCGTGGCCAATCCCACGCACGCCCAGATGGCCGAAAGCGACCTCGACCTGGTCTATGTCGGCAACGAAAAGGAAGTGGTCATGTTCGAAGGCGCCGCGAAGGAAATCTCCGAAGCGGACTTCAACGCGGCGCTGCAGTTCGGCCGCGAATGTTGCGGGCCGATCATCACGGCCCAAAAGGAGCTGACCGCGCGCGCCGGCAAGGCCAAACGCGCCATTGTGGTGAACGTGGTGCCGGAGGAAATCCTCAGCGAAGCCAGGGCGCTGGCGGGCGATCGCATGGTGCCTGCTCTCCTGATACCGGGCAAACTCGCGCGCGAAACGGCGGTCAAGGCGGTAACCGATGACGTGGGCGCCAGGCTCGTGGAAAAATTCGGCGCGGAAAAAGTCACCGAGTTCGTGCTCAGTGACGCGTCTTATTACCTCCAGAAGGAGGCCGTGCGTCGTCTGATTCTGGACGGCCAGAAGCGGATGGATGGCCGGGGATTTGAAGATGTTCGCACGTTGACGTGCGAGGTGGGCCTCCTGCCGCGGGCGCACGGCTCGGCCTTGTTCAGCCGCGGCGAAACCCAGGCGCTGGTCCTGACCACCCTCGGCACGTCCGAAGACGCGCAGGAATTTGATTCCTACACCGGCGGCGAGAGCGAAAAACAGTTCATCCTGCACTACAACTTTCCCAATTTCTCCGTGGGCGAAACCGGCCGCATCAGCGGTCCCGGCCGCCGCGAGATCGGCCACGGCGCGCTGGCCGAGCGTTCCATCGAGCCGATGGTTCCCGCAGAAAGTTTTCCCTACACCATCCGCGTCACCTGCGAAATCATGGAGTCGAATGGCTCGACGTCGATGGCTTCGGTCTGTGGGGGCAGTCTCGCGCTCATGGATGCCGGCGTTCCCTTGATCCGGCCAGTGGCCGGCATCAGCATCGGCATTTGCACGGACAGCAACGATCAGGGCGCGATTACGCGCCACCAATTGCTCACCGACATCATCGGCTGGGAAGACGCTTTCTGCGACATGGACTGCAAGATTGCCGGCACCGAGAAAGGCATCACCGGTTTTCAGCTCGACCTCAAGCTGCCCGGCCTGCCCCACAAGCTCATGACGGAAACCGTGGAGCGGGCCCGTGTCGCGCGCCTGGCCATCTTGAAAAAGATGACCGATACCCTGGCTGCGCCCCGGCCTGAATTGAGCAAATACGCGCCGCGCATCATGACGCTGAAGATCAATCCGGAGCGAATCGGGGAGTTGATCGGCCCCGGCGGCAAGAACATCAAACGCATCGTGGAGGAGTCCGGCTGCGAAATTAACATCGAAGACGACGGCACGGTGAAGATTTACTCCGTCTCCGCCGAGGGAATGAAGATCGCCCGCGAAGCCGTCGAAAGCATGACCGCCGAAATCGAAGTCGGCAAAGTTTATCGGGGCAAGGTGGTAACGATCAAGGAATTCGGCTGTTTTGTCGAGATTTTCCCCGGCAAGGACGGGCTGGTGCACATCAGCGAACTGGCCAACTTCCGCGTCAAACAGACCGAGGACATCGTCAAGATCGGCGATGAAATCTGGGTCAAGTGCATCGGCATCGATGACAAAGGGCGTGTCAAGCTTTCCCGCAAAGCCGCAATGGACGAGCGCGACAAGCAGATGGGGGAAAAAAAGACTGAGGAACCGTTGAATCGTTGAATCGTTGAATCGTTGGAGTTGACGGTTTAACGCTTCGACCCTTCGACGCTCAACCCGGGTTACTGAGGAGTCTTTTGGATGCCCTACACCGCGGGGCGTTCGAACGATTGCTTCCCCCTCTCACCCTGACCCTCTCCCTCAGGGAGAGGGAATAGCATCCGAAGATTCGTTTTGCTCAATGCCTGTGCGGCAACTGCCGCGCTCGGAATTTCCCAAAACCGGAGCACGGTTCACCCTCTCCCCTGGGGAGAGGGCAGGGGTGATGGGGAACAATGTGTAGCCTAACCCACGGACTTATCTGCAAGCCTTTCCGCGCCATTCCTCGACGGCCAAGCTTGCCAAGCGTGCGGTCGTCGTTGTTAAATGTTTCCGTGCCACAACAACAAACTCTGCGGGAAACCGTCAGCTTCGAGGGAGTGGGTCTGCACAGCGGCAACGGGGTGAGGATGACGTTTCTGCCGGCACCGCCGAACAGCGGGATCCGCTTTCGACGCACGGACCTCGATGGCCGGCCGGAAATCGAGGCCCGCGTGGAAAACGTCAGCGACACGACGCGTTCCACAACTCTTTCCAAGGGCAATATCCGGATCCACACGATCGAGCATGTCATGGCCACGTTCGCCGGGTATGGCATCGACAACGTTTTTGTCGAGCTGGATGCCAACGAGCCGCCGATCGCGGACGGCAGCGCGCGGGCCTATTGCAAGATGATTGAAACGGCCGGCATCAGTCCGCAGCCGGAGAAACGCGAGCCTTACCGGGTCACGACACCGTTGGAGTTGCAGGTGGGCGAGTCGGTGATGTCGGTTTTTCCGCACGACCGCTTGAAAGTCACCTGCACGAGCGCAGACCGGCACGGCCGGTTCACTCAATTCTTCGCCTCGGAAATTTCGCCGGAGACATGGGAGCAGGAGCTGGCGCACGCGCGCACTTTTTGTTTTTACGAGGAAATCGAATTTCTCATCAAAAACGGCTTGATCCGCGGCGGCAGCCTGGAGAACGCGGTGGTGATCCGCGACGACGCCGTGCTGACGACCGAGCCGCTGCGCTATCCCGATGAGTTCGTGCGGCACAAAATACTGGACGTTCTGGGCGACCTGGCGCTGATCGGCCGGCCATTGTTGGCGCACGTCATGGCGGTCAAGCCGAGCCACACCGCCAACTGCGAATTGGCCCGCCAGATCGCGACGCAGATGCGCAAACCGCTGGTGGCGGCCCAAACGTTTGCCCCACCCCCCGCTCCGGCCCAGCCTTTGGCGGAGGAAAAATCGGAAATCCAGCAGCGCCTGCAGCAGGGCGGTTCGCTCGATGTCACGCAAATCATGAAAATCCTGCCGCACCGTTATCCCTTCCTCATGGTGGACCGCGTCAGCAGGATCGACGGCGACAAAATCACTGGGGTCAAAAACGTCAGTGTCAACGAGCCGTTTTTTCAAGGGCATTTTCCCAATCACCCGATCATGCCGGGGGTGTTGCAGTTGGAGGCCATCGCGCAGGTGGCCGGCATCCTGACCCTGCGGCAGGCGGAAAACATGGGTAAACTCGCTTACTTCATGTCGGCCGAGAATGTCAAATGGCGCAAACCGGTGCGGCCCGGCGACACCCTGGTCATTGACGTCGAATTAACCAAGTTCCGCGGCAAAATCGGGAAGGCCAAAGGCGTTTGTTACGTGGATGGCGAAGTGGTGAGCGAAGCCGAAGTCACTTTCATTCTGGCGGAGGGATAGGGCTGATCTCCATGGCCTTCATTCATCCTTCCGCAGTCATTCATGCGAAAGCGCGGGTCGGCGCGGGTTGTGAGATCGGCCCCTATTGCGTCATCGGCCAGCACGTCGCGCTCGGTGAAGGTTGCCGATTGCATTCGCACGTGGTCGTTGAGGGACATACCACCCTGGGCCGGGGCAACGAGATATTTCCCTTCGCCAGCATCGGCCTGATCACACAAGACCTGAAATGGAACGGCGGAACGACCTTCACGGAAATCGGCGAGCAGAACACGTTTCGCGAACATGTGACGGTCCACAGCGCGACGGGCGACGGCGAGGTGACCCGGGTGGGGTCACACAACCACATCCTCGCTTATGCACACATCGCGCACAATGTGACGCTGGGCGATCATATCATTATGTCGAACGTGGCCACTCTCGCGGGCCACGTGGTCGTCGAAGACCACGCCGTGGTCGGCGGGTTGGCCGCGGTACACCAGTTTTGCCGCATCGGGAAAATGGCGATCATCGGCGGCTGTTCGAAAGTCGTGCAGGATGTGCCGCCCTTCATGCTGGCCGACGGGAACCCCGCCGAGACGCGCACGATCAACAAGGTCGGCCTGGACCGTAACGGGGTGTCGGAGGAGGTGCAAAGCGCTTTGAAGCAGGCCTACAAAATTCTGTTTCGCGAGGGTTTGACGATTTCCAACGCGATGACAAAGATCGAATCGGAATTGCCGCCGTCGCCGGAACTGCGGCACCTGATCCAGTTCGTTCGCGATAGCGAGCGGGGTATCAGCAAATGAACCAGCCGCCTTTCGGCCGGCGAATCCAACCACCGTCCCTTTTCTCCGTCTAAAACATGCCTCGCATCTCGGCTCCCAATCCCGACCCCGATCGCGTCCTGGGCCGATTCGCCTCCGAGAACCCGAATCCAGTCCTTCGCGTGGCCCGAAACGGCGTTATCCTTTACGCCAACAACGCATTGGTCCGCCAAAAGGAGCAGGCCCGGGCGCTGGCCCTGCATGACGACTTGACCGGTTTGCCCAACCGAACTCTGCTGGAAGACCGGCTCGCGCAATCCATCGCCCAATGCGTGCGCCTCGGCAAAAAGCTCGCGGTGGCGTTCATCCACCTGGACAATTTCAAGCGGATCAACGACGCGCACGGGCATCAGGTCGGCGACCGGGTTCTGGTCGAGGTGGCCCGCTGCGTCAGCGGTGCGCTGCGCAAGACCGACACCGTGGCACGTTGGGGAGGGGATGAACTGATTCTGCTGTTGCCCGGATTGAACGCGGCCGTGAACGCGGCCGTGGTGTGTGAGCGTGTCAAGCGCGTCGTGCAGAACGAGTTTGTGAAGGACGCATTCACCGCCTCGCTCACGCTGAGCATGGGCCTGGCGATTTGCCCCGATGACGCAACGTCGTCGGAGTTGCTCTTTAAGAAATCGGACATCGCGCTCTACCAGGCCAAGGCGCGCGGCGGGAATGCCATTATTATGTTCGGCGAGGCGAGACTAAGCCAATAAAGGATGCGGACAGATTTATGTCGCATATGCGACACAAATCTGTCTTGATCCGGCTGGTCATGCTGGCACGATTCGTCCATGTCATCGAAGACTCAGGAATTCTTGAACCTGCTGCTCTGGTCCGCCGAAATGCTTGCACGGCCCACGTTTCGCAACTTGACTGACTCCTACGAGGGATGGGCCTATCGCAACGGGCTGCTGAAGCAGGTCGCGAGACTGGAGCGGCGGCAATTGGTCGAACGCGACACTGCTGCGCCCAACGACCGCGTGTATCGCCTCACCGCGCCGGGCCGGTTGCAGGCAATCGGCGGACGGGACCCGCAAGCCAGATGGTCGAGGGAGTGGGACGGTCGCTGGCGGCTGGTATTGTTCGATGTTCCGACGACCCGGAATTCCCAGCGGACGTGGCTGAGACGCTACCTTCGTCAGAACGGCTTCGGATATTTGCAAAACAGCGCCTGGATTACGCCGGATCCGCTGGAAGAGGAACGGCGAATCCTCGTCGGCGGAAAGATCAATGTGGAGTCGCTCATTCTCCTGGACGCGCGGCCCTGCGCGGGGGAATCGGATGCGGAAATTGTTGCCGGGGCGTGGGACTTCGACCGTATCAACCGCCGCTACGCCCGGCATTTGAAAACTCTCGGCGAGCGACCGGACGGGCTGTTGCGGAACGAAGCGGCGGCCAGAGCGCTCCTGCGCTGGGCAGCGGTGGAGCGCAACGCCTGGCTGGACGCAGTGAGGAACGATCCACTCTTGCCGGAGAGGATTCTTCCGTCCGAATACCTTGGCCAACTGGCGTGGCGGCGGCGGGTGGAAGTCTTGCGGGAATCCGGTCGGCAATTGCTCACTTTCAAACCTTGATCATGGGACAGAAACATGTCGCATATGGGACATAAAAATGTCTCGATCCGGCGAGTCAAATCGAAGTAGAGTGGGGGTTACTGGACGATCGTCGGCGTGAGGAAAATGACCAGCTCCTTCTTCTGCTTGGCTTGCGCCCTGCCCTGGAAAAGTTTTCCCAACAACGGGATGTCGCCCAACAGCGGGATCTTGCGGATGTTCTTGGCGCTCGTGTTCTGGATCAAACCACCCATCATGATCGTTTCCCCGTCCCGCAAACGGACGATGGTCGAGGACTGTTTGATGTCAAGAACAGGCGCCGAACTGTTCTTGCTTGGGGCTATTACCTCGTCAACAAAACTGGTAATCGCGGGCGTGATGTCGAGAGTAATCCAGCCATCGGCCGAAATCTGGGGCGTGACCGCGAGCACCGTCCCGACGGTGATGATCGAAACGGTGTCTCCGCTTTGCTGGGTTTGCGCGGCGGCGCTGGAGATAATCTGGGTTTGCTGGGTCAGCCGGAACGCCGACTTCATCGGGACGATTTGCGCCGGCGCGCCCGCGCCGAAAAGCCACACGCTGCCGACCAACACGCCGAACTGTTGTTTCACATAAAGCACCGTGCGATTGAGATCGACGTTGACCCGGTCCGGATGGACGTTCCAAGTGCTGCTCAACGTGCGGCCGAGGTAAATCTGGCCGTCCTTGCGCCCGACGACGACGGTGGTGGCGCCGCCGGTTTCGGCGGCCAACAAGGCCACCTCGTTCGGCTCGAGGGGAAGCGTCGTGAGTTGGCGTTGGAGAATGGCCGAGGCGGGAATCACCCGGTCGCAGTGTAATTCCAACTAGTCGCAGGAGCGCACCCGTTGGTCGAGGAGTTCCCGGGGAAAGAGGTGCACCAACATGGCCTGCGCGTTCCGGGTTGGCAACGTCGGCTGATAACTCCAGGCGGCGTCGGAGGCGAAGGGTTTGAGCTGCTTGACGCGGCTCTGCAAAAACAACTTCAGATTCCGTCCCTTGGCCGGCGGCGATTCGACCAGTTGCTGCGCCAGCCGCTGGTGGGTGAGGACCACAGACACGGCCGCTCCGGCGTAACCCGTTTGTTTGACGGCCTCCCGCAGCACGGACGAGAAGTCCGCCAGGTCCGTCACGTGCTCCGCGCGTTCCCAGGTGCCGGCGACGCTGCCGCGATGCACGGCGGTGGGGGTCAACCGCTCGTTCAACAGACTGAGTGAGAGAACTGTGTCGTTCATAGGGATGGAAGATTGTAGTTAGGAGATGGCAGACAGGAGATGGAGATACGTCCACCTCCTTGTACTCGTCCTCATTCTCGTAATCCTGCTCTTAATCGTAATCCTGATTCGGACCGCGAACCGACCCCGTTCGCAGCAGGTCGCTCGCCTTCTCAGCGTGGGACAATTTACCATCAAGTGATCCTGTCCACGCGCTGCGGACGGGGACCGTCCGCGGTCCGCTCTGCGTCGGACCGCGAACCGTCCCGGTTCGCAGCAGGTTGCCTGGCCCGGAGACATCGGGCTTCTCCAGAGCGCCTCGGCCCTCCCACGCGCTGCGGACGGGGACCGTCCGCAGTCCGACGGAAACGGCGACTTCCGTTCCGGCGCGAAACAGGTTTTTTTCGCCACGCATTGGAGCGGAGACCGGCGCTCCTGTCCCACGGCTCGCAGGGAGAGCAAGCAAAACTGGATATTGACATTTGGCGCGAGGTGTTCACTGGCAGGGGGACGTTCGTGGGGTTGTGACTGTTGGCCAGGCACTGATCCTGCACGGCGGTCAACATGGCTACCTGCGCATTCTTGGCCGCTGTATATGTTGGAGGCTCAGGATTATTACCGTGAGGAAAGCCCGCCAAAGCCCAATCGCCGTATCGGTCCATGTAAGTCTTCATCGCCTGCACCACGATTGATTGCTGGTTGGTGCCGTTTTGGGCCCGATTATTCGAGGGCGCCGACAAGTACTGGTCCACGACCGATGCGACGTCGAGACCGGCGAGGAAGAAGCCGCCGAGAATGCTGCCGCGCCACACGTTCTGGTCGTAAACGAACGAACTGTCGCGAATCAGAATTTGCTGGGAATCGGTATCCCCGGTGTGCTTGTACAACACGACGGCGGAGTCTTGAATGAAATAGCTGTCAACGATCGTAAGATTGTTCGTGATAACAAGAGCCGTGGACCAGCTCGTCGAATCGATGGAGTAGCGCGGGGAGCCGGCGGAGGAATAGGTAGTGAGCAGGAGATGAACGAAGAGCGGGGAGAGGTTGACGCGTTGGACTTTGAGATCGTCGCTGTTCGGCCAACCCGTCCAGGCAAAACTGGTGGCGGGCAGCACGCTGCTTGCGTCATTCCAGTCCCAGATGGCGTTGAAGTTGGTGGATGAGGCCACGCCGCTGACGATGTTGGTCGGCAAGGCCCGGCCAATGCGGCCGGTGCACGGCTTCGCGGAACAATTCGTAATCCGGCGGCGCGAATCCCAGCCCCAACAGGTTCGCGGTTTCTCTGAGATTGACACCGATTCGGGCTCTCCTTAATTTCTGCCTGTAAATAGCGCGCGCTTGGGCCCCGAATTTACATTTCGGGGCTTTTTATTGCCGGCACGG
>WNGF01004642.1_pt1 | contig 17904 bp, 11 predicted proteins | sample 5400641 | NCBI WGS metagenome assembly WNGF01 (sample SAMN13153371, study PRJNA577476) | soil metagenome | isolation source: 80 cm soil or saprolite under grassland replicate 2 | place: USA:California | collected 2016-06-15
TGGTAAACTTGGTATTGTTGATCCAATCGTATTTGCGGTTCTCGACGACGTAGCTGGCCTGGAGATCCCAGGAAAGGAAGTCGGCGATGCGACGAGTGGCCGCCAACGGGTCGTCTTTCATGCCGGCGGTGTAGTTGGCGGTAACCCCGAATTCAAACGACTTGAAATTCCAAAAGAGACTGCCATTGCCGCGGAGACGCGGGACACTCTGAAAGCCGATTTCATCGATGGAGAAGTCCCCCAGGCGATCTCTCGGGCGCGCGGACGCGGAGGTTTGCTGTTCATAGGTGAGCACGTAGGTCGCCCCCACTCTGAAATGAAATGTGCCGAAGGCGTCGGTCGGGACCTTGTAATTGGCCTCGATGTCCAGGCCGTCGGTCAGGATTCGGTGGAGGTTGAACGCGGGAACAATGATGGGCGCGTTATCGTAGCCGCCGGTCGCCGGATCAAAAGAATTCACCACGTTGGTATAGAAGCGTGATGCCGGATTGGTGGGGCCGCCGGTCCGGTTATTCTCGTCAATAATGAACTGAGTGCTTTGCCCGATCCAGTTGGCGATATCGATCCGGTAGTAATCCACCGACACCGACAATCCCTTGACGAACTCGGGCGACCAAACAACACCCGCGCTCCAGTTCTCGGCCTCCTCCGGTTTGAGCTTGGGATTAGGCAGGTCAAGCACGCCAGCCGCGGGTTGCTCGAAGATGCCAGTGTACGGGTTGAGGACTTCCGGGAAACTCTGGCCTTTGGCGGCCAGCGAGACGAAATCCGGCGCCCGGAAGGAAGTGCCCCACGAACCGCGCAACACCACGCTCTCGTCGAAGGGTTCCCAACGGAAAGAAACTTTCGGATTCCAGGTCGTGCCAAAATCGCTATAGTCGTCTACTCGCCCCGCCGCTTTGACTTCGAAGCTGTGAAAGACCGGCAAGGTCATGTCCTCACCAAAAACGGGTAACCTCAGTTCTCCGAAGGCCGAATTAAAGTCGCGGCCGTAATTATAAGGCAGGTTGCCATTAAACCCGACGCTTTGATTGTTTTTGATCGTCGAATCGGGCGTAAAGGTCACCCTCTCCTCGTAGTGTGAAGCACCAATCACCGTCTTTATCGCACCACTCTTCAGGTCAAAAACATCGCCGCCGACATGTCCGTCCACCCCGAAGTTCGAGGAGTCGGAGAGGATCAGGTTCTGCTGCACCAGCGAGGAGAATTGGGAAGGAGTGTTCGCCCGATTGCCAAAGGGATTGAAGGCGTCGGGCGTCGTCAAGTTCACCTGGTTGTCCAGAGCAGTCTCATTGACGTCGCCACCTTCGATCTCCCTTCTTTGGTCAAGGCTGTAAGAGAAGGCCGTTTCCCAATTCCACGTCGTGTCCGCGATTTGCCCTTTCGCACCGTTGACGATGCGAAAGATGTCCCCAACAAACGTGTCGGTGCGCGGGCCAATCTCCAGGAAGCGGTAACGAGCCGTCGGGATGTCCCGGCCGAACGGGTTGTAAGGGTTGTTACTGGAGATGGTGATCCCGAAGGACTGGAACGCCACCGGCGTGGGCGCGAGTTGATTCTGAAACCACGAATGGGTGTACATCGTTTCAGTGAAAAAGGTTAAACCTTTGCCAAAGATGTCGTAATTCCCATTGCCAAAGATGCTGTAGCGTTCCACCGGCGGAACCGCGGGCGTATAATTAGGAAAGGGAAACCGGTCGGTGGACGGATTGTAATCACGGAACTGCGAAGGGCTGGTGGGGAATGTGCCCGGAGCGCCGTTGTAGACCACCCCGACCGGCCTGCCATTGGCACCCGGGGTGCCGAAGGTGCCTTCCATGATGCGGCCGGGATTGCTGTTGCCGCTGGTATTATTAATGTCGGCGAGGTTGGCCCGGGAGCGTTCGCGATCCTTGCTGAAAAGGGCGTTCTCCTTGTAATAGCTGCCGCCGATCATGTAGGAGGACCGATCGGTCCCACCACCGGTCACAAACGAATAGTTCTGCTGCCCCACGTCAGTCTCGGTCGTGTTTCCGTAGGACGCGAAGTACTCTGCGCCTTTGAAATCCTTTTTCAGGATGATATTGACCACCCCGGCCTGCGCATCCGCGCCATAAATGGCCGAAGCTCCATCCTTGAGAATATCCACGCGCTCGATTGCCGCAAGCGGGATCAGGTTCAAGTCAACATTGCCGCTCCCAATGCCGTGGTTCTCCGGGGCGACGCGACGGCCATTGATGAGGACGAGCGTTCCTTTGTTCAGCCCGCGAATGCCGATGCCGGCCGTTCCATTACCACCATTGCCTCTTGAGTCACCGAAATTCCCCGGCCCGTACGCCCCGGGCAACGTTCTCACCAGTTGATACAAATTCTGCGCGCCAACTTTTTCCACTTGTTCGATCGAGATGATATCCACCGGGGTCGGTTGGGCGGTTTCCGCGCTGGGAATGAGCGAGCCAGTGACGACGGTTGGTTTGAGTTTGGTGGGAGCGTTCGTGTCCTGCGCCGACGCGGCGATCGCAAGGATCACCGAACCGACGAAACCGAGCAGGGATGGATTGGGCCAAGTCGATTTTTGTGTGGAGTTTTTGTTCATAACATTGGCTGGATGTAATGTTTATGAGAACGGCTTGAAGTTCCTTTTATCCCTTTCATTAGAGGATGCAAGGGAAATATCGAAGGGAGAAATGTCTAACTTGGATGTCACGAAAGGGTTGCGCGTTTTGGGAAATCGTACCATCTTGTCGCATATCTGAATGGCTGGCCCCGGCAAAGCCCGGCGGCCAGATACAGTCATGTGAATGCGCAAAACACATCCTGGCTGGAACTTCCAGTGCGGACGCTCGAGTGTGATGCGAGCCCGCGACAATCAGACTCATGAGCGAATTTTCTGCCCCCGGTTCGTCAATGCCAGCCTCTCCTCTGATGGAAAGCTCTCCTGGCCATGGGTCTTGCTCGGATTTGGCTGAATTATCTCTGCCCGCCACGTTTCGCGACGAGTTCAGAAAATTGGCCTGGGTCGATTCAATTTGTTTCGTGTTCCTGGTCATTGGGTTAATTGGAATAAAGGCACCGCAGGTGGTGGTCAAACCGGTTAATCAACCGGTCGATGTCGTCCCGGTTGTTTTTGTCCCACCGCCGGAACAGCCCAAGATCGAGCCGGACCAAAAACCCGACGAAGCTCGGCCCACCGAAGAGGTCTCAACTCCTCAAGTGGTGACGGTGGTGGCGCCTAATCCCGCTGCGGTGGCGTTTGCGGTGCCGGTGCAGGGTCCGGTCGTGGTCGCGCAAGCGGCCCGATTGGCGACGCCTCCGCCGCCTCCCCAAGCCCAGGCCGAGCCCGGACCGACGAAGTTTGACCCGAACGCGATGAGTGCGGGGAGATATCCCCCGCCGAACTATCCTTTGGCAGCTCTCCGCAACCACTACGAGGGGACCGTGGATATTGAGTTGAGGGTGGATCCGTCCGGAACCGTCACCTCCGTCAAACTCATGAGGAGTTCCGGCTATCCCGTGCTCGACGAGGCGGCGCTGCAAGTCGTGAAAACTCGCTGGCGCTTCCCTCCTGGCGAAGCGCGCTATCTCACGTGGTCCTGCTCTTTTGAACTCCATTGAACCGCTTGCTTCATGGACACCATTGGCCAAGCTCGCTAAGACTCACGCGATTCAGTCAGTCGCGGTTTACGAGACAAGATAAAATGAACCTCGATTTAAAGTGAACATCCAGACCCAGGGAAAAACGACTTATGTTTGCAAACATCCTCATTGAATATTTTCTCAAAGGCGGACCAGTCATGTGGCCGATTCTGATCACCGCGGTCGTCGCCGTGGCGGTCATCGGCGAGCGTGTCTTCTGGTGGTGGCGCGAGAGCCGCAAACGCGACCCGCGCACGCTCGAGAAACTTTTTGCCGCGCTTGAGAATGGCGATTTCCGCGAAGCCTGGCGGCTCTCCAAGGATTCCGAGGACCCCATCATCCGCATGATCTGGCATGGGATGAACCACTATTATTCGTCCCTGCAAGGCGCCTTGCAGGTGGCGGCGGGCGTGGAACTGCAAAAGGCCGGACGCTTCCTTACCGTCATGGACACGCTGGTCACATTGGCGCCTTTGCTTGGTCTTTTGGGCACCGTCTCCGGGATTTTCCGCACGTTTCTGTCGATCGGCAGCGCGACGGTGGAAGGCGCCACCGGTCAGATTACGGGTGGCATCGGCGAGGCGCTCATCGCCACCATGTGCGGTTTGGCCATCGCCATTATCTCGCTGATTCCGTTCAATTATTTCACCCGCAAACTGGCCCAGCTTCAGTTCGAACTGGAAACCGCCGCGACCAACGTGGAAGTGATGGTGACCGCCGCAAAACAAAAGGGATTTGACACCGTCGAGTTTCGCCGGGAGGACATGCCAACGACTCCTTGAGCGGCCGTGCCTGGGCCTCGAATGATGAACCGTTGAAGGCGCTATGAAGATCGGCTCTCCGCTCCCCCACCGCAAAGCGCGCATCGAAATCATTCCATTGATCGATATCATGTTCTTCCTGCTCGCTTCATTCATGCTCGCCAGCCTGAGCATGATCCGGCTGCAAACGATCAAGATGGATTTGCCCACGGCGACGATGGCCAAGCGGGAATTCACGCCCGACATCGTGAATATCGCGGTCGATAAACTCGGCAACATTTCCGTCGATAAGAAGCCTTACAACTACGTCGAGTTGCAGAGTTACCTCTCCAATAAGTTTCGCATCAACACCAACGCCCAAGTCTATATCAGCGGCGACAAGGAGGCGACGCACGGAACAATCATCGGAGTGCTGGACCTGGTGCGGCGCCAGGGAATTCAGAAGGTTTCGTTCGCCATTTCACCCCCGTCCGCGGCCAAGCCCTGAGCGGTCGTGCGGCTCTCCTGCGCTGGGAGCGGTTGAGGATCCCAGCCAATCCTATTTGAAAAGTGCCGCAAGAGAACAAAGGGAAATTCGCTTGAGACCGCGTAGATCCGGCCGAACAGACCGGGTTACAGAGGAACCGATAAAGTTCGTTGACCCTACTGATGGTTCCTTAGCTCAACCATTGCACTCGGTGTTCTCGGTGTCCTCTGTGGCACACAGGTTGGAGGGAGCCACAGAGAACACAGAGATCACAAAGAACTGGGGCAGCAAGATCTTCTTCTGCGTTCTTTGCGTTCTGTCGCGGCTAAAAACCCGTGAGAGATTTTCAACGGTCCGCTACTTCTTAGCGGGCGGCGCGTTGGTCTTGGCGAGCGCTTCCTGCATCGTGTTCCACTTCTTGGCCAACTCATTGAAGTCCCCGACGACCTTGTTGAGCTTCACGACCGCCTCGTTGCGTTCCTCCCCCAGCTTCTTCATTTGTTCGTTCTGATCTTTGATCGTCTCGTTCTGCCGGACGATGTTGTCGTTGGCTTTCTCAATCGCGTCCTTGTAAACTTCGATCTGTCGCTGGTCCCTCTCGAGTTCGGCATTGGCCTTGTTCAGGTCCCTGGTCAGATTGGCAATCTGTACCTCGTTGGATTTCACCGTTTGCGTCAGCTGATTCTTCAACCCGTCCAGGCGTTTGATTTCATCCTCGTCCCGCCGCACCGTCGCCTGCAGATTCAGGATCGTTTCAGTCTTGTCGTGAACGGTATCGGTCAGGGTCTGCACGTTGGCGCGCAGGTGCGTCTCCCGCACCCACTGGAAGGCGACGAGCGCACAAAGGCAGACCGCGAAGAAAATCAAAAGATTTTGCAAAAAGTTCTTCACAATCGTTCGGCCAGTCGAAATCGGCCAGGCAATTGGCGTACCATCCCATTTTGCCTGTCGACTGTCAAAATTGAGTTCAGAACATCAGTGAACCGTAAAGGAGTTGGACCACGGATGGCCCGGATACCACGGATAGGACAGGAATCACAGCTTGGAGGAAACTCTTGGCGCTGACCTGCCGTTGACTGGTCCTGGCCACGAAGGACTTCTCCCATCTGTACCACTATAAGAAGAAATCTTTCATTTCCGACAAGATTTTCAGGAGAGCCACGGATGGAACACGGATGGAACACGGATTCCCAAAAGAGGCCTTTCAGGTGAAGCTGCGAGCTTATCTTCTCCGTGATCTCCTCTTTTCCCAAAGCCATCAGAGCGCTTTCTCTTTCCGTGTTTAATCCGTGTTCCATCCGTGGCTCAGGAACTTTGGTTGCGGCTCTGCCGCTCCGGGCCATCCGTGGTCTCCGAGCGCGTTTTGAAAATGGCTTGTTTGCCTGGCAGATGACGTCTGCGCAGAATCGGGGAGGTCTTAACGACGGCGGGCGGGAATCTTGCTCAGGCCTCGGCTCGGAGGGGTCGACGCCGCGCTCACAGTGTTGGTGAAATGTTTTTCAAAGAAGTCGAAGGCACGGCTTTTGATGTAGGGAATACTCAAGGCTGCCGTGTAATGGCCGGAAGGAATCATGATGGTCTCCGGGTTGCCCATTTTCCGTTTTAGAAGAAGACCCTTTTTCGTCGGAACCACGGTGTCGTAGCGTGCAATGACGAGCAGGACTTTCGTGGGATCGACATAAGGAGCGTAAACCAGCGGGTCGCGCGTGATCATGTGGCGCAATTTCACCTCGGCCTCCGCCGGGGTGAGGTTGTTTTCTTTCAGATACTCGTCTCTTCTCTTGGTCAAGCCGGGCTCGGTCGAGTGCACCAGGATGTAGGGAACGTCTCCGCCGGCCAGCCCGATGATGGCGGCTTGAATCCGGCTGTCGAGTGGCGTGAGGATGGCGCCTTTGATCCCACCCAGGCTGATGCCGAAGATGCCCACCTTGCTGGCGTCGATCTTCGGCTGAGTTTCCAGCCAGTCAATCACCCGTTTATGGTCCAGCACCATCCGGTGCATCATCGGATTGAGGTTCTCGAGCAACTGCTGGTCTTTCGGGATTTGGTCCCGGTGGACGATGACCGCCGCGTAGCCTCGGCTGGCGAAGTAGTGGGCGAAATGTCTTTCGATGCTGTAGCCGCCGCCGGACATGGGTAGCACCAGCACCACCGGGCTTTTCTCCGGCGCATGCAGATCGTAATACTCCAGCACAACCCGCCGGTCGCTGTTGGCGTCGTCTCCCGTCGGCTTAATGCTCACCTGTTTCCTGACGAAAACGGGGGTTTCCTCCAGGATCTCCTCCTTGGCGTCAAAGTCTGCTCCTTTGGGACAGGCATATTCTGCCGCGATTTCCGCCGGCAACGGCCGGGGATGGGAGCCGCTCGATTGGAGAGCAACGTGAGTGCACCCCGTGACTAACAGGCCGGTAAGACCGAGCGGCATCCGGAATCCCCGGAAAGCAGCGTTCAGGAGCCAAGGCAGCATCCTAACTCATCGCTCAGAAATGGCGAAAAAGCCAGTGCCGATCACGAATACGTCGCTAATGGCCTGGCGCTCCAGTAGCCTTGCGAATCTATGTCTGATTTTTGGTCGTCGGTCCGCGAGGCGCTGCGGGGAAGTCGCCAGGATTTCACCGAAGTCCCGATCCGTCGCGCCATCCTGTTGCTGGCGGTGCCGATGATCCTCGAGATGTCGATGGAGTCGCTCTTTGCCATCGTGGACATCTTCTGGGTCTCGCGCCTGGGCGCCGAGGCGGTGGCCACCGTCGGCCTGACGGAGGCCATGCTGACGCTGATCTACACCGTCGCGATGGGATTGAGCATCGGGGCGACGGCCACGGTGGCGCGGCGCATCGGCGAAAAGGATCCAGAGCGCGCGGCGCGTTCCGCCGTGCAGGTGCTTCTGCTCGGCCTGGCCCTGGCCATCCCGATTGGCGTCGCCGGCGCGCTTTCCGCCCCGCGGCTGCTCGGCCTGATGGGCGCGTCCACGGAGGTCATGACGCGCGGGCATGGTTACACGGCGGTGATGTTGGGCGGGAACGCCACCGTCCTGCTGCTGTTTCTCGGCAATGCGATTTTCCGTGGGGCGGGCGACGCGGCGGTGGCGATGCGGGTCTTGTGGCTCGCCAATGCTCTGAATATTCTGCTGGGACCGTGCTTTATTTTCGGGCTCGGCCCGTTTCCAGAACTGGGAGTCAAAGGCGCGGCGGTGGCGACCAACATCGGTCGCGGCGCCGGGGTGGTCTATTTGTTGTTTCGCCTCTGGCGCGGCGGCGCGCATCTTCGTCTCGAGCGTCGGCATCTGGCCCTCGAGCTTCACACCATGGCGGCTCTGGTGCGGCTTTCGGCCACCGGCATGTTCCAGATGCTGGTGGGCATGACCAGTTGGCTGGCCCTCATCCGCATCCTCTCGGGGTTCGGCAGCGCGGCGCTGGCCGGTTACACGATTGCCATTCGCATCATCATTTTTGCGCTGCTCCCGTCGTGGGGCCTGGGCAATGCCGCCGCGACATTGGTCGGCCAGAATCTGGGAGCTGGGAAACCGGAACGCGCGGAGCAGGCGGTCTGGCGTGCCGGTTTCTATAACATGACGTTCCTGGGCGTGATCGGGCTGGGGTTCGTGCTGTTCGCCGAGTTGCTCATCGGCGTGTTCACTCAGGATGCCCAGGTCCGGCCCTACGGCGTGAGTTGTCTGCGCACGGTCAGCCTGGGGTTCCTCTTCTATGCCTACGGCATGGTGATGAGCCAGGCGTTCAACGGGGCCGGGGCCGTTTGGACGCCGACGTTGATCAACCTGTTTTGTTTCTGGCTCTGGCAATTGCCGCTGGCTTACACGCTCGCGCACTGGATGCGGCGCGGTCCAGGCGGGATGTTCGCCGCCATTACGATTGCGTGGTCAACCTATGCCGTCGTCAGCGCGCTGATCTTCAGGCGCGGCCGCTGGAAGCTCAAGAAGGTCTGAAGGTCTGAGCCGGTTCGCAATAGGCTTGTGGTTGGTCCGGCGAAGCGTTAAGAGTCCTGGTTCATGGGCGCACAATGGAAGCAGGCCGGTCGCGAAGCCAACGCGCAGAAAAAGGGCCAGATGGTGGTCAAGGTGGTCCGCGAGATCATGGTCGCCGCCAAACTCGGCGGGCCTGACCCGGAGCTCAATGCGCGCCTGGCCGCCGCCGTCGAGAAGGCCCGCAAGTCCTCCGTTTACCGCGACACAATCGAACGCGCGATCAAGAAAGGCGCCGGGCTTACCGACGAAAAGATCGAATACGAACTCGTGACCTACGAGGGTTTCGCCCCGCACAAGGTGCCGGTGGTCGTCGAGTGCCTCACCGACAACCGCAACCGCACCGCGCCCGAAATCCGCAATCTCTTCAAGGCCGGCCAGCTCGGCCAGCCCGGGTGCGTCAGCTTTTTCTTCAATCACCTCGGCGTCGTCGAAGCCACGCACCCCGAGCCCACCCGGGATGCCGAGGGCGACGCGATCGAAGCTGGCGCGCAGGAAATCGAACCCCTTGAAGCCGAGGAGATCCCGGCCGGGCACAAAGGGGCCCTTTTTCTAACGGAGATCAAGGACCTCGACACCGTGGCCAAGCACCTCAAGAAGGCCGGCTGGAACGTGATCGCCTCCGAGATTCGCTACCTGGCGAAGAACTTCGTCGAGCTGCCCGTCGCGCTGCGCCAGGAAGTCGCCGCCTTCCTCACCTCGCTTGATGACCACGACGACGTCCATCGCGTTTACGCCGCGTTCAAGTAAAACGTAGAAGCCCCGCGTCCCCACACCGGCCACTCGCAAGAGCGTGCTTTAAAATACCCAAGTAGCCAAGTACCCAAATACCCAAGGAAGATTTGGGTACTTGGCTACTTGGGTATTTGAATTCCAAACCAACCTCTACGGACCTGGCACTTCTGCAAAATTGAGATACCCGATAAACATCTCGTCCCAGGATTGTTCGTTGAAGCGCACGGCGTGGTCGGGCAGATAGAGTGCATTGCCGGTGCTATTGTAGGCTTCCATCAGTTCGACGTTTTGCGCCGTGTTATCCCAGGCCGCCGTGCACAGGATGCGCGAGCCGCGCGGGATGTATTTGGGCTGCGTCAACCGGTAGAGCGTTTGCCAGTGGAAGATGTAGTTGGGCACGGAGAGCAACGTCTCGCGCCCGCCGGTGGGATAGATCACTTCGAATTTGAAGCGCGAGCCCCGCAAATGCATGTGCGGACTCATCTCGTAGAGGAGAATGTTCGTCGTCAGCGTGCCGGACCCCGGGAATTGAGCCGTGGTCTGGTAGTCCGCCGAGTTGGCGGGAACGGCGATGCTGATGTTGAAGGCCGCCTTGGTCTGTAGCGGATGGCTCGGTGGGGCCGGCGCCACGTACAGTCCCAGTTCGGTCTGGTCAGTTTGATCCGAGCCGACGCTGATGTAGTGCATCTGGAAGGTGAGCACCTGGCCCTTCTTGAGAAGTTTCCCCGTGCTGGCGGGAAAGGTGGTTGGATCAAAGCCGGGCACGTAACCGGAATAGAATCCGGCCAACCCCCCGAGCGAGGAGATCGCATCGCCTTCAAACACGAGGCAATGGTGCACCACCCGGGAGTTGCCGGGTCGCGCGATGGCCGCGCGCAGCCAGACATCGTTGGTAAACGCCGTGTTCGTCACGGTGATGTACTTGTAATCGATCGTGCCGGTGGGCGGAATGTGTTGGGCAGGGATGCGCAGGATCTGGTCCGGTTGGCCCAGGCTGGAGGGCCAGGCGTACGGATAGTTGGTCGGTGGCGGCGGCGATTGCGCCAACGGATCGGGCTCGTCGCCCCGGGGCGCGCCGGCGTCGATCCACTGGATGATTTTGGCCGCCTCGTCGGCCCGCAACGACGTATCGTTGGTGAAGCTGTTGTAGAATGGATCGGCATGCCACGGGGGCATGTTGCCATTCATGACTTGCTCGCGAATGTAGGGAGCATTGAGCTGCACGATCTCGTAGTTGGTCATGGCCCAGGGAGCGATGTTTCCGGGACTGTGGCAGTGGAGGCACTTGGCCTGGAGCAACGGCGCAATGTCGCGTGCGTAGGAGAGGTTGGAGAACGCAGGATTCAACGTGATCGCGCAGCCCGCCGGCCGCGTTTCGCGCGGGCTGACGTTGCCGCCCGCCAGGAAGCTGGTGAGCGCGTTGGACAGATAGTGCTGGGTGGTGGTGGTCGCGTCGCTGCCGAGACGATCGTCGATGGCCCCGTGGTAGAAGATGACGCCAACAAAACCGCTCGTGTCGATCGCGATGGCCTCCGGCGTCGTGGCGGCATGGTAGCTCCGCGCGACCAGTTGGGCGGCGTCGTGCAGGATGGGCGGACCGTTGCTCAATCCCAGCGCGGTGGCCTCCGCCAGGATATTCGACCGATTGTCCCCGGCGTTGGAATCGATCAACCAGAACAGGACGCCCTGCGGAGTGAACTGGTTGGTGAGCGCTGCGATCGTGGGAACCATCTCCCGCATTGGCACGCAACCATTGCCCGTGAAAATCAGGACGATGCCGCGGACCTGCGGCATGCCCAGGTGGTAATAAAGCCAGCGTGACCGGCCGAGCTGATCGATCAGTCGAAAATCCGCCGCCGGCTCAGGCGATGCCGGACCGGTCTTGACGGCGCGGTAGAACCGCTGGGGCAAAACCCCGGATTGGGAGTCCAGCCAGGACTGCGATCCTCCGTCCAGTCTCAGGGTCGCGAGAAACTCCCACTCGCCGGGCGGCGCAGGAGAGGTCGCCGCTTCCAGCCGATAGTCGAAACCCGGCTCGGCGTTGATGGAGAGGCGGGCAGGGCCGGCCTCGCGATCGAGTTGAAGAGAAACCGATTGAGCCGAAAGATGATCCGCCAGGCTCAAGACCAACAAAAGCGCGCTCGAAAATCCAGAGCAGTTCATTTAACAGCCACCAAAGCACAGTTCTGCAACTCCGACAATGTGAAATCAGCGCGAGGACCGTGGCTCAAAGCTTGCGTCCTTGAGGTGTAGAACCGCGCAAAACCTGGGATGCGCCCCGGGCCGCGCCGTCACCTCGATTTTTCTTGTCAGATTAGTCCATCGACGCGATGGTCGGACTTGCCCAGATAACCTTTATATGAGTACGCGCCTGTATGTACTGGCCACTTGTGTCCAACTCCTTCTCCCACTGAACACGCCGGCCGAAGATGGCTTTTCCGGTCCCCTCAGGCTGAGCGTTTCCAGCAACGGGGTGAAGACGGTTTCCTGGCCGCGGTTGCTCGTTCCGGCGCTCGAGACCAACCTGCTTTCCTCAGGTTTGAACCCGGGCGCGCTGACGCCCGTCCCGCAAGACCGGATCGGGGTTGCGCCCAACGGATATGTTGTGTCGACGACCAACGCTTTGTCCGCGCAGTTTTTCGGTCTGACGCTCAGCCAGAAGAGCAGCAACGCCCTCCTGACGGCCAACGCGCTCAATCGCCTGGCTTATGGCCCGACGCCCGATGATTTGGAGCGTGCCGCTACTCTCGGGCCGCAGTCCTTCATCGACGAACAGCTTCAGCCGGAAAACATCCCGAATCCAATCGACAGCTACATCCTGCGCGTCACCAACGCCGTGAACCTGCCGACGACGCCGAACTGGATGTCCGTGACCGTCACCGGCCTGGTCAGCGGCGCGTCGGCCTCAGGGATCTCGACCTTCTACGTTTACCTCACCGGCGTCGGCGAGGCGTTTGTGGACGACGTCCGGCTCAGCGTGGTTTTCACCAACTACACCAGGGTGACCAATGCCATCGTCAACACCAATACGATGACCACCAATTTCGTCGTGACCAATATTGTCAGCGGCACGTTCCTCGGCCCCAATGTCATCTCCAACGGCGATTTCGAACTGCCCCTTGCCAACGGCTGGCGCAAGTCGGCTAATTTCACTGGCTCGGACGTCGTGGTGGATCCGGTGAAACCTGGCCATTGCCTGCACATCATCGCCACCGCCGCCGGTTCGGGCAACGGCAACGCGATCACGCAGACCAACGTCCCGGGCATGACCAACGGCAATCGTTGCGTGCTCACCTTCTCCTATCTGCCGCGGCCAAGTTCGGACACCAGCCGCGTCAACGTCCGACTCTCCGGCAGTGGCTGCATCTCGTCGGATGCCAACCCGCCGCCGCCGCCCAGTTGGATTTACGTCACGGCCACCGGCCAAGCCGCCGCCACGGCCAGGCTCTATCTCTACCTGGATGGCGCCGGGGAAGTCTACCTGGACGAATTGAAGCTCGTCTCCGGGTCGGTGGCCGAGGCCGGCCCAAATCTTCTCCGCAACGGCGATTTTGAGCAGCTGCTGACGGCCGGCGATTGGCAGGCCACCGCGAATTTCACGAACACCGTCCTGAGCAACACGCGATCCTACGCCGGCGGCGGCAGCCTGCGCCTGATCGCCACGGCGGCCGGCGCGGGCAGCGGCAATGCCTTGTTCCAGGATAATGTCACGGGCGTCACCAACAACGGCATCTACACGGTGAGTTTCTGGTGCACGACGCCGACGCGGGGTCGCACGCTGACCGTGCGCCTCTCCGGCAGCCTGCTCGTCGCCACCGCCCCGCCCGGCAACCTCGCGTCGCTCAAACGCCGGTTCGACACCGTGCGCACCCCGAGCCCGGACACCGGCCGTTTTACGGTGAGCGACCTGGGCGGCGGGACGCTGACTGACCTCAAGGCGTGGTTCGTCCTGAACGCGGTGGGTTCGCCCCGGCAACTCCTGGAAGTGCTCAGCCAATTCTTCGAAAACCACTTTGTGACCGAGCACGCCAAGAGCTCGGATTACTTCGACCGGTTTTATAACGACGGCAATCTCATGGACAAGCTGGCCGCCGACTGGGAATACCGCGAAATGAGCAAATGGCGCGCGGCCCTGTTGAATCCAAACTGCACCTTTTACGATCTGCTCAAGATCAGCGCGGAGAGCCCGGCGATGATCGTTTATCTCGACTCGGTGAACAGCAAGGGAAACGGCGCCAGCATTGCCAATGAAAACTACGCTCGCGAAATCCTCGAACTGTTCTGCATGGGCGTCGACAATGGCTACGACCAGTTGGATATCACGGCCATGTCTCGCGCCTGGACCGGTTGGTCCGTCGAGTTGGTCGACCCGGTCAACATCGACAATCCTCATGCCGCGCAGTCGCGCACCTACGGCTTCTATCCTGGCAATGGCACCGCCGCCGTCTCCAACCTGGTCGGAGTTTGGACCTTCAACTACAAATCGGCCAATCACGGCACGAACCGTGCCCCCATCTTTTCGGTCTGGAGCACCAACGCCACGCGCACGAACCTGGTCTTCACTGGACCCAAGCGTTACGCCGCCCGGCTGGGCGCCCCGTGGGCCGGCCAACCCTACCAGATGGTGATTCCATCCCGCACCGGCGACAGCAGCCTGCAGGACGGCTACGACGTGATCACGCATCTGGCCAACAATATTTACACGGCGGAATACATCAGCGTGAAACTTTGCCGGCTCTTCGTGCACGACGGGTTCCCCAACCCGACCACCACCACCAACCTGGGCGAATACGGCTTCTACGATTACACCAATCCGAATCGGTCGCCCGAAGCGGAATTGGTCCGCCAATGCATCGTCGCCTGGGACACTCCCGGCCCGGACGGTCGCCAGGGCAACCTCCGGCTTGTCCTGCGCGCGATCTTCAATTCCGACCTCTTCCGCGGCCACGGCGGCTCGATGCAAAAAGTCAAAACGCCCCTCGAATACACGGTCAGCGCCATCCGCGCGCTCCGCTCGGCCAACCCGGACGGCACCTTTACCGCCCGCACCGACGGCTATTCCATCAGCGGGCGCGGCGGTTCAGCCTATCCCCTGGTCCGCATGGGCAACCTGCAACTCTTCAATCGCGACTCGCCCGACGGCTACCCGGAGGCCAGCGACCCGTGGGTCAGCGCCGGCACGCTCGCCGAGCGGATTCGGTTCGTCCAGACGATGCTGATGGCGGTGGGCGACACGAACAGGAACGACGGCATTACCGGCGGCAACAACAACGTCGCCGATCCGGTGGCCTTGCTGAAAAAGAAACTCCCAGCCGGAAGCTGGAACAGCGCGGGTGACGTCGTGGACTATTTCCTGGGCATTCTCTTTCCCGGCGAGGGCGCGGCCAATCTCGACCTGTATCGCCTGGCGGCCATCGACTTCCTCAACACTTCGGATAATGGCCAGAGCGCGTCGGCCTTCAGCGGCCTCGGCAATGCGACTCCGGCTTACGATACGCGCATCCGCGCCATGGTCTCCTCCTTGATGAGCCTGCAACGATTCCAGGAACAATGAATCCTATGCAACCCGGTAACCTGAATATCCTCACCCGCCGCTCATTTCTCGATCGCTCGTTCAAAACGAGCCTGGCCGTGGCCCTGTCCACCCTGCTCGACATCCCCTTCGTCATGAAGCGGGCCCTGGCGGAAGGCAGCATCGGACTGAACGGCAAGAAAGTGCTCTTCATTTGGCTGCGCGGGGCCAACGACGCGCTCAACTCAGTGATTCCGGCCGGTGACCCCCAATATGCCTCCAGTCGCCCCACTCTCGCCGTGCCCACCGGCTCGGGTTGGCAGGCAACCTCGGGCGGCGCGGAAAGCTTCGACAGCGGCATCGGCCCCACTTACGGCAACACAAATCCGAACGACGGACCATTGCAGCCGGCGCTCGGCCTGGGAAACGGTTTCGCCGCGTTGCATCCTTCCCTCAAGTTCCTCGCCCCGGTTTACAACGCGGGCGAGCTGGCGTTGATCCATCGCGTGGCCTATCCGCGACAGTCGCGCTCCCACTTCGACTCGCAGCGTTATTGGGAAAACGGCACCCCGAACAACAACCTGGTGAACGACGGCATCTTTTATCGCACGATCTACCAATCCGGCCTGGCCAACTCCTCGCCGCTCACCGGCGTCTCCATCCAATCCTCGCTGCCGCTCATCCTCCGCGGTTCCCGGGCGGCCATGACCAATTTGACCGATCCGACGCGTTACAATTTGCTCAGCATCCCCACCCCGGCCGGAGACGCCAAGGCCGATGCCGCGCTCTTTTCCGCCAATGGGATCCCGTTCCCTCCGAAATTGAGTCGCGAACTGCTCAGCCTGCAATACCAAAACCTGCAGCAGACCCTGAGTCTGTTTGCCCGGATCGATTTCCGTGACACCGGCAACACGTTCCAGGACGACATCAAGACGGACGGCGACGTTGCTTGGGTGGCGCCGGCTGGCACCGGGGGCGATGCGGCCCGAGGCTACTTCCTCTTCCCGACCACCAACCTCAAAAACGGCGGCTGGCGCCGGCCTTCCGGCGCCAACGACGCCGATAAATACGTGGTCGACCCGAGCCTGCAGAACTTTTTCAATAACCTGAAGTCTGCCGCGATCGTGTTGAATAAGACCGATGCCATCATTGCCGGAACTGAGTACGGCGGATTTGACACTCATCGCGCCCAGGGCCAGGTCACCGGAGCGCATCCCAGGCTCAACCGCGGCATCGGTTGGGCCCTCTACGCCCTTCGGAAATACTTTACGCTCTACGCGGACCGAGCCACCTGGAATGACATCATCGTGGTGACCCTCTCCGAGTTCGGGCGCACCACCGTGGAAAATTCTGACGAGGGCACCGACCATGCCGAAGCCGGGGTCATTTGGGTGGCCGGCGGAGCCGTCAAAGGCTACGGCAAGGACGTCGCCGGTTCGCCAAGGCCTTCGGGCGTGTTCAATTGCAGTCCCACTGAATTCGCGGCCAACAGTCCCCTCAATTGGTTTGATCCGGCCAACAGCGGCCGGAGCGCCATGTTCGGCGTGTCCAATGGTTACTTGAAGCGCAACACCGACTACCGCTCCGTGCTCGGCGAAGTGATCCGAAAGCATCTCGGGGCCACCTTGGATCAGCTCAAGATCATCCTGCCAGGTTATGCCGCTCCAAACGAGGCGCTCCTGGCTGGCGGCGTCTCCGGGGTCGACCTGACCCCGATTCGTGGCGAAGTGGGCATCTTGTAAATCCGAAGGCCTTCGGACTTTGAACCGCGCTGGTGGTGGCGGAAATTCTGTTCCTGAGTTACTTTGTCGTCGCATGCTCCTCCCCGACTCTCGTATTGCCAGCAGTGCCATGGCTCTGCTGCTCGCCTGTCTGGGACCGGAGAACCTGCGCGCCGACACGGCCGTCCTCCATCCTGTCGCCGACACCACCCTGATTGAAGCGGCGCCCGATGCCAATCTTGGGGGGGCCGACTTCTTTAACGCAGGCACGGCGGGCAACGGCAACCGGAACCGCGCTCTCCTGCAGTTTTCGTTAACCGACGCCATCCCGACAGGCTCCATCATCAACGACGTCAGCCTCTCGTTCGATGTCGTGCGCCAGCCGAGCGTTGATCTGCAGCCGGCCACCTTCGGCTTGCACCGGGTCTTGAGCTCATGGGGCGAGGGCGACAAAGTGCCCGCGGACCCGGCCAGCCCCGGCCAAGGCGCGCCTGCCACCGCGGGAGAAGCCACCTGGTTTTTCCGTTTCCTCGGCAGCACTCCCTGGTCCGGTCCAGGGGGAAGGCCCGGCGTTGATATCATGACGGCGGCCAGTTCCACGACCTTCGTTTATGGCATCGGCGATGCCGTCCAGTTTGAATCCACGGTCGAGCTGGCGGCCGATGTGCAGTCCTGGGTGGATCATCCCCAATCCAATCAAGGCTGGATGCTCATGACCGAAGAGGAGTTGCTGCGCAAATCGGCCCGCAGTTTCGCTTCCCGCGAGGATCCTGGCGGCGGGCCCACCTTGTTCGTGGACTTCACGCCGGTTCCCGAGCCCGGGACCCTGGCCGTGTGCAGCGTGGGGTTGGTGATGCTGGGCTGGCTCCGCCGACGCAGGATGTAGGAGGTGGGATGCGCGGATGCGGGATGCGCGGATGCGGGATGCGCGATGTGGGATGCGCGATGCGCGGATGCAGGATGCGCGGATGCAGGATGCGCGGATGCAGGATGCGCGGATGCAGGATGCGCGATGCGCGGATGCCTGGATGAGAACAACCCTCCTTTCGGCATATCACACACATGAGGCACAGCACATGACGTATCGCGGTTTCCACTCCGCGCCTCATGCATCC
>WNGF01007890.1_pt1 | contig 17901 bp, 13 predicted proteins | sample 5400641 | NCBI WGS metagenome assembly WNGF01 (sample SAMN13153371, study PRJNA577476) | soil metagenome | isolation source: 80 cm soil or saprolite under grassland replicate 2 | place: USA:California | collected 2016-06-15
GAACTTGGCCCGGTCGAGATCGCTTGCGCCGCGAGGCAATTCCTTCTTCCTCGAGCGCCGCATCCACCGGATCTGGAATTCGTAAGTTTGACGGCACTTAGGGCACGGATAAGTGGCCGTTTTCGTTTCCTGCTTCTCGTTGTAAAAATCTCGTTCGTCCATAGTAGGCGTAGTTTACACCGAAAACGCCTTTCAACCCCAAACCTCTTTCGTCTTCAACACAAAACCTTTTAACAATGGCTCGCCCGAAACCGAGGCAGGATTGTCCAGACATTCGACCTCCGCCTCGGGTCGGAAAATGAGCGACACTAAACCGGAAACCGCATTCAGACCGTCAAATCCTTCGGGGCGTCACGTGAAAGGTGAAAAGGAATGTGCTAGGCTTGCGCCCTCTTTTCACACCTTGTTCAATCGGAGCGAAGAAATGGCGACTCAGGCGGCTGATTTAAATTCAACTGTATTCGATCCTTCTCAGGACAAATCCGGAATCGGCGGGCATCCGCGCGGACTGACGACGCTCTTCTTCACGGAAATGTGGGAGCGGTTCAGCTATTACGGAATGCGCGCGCTGTTGATCCTGTATATGACGACGGCAGTGGCGGGCGGCGGGCTCGGATTCGACACGAAGACCGCCGCGGGCATCTACGGCGCGTACACAGGCTCGATTTACCTGATGTCAATCCCGGGCGGATGGATTGCCGACAACGTGCTGGGGACACGGCGGGCCGTCTTTGTCGGAGGCGTCATCATCGCGCTCGGTCACTACTCGATGGCCGTGCCAACCATCTACACGTTCTTCGCCGGGTTGGTGTTGATCGTCCTGGGCACAGGGCTGCTCAAACCGAACGTGAGCGCGATTGTCGGCGAGTTGTACAGCCCGGAAGACCAGCGGCGCGACGCGGGCTTCTCGCTCTTTTACGTAGGCATCAACATCGGCGCGCTCATCGCGCCGCTCGTATGCAGTTTCCTCGGCGAAAAGATCGACTGGCATCTCGGCTTTGGCGCGGCGGGCGTCGGGATGACGCTCGGCCTGATTCAATACGTCTTAGGCCGCGAACGCCTGGCGCATGTCGGCGCCCAGCCCCGGCAGTCTCCGGCGGAGACGCGTCGCAAGGCTGCGGTTGGCGTGTTATTTATGGCCGCGATCAGCGCGGCGGTGGGCGCCCTTTTCTTCGGCCCTGAAATCGTAGTTGAAAACAAGATGTTGATCATGCTCGGCGCGCTGGTTCTCTTTCTCGGCTGGCTGTTTCTCGTCTTCCTCAAGCCCGAAGAGAAGAAACCAGTCGGGGCAATTGTGATTCTGATCCTCTTTTCGATCATCTTCTGGGCGTGTTATGAGCAGGCCGGCTCGAGTTTCAATCTCTTCGCGCGCGACTTCGTTAACCGCTCAGTGTTCGGGTTCGAGTTCCCTGCCGGGTGGTTTCAGACGTATGCGCCGCTCTTCGTCATCCTTCTGGCCACTCCCTTTGCGTTGCTTTGGCTGAAGATGGGCGACCGGCAGCCGTCGAGTCCCGTAAAAATCTCGTTCGGCCTGCTGTTCGTCGGGTTGGGCGCGGCCTTGCTCGCATTCGCATCGCTCTTCACGGCGGGCGGCGCCAAAGTCGGACCGTGGTGGCTCATCGGGGTTTACATGCTGCACACAATTGGCGAGGTTTGTTTATATCCGGTCGGCCTTAGCGCGACGACAAAGCTTGCGCCGCACCGACTGGCCGGACTGATGATGGGCATCTATTTTCTCTCGATCTCGTTCGGCAACTTCGCCGCGGGCATAGCCGCAGGCTACTTCGAAGGTGGCTCGCAGGAAGCGCTGGTCGGGTTATTCAGCAAGCTGGCGGCGGCCCCGATCATCGCGGCTCTGATTCTTTTGGCGTTGACTCCTTTCATCAAAAAGCTGATGGGAAAGGTTCGTTGAAAGATCGCTGATCTTGTGTTGCGACGTGTCAGCGACGCGGCCGTGAGGCTTGTCACTCGCAAATCTCAAAAGGTGTGGATAATGACAAGCCTCACGGCCGCGCTACCGACACAATGCGCCTCCGATTGTTTTTGCGCATTGCGCGCGGGCGCCTTCACGCGCAATGCGATCTGTCTCGGTTTAGAAGAGGAACTTCAGCACGAACTGAATATTGCGTGGCTCGCCGTAGCCGATGCCCGGCGCGTCGCCGCCGTGGCGCGTTCCCGAAATCACTCCTCCGCCGGAAATTGAGAAGCGAAGCCAGGACCGTAGAAGGCGTTGCGCTCGATTGATCCGTAAGTGCCGGGCGCGGGCTGAGCGAACGCCAAGGGATTGAAGTATTGGACTCCGCCGACAATATGGCCGTTGACGTATTTCGTTTGCGCAAGGCCGGAGAACGGATCGCCTTTCTGATCCACGCGGTCGGCGCCGTTGCGCGTGTGGCTTTGGTCCACACCGGCGAAGACAGTGAATGGGGTTCCCGAATCGGCCGTGATGAAGGCGTTGAGCTGCCAGCCTTTAGTCAGGAGGGGCAATCCCTTTCCGAGCTGTGGCACGTCGTACAAAACATAGCCGGAGAAGACGTGACGGTAATCGAAGTTGGCGTTGCCGCGGTCGAATTTGCGATTGTAGTTGTCAGTTGGCCGGGCGTTGCGCGGCGCCGAGATTTCGTCAATTGCGTGTCCGAGCGTGTAGGAGAATTGCGAGCTGAGGTTGCGCCAGCTCGACGTGCGCAGCGAGACCTGCAGCGCATTGTAGCTCGAATTGGCCCCCGTCTCGATCTCAGTGATGCCGCTGAACTGTGGGAATTGCGCGAAGAAAGGACGCCGCGTGTTCGCCGCCGCCGCCGCGCTCGGCGCGATCTGATTGATGTTGTGTGTGTAGACGAGCTTGCGCGCCTGATTGCCGACGTAACCGACGGTCAAGAACGCATTCCTCGTCACCTGAAACTGCGCGTCAACGCCGAAGTTCTGCACGTAAGGCGCCCGCAGGTTCTGGTTGACGGTGAAGACGGCGAAAGGCGGTCGTGGCGTTGCGCCGCCGAAGATGGGCACGCCAGCCTGGATGGTATTCGGGCCTGCGCCATTCGGACCTGTGCCCGGATTGCTGGCGTTGAAGACCGGCGCCGGGCCGGTCGGTTGACGCGAAACGCCGCGTCCAGCGTCAGAACCGGCGCGATTATCGATAAACAGGTTGCCGTTGACGATGTCGTAGTAGACGCCGTAATGGCCGCGAAGTACCAGATTGCCACCGCGCCAAGGCGCGTACGCGAAGCCGAAACGCGGGGCGAGGTTGTTGTAGTCCGCCGGATAAAGGGCATCGATGTCCTTGCCTACGATTGACAACCCGCCCGCCACTTTGGGATCGAAGATCGCAATCGGTTTGCTTCCCACTGCGTGAAACCGCCCATTATAAGTGTAGCGAACGCCGTAGTTGAGGTTCAAATTCGGATTGACCTGCCAGTTGTCTTGCGCCCAACCGTCAATCGAATTAACGAAGTAATCGCGCTGCGGGTCGCCGACGGCGATCGAGGCTTTGCCCGCCGGAATAAAGCCTGCCAGGAAATCGGCCACAGCCTTCTTCTGGGCGCCTAACGGGTCGTCTTTTAGCTTCAAGCGATCATCCGGATCGCTCGCCCAAGGCCCCTGATTGCCGTCAAAAAGGAAAGATCCGCGAGCCTCGCGGTAGTAGAAGACGTCTAGCTTCGCGCGTCGGAATTCGCCGCCGAGTTTCAAAGCGTGGCTGCCGAAGTTGTACGAGAGGTTGTCGGTCAGGTGCCCTGTGACATCAATACGCCCGAGTCGCGGGGTCGCTCCGACTTGGACCTGGCCGTTAATATCGAAGCCGTTCAGCGTGATGGTTGGCGAGCCGAAGTTCGCCGGGTTGGTGACGCCGGTGTTGAGCCCCCACGACGGCGGATTGGCCGCGTGAACCGCGTCGTCGAAGGTCTGGTTGAAATAATTGACGCCGACGAGCAGTTGGTTGACCAGACGCGGCGTCCAGGTCGAGTTCCAAATGACGGCAAAGTTATGCTGACGGCTGGGCACGACCTGGTAATACTCGCGGAAAACTGAGCCGGCGAATTGCGCCGCCTCGCCCGTGCCCAGAAAGGCGCGCGCCGAGATGTTATGTTTCTCGCCGATCTGATGGTCAATCTTGATGAGGCCGTTGTTGCTCTCGCCCGTGTCGTCGCCGGTGGAACTGATATTCAATCTTGTCGCGGCGGCGCCACGGCTGGCGGCGGGCCAGAGATTTTGATAAGTCGCCAGCATCACCGGATTCACCGGGACGCTGTATGCTTGCAGGATGTTTCTGGCGACGTTGATCCAGGCGTCTGAAATCGTCGTCCCCGTGTTCGGGTCTGCGATCACATACTTCTGCCGTTCGTAGTTGACGAAAAAGAAGGTGCGGTTTTTCCAGATCGGGCCGCCGAGCGAGAAGCCCATATGCTCGTTGCGCAGCTTGTCTGGCGCGTCCTCCGCCTTGAACGGCGATTGGAGCGCGAAGGCTTCATTGCGGTTGAAGTAATAGGCCGACCCGTGAAACTCGTTCGTGCCCGATTTCAACGCGACGTTTACCTGCGAACCGGGATTGCGCCCAAATTCGCCGCTGCCCGCCGCCTGTTGGTTGAACTGGTCAATTGATTCGATCGGCAACAGCACGCCGGCGATGCCCGAAATGCTGCCCTGATTGACGGCCTCGGAATTGTGCCAGAAGTCGTTGTTGTCTGTCCCGTCAATCTGCCAGTTGTTCTGGCTCGGGCGGTTGCCGTTCATCGAACCGCTCTGGTTGTAGCCGGGCGTCAGGTAGAGCAGCGTGCGGAAATCGCGCCCATTGAGCGGAATCTCCTGCAACGCGCGTTGGTTGACCACGGCGTTGAGCGTCGTCGAGGTGGTTTCGAGCGTTGCCGCGGCGGCCTGCACCTCGACGGTTTCACTGGTTTGCCCGATGGCCAAGGTAATCAGTAGATTGGTCACCTTGCCTACCGCGACCTCGACCTTTTCGAGCTTGCGGGTTTGGAAGCCCTGCTTGGTGACCGAGAGCGTGTAGAGGCCGACCTGTAGATCGGGGAAATTGAATTCGCCGGCGCTGGTGGTCTCCTGATTGCGCGCCAACCCGGTGCCCTCATTGAGGAGTTGCAAGGTGGCGCCTGCGATTGTGGCGCCACCGGAGTCAGCCACACTGCCTGAGATTCCGCCGCGGAAGGTTTGTGATGAAGCGGTCGTAGTCAAAACGACCGCGATGACCGAAGCCGCAATGATTAAACGTGAGCGTAACATGATGTCCTATGCTCCTTTCTGATCCGATAGATGAGGTGGGAAATTGTGGAGAGAGCCGGGCGCCGTTAATCGCATCGCCCGCAGCGCTCCGCAATCATATAATGAACGACTTTGTAATCAGATGCTATGTATGTGGACTGCTTGAATCCGATATCACAATTGCGTGGCCTTCGATTAACGCTGATCGAACGGCTCCCGCCGCGGCTTATAAATGCTAAGAAAGAAAGTCGCTGGTGTGAAACGCGGGCGGACTGTAGCACGAAACCTCGCGGCCAACAAGATTCCGTCAGGTAGTAAAACCTATTTACCTCGTGTTAAACTCAGCGGGCAAAAGAGAAAGGCTGGACACCCGCCGAAGCCGTTTGCTACAGTGCCCGTCCGAATTTCGCTGGCAATAAATCGAATCTCCATCAAACCCGGTGATCATCAATGAAAATGAAGTCCCGCGATCTGATCTTTATAGCGATCGTCGTCCTAGTCGTAGGCGGCCTGTGGTGGTTGTCGACCAGGAATAAGGCCAAAGCGATGCGGCCCACCCCGCCCGAACATCTGAGCGCCAAATCGCGCGACGATTGCTTGAAATGCCACCTCCCCCAAACACTGGAAGAGATGGAGCTTCAGCACAAACATCCCAACAAATGGCGCGACGCGCGCGTCGAATGCACCCGCTGCCACAAGCCCCCGCAGGGGGCCAACGCTCTCAACCTGAACACAGGGCAAATTAGCGAACTCGCCGTTTTGCTGCTGCGCGCAAACTGAGACGATCGAGGATCGAGGATCGAGGATCGAGGATCGAGGATCGAGGATCGAGGATCGAGGATCGAGGATCGAGGATCGAGGATCGAGGATCGAGGATAGAAGATAGAAGATAGAAGATAGAATGACATCACTCATCCATCGCGATCTTTGATCCTCGATCCTCGACCTTCCGGCATCGCGGACGTTTTTCCTTTAGCGCCTGTTTCGATTTAAAATCACCGACTGCCTCATAACCTGAATAATGGTGGATTTTTACAAAGGGACAGCTATGGCTCAAGCGACATCGAAATCGAGTGCAAAACCCGAAACTTACAAAAATTACATCGGCGGCCGGTGGGTCAGACCCGCGAGCGGCGCGATGATGGAGAACCGTAATCCGGCGGACACGCGCGACGTCGTCGGCCTCTTTCCGGCTTCTAACGCCGAAGACGTCGGAGCGGCGGTCGACGCCGCGCGCGAAGCCTTCTCGAAATGGAAGGCCACGCCCGCGCCAAAGCGCGCCGAGATACTCTTCCGCCTCGGCCAGATCCTGATTGAGCGCAAAGAGCAATTCGCGCATGACATGACGCGCGAGATGGGTAAGGTTCTGAAAGAGACTCGAGGCGACGTGCAGGAGGCGATCGACATGACCTTTTACGCCGCAGGCGAGGGGCGGCGGCTGCATGGTTATACCACGCCTTCGGAACTGCCCGACAAGATGGCCATGTGTATGCGCCAGCCCGTCGGCGTCTGCGCGCTGATCACGCCGTGGAATTTCCCGATGGCCATACCCTCGTGGAAGATGATGCCCGCGCTGGTCTGCGGCAACACGCTGGTCATCAAGCCCGCCGAAGACACGCCGCTTTCGACATTCAATCTGGTCAAGGCCGCCGAAGAGGCCGGCGTGCCCGCAGGCGTGATTAACATCGTGACCGGCGTGGGCGAGACGGCCGGCGCTCCGTTGACCGAGCATCCAGGCGTGCGACTGGTTTCATTCACCGGCTCGACAGACACCGGACGCGTAGTCGCCGAAAACGCGGCGCGCACTGATAAGATCTACTCGCTGGAAATGGGCGGCAAGAACGTGATTATGGTGATGGAAGACGCCGATCTGGACCTGGCCGCCGAGGGCGCGGTCTGGGGCGCGTTCGGGACCACCGGGCAGCGATGCACGGCGGCGGCACGGGTCGTCGTTCACAAACGCGTCTACAAAAAGTTCGTCGATAAATTGACCGAGCGCACGAAGCCTTTGCGCGTCGGCAATGGGTTGAACAAGAACGTGGAAGTCGGGCCGGTAATCAACGAGGACGCGGTCGAAAAGATTCTTTATTATATCGAGGTCGGCAAGAACGAAGACGGCGCGACGCTGCATCTGGGCGGCAATCGGCTGGACAGGGGCGAATACCGTTACGGATATTTCATTGAACCCACGATCTTCACCGACGTCGCGCCTCGGATGCGGATCGCGCAGGAAGAGATCTTCGGCCCCGTGCTGAGCGTCATCCCCTGCCGCGACCTGGACGAGGCGGTCGAGATCGGCAACGGCGTGAAATACGGCTTATCGGCCTCGATCTACACGCAGGATGTCAACCGCGCGTTCCGGGCAATGGAGGCGATGAACACCGGAATCTTTTACGTCAATTCGTCGACCATTGGCGCCGAAGTCCACCTGCCGTTCGGCGGAACCAAGGCCACTGGCAACGGTCACCGCGAAGGCGCGATGGCTTCGTCGCTCGATATTTTCTCGGAATGGAAGGCGATCTACATCGATTACAGCGGCAAGTTGCAGAAGGCGCAGATAGACGAGTTCAAAATCGCAGGTTCATAAGAATCAGTACCGCGAACGGTAGCGAGCGCCCCTTGCAGAAGCAGCGCTCGTTACCGCTCGCGGTACCGTACTGACAAGGAGGTTCTATGTCCAAAACCTGGGCAATCGTTCTTTCGATCATCGGCGGGCTTTTTCTGCTGGCGATCGTCGCCATCGGCGTCGTCGGCTACTGGTTCTACCAAAACAAGGGCAGGTTGATTCGAGCCGCCGTGGATATCGAGAAAGTGGCTAAAGAGTTCGGCGCGAAGACCGACAACGAAGGTTGTTTGAACGAGGCGGTGTCGCGCCAAAAAAGTGATAAATCCGTCACGGGGAGGATCTCGACCACTGCTTTTCTGACTGTCTGCCTGCAGGAGAGCAAGCCTTCGCCGGGATTCTGCGACAGCGTCCCGGCGAGTGGAGAGATAATGAAGTCGGTCACCTGGAGGTTGAAGAAATGCGCCGACGCCGGCCTGCAAAACGACCAGGGCTGTCAGCAATTATTCGGCGTCGTCCAGTCATATTGTCAGCGAAGCAAAAAGGAAAACGGAGAAAGAGAGAAGACTCAATGATCATAGGTCTGCCAAAAGAGATCAAAGACAATGAATACCGCGTCGGCCTCACACCGGCCGGGGTCAAGACGCTTAGCGATTACGGAAACACGGTCCTGGTCGAGACGAAGGCCGGGGATGGGAGCGGCATCAGCGATGAGGAATATGGCGCGGCCCAGGGCCGGATCGTCGAAACGGCCGACGAGGTCTGGCAGCGCGCCGAGATGATCGTCAAGGTCAAAGAGCCTGTCGGCCCGGAATACAAACGGATGCGCGAGGGGCAGATACTCTTCACTTACCTTCACCTCGCGCCAGACCGGAAGCTCACACAGGCGATGCTCGAATCCGGGATCACGGGCGTGGCCTACGAAACGATCACCAACGACGAGGGACATCTGCCGCTGTTGACGCCGATGTCGGAGGTGGCAGGGCGCATGGCCGTGCAGGTCGGCGCGCATTACCTGCAAAAGCCCGAGGGCGGGCGCGGAGTGTTGATGGGCGGCGTGCCGGGCGTGCTGCCAGCTAAAGTCGTGATCATCGGCGGGGGCGTGGTCGGCATCAATTCCATCAAGATGGCGGTTGGCCTGGGCGCAAACGTGACCGTGTTGGATAAGAATCTGGAGCGGCTGCGTTACCTCGACGACATCTTCGGCGCGAAGATAAAAACGCTCGTCTCGAACCCCTACACGGTGCAGGACGCGTGCGCGAACGCCGACCTGGTGATCGGCGCGGTGCTGATCCCTGGCGCGAGCGCGCCGATGTTGGTCACGCGCGAGATGCTCAAGACTATGCACAAAGGCTCGGTGATCGTGGACGTGGCGGTCGACCAGGGTGGGTGCATCGAGACCACCAAGCCGACCACGCACAGCGACCCGACATTCTACGTCGACGATGTGCTACATTATTGCGTCGCGAACATGCCAGGCGCGGTCCCGCGCACTTCGACCTTTGCGCTGACTAACGCGACGCTGCCCCTCGCGATAAAGCTGGCTAACAAAGGCTTCAAGGACGCGATCGCGAAGGACGGGCATCTGAAGGAGGGCGTGAACACATACGCTGGACACATCACTTATGAGGCCGTGGCCGAATCGCAGGGGCTGAAATATAAACCGATCGATGACTTGTTGTAGGGAACGCGAATGGAGGTGAGCAATGATAATCACGTTGACGTTGGCTCCGGAACTTGAGTTTAAGTTGAAGCAGGAGGCTGATCGCCGAGGCCTGCCTCCCGAGCAGTATGCGCTTGAAGTTTTGGATGAACACATCGCTCAGGCTGCGCGGGAAAGGGCCGAAAAACTGGCTGAAATGTTCCGGCAGTGGAACGAAGAGGAAGTTGATGAAAGCGAAGCCCTCGATGACGAATTCTTTCGTATGCTCGATGAAGATCGCACATCAGCCCGCAAATTGTTTCCGCCTGAGTTGAAAGGAATCTCTTGGTGAGTCGAACCGTTCTGCTGGACACAAGTGTGTTAGGGATCGTTACCAATCCCAAACGTTCACCCCTCACAGTTGCTTGTCGCCAATGGATAGAATCGCTCGCCGGCGCCAGAGTACAGGTCGTGGCAAAACATTTCTTAAGAAGTTGATCGAATGGCGAAAGGTATAAAGATCATCGGCGTCGAGCCTGATTCGCTCGCCGCCGAACTGGAACTGGAAATCGGCGATCGCGTATGGACGATAAACGGGCGTCGGGTGCGCGACGCGCTCGACTTCAAGTTCCTGACGTCGGGAGAAGAGGAACTGACGATAGAGGTCGTCAAGGCCGGCGGCGAAGAATGGCGGGTCGAGGTCGAAAAGGACGAGAGCGAATCCTGGGGCATCGATTTCGAGCCGATGACGCCGCGGCAGTGCGGCAACGATTGCGTCTTCTGCTTCATCCAGCAGAACCCCGAAGGCTCGCGCCCGTCTCTGTGGGTGCGCGACGAGGACGTCCGGTTCTCGTTCATGTACGGCAACTATTCGACGCTGACGACGATTACTAAGTCCGAGATCGAGCGGGTGATCGAGCAGCGGCTGTCGCCGCAATACGTCTCGGTTCACACCACCGATCCTGATTTGCGCGCGTACATGCTCGGCATCGATAAGAAGATCGACGTCATCGCGCAGATGAAATATTTCATCGAGCGCGGCATCGAGATCCATGCGCAGGTCGTGCTATGCCCGACGATCAACGACGGCGGGCGTCTGAAGAAGACGATTTACGATCTGGCCGAACTGCATCCGGGAGTGGTTTCGACCGCGATCGTTCCGCTCGGCGTCACGGACAAACACAAATACCGCGACCGGTTGACGCCGGTGACCGACGAATTCTGCCGTGAGACCATCGACCTGGTCGCGCCGATCCAAAACGAATTGAGGCGAAAACTGGGAACCGTCTTTGCATTTCTCGGCGATGAGTTTTACATTCGCGCTGGCAGAAAGATTCCCCAGAAATCGCATTATAGAATCGTGCGCGGACGCGCGGCGGAAGACGGCGAATATCCGCAGATCGAAGACGGCGTGGGAATGACGCGGCAGTTCTTCGACGCGCACGCGAAGCGGATGAAGCAGCTTGAAAAAATGCGGCTGAGCGGCGAATTCGGCGAATCGCAGGCGAAGAGGGTTTACGGCGCGCTGGCGACTGGTTTGATCTTCTACCCGATGCTCAAAGAGGCCGTCGATGAAATGAACAGGCGGTTCGGGACCCGGCTTCAGGCGGTCCCGGTCGAAAACGTCTTCTTCGGCGAAGGCGTCACCGTCGCGGGCCTCCTGTCGGGCGTCGATTTTCTGAACGCGCGGGACAAGTTCCGCGGCGAGTTTCTAATGATTCCGCCGCACAGTTTTCGCGCGCACGACCGGAAATTCTTGGATGGAATGACAGTCGGCGAATTGGCGTCGGAACTGGTCTTGCCGATCAAACGCGACTGGAACGAGTTGCTCGGATTGGACGAGCGGCGCCAAGCTCACAAAACTATTTTATCGCACGACTACGGCTCGGTAACCTCTATCCCCGTCTGACCGAAATGAAATTCGAAGAAGCGTTCCAATCAAAACTGATCGAGATGTACGAGGCGCGGGATGCGATCATGAACCGGATCAGCTCGGACGCGTCGCCCCCGGACACCGTCCCCGTCATTGTTGACATCGATAAGTTTCTGCAGGCCGCCGTGACCGAGGTCGGCCAGCGGCTGGCCGTAGACCGATGCAACGTGATCACGCCGGCGCTGGACGGCGGGTTTCGCGTCAGCCACGAATACCTGGGCGACGACAGGCTCACGCCCGGGCTCGGTCTCAACATCCCGACGACGCTGGTCCCGCTGGACACGATCAAGCGGTACCTGCCCAACGCGCGCCACTTCTCGATAGACGACATCCAGTCGGCGAACATTCCGCTGTGGGTGCGGACGACGCTGCAACTGATCGGCACACGCTCGGTGCTGGTCGCCCCGTTCGTCTTCCGCGACGAACTGCTCGGCGTGATGGGGCTGCATTACTGCAACCGGCCGCACCACTGGACTGAGACCGAGGTGAAGCTGGTCGAGTGGCTGGCCGGCCAGGTCTCCATCGGGCTGCAATACACGCGGCTCTATCACGAGAAAGAGAAAGAGGTCGAGATCACCAAGTTGATGCTCGAAATCTCGAACGACATCAACACCAGGACCGATTTCAACGAGATCACCGATTTCGTGATCGACCGGGCGCTCGATCTCCTCAAGGCCGATTACGGCTGCATAGCGATTCTGGATACCCAGGGCGAATACCTGCATTTCGACGAATTGCGCGCGAGGCGGGGCTTCGACCTGCGGAAGTCGGTAGAGTCGAAATACCGCGAAGCCCGCACGCTGCGGCTGCCCGACCATCCGGCGGTAAGCGCGCTGCTCGACGAGGGGCGCACGCTCAAGCTCGAGGACGCCCGCCAATCGCCGATCGCGCGGTATCTGTTCACTCACGTCATCAAAGGTAAGTCGGCTCTGGTGGCGCCGATCACCGTCAAGGAGAAAGTCCTGGGGATCATGGCGCTCGTCTGGAGCAATGAGTCGGCGCGCTTTTCCGATTACGACGTGCAGGTGCTTAACGGCATTTCGAGCCAGATCGCGATCGCCCTCGAGAAGGACCGCCTGGCCGCCGAAGTGATCAGGCTCAAGCGGGAGTTGAACGACGCCCGGGCGGGCGAGCGGATCATCGGCTCGTCGCAGAAGATCCGCCGCGCCATCGAAATGGCCCTCTCGGTGGCCGACAGCAACACGACCGTGTTGCTGCAGGGCGAATCGGGCGCGGGCAAGGAGCTGATCGCCAACCTGATTCGGTTCAATTCGCGCCGGGCCTCGCGCGAATTCATCAAGATCAACTGCGGCGCGATCCCACAGGCGCTGCTAGAAACCGAACTGTTCGGCCACGAACGCGGCGCTTTCACTGACGCGCGCTCCCGCCGCATCGGGAAGTTCGAGGAGGCCAACGGCGGCACGCTCTTCCTCGACGAAATCGGCGAGATGAGCCTGGCAGCCCAGGTCTCCATGCTCCGCGTGTTGCAGGACGGCGAGTTCACGCGCGTCGGCGGGAACGAGGTGATCAAAACCGACGTCCGCGTGATCGCGGCCACCAATAAAGCCCTTGAAAAAGAGATCGAAGAAGGCCGCTTCCGCCGCGATCTGTTCTACCGCCTGAACGTCTACCCGATAGCGCTGCCGTCGTTGCGCGAACGCAGCGAGGACATCGACCAACTGGTCGCCTATTTCATCGAACGCTTTCAGCAGAAGAGCGGGAAGAGGGTGGCCGGGATTTCGGACCGCGCGCTGCACATTCTTAAAAGCTATCACTGGCCGGGCAATGTGCGGGAGCTGGAAAATTGCATGGAGCGGGCCGTGATCGTCGCCGCAGGACGCATGATCACCGAAAAAGACCTGCCCGAAGCGATCCGCGCTTACGCTTCGCCGGACCAAATCAGCAGTGTGGAACTCTCCATCCCAATGACAATGGAAGAAGTCGAACGGATAATGATCACCAGGACGCTCGTCTACACCAACGGCGATAAGGCGAAAGCCGCCAGGTTGTTGGACATCGGACGTAAAACACTCTACCGCAAACTCGAGCAGTACAAGAAGTCATGAGAGGATCGAAGATCGAAGATCGAGGATCGAGAGGCTTGAGGATAGAAGGTCGAGGATAGAACGGATGGCGCAATTTTCGATCCTCAATCCTCAATCCTCAATTCTCGATGGCTTGGTTGACATACATCTATTTTCCCCTCACACTTCGTCCGGTCTCAGTTATGCCCGGCAAATTGAGGCCGATTTAATTTTACTGCTCCCGGACAGGCTGCATCCCCCTTGTATAATCAACCATCGAAGCGCGCGTTTTACGATAAAAACATCGATGTCAGTATTAACGCCCGACGCAAAAGTCGGCGCCGATTGAACTTTTCAGGTTGCATCGCGCAAGAACGTTAATGGATACCGTTCAGAGCGTAGACAGCCCCAGGGTGTTATCTTGATTTTGACGGGAGCGAAGATTAATATTCGCCATCAGAGGTGAGGCTGGAATGAAAATCTGTCCAAAATGTCAACAACAATTCCCCAACGGTTTTCAGTATTGCCCCAATGATACTGAACATTTGATAGCCAGTGAAGAATACGCGCGGCGCACAAAACCCACGACTTCCGCGCCGAAAATCGAACCTATTGAGCGACCTCCCTCGATCCCAATCCCGCCCCGCAGCCCCGAGCCTTCTCGCGCAAGGCAGACCGAGCCATTTCGTCCCGAGCTTCCGCGCTCCGAACCGGTTCGTCCCTCGCAGAACGCGCTGAGGCCTGACCCGCCATCATTTCCACGACCGCCTGCGGGTCCACAACCGCCTGCGGGTTATGGCGGGCCCCCCGCGCCTCCAGTTCCACGACCGCCTGCGGGTCCACAACCGCCTGCGGGTTATGGCGGTACCCCGGCGCCTCCAGTTCCACCGCAGCCCTCGCGTCCCCGGCCTCAAGCGCAACCGCCCATTCAATCAACTCCGGCGGCTCCGAACAGAACAATCGCTCAACCAAGTCAAAGCAGACCGGCTCAAAGCCGTCCCGCAGCTCAACCGGCTCCGGCCAGACCAGCCGCTCAAACTTCGAGTTTCGGTTTTGCGATTCCCGAAGCGCCGAGTTTGATCGCAAGACTCTTAGCGGGTTTGAGAGGCATCGGCGACAATTTAAAAATGACGCCTCTGCGTTCCGGCGCGACGGGCGATTTTCAGTTCTTGTTGAAGGAAGAGCCGCTCTTAAGCCGCATCGCGCGCGAAATATTTGGCGCGTTGAATGAGTTCAGGCGTAACCCGCGGGTCTTCATCTCCGAAAAGCAATCTGTATCATGCCGGGTTCGGGGCTTTTCTATTGACCTGCTTCCTGACCCGCGTGTTTCTGCTCTACCGGTTGGTCTATCGAACGACCGGTAAATTCGCCGCCCCGAAAGTCGCGCTAGAGTTCGTCAACTGGACTCCGCTCGTCGCAATATTGTTGCTATCGATTCTCCTTAACAACTACGGTCTCTACTGTCGCGTCTTCCCCAGCCGCTGTGTGGTTCCGGAGGAGAAGCTCCAGCTTCTGACGCTGCTGGACACTCCTAACGTTGAGGACATGGCGAAGGTAAAAGTTGAGGCCGAGAAGCAACCAGTCAAGGAACGGAAACTCGGCGGCAGCAAACCGAAACCGAAACAGGCGTCGGGCGGCGGCGGCGGCGGGCGCCAGCAGCCCACGCCTCCGAGCAAAGGCGTGCCGCCTCAAATGTCTCTGAACCAGCAGATCATCCTGCCCAACCCGGAGCCGCCGAAGATCAAAAATCCGACGCTCCCCGTGCCTATGACGATTTATGGCGATTCGGCGCTGAAAATGCCGAAAGGCCCGATCGGCGACCCGAGCGGCGTGCCTGCTCCGCCTTCTTCGGGTCCAGGCTCAGGGGGCGGCATCGGGCGTAACTCCGGTACCGGCGTCGGGGGTGGCACTGGCGGCGGCGCAGGCCCGGGACGCGGCGGCAACATGGGCGGCGGCGATATGGGATTGGGCGGCGGCCGCAGCATCGAAACGATGACGGCTACGCTCAGGCCGACGATCCTCTACCGCGAGAAGGCCAAGTACACCGAAGAGGCTCGTCAAAATAAAATCCAGGGCACAGTCGTGTTACAGGTCGTCTTCAACGTCAACGGCACAATCAGCGACATCAGAGTCATTCGCGGCCTGCCTGACGGCTTGACCGAAAAAGCGATCGAGGCCGCCAAGAAGATCCGATTCAATCCGGCGGTTAAGTCCGGCACGCCCGTCAGCGTGCGCGGAAATCTCGAATTCTCGTTTAACCTCTACTAAATGCGACGATCAGACCGTAACGACGAGACAATGATGGGAAGAGGCGGAGTCGATTTCTCCGCCTCTTCCCATTTTACGTTCGGCCCTCGCGCCCCCGGTTGACGATCCGCGACTCGATCAGTAATATTCCCCCTTCTTCAAAGAGGTCGATTGATCGACTTCAAATGATCTTGATTGAAAATATGGGCCGTTAGCTCAGTTGGTAGAGCAACTGGCTTTTAACCAGTGGGTCGCAGGTTCGAGTCCTGCACGGCTCATCAATTAATTCAGTGACTTAGCGAGTATGCCTCGCTATCATTTTCCATAAACTGACGCACTGACTGACGCACTCAGTTCAGTGCGTCAGTTTTTTTGTGTCCCAATGGAATTGACACGCGAAGAACGAGAGCACGTCAAAGCTCACATCGGCGATATGCTCAACGGCCAGCCGGGCGCCGAACTTGAGAACGTCGCCAGGGTGGGGCCGGCGACGATGGCCGAGTTTCAAAAGTTTTCCGGCCGTGGCATGAAGGCGTCAAAAGCTGCCATCGAGCCGTTGAAACTTGAACCTCTCGCGCCCGGAGATGATCGCCTGCTTCTGCCAGGCGATCGCGCAGAACTGGAAGCGTTCAAACCGCCGAAAGATCCATATTACGTCCTGGTGGCCGGGATGGACTCGGCGATCCTTCTCCGTAAGAACCTGGAATGGCTATTAGACCCGAAGGATCTGGGCCGAGAGGTCTTCGTGGAAAATGGATTCAAGCCGATAGGCGAACTTAGCGACCTACCCAACCACGCCATCCTCGATCGAGGACGAATCGTCGGGCTTTGGGAATACGACACGGCCACAGGCTCGATCGCCTGGATGTCGTTTGTGAAAAAGGATAAGTCGCTTCAGGATGCGGTAGCCCGCACTGAACAGTACGTGCGAGAGGGACTCGGCGACGCGCGTTCGTTCAGTTTGGACAGCCCGAAGAGCCGCGCGCCAAGAATCGAGGCATTGCGCAAAACTGACTAAAAGGGGAACCATGATAAGGGTTACGTCTTTGAAAGTGAACGCCTTACACACACACCACTTCTAGTGTTCACCACTGACCAGGACGCGGTTACCGTGCGCATTGTAGATAAGCCAACAGATTTGCTCTCTTTTCCTGACGAGACACCCGTAATGGGCCAATGGACCGGCCAATGGCGCAGCGACTTTTTCCAATTTACTGTGGGTCAGTATCGCCAACACCTTGCGACAAAGTTGGAGCCGCTCAAAACTGCGAAGAACGTTGTCAAAACAGTGGGACCGCAAGGCGGCTTCCGCCATTTATCTTACGAGTATGTAAATGAACGCGGGACAATAGCGCATGCCAGCACAGGCTCCAAAACCGAAGCCGAGAGACTTGAAATGTTCTTTGCAAAGCACAACATTCCGGTAAAAATTGAAAAAGCGCGCTAGACCGGTTTGCCGCCCGACCCTGCCCTACATCAGGCGCTGATAAATCTCTGCGTGAGCGTTGCGCAACAATGCCGAATAGAGGCGGGCTGGGTGATTTGGGCCGCGATGTGTGAATTCACACCACGCGGAACGAAATTGACATCAAGTACTTTGCTCACTTTGCCACGTGTTCCCGCGCCCATCCCAACCAATCGTAGAGCGTGTTGCGGTGCATTCCCAGCCGGTGAGCCGCCGCCGTATGACTTCCCAGAAGTGCCCGCTCCCGCTCATAAACCGCTAGCGCCGCCCGGCCCAGGTAATCTATGAGTGTTTCGCCCTCGCGCCGATTGGGGAAGCATTCGGTGTTAGCCGGCGCGATCGCGAATTGTTGCTCGTCTTCTATCTCACCGCGCACTTGGTCTGTCGTAATCATCCGTCCGCCGGCTTTGGCAGCCAGGCACTCGACCGTCGATCTCAACTCGCGCACGTTCCCCGGCCAGTCGAAATGATAGAGCAGTTCCATGGCTCCTTCCTGGAATTCGACGGAGGGGTAATAGCGCCTGATAAGAATCGGAATATCCGAGAGGTGTTCTCTGAGAGCCGGGGTTCGGATACGGTATCCGCGCAAGCGATAATACAGGTCGCGGCGAAAGCGGCCTTCATCGACTTCGCGGCGGAGATCCTTATTGGTCGCGGCGACAAGGCGTATGTCTATTTTGATCGACTCTGTCCCTCCGACTCGTTCGAGTTTGCGTTCCTGCAGGACGCGTAAAAGCTTAACCTGGCTCTCCAGAGGCAGATCGCCGATCTCGTCGAGAAACAACGTTCCCCCGTTCGCCTTCTCAAAACGGCCGA
>WNGF01006613.1_pt1 | contig 17898 bp, 22 predicted proteins | sample 5400641 | NCBI WGS metagenome assembly WNGF01 (sample SAMN13153371, study PRJNA577476) | soil metagenome | isolation source: 80 cm soil or saprolite under grassland replicate 2 | place: USA:California | collected 2016-06-15
CGCGTCGACGCCGGCCGGCATCGCGGGGTACCAGACGCTGCCGAGTGCCGACCGGACGGCGGTCAGCTCGCCGACCGTCGTCTTGATCCGGCCCGCGGCCTTCCGCAGCGAGTCGGGGTCGACGACGATCTGCCCGCCGTATCCGCCTCCCTCGCGGCGCATCAGAGGTTCTCGACCACGAGTTTCCGCTCGAGCGGCGACAGCGAGCGAAGCACGGCGTCGTTGTGCCGCCTGATCGCGGCATTCTCGGCGTCGACCTGTGCCGCGGCCGCGACGAGCTGGGAGGCGGCGCCCAGAAGCTGCTGCGCCCCGCGCGCGGCCGACGCCTCCGCGGTCGAGAGCCGCGTGCGAACGCGGTCGCCGGCCGGCCCGACGAAGGTCATGGAGCTCCCCGCGCCGCCGAGGTCGTCGCCCAGCGATCCGATCGTGCGGGCCTGCGCGAGCAGCGTCCGGGCCAGCGACCGCATGCCGTCCGAGTCGTACGGCAGGTACGGCTCGAGGTCAGCCATCAGCCTCCTCCGCTTCTAGGGCCGCCCGCGCGCTACGAGCCCGCCTGCGTCAGCGCCTCGTGCCGCCGGCCGATCTCCTGGCTCGCCTGCTGCAGCGCCGCTTCGAGACGCCGCATCGTCGGTGCGAACTCGCTCTCCCAGGCGGAGCGGAACCGATCTGCGGCCGGGCCCTTCCACCAGGTGCTGTTCACCTGGCCGCCGATCGCGGCGGTGAGCTGCGCGACGCTCTGGCTCTCGCGCGTGAATGTCTGCCCCAGCTGTTGGAGCTGGCCCATCTCTGCGCCGATGGTCGACACAGCGTCCCCCTTTTGTCGTGCGATCCGGAACCGACCGGTCTGGCGTGTTCCTGCCCGAAATGGCGGAGGTTTGAAACGAAAAGCTCGGTAAAACGTTCAGCAAGTCGCCAATCCGGACATAGACGTTCCGGAAGCAGCAGTTTCGTCGGGAGGGATCGCAGCTTGCTCGAGCGCAGGTCGCTGCGGGTTGGCCCCGCCGCCGCCGGGGTCGTGGCCGCTGGGCTGGCGGTCTTCGCGCTGGCGTTCGCGGCCGGTCGGCTGACAGCGCCCGGTCGGGCGGCGGTCCCGGCCGCGTTCGCGCCCCTGCACGGCTCGGCGGCTGGGATGCCGCTGCCGCAGCTCTCCCAGGAGACCTCGATTCCGCCGCTCGCTGCGACGCCGCGACCCAAGGTACGCGTGCGGGTTCGCACCGTCCGCGTGCGCGTGCCCGTGCGAACGCCGCCGCGGCGCGCTGCGACGCCGAGGCCGCGCCCCCACCGCACCTCGACGACCCCCGTGACGATAACCGGCAGCGGCTAACCGACGATGCCGAAGACAGGCGAACAGGTTGCCGGCTACCGGATCGAGGGCGTCATCGGCGCGGGCGGGATGGGCGTCGTCTACGAGGCGACGCAGCTCGCCCTCGACCGGCCGGTCGCGCTGAAGGTGCTGTCGCCGGGGCTCGGCGCCGACGACGAGTTCCGCGGGCGCTTCCGGCAGGAGGCGATGCTCCAGGCGGCGCTCGAGCACCCGAACATCGTCCCCGTCTACGAGGCGGGCGAGAGCGAGGACGGCCTCTACATCGCGATGCGGCTCGTCCGCGGCGTCGACCTGAAGGGGCTGATCGAGTCCGGCGAGCTGCCGCCCGAGCGTGCGCTCGACCTGCTCGCGCAAGCGGCCGCGGCGCTCGATGCCGCCCACGCGGCCGGGCTCGTCCATCGCGACGTGAAGCCGCAGAACGTCCTCGTCGACGAGAACGACCATGCGTTCCTGGCCGACTTCGGCCTCACGAAGGGCGCCGGCGCCCGCGGCGTGACGCTCACCGGACAGTACGCGGGGTCGCTCGACTACGGCGCACCGGAGCAGATCCGCGGCGAGCCGTACGGCCCCTCGTCCGACCTGTACGCGTTCGCGGCCGTTCTCTACGAGGCGCTGACCGGCGAGGTCGTCTTCCCGTACGACACCGAGGCCGCACTGCTGTACGCGCACCTGACGCAGGAGCCGCCACGTCCGAGCGAGCGCCACGCGGGTCTGCCGGCGGCGCTCGACGAGGTCGTGGGGCGGGGTCTTGCGAAGCGGCCCGAGAATCGCTACCGCAACGCGACGGAGCTCGTCGAAGAGGCGCGGCGGGCGCTCGCTGCGCAGCCGCTCGCGAGCGCGAGCGGGAACGGACGCCGCCGCTTCTCCGAGACGATCGTCGACGGCGCCGTCCTCCGTGCGCCGCCGATGATCGCGGTCGAGCCTGCGCGAAGGATGCCGTGGAGGACGATCTCCGGTGTCGCGGTCGCACTGGTGGCGCTCGCTGTCGGCGGCTTCGCGATCGGCCGCGTGACGCACCCGCCGCCCGGCGATCCCCTGGGCCACGCCGATGCCGGGCCGCTGTCCCTGACGTTTCCGAGCGGCGACTGGCGGCCGGCTGCGGTGCCTCGGATACCGGGCCTGCGCCTGGCGAGTGCCGTTGCGCTGGCGTCGACCGCGAAGCAGCGCCCCGGCACGATCGTCGCCGGCCTCGCTCCCGACGCGCAGGGGCCCGGTCTGCTCCCGCCGCAGCTCGAGTCGCAATTGATCGCCGTGGCGCCGTCGCATCCCGTGCGACTCGGCGGTCTCCAGGGGCTCGACTATCCGTCGCTGCCCGCCGGCGAGGTGCCGTGGCAGCTGAGCCTGCTCCTCGTGCCGACGACGCGAGGCGCCGTCGCCGTTGCGTGCCTGACTCCGCGCGTGCTGGCGGCCGGCGCGGAGCCTGCGGACTGCGAGCGGGTCGCGGCGACGTTGCGGCTGCACGGGCTGGCGGTGCTGCCGCTGGGGCCGACTGCCCGGTACGCGCGCGCGACGTCTTCGACACTGACCCTACTCGTCGGCGAGCGGCTCGCAGACCGGCGCGAGCTTGCGCGCGCAACGACGCCGGGCGAGCAGGCGCGCGCGGGCGACGCCCTACGCGGGGCGTTCGCGAGCGCCGCTCGGCGGCTCGCCGCTGTGGCGCCGGCTCCGTTCGCACGCCCTGCACACGAGGCGCTCGTGGCGCGGCTGCGGGAGGCTTCCGCCAGGTATCGGCTGCTCGCGGCAGCCGCCCGCGGCCACGACGACCGCGCGTACCGGCGCGACGCCGCCGGCGTCGAAGCGGCGGAGCGCGCCGTCGATGCCGCCATCTCGCGGCTGGAGTCGTTGCAGACGCCGGAGCGGTAGGGCGGCGTTGCTCCTCAGGCCGTCGGCCTGAGCACGACCTTGCCGGGCTCGTGGTGTCCCGGCATCTGCAGGGTGACGACCCAGCTGTCGCCCGGTCGCAGATGGTACGGAGCGTTCAGGCGGACGGAGACGCCCCTGTTATCGCCCGCGACGACGAATGTCCCGCACGGGAGGAACGGCTTGCCGTCGCGGAAGAGGTAGACGGCGTAGTAGCCGTGGGCCGGCAGCTTCGGCAGCCCGGTCGCGGACAGCCGCATCGGCCAGTTCCCGGCCGAGTCGACGGGCTCGAGGCGCAGCGCGGCCAGCGCCTGCGGCGCGGCCGCGGTTCCCGTGAGCCTGAGCGTCCTTGCGGACGAGAGGCCGCCGCCTCTGTTTCCGGCGAGGTAGCCGCCGAGGAACGCGAGCACGATCACGACCAGCGCCGCGGCCAGCAGGAAGACACCTCGCTTCAGCCGGCGGCGGGGGCGAGAGAGCATCATCGCGAGCGTCGGCCCGGCCTCGACCTCCGGGGACAGCTCGGGCGGAGGCCCCGCCTCGACGAGCAGCTCGTGCACACGGCGCAGCCGCTCGCGCTCCTCCCGCTCGACGTCCGAGCCGACGAGCTCGTCGAAGTCCGGTGGGCGCGTCACCGGAGCTCGCTATCGAGCACGTCCGCGAGACGGGCGAGGGCGCTCCGCGTTCGCGTCTTGACGGTTCCCAGCGGGATGTGCAGGTAGTCCGCGACCTCGCTCTGCGACATGCCGCTCCAGTAGGCGAGCTCGAGCACCTCCCGCTCCTTCGCCGGCAGGTCCTCGAGCGCGCGGTGCACGCGCCACGCGACCTCCGCCGACTCGGCGCGGTCGGCCGGGCCCGGCTCGTCGGACGCCGTCTCGGGTAGGTCGGCCGCCGGCTCGACCCGCATCCGCATCCGATCGACGATCGCGTTGCGTGCGACCGCGTAGAGCCACGGCGCCGCCGGTCCGCGCTCCGGTCGGTAGCTCGCGGCGGAGCGCCACACCGCGGCAAACGTCTCCTGGACGGCGTCCTCGGCGCGCTGGCGGTCGCGCAGGCGGCGCAGTGCGAGGCCGAAGACGGAGCGGACGTAGCGGTGGTAGAGAAGCTCGAATGCCTCCGCGTCTCTGCCGGCCACGCGCACGAGCAGCTCGCCGTCGCTCTCGTCCGTGGGTGGCAGCGACGACTGGGCGGGCGCGGGCCGTCCTGGAACGGCGCGGAGCCGCAGCGGGGTGTCGAGCGCGAGCTCCATCTCTTCTCCGTCTTTACGCATCGCCGACCATGTCGGATTCAGGAGTCATAGCAGCCCGTTTGACAAAAGCTTTACGCGATGCTGCGCATGGGAACATCGCTCACACGGAACCTTGGATCTGATACCCCGCAGGCAAGGAGGTCACCGATGAGCAGGATAGGCGCAAGCGCGCTCGCCGCAGCGGCGGCAGCCTTCCTTCTCGCGGCCGCGGGCGCGGCCGCGACGATCACGGTTCAGATCAGGAGCACCGGTTTCTCGCCGAGCACGATCACGATCAACCACGACGACAAGGTCACCTGGCACAACGCCGACAAGGTCAACCACCAGGTCGTCGCCAACGACGGTTCGTTCGCATCGCCGATCATTCCGCCCGGCCACTCGTGGACCTTCACGTTCACCCGCGCAGGGGTGTTCAGGTACCACGATGCGCTGGGATCGAAGCTGACCGGGAGGATCACCGTCAAGGGGCCGCCGCCGTCGGTGACGCTGGCGCTCTCCGCGCCGATCATCGACTACGGGACGCAGGTCATGCTGAACGGAACGATCTCTACCGGCGCCGTGAACAGCTCGGTCGAGATCGACCAGCAGCCGTGGGGCCAGCCGTCCCCGACGCAGGTCGCGGTCGTGAAGACGGGCGCGAACGGCGCGTTCTCGTATCCCGTCACACCGACCATCTACACGACCTACGTCGCCCGCTGGGGCAAGGTCGCGAGCGGCAACGTGGTCGTCCAGGTGGCTCCGAAGCTGCGGCTGCTCGTCGGCGGCGGCGGCTACATGAAGGCTGTGGTCTCGGCGCCGATGTCGATGTGGCACCGCCACCTCTTCCTGCAGAGGCGCTCGCCGTTCGGGCAGTGGGTCAACATCGCGGCCCTCACGCTCGGCCCGCAGAACGGCCGCATCTTCCGCCCGGCTGCCTACGTGCCGAAGGGCATCTCGCACGTCCGTGTCTTCCTCTCCGTCAACCAGGCCGGCAACGGCCTGCTGGCGGCGCACAGCGGCACCCAGACCGTGCGCCGTATTCGCTGATGCGCCGTATCCGCTGAGCCTCAACCCCCGTTTGGAGAGTGTGAATTTCCGGGCTGGAAAGTGTGAATTTCCAGCTAAATCCCGTTCGAAAACGGGACCTCGCGGGATAGGTAGGGGGAGCGAGGCAAGGAGGGGTGAGAAAGACCATGAAGAGAATCCTGCTACTCCCGCTTGCGCTGGTCGCGGCGCTGCTGGTCGCGACAGCCGCGGGCGCGGACACCAAGACAGTGCAGATCACGGGCGCCGGCTTCTCGCCGAAGGCGACGACCATCACGGCGGGCGACACCGTGACCTGGCACAACGCCGACAACTCGGCGCACCAGGTCGTGGCGAACAACGGCTCGTTCGCGTCGCCGATCCTGAAGGCGGACGAGAGTTGGTCGCACACCTTCACCCAGAACGGGAGGGTGAACTACCACGACTCGCAGGCCACGACGCATACCGGCAGCGTGAACGTGACCGGTACTGCGCCTGATGTGACGCTCTCGCCGCACGCGAGCACCATCACGTACGGCAACGACACGACGCTCTCGGGTGCGGTCTCGAACAAGCTCGCGAACCAGCCCGTGACGCTGACGTCGCAGCCGTTCGGCACCAGCGCGCAGTCGTCGGCGTCGGCGACGAAGACGACCGAGGCGAACGGCGCGTTCAGCTTCGACGTCTCGCCGTCGATCCAGACGACCTACCAGGCGCACTGGCTCACGGCGACGAGCTCGCCGGTGACGGTGAACGTCGCCCCGCGTGTCGGGTTCGGCCGCAGCGGCCGGCTCTACACGGCGAAGGTGACGTCCGACATCTCGTACCGCGGGCACTTCGTGTGGGTGCAGCGTCGCGGCACGTTCGGCGGCTGGACGAGCATGAAGCGCGTCGTCCTCGGCTCGGGCTCCCGCGCCGTCTTCACCCTGAGGCTGCGGCACGGGCGTAACACCCTGCGCCTCTTCCTGCCCGCCGGGCAGGCCGGCGCCGGGTACGTCTCATCCATGAGCCGCCTGCTCTTCGTCAGGCGATAGGCAATCCTCGCGGGGCGCGCGGGTTCTACCCGCGCGCCTCCGCGAACCGCCTCTCGACCTCCGGCCAGTTGACGACGTTCCACCAGGCCTCGAGGTACGCGGGCCGTTTGTTCTGATACTTCAGGTAGTAGGCGTGCTCCCACACGTCGATCCCGAGCAGCGGCGTGTCGTCCTGGAGCAGCGGCGAGTCCTGGTTCGCGGTCGAGTAGAGGGCGAGAGCCGTGCCGTCCCAGACGAGCCACGTCCAGCCGCTGCCGAACCGCTTGACGCCGCCGTCGTTGACGGCCTTCTTGAGCTCGTCGACGCTGCCGAAGACGTCGTCGATCGCTGCGGCGAGATCGCCTGAGGGCGCGCCCCCGCCGTCCGGGCTCATGATCTGCCAGAAGAGGCTGTGGTTCGCGTGGCCGCCGGCGTTGTTCCGGACCGGCGTCCGCTTGTCCTCGGGGAGCAGCTCGAGGTCGCCGAGGATCTGCTCCACCGGCCGGTCGGCCCACTCGGTCCCCTCGAGCGCGGCGTTCGCGTTGTCGACGTACGCCTTGTGGTGCGCGTCGTGATGCACGCGCATCGTCGCCTCGTCGATATGCGGTTCGAGCGCGTCGTACGGGTACGGAAGATCGGGCACTTCGAAGGGCATGCCACCGCTCCTTTCGCTGCGTCGCTTCTCGGAGGGTGAGGATATGCTCCAGCCCCATGTCGACGCTTGCGTTCAAGTTCGAGGAGATCGCGCCGCGGGAGCTGCGTCCCGAGGCGTACGAGCTCGACGGCATCTCTCGGGCGTCGATCGAGGCGCACTACAAGCTCTACCAGGGCTACGTGAGCAAGCGAAACGAGCTGCTCGGCAAGCTCGCCGACGTCGATCTCGGCGCGGCGAACGCGACCTACTCGGAGCTGCGGGAGCTCAAGGTCGAGCTCTCGTTCGCGATCGGCGGGATCAAGAACCACGAGCTCTATTTCGCCCACCTCGGCGGCGGCGGCGGCGACCCGACCGGCGCGTTCGGCGCGCTCGTCAAGCGGGACTTCGGCTCCGTAGCCGCGTGGCGCGACGACCTGCGTGCGACCGGGATCGCGGCGCGCGGCTGGGCGTGGACAGCCTACGACTGGGACGAGGGCCACCTCTTCAACTACATCGGCGACGCGCAGAACACGTTCCCCGTCTGGAACGCGACGCCGCTGGTCGCGCTCGACGTCTACGAGCACGCCTACTTCATCGACTACCAGACGGATCGCGGCTCGTACATCGGCGCCTTCTTCGACAATCTCGACTGGGACGTCGTCAACGGCTGGGTCGAGCAATACGCGATCCCGACCGCGTAACCGACCGTGCTCACCGCGATTCTCGCCGCCGCCGGCTACGTCGCCGGGTCGATGCCGTGGGGCTACTGGCTCGTGCGGATCCTCCGCGGCGAGGACATCCGCAGCCGGGGCAGCGGCAACATCGGCGCGTCGAACGTCTGGCGGGTCCACGGCCGGCGGCTCGGCGTTCCGGCAGTCGTGCTGGACACCGCGAAGGGCTTCGTGCCGGCGCTCGTTGCGACGAAGCTCGAGGGTCACGGCGCCGGCGTGCTGGCGGGGGGCGCGGCGATGCTCGGGCACTGGCGACCGCTCTTCCTCGGTTTCCGCAGGGGCGGGAAGATGGTCGCGACGATGGGCGGCGCGTTCCTCGGCGTCGCGCCCCTGGTCGGCGGGGTCGGGGCCGCGGTCTGGCTGCTCGTGTTCGGGGCGACGCGGTACGCCTCTGTGGCGTCGATCGCGGGCGCCGCCACGCTCTGGTTGTGGGCGTGGCTGCTCGGCTACCCGTGGCCGGTTATCGCCTTTGCGGCCGTCGCCGGTGCTGCCGTCGTCGTCCTGCACCGGGGGAACATCCGCCGTCTCGCCCGCGGCGAGGAGAACCGCTTCCGGCCGCGCCGGAAGCCGGGGAGGCCTACGTCGTCGACGCCCTCAGCCACTCCCTGAGCTCGGTGTGCCGCAGCGGGCCGTGCTCGGCCCCTGTCAGCTCGCCGCGCAGCTCGCCGACCGTTCCGTACCGTTCGGCGAGCACCTCGTGCGCGTGGATCGTCTCGAAGTTCACCTGGCGCGAGAGGACGAAGTCGTCGTCGTCGAGCTCGGGCAGCTCCGCGAGCATGCTTCCCAGCGCAGCGCGAACCGAGTCCTCGACGAATCGGGGCTGCAGGTGCGCGTGCTCCACGACGAAGAGCTCGTCGGGCCGCTTGAGCAGCTCGTAGATCGGAGAGCTCATCGACCGCTCGACGAGCTCGACGAGCCGCTCCGCGTTCACGCGTCGCGACGTGCCGACGAACAACGTGCCCTGGCCGCGTTGGTTGTGCGTGGCGAGCGGAACCAGCTCGAGGATGCGCTCCACGTCGCCCGAGTCGAAGCCCGCGTCGAGCAGGCGCTCCGCGGCCCGGCCGCGGACGAGCCCCTGGGCGCACGGGCAGGCGTTGAGGCCGACGGCCTCCACGCCGACGACGCGGCGGACGCCCCTCACCGACGCGGCGGCGATGCCGATCAGCGACACCATCTCCTGCGTCGCGAGACGGGTGACCGGCGTCCGGCGCTCGTAGGGGTAGCGGGCCCGGATGTGCACCTCCGCGAGCAGCGCGCCCTGCCGGTCGACGATGTGCCGCGCGACATGCTCGGCGAGGTCCTCGACCAGGAACGCCTCGTCGGCGACGACACCCTCGATCGCCTCCTCGAACAGCTCGGGGAAACGCGACATGTGGACGCCCTTCTGCGACGGGTCGAGGTCGACGGTGCAGTCGATCGTCGCCGCGATGAGCTTCTCCCGCGCGCCACGGCCGATCTGAACCGCCTTCTGCACCCCGGTCACGCCGGCCCGGGACAGGCCGATCCGGACCTCGGGGGCCGAGGCCTGGAGGTCGTCGAGCAGGCGGCGCGTCGTCTTGCTCATCCGGGTACTGTCCGCCACCGTAGCCGATGCAAGACGACACCTATTTCGCCCGGCTCGTCTCGCTCGCGTGCCACGACGTGCGCACGCCGCTCGCGACCGTGCACGGCTTCGCGCTCACGCTCATGCGCACGGCCGAGCTGGCTCCGCCCACGGACCGGTACGTCGAGATGATCGGGCAGGCGTCGGCACAAATGGCCGAGCTGCTCGACGAGCTCGCGCTCGTCGCGCGGATCGAGGCCCGACGCTACGAGCCCGCGCTGCGCGACGCCGACACGCTCGCGCTGGCGCACGCCGCGGCCGAGCGGCTCGGCGACGACCACGTGCACGTGTCGGGGGAGGGAGCGATCGTGGCCACCGACACCGAGGCGGTCGACCGCGGCTTCTCGGCGCTCGTCCAGGCCGCGCTGCGCCACGGTGGGCTCGAGGAGGTGAACGTGCTCGTGCGTGGCACCGAGCTCGACGTCTCGCCGATCACCGAGCCGTCGGCGCCGGTCGTGCTCGGGCAGGACCTGCGCGACCTCGGCGCCGCCGTCGCGGTGCGCGTCGTCGAGCACCTCGGCGGCTCGGTGGGCGTCGCCGGCGACACACTCACTGTCCGGCTGGCGTAGTGGTGATGTAACCGGCAACGTGGCCATGGCCCCTGGCCCGCGATCACGCGGCGCCAGAGTCCGCCCTCGTCCTCGTCAAGGCAAAACAGCCTTACCTGCGGACGATGACGGCCCCTGGCTTGGTGCTCGCGACCCAGGAACCGGGCACGTCACCGGCCACATCACCGCGCTACGAGGTTCGGTCGAACGCCCAGCGCGACAGGACGCGCAGGCTGACGATCCCGAGGGGCCGGCCGTCCTTGACGACGGGCAGGTGGCGGAAGTTGTTCTCGAACATGATGTTGGCCGCGTCCTCGATGGTCGTCTCGGGCTCGATCGTCACGGGGTCGGGCGTCATCCACTGCCGCACCCGCGCCTCGGCGGCACGTGCCCGCGCGGCGACCGCGCGCAGCAGGTCGCGCTCGGTGACGATGCCGATGATCCGCACCATGTGCTCCACGACGACGAGCGCGCCGACGTTCGCGGCGTTCATCTTCTCGGCCGCCTCGCCGATCGTGTCGGACGGTTCGACCGTGAGCACGTCTCTGGTCATCACGTCGGCAACGGTGGTCATGCCGCGAGCCTATCGCAGTGTCAGCGGAGCAGCCGGGAAAGACGCCGGTCCTTCAGTACGCGGCCGCCCGTCTGGCAGTCGGGGCAGTAGTAGATCGTGTGCTCCTCGAAGTCGACGCGCGCGAGCGGCGTGCCGCAGACGTGGCAGGGCTGGCCCAGCCTGTTGTGCACGCGGTAGGTGCGCTCGTCGCTCGCGCCTCGCTCGCGCAGCTCGAGGCCGCGGGCGAGCTCGTCGTTGATCGCCGCTGTGAGGCGCTCGACCTCCGCGTCGTCGAGGTCGGTGGAGAGCGCGTACGGGGAGAGCCTCGCGGCGTGGAGGATCTCGTTCGCCCACGCCCGCCCGATGCCGGCGATCGCCCGCTGATCGCGCAACAGCGGGTGGAGGCGGCGCGACTCGCGCCGCAGGATCTCTGCGACCGTCGTGGAGTCGAGCCCCAACGCCTCGGGCCCGAGGTGGGAAACCTCCTCGCGCGCCTGCTCCGGCGACAGGAGCCAGACGCCGGCCCGCTTCTTCCTCGCGTTCTCCGTCAGCACGAGCTTCGAGCCGCCCGCGAATTCGAGCCGAAATGCCGGTGACTTCGGCCCGGCCTCCCCGGCGCGCAGCATCCTGAGGCGACCGGCGGTCATCAGGTGCACCAGCAGCACGAGCTCGCGGTCCTCGGTGGGGAAGAGCAACCGCTTGCCGCGCCGCTCGGCGCCGCGGAGCCGCCGGCCCTCGAGCGTCGCGAGGGGCGGGTCGAAGGTCTTCAGGGTGGCGATGTGCGCCGGGCCCGCCTTCGCGATCGGGAACGCCGACACCGGATCGTTCAGCTGCCGCCGCCACGCCTCCATCTCGGGGAGCTCGGGCACGCAGTCAGCGTAACTGCGCGCGCGTCGTCAGTCGTCGCGCGCGGCCGCCGGCCCGGCTCCCGCGATCGCGCCGCTCTCGTCGATCCCTGCGGCCACGGCCGGTGCGAGGCCGCCCTCGCCGGCTGCGAGCGTCGCCGGCACCTCCTTCAGGTCCGGGAACTCCTTCAGCTTGCGGATCGGCGAGAGCACGATCGGCACGACGGTCGTGAAGCCGCCCGCCGCGCCGACGAAGAGCGCGGTCCGCAGACCGAAGGCGGATCCGATCGCTCCCCCGGCGAGCGAGCCCAGCGGGATCGGCCCCCAGACGAGGAAGCGCATCACGGAGTTCATGCGCCCCTGGAGCCGCTCCGGCGTGATCGCTTGCCGGAGCGAGACCTGGTTGATGTTGTAGACCACGGCGCCCCAGCCGCCGAGCGCCATCGACGCGACGAGGAAGGGCACCGGCAAGCTCGTCGGCGTGAGCGCCGCGATCAGCGTCGCCGGACCGGTGACCGCGGCGCCGAGGATCGTCGCTCCGCCTACGCCGAGGCGGCGCTGCACGCGCGACGCCATCATCGCGCCGGCCATCCAGCCGATGCTGCCGAGCCCGAAGACGACGCCGATCAGCCCGTTGGACATGTGGAGCGTGCGGATCGCGAACACGATGATGATCGCGTAGGCGACGTTCGAGAAGAAGTTGGAGACTCCCGTCGAGATCGCCTGGGGCCGCAGGTAGGGGTGCCTGACGACGTAGCGGAGGCCCTCCCAGAGCTCCCCTCGCATCCCCGGCCGGCGCCCGTCCTCCCGCCTCTCGAGCGGCGTCTCGCGCTTCCGGATCGCCACGAGGAAGACTCCGGAGACGAAGAAGCTGACGGCGTCGAACACGACCGCGTACGGCGCCGTCAGGAGCTGGATCAGGCCACCCGCGGCGGGCGGCCCGCCGAGCTGACCTGCGGAGCGCGTCACCTCGAGCTTCGAGTTCCCGTCGACGAGGTGTTCCCGCTCGACGAGCGCCGGCAGGTACGACTGGTACGCGACGTCGAAGAACACGGTCAGGATGCCGGTCAGGAAGCCGACGGCATAGAGCTGGGCAAGCGTGAGGTGGCCGACGAGGTAGGCGATCGGCACCGTCGCGAGCAGCAGCCCGCGGCCGACGTCACCGACGATCAGGACGGCGCGCCTGGGCAGGCGGTCGACCCAGACGCCGGCGGGGAGCGTGAAGAGGAGGAAGGGCATGAACTCGACCGTGCCGAGCGCGGCGACGGCGAACGCCGAGGCGTCGAGCAGGCGGACGGCGATGATCGGGAGGGCGAGCTGCGAGATCGACGAGCCGAACTGGCTGATCGTCTGGCCCGTCCACATCTTCAGGAAGTCGTGGTGGTGCCATAGCGCGCCTGTCGGGCGCCGGAGCCTAGGCATCCTCGGCCCTGCCGTAGAGCGAGGCGGCAAGGCCGTAGGGCTTGCCCGTGGCCGAGTCGGCCGCGCGGAAGTCGTCGATCAGCCGCTCCAGCCGGCGCACGAGCCGGCGCGCGTCCTGGTCGGTGAGCCTCGCGTGCACGACGGCGAAGGTCGTCCGGTCGTCGTCGCCGAGGGGGAGCATCTCCTCTGCAGCGCGGCGGAGGGAGGCCGCGGCGACGTTCCGGACGTCCTCGCCGTACTCGTCGGTGCTCTTGAAGACGTACAGGCGTGCTGTGCGGCCGTAGTACTTCTCGGTCAGCGCGCGCACCTGTCTCGTCCGCACGACCCGCACGAGCCCCGCGTTCTCGAGCACCTTCAGGTGGTGGCCCACCGTCCCCTTCGGGAGACCAAGCTTCTCGGCGAGCTCGGTCGTCGAGGCGGCGTGGCTGCGCAGCAGGACGACGATCCGTGAGCGGAGGTCGTCTCCCAGCGCCCGCAGCTGCTCCGGCCTGCGCACGACGAGCACGTCGTCGGCCTCGTAGTCCGGTGCCGGCAGGTTGAACGGACGCTCGTCGTCGTGGATCGTCGCCGAATGGGCCACAATTCCGGAATGTACGGGATTTCCCGCCCGTAAGTCAAGCGGGGTCTGGCGGGGTCTGGCCCCAGGCCGCGTCATTGTGGCCCGGGCTTCAGGCGGGGCCAGACCCCAGGTTTCCGTCGCCGCGGGGCCGTCGCGGTCTCGGGGCACAAAGAACCAGGGGCCTGGCCCCCACACGGATGTGTGACGACTCTTGCGCGGCCTCCAAGGTCCAGCTGACGCGGGGGGCCAGGCCCTAGGCTTGCGCCCCGTGGAACCGATCGTGGTCGAGGTACGTCGCGTGCGACGGCTCGCTCACGTGCTTCATGCGCTCCTCGTCGAAGCCGATCCAGGCGCTTCCGCTCGCCCGCGCACGCGACGACCTCGACGACTGGGACCTCGCGATCGCGTGCGCCTCGCATCGCGCCACCGACGACCAGATCGCCGCGGTCCGCGCGCTGCTGGCCAGGGCGCCGGCGACGGAGGACGAGCTGGAACTGGGCCTCCAGGCGGGCCGGCCGCCGCAGCGCGTCTTCCACAACTGCTCCGGCAAGCACGCGGGCATGCTCGCGCTCTGCCGCGCCCGCGGCTGGGACGCCCACGGCTACCGGCTCCCCGGCCACCCCGTGCAGGAGGCCTCCCGCGCCGCCCACGCCGAGGCCGTCGAGGCCGACGCCGCCGAGCTTCCGACCGCCACCGACGGCTGCGGCGTCGTCACCTTCGCCCTGCCCCTCGAGCGGATGGCACACGCTTACGCTCGCCTCGAGCACCTTCCCGCCGGCGACCGGATCGTGGCTGCGATGCGCGCGCACCCCGAGCTCGTGGGCGGCCCTGACGGCGCCGACTGCGCCCTGATGCGCGCCGCGCCCGGCTGGTTCGCCAAGGGCGGCGCGGAGGGGCTCTTCTGCGCAGCGGGCCCCGGCGGGATCGGGGTCGCGCTCAAGTCCGAGGACGGCTCGTCGCGCGCGGAGTCTCCCGTTGTCAACAGTCGCGGCGAGCGCGTCGGCGAATGCGTCGTCGTCCGCTCGTGACACGCGAGATTTTCTTTACGAACTCGTTAAGGCTCACTAAGATCCGCGTCACCTGAGGGCGAAGCCGGGAGGGAGGCCCTGGCTGTCTGCATGTCCGATTCGCCGTACACCGTCGCCGAAATCGACAAGCCGGAGGTCGTCACTTGCTCACCGTCGACATCTCCCTGCCCGACGTCGAGGAGCTCCACAAGCTCGTCACGGACGGACAGGAGAAGGGCTTTCTCACCTACGACGAGATCGTCAACGGGCTCGAGGACGTCGAGCTCACCAAGGAGCAGGTCGAGGACTTCTACACGTACCTGATCGACCACGGGGTCGAGCTCGTCGAGGGCGAGCAGCACAAGGCCCCGCCGCACGAGCAGCCGCCGCCCCAGGACGAGAAGGCAGCGGCGATCCCCAAGCTGGACCTCACCGTCGAGCCCTCGCTCGACTCCCTGCGTCTCTATCTGCGCGAGATCGGCAAGGTCACGCTGCTCACCGCCGACCAGGAGGTCTCGCTCGCGAAACGGATCGAGCGCGGCGACATGGGCGCGAAGACGCAGATGACCGAGGCCAACCTGCGCCTCGTCGTCTCGATCGCGAAGGGCTATCTCGGCCGCGGTCTCAGCTTCCTCGACCTGATCCAGGAGGGCTCGCTGGGCCTCATCCGGGCGGTCGAGAAGTTCGACTACCGCAAGGGCTACAAGTTCTCGACCTACGCGACGTGGTGGATCCGGCAGGCGGTGACCCGCGCGATCGCCGACAAGGCACGCACGATCCGCATTCCGGTGCACATGGTCGAGAAGCTGAACAAGGTCGTGCACATCGAGCGTCAGCTCGTACAGCGACTCGGACGGGAGCCGAGCGCGGAGGAGATCGCCGAGGAGCTGGAGATCACCCCGGGAGAGGTGCGGGAGATCCTGCGCATGGCGCAGCTCCCGGTCTCGCTCGAGAAGCCGATCGGCGAGGAGGAGGAATCCGCCCTGGGGGATTTCGTACAGGACGAGACCGCGGAGTCGCCCTTCGACACCGCGCAGCTTTCGCTGCGGCGCGGGGACATCGAGAGCGCGCTCGGCGCGCTACCCGAGCGCGAGCGCCAGGTGATCGAGCTTCGCTTCGGCCTCCTGGGCGGGCCGCCGCGCACGCTCGAGGAGGTCGGACGCGAGTTCGGCGTCACCCGCGAGCGCATCCGCCAGATCGAGAACAACACGCTGAAGAAGCTCGAGCACCTGCCGGAGGCGCAGGCGCTCCGCGACGCGGTGAGCTAAACGCCTTCGAGATCGCGCGAGAGCGGCTCGAGCAAGTCCTGCTCCTCGACCCGCTCGTACGGCACGAACAGCTTGCAATGCGGGCACTTGAAGCCGCGGTAACGCGGCGCCGAGCCCTCGATCGGCCGGCCCGAGAACGTTCTGTGGCAGTGCGGACACTCGACCTCGAAGCTCTGCCGTGTCTCGCGCACGAGATCGAGGGTAGCTGACCGCGGCGCTGCGGGCCGCGATTCTGTTCGACCCTCTCCGTAGCCTGCGCGCCGATGCAGGAGAGGGTTCTCCACCGCGGGGTCGCGGAATTCATCGCCACCTTCACGCTGATCTTCATCGGCGGCGGAGCGTGTTGCATCACTAGATCAGCCGGCGCTCCGCGGCCCAGCGCGTGAGCTCGTGCCGACTCGAGAGCTGCAGCTTGCGCAGCACGGCCGAGACGTGCGACTCGACCGTGCGTGCCGAGAGGTGCAGCCGTGCCGCGATCTCCTTGTAGCGGTACCCGCGCGCGATCAGCTGCAGAACCTCGCGCTCGCGCGCGGTGAGCTGGTCGAGCTCGGGGTCGGCCACCGCGTCGCCGCTGCGGAAGGCGTCGAGCACGAAGCCGGCCAGCCGCGGCGAGAAGACGGCGTCGCCGTCGGCGACCCGGTGTACGGCCCGCGTGAGCTCCTCACCGGAGATCGTCTTCGTCACGTAGCCGCGGGCCCCGGCACGGATCACGTCGATCACGTCCTCCGCCGCGTCGGAAACCGAGAGGGCGAGGAAGCGGACGCCCGGGCGCTCCGGCGCCACCTGCGCGATCACCGCGTGACCTCCTCCGTCCGGGAGATGGACATCGAGTAGCACCACGTCCGGGTCGAGCTCCCGGGCGCCGAGACGATCGTCGCGGTGCCGCCCACGCGCTCCATCCTGCCGCGGATCGACTCGACGATGCCGCGGCGGTCGGCCGCGACGGCCTCGGGATCGAAGCCGGCACCGCGGTCGCGGACGTACACGGCGATCCGGCTCGGGCCGGCGTCGACGAAGACGGAGGCCTCGTCGGCGCCGGAATGCCGTGCCGCGTTCGCCATCGCCTCCCGGGCAGCCAGCACGAGCGTCCGCACGCGCTCGTCGAGCGCCGCGTCGCCGGTCCGCACGACCTCGACGCGCACACCGTGCAACTCCTCGATCTCCGCGGCGGCCGACTCGATCGCCTCGGCGAGCGTTCCCGCGGCCGCCGGCTGCCGCTCGGGATAGAGCCACGCCCGCAGCTCTCGCTCCTGCCGCCGCGCGAGCGTGGCTGCGCGGCGAGGATCGTCGGGCGTCCGCTGGATCAACGCAAGCGTCTGCAACACGGAGTCGTGCACGCGCGCGGCGAGGTCGGCGCGCTCCTGCGTCCGGATCCGCTCGGCGCGCTCGGCGTCGCGCTCGCGCGCGAGCTGCCAGGCCCACGGCCCCAGCACGAGGAGCAGTGCAGCGGCGATCGCGCCGGGGGAGAGCAGCGTCGTCGCGGTGCCGCGCGTGTTCTCGCCGACGAAGACCGCGATTCCGGCGGCGACGAGGACGATCGCCGCGAGCCGTCCCCACCGTTGGCCCAGCCCGAGCGTCAGGCCGCCCGTCGCGAGCACGGCGCCGGCGGCGACGAGGGCGAGCGGCCAGACGAGCGAGTCCGACAGGCCGAGCCCGCGCAGGGCAAGGAGCACGGCCCAGACGACGAGGATCGCGCCGAGGATGCGGCGGCGGCGGGACGGGAGCGGCTGTCCGGGCGCCGGCAGGAGTGCCCAGGCGCCGAGATAGGCGACGATGCCGGCCCCGCTCGCGAAGGCGAGCAGCGTGAAGCTGAGGCGCACGAGCGTGGCGTCGACGTCGAGCGAGTCGGCGAGGCCGCTGCAGACGCCCGCGACGACGGGGTCACGCTCCGCGCGCGTAGGGCGCGGGAACGTGACCGGCAGCCGGAGCGGGCGTGCGCTCATCCGCGCTCGACCACGAGGTCGCCGATGCCGACCCGCGCGTCGAGCATGAGCACCGGCGCGTCGGCTGCTCTGCTCGAGACGAGGTGCTCGTGCACGCTGGTGCCGCTGTGCTCCTCGCCGAAGAGCGTCACCTGGCCCGCGCTCGCGCGTGCGTCCACATCGACCGTCGCACCGTAGGGAACGTGCACGACGAGGTTGCCGATGCCGAGCGTCGTCTTCACCTCCGTCTGGCCGGCCGGCAGCGCCACGTCGCTCAGATCGACATCGAGGTCGCCGATGCCGAGCGAGTACGTCGGGTCGAGCGTGTCCGCGGTCGCGGGACGCTCGATGCGGTCGCCGA
>WNGF01004646.1_pt1 | contig 17897 bp, 15 predicted proteins | sample 5400641 | NCBI WGS metagenome assembly WNGF01 (sample SAMN13153371, study PRJNA577476) | soil metagenome | isolation source: 80 cm soil or saprolite under grassland replicate 2 | place: USA:California | collected 2016-06-15
CAGCCGGAGCTACCGGAGGTGCGGATGCACCAGACGTAGAAGGCGGCCCAGGCCTGCACGCGAAAGTTCAGGCCGGTGCTGCCGTCGACGATGGGCAGGACCATGACACACCCGGGCCGGCCCTCACTCCACTGAATCGCGGGATCCGTACCCGCTGCGCATGCCCCTGACGTGGCCACATTTTGCGTGATCCGTGGCACGTCGTTGCCGGTCTCACCGCCGATGACAGCTGGTGTGGCCGACGCGACGTCCTGCAGGTACGGAGTCGGCTGAACGTTGGCCGAGGCCCCGTGAAAGCCACTCGCACCGCAGTTGCTGCCATTGCTCGTACTTAGCTGCTGCCCTTTGATGTAGTAGATGGTCCCGTCGCGCGTCGGGTTGACCACGTACGCGGGTGGTGTGGCAACCCCGACTGGTGTCATTAGCAGTTGATCCGTCGTTAGCTCTGGGTTCCGCACCACCGGCAGCGCACTGGGTGTGGCCGCGAGCACCCCCGGTGTCGACGTGGCAACCACCGGTGTCTGGGTGGCCAACCTCAATGCGTCATAGCCCGTACGCCCTCCGCCGCCACAGGCGATCAAGGGCGCCGACCGTGTGTCCGCGGCGGTCAGCACACCAACATGGGCTGTCGCGTGCCCCTCGGCAGTCACACTCGTGATGTTGAACATGCCCATCACGAACGTCGGGAACTTGATTCGAACATCGACGTGGACGCCGCTGGCGCCGTTCGGGATGCTGCCCGCCGCCGTTTGGCAACCTGCAATGCTCCCATCATCGATCAGGCCTGCCCCTGCCAACGCATCGCCCGTGCTAGCCACGAAGTACGCGCACGTGACTCTGGGTACAGCTCCGAACGCATTGGCTTCGGCATAGCTCCGGATGGCTGCTGACAGATCAGCGACCTGGTCCGCGCTGGTTGCGGCACGCAGGGCGCGAGCGCCGGCAAGTGCCGCCGCGTCGGCTGAGTTCTGGGCAGTCTGCCGCTGAACGTAAATGCTGCCGCCGTCGGCCACCAGACCAACCATGGCTATCAGCGCAACCGCCGCCAGAGCGAACAGCACCATGATCTGCGCCGATTGGCGCTGCTTGCTGTCCCACGGATGGGTGACGTGGGTCATTCGATATACGTCCGCGAGCTCGTCGTGAGCACGCTGAACGGTCGCCCGAACCAGACATCGACGACGCCCGCCAACGTGCTCTGGAACAACGGGTTGAACCTGAAGCGATAGGTGACATCGACCTGGATATAGCCACCGCCTGCAGACGTCCGTGATGGCATCGCACAGGACGCTTGCAACGGCAGCGAGCACGTGGCTGACGCCACCGTGCCCGGCGAACACGGAAGTCCGCGACGCTGGTCGCTGGCGCACGACTGGTTGGCTACCGTGATGGTCAGCCGATCGGTCTGCGGATTGACGTCGCCGCCAATCACGGTGTAGTTGTTGAAGGCTGCCATCGCGTTCGCGCTCGGCGCAGTGGTGATAGCGGCAACCCGCGCCAACTCGCGCGCGCCATGCGTCAGGGATGCGTACGTAAACAACAGGCGCGAGAAATCGATGAAGCCAACGACGAGCAGCACGAATAGCGGTACCGCAAGAGCGAATTCCACGAGCGCCTGGCCCCTGGACGGCATCAGATCACGACCATCACGGCCTGGCCCTGGACGCTGATTTGACCCAACCCGAGCGGGAGAAGGTCCGCCAGCAGCGCTACTGAGCCACGCGTGGTCACCTCGAGCCGAGATCCACTGAGTTGCTCGGCGCCGTTCCTTCGCGCTTCGTCAAGGCTGCCATAGGTGCGAGCGCCACTCGGGGGCGTGAGCTTGATACTGAGTGCCCATCTTCCACCGCCGCACGTCTGTTCTGTGTTCAGCACTCTGACACAGCCGACAAGCGCTGGCGCCGATGCAGCGATCAGGCGGTCCAGGACTACCGGGTCGGTCACGGTGGAATCGAGGGCGGCTGCCGCGCCCACCCGTGCAGCCTCACGAGCGCCTTGCTGGACCGCGACCCCGAAGACGAGCCCGCGCCCGAGATCGATCGTTCCCAGTAGGAATACGAGCAGCACTGGCAGCACCAGCGCGAACTCGACCAGGGCCTGAGCCGGCTTGAAGCCCAACGGCAGCATCCTCAGATACCCGGCGCGTTTGTCGCGGCCATCGTCGGCCAGATCGGCCCCATGATCACCACGCACAGCGCGGGGAAGATGAAGATGGCCAGCGGGAAGATCATTTTGAGTTGCAACTGCGCCGCCTTTTCTTCAGCCCGCTGTCGTCGTAGCACGCGCATCTGCTCGGCCTGCACCGACAGCACACGGGTCACGCTTACACCGAGTTGCTCTGCCTGGAGGATGGCGCCGACGAAGTTGCTCAGATCGGGTACCTGGGTGCGCGCGACCATGTCCTTGAGTGCATCTCGGCGCGAGCGCCCCACACGCATTTCGGCCAGTACCCGCGCAAACTCGATTGCCAGCGCGTCCGAGCGCTTTGCAACCAGCCGGTGCATGGCGGCGTCAAAACCGAGGCCTGCCTCGACGCTGATGACGAGCAGATCGAGGGCGTCCGGCAGAACGCGCTGGATCTCCTTTTGTCGGGCCCGCGCCTTGCTCCGCAGCAGCAGATCTGGTCCGAACCAGCCAAGCACGGCCGAGACGACAGCCATTGGGATGGCGTAGCCCGCGTGCCGCGAAATGGTGAGCAGGAAGAACAGCACGCCACCGAAAGACAGCGCAGCCAGGACCTTGATGCCCATGTAGTCGACCGGCGTCCAGCGATACGGATTGCCAGCGAGTGCGAGCTTGAAGCGAATTGCTTCAGCGCCCGCTTCCTGAGTCGGTGCTGATGGCTGCGGACGGGTCCGTCGAAGCCGACCAAAGGCGGCCGCGAGCCAGTGGATGAACGGCCGCAGCACGCGTTCCCCGAACGGCTGCTGCAGGTCGATCTCTTCGACGGTACGCGCTTCCGAGCTGAGGTCCGCCAGGCGCCGGCTCACCGGGTCTGGTTGGCTGCGCCAGACGTACTGTCCAATCACCAGCAGCCCGATGCCGCCAATAGCAGTGAGTGCGACGAGCGTTGGGTTCATCGTCACACTTCGATCGCGACCAGTCTGCGGATGACCAGCGTGCCCATGACAATGCCGAGCGCCGCGATCACGGGCAGCACGAGCCATGGCCCCGGTGTGAACAGACGCGCCATGTACGAGGGCGCGATGAGCAGCAGGATTCCGCCAATAGCGACGGGTAAGCCTGACAAGATGTAGCCGGACATTCGCCCTTGCGCCGACAAGGTGCGGATTTCACCGTGCAGCTTCACTCGCTCGCGGATGGTGTTCGCGATCGAGTCCAGGATGCGCGAGAGATTCCCGCCAATCTCGAACTGGACGAGAATGGCCGTGACCAGGAGGTCCAGATCATCGCTTGGCACACGCCGAGCGAGCCTCGGCAGAGCATCCTGCGCCCCGACCCCGAGCCCGATCTCGCGCACAACGCGCTGGAACTCCTCAGACATCGGCGGTTCGGCCTCGCGCGAGATCATCTCCATTGACTGCACCAGGCTCATGCCTGAGCGAAGTGAGTTGCTCATCAACTCGATCGCGCCAGCCAGCTGGTCGTTGAACGCCTTAAGTCTCTTTGCCTTGCGTGCGCCTAACCAGAAGCGCGGCGCTAACCATCCGATCGCACCAAACAGAGTGGCGGCGGCGCCACCCGAGACCAGTAGCGCGAATGCTCCGGCGATGGCGGCGGTGGAGGCTTGGAGGATCAGGAATTCGCCGACCGTCAGTCTCAGATTCGCGCCAGCCAGATCGCTCTGGAGGGCGGCGGCAAACGTGCGGCCCGACACGGATGCCTCGATGCGTTTGGCCAGCATCTGCGTGACTTGCTGTGACGCGGCTTGCTTCTGCTCATCCTCCGTCAACTCGAAGGGCTGTGCGCTATAGCGGCGCAGCCGTGCGTCGAGCCACGCGTAGTCTGCACGGATGAGTCTCGGGATGCCAACCACCAGGCACACACCCGCGGCGACGACCAGCACTGCGAGTAAAGCCTCAATCGACATAGGTCAGCACAGTTCCTGTCAGGCCGAGTTAGATGCCTCAGCGGCCCGCAGTGGGCACGCCTGGTGGCGGCGCCAGGTTGTATTTCTCGCGCATGTAGTTGAAGTTGACCACCAGATTGCGATCCGCCTGTCCTTCGTCAGCGGGTGAGCGAAGCACCATTTCGATGTTGCTCTCCTTGTAAAAGGTGGCCGCGTCCTTGAGCCACTTGAGAACCAGCGCTTCCTCGGGGCTGACGATAAAGATGATGTTTGCGCTGCCCAGATCCGGCGAAGCTCCTTTAGCGGCGGGATCGCCCGTGGCCGGAATAAGCGAACCGTCGGGCGCGTAGCTGCCAATCTCCTGGATGCGAAGCCCCTGGAGCATGACGCGCGTCTGCAGGTAGGGGATTGGGTTCGATCGCACCTGGTCCCGCTGGTCGGGTGTGAGACCGGGCGGAGCATCAACAGTCGTGTACAGCAAGTCGACGCGGTCGCCGGGGCGGAGTGCATTGATGCGAGCGACGGAAAAAGGAGCTCCGGTGAAGGAGATGGGCATGACGTACATGACTTTGCCCTTGTCGATGCCAAAGGACGGCGCATGCTTGGCGGCTATAGGCCCCAGCTTGCGCGTGTTGATCACCTCACCCTTGACGAATCCGTCAGGGGTGAACTTCCCCGCCACGTCCTCGACTTTGGTGGCTGCGCCTTCTTGCAGCAGCGGGTCTGGAATGACCTCCGCGCTGAGCATCGAGGCCGCGATCTCGGTCCGCGGCGGTATATTCGTCGCGGCCACGATCACATGCAACGTGGGCAGCGAAGATTTGACCCGCTGCGCTTCGGCTACCTCGGAGTACACAAAGACGCCGACGAGCAGCGATAGCAGCAGGCCCACCGCGGACGAGATCAGTCCTAGCTGCCTGGCGTTCACCTAGCTTTAATTCCCAAAATGCCTGTGCTGGCGCCAGCCAGCGCCGATAGGGAGATCGCACGCGCCATTCCTCATCAATCCCGTACTTACACCCGTTCGGGGGTGAAAAAGCTCCCCGAACGGCGAGTCCGAACCCCGCCCGAAAGGCGACCCAATTGTCTCCGAGTGGGGGTGCATGAATCGGGGTGACCTGCGACCAGGTCGCCTCAGAATGTAACGAGCCATGCGGATACCCGACCTCTTGCGGACGCTGGATCTATTCGACCATCTGACGCCGGGCGAACTCGAAGAGCTCGCCCGCCGAGTGCGCCCGCACGATGCACAGCCGGGCGAAGTGCTGTGTCGCCAGGGCGCTCCCGCTGAGTCCATGTTTATCGTCGTCGACGGGCAGGTCCAGTTGGCCGTGACGACTCCGGACGGCAGCGTGCGGAGCATCGGACAGGTCTCGGCAGGCGAGTCCGTGGGCGAAATCGCCTTGTTCTCGGGCGAGCCGTTTGCCGCGACCGCGACCGCAAACACCGATACCAAGCTGCTGGTGTTGCAACGGGACTCGTTCGAGCTCTTCGTGGGCACGCGGCCGCATGTGATGCGCAACGTGCTGAGCGCGGTGTCTCGCCGTGCGGCTCGCGCCGATTTGGCGCTCACGTCCGAGCAGCCGAACGGGCTGCTGGCGGCACACGGACGCGTCTACGCCGTCTTCTCGCCGCGAAGCGGGGCCGGCAAGACGACCCTGGCGCTCAACCTCGCCCTGCGCCTGGCAGAGCTCTTGCCGGCGCGCGTCGGCATGCTCGATCTCGACCTCCTCTTCGATGACGCAACATTGCTTCTGAACTTGAGCCCGCTCGCGTCACTCGCCTCGATTCCAACCAGTGAAGTCGAGAGCCTCGACTCACGCGGGCTTGCCAACCAACTGATGGAGCACAACAGCGGCTTACGAGTTCTCGTTGGGGCCACGCGTCCAGAGGAAGGTGAACGCGTTTCGGCCGCCCACGTTCGAGGTGCCGTGAAAGCAATGCGGCGCCAGTTTCACGTGACCGTCGTCGACTGTGGAAGCAACTTTGACGAGCCAACCCTGGCTGTGCTCGAGACTGCCGATCGCGTCATCGTGCTGTGCACGCCCGAGCTGACCACGTTGCGCGACGTGCGGGATTGCCAACGTATCTTCAGTCAGGCGCTGCGCCTCGACAAAACCAGATTGTCCTATATCTACAACCATCCGCTACCGGTCCGCGGACTTACACGATCCAGGTTCGAAACGGCACTCCAACAGGACATGGCAGTCGAGATTCCACACGCCGGTGACTCCGCGTCCAGAGAGGCATTCGCGAGGGGCACCGTGGTACGGCCAGCCCGTCGGTCCGGATTCGGCCACGCGGTCGACCAGCTCGCGCGCGACCTCCTGCCCGCCGATATTGCCACGGACATCGAGTGGAGCAAGCGCCCTTCGGGTTCGCCACATGTACCGGCGGCCGCACATGCGCTCCTGCGCGTCATGCATCGCCACGCGCCCAGGCGGTCTGAAAACGGCTGATGCGACGTAGCGCTACCGATCTGCTGCGACGAGCCGACGTTTTCGCGCGGCTGCCCGAGTCAGACCTCCGCCAGATTAGCAAACTCCTCCGAGAACGACGGATCGGTCGCAATCAAGTACTGTTCGGGCAGGGTGATGCGGTCGAAGCGATGTACGTCGTGGTCGATGGTCGAATACGGATCGCGACAAGCCAGGCCACCGGTCGTGAACGAGTGCTGGCGTTTCTCGGCCCGGGCGAAGTTGTCGGGGAAATGGGATTGTTGCGCGGAGGTGCGCGGTCTGCAACGGCGACAGCCGTTACGGATACGCGGCTTCTCCAGTTGCGTAAAGCGGACTTCGACGCGCTCCTGGCCAACAACCTCAATCTGATGCGGGAGTTGGCGCGCGTGGTCGCCCGTAGACGCGCGGCCATGCAGCATCGGCTGCTTGCCGAGACCAGCTATGAGCGAGGCGGCCCTTCTGGCATCGTGAGCGTGATCTTTTCGCCGCGCGGTGGAGCCGGCGCCACGACGCTCGCGACCAACCTGGCCGTCGCGCTCGCTCAGCGCGCTCCAGACAGCGTCGCGCTGGTCGACCTCAACCTCCTGTTCGGCCACGTTCCGCTGTTGCTCGATCTTAATCCCCGGACCTCCCTGGCGGCGATCTCGGCAGCGTCCATTCGGCAGATGGAACGCGAAGCCGTCGAGTTTTATTTGACCACCCACCCTGGCTCATCCCTACGCGTATTCGCGGGCGTACTTCGGCCCGAGGAAGGTGAGCTGGTGACCCCGGCGCACGTCAAAGCCGCGCTCGAGCTACTGCGCCGGATGTTCGCGCATGTCATCGTCGATATCGGCCCAGGCTTCTCCGAGCCGAACCTCGCCGCGCTCGAGTCCGCTCATAACGTGCTGATCGTGTGCACGCCCGATCGCGCGGGCGTTCGGGCCGTCACGGAGTGCCAGCGTATCTGTCGGGAGTTGCTCCGTTTGCCGGGTGATCCGCTGCAGTACCTCCTCAATCACCCATCACCGTACCCGTCACTGTCGGCCGAGCAACTGGAGCATGCGTTGAACGCACGGCTCATAGGATCCGTTCCGTACGGCGGAGAGACTGTCGCTCGCGCGGCGCTCGAAGGTCTCCCGGTAGTCAGCCGCTCACCACATTCCGCTGTGTCCAGGGCAATTATCGGCGTCGCCGAGCGGATGCAAGCGCAGCTCAGCGAGGCGTTGCAACTGGCCACCAGGAGAGCTTCGACGCCGCAAGGAGCGTATGCCGAGCTAACGGGAGCAGCGCCGGTGTAGATAGATCAGATGCCGTTCGATGTCTTGTCGAGATGGCGTTGCAGCACGTCGCCGGGCGGCGTGCCAATCAGCTCCAGGGCCGCGTCGACACCGCCCGGCACGATCTGGCGGACGTCCGAGGAGATCTGTCCCGTATCGACTAGCGCGTAGTCGACGCCCTGATCGGTGAGCGCTCGACCGCGGTCAGCGCGCCGGGTGGTGGAGAGGACCGTCGCCCCACCGTCTTTGGCGAGTACAGCAGCGACCAGGCCGAGGGCCGAAGTGCCGCCACGAATCAGGAGGGTCTCGCCGGCCTTCAGGTTCAGTCCAGTGATCAGGGATCCATACGCGGTTTGCAGCCTGTGAGCGTACTAGGGTTGGCGAGGTAGCTCGGCGACGAGTTCGGCGGCCTGCTCGTGGGATAAGCCGCCCCAGTCTGGCTGTCTGAGCAAACTGATCAGCTCTTCATCGCGCGCGCCAGCACGGCGGCGCGCGACGAGGTCCTCCAGCGCTCGAGCAGAACCTAGGCCGAACCGAGCGCCAAGTGCCTCGAGATCGCGGGGTGAAGGATACGCATCCATCTAATCAGCTTAGCCTCCGTTCACGAACGCGCACGAAGCCCGGGGAGCCTAGCAGCAGTGACTTGCACAGCCGGTCGCACACCGTCGAATATCGACTTCCGTGCTCGTGGCACCTGACACATGGAACACCTGAATCTCACCACCCACTGGGCAGGTATCGGCGCGCTCACGTGCTTCGTAGTCGCCTATGGCGTCGCCGTGTCCGAGGAGCGACTACAGGTGCGCAAGTCGGTGCCGGTGCTGGTCGCGGCGGGACTGATCTGGATCCTGGTTGGCGTGGCGTTTGCGCAGCAGGGGGCGAGTGCCGCGGCGGCCGAAGCGGCGCGCCACACAATCCTCGATTTCGCAGAGTTACTGCTGTTCCTGATTCCGGCGATGACGTTCGTCAATACCCTGGACGATCGTGGCCTGTTCGACGCACTGCGCGTATGGCTTATCCAACGCGGACTGTCGCTGCGCGCATTGTTCTGGGTCACGGGGGCGCTGGCGTTCGTTGTCTCTCCAATCGCTGACAACCTCACGACTGCGCTTTTGCTTGGCGCCGTCGTTCTGGCTGTGGGCCGCGGCCATCCAAAGTTTGTCACGCTGGGGTGTATCAATGTCGTGGTCGCCGCCAACGCCGGTGGTGCATTCAGCCCTTTCGGCGACATCACCACGCTCATGGTCTGGCAGGCGGGCAAGGTCGAGTTCACGGAGTTCTTTGCACTATTTCTGCCATCACTCGTCAACTGGATCGTCCCGGCCGTTCTGCTCGCGCTTGCAATCAGCGGTGGTCGGCCGGAGGCTTCGGCAGAGCGACCGCGGTTCGAGCCAGCTGCGCTGATCGTCCTGGGTCTGTTCCTTGGGACAATCGCGTTGACGGTGAGCATCCACAGCGCGCTCAATCTGCCCCCGGCCGTCGGAATGATGGCCGGCCTCGCGGCCCTGAAGGCCTACAGCTATGTCTACAACTCACGTCATCGCGGTGAGCCCGACCTGGTCGACGAGCTCGAGGACGTTTTCACCTCCGATGCGTGGGACGCCGACGGACACGCTCCGGAGCTCGGTACGGGCCGACCTGGCGCCGGTCCGCCCGTCGCAGTCGCACCTACCGCCGCGCTGAGCGTTGTCGCAGCACCGGCCGCTGTCGCCGCGCCGGCGATCGCAGCCAGGCCACTGGACGTGTTTGCGCTGCTCGAAAAGATCGAGTGGGACACGTTGATGTTCTTCTACGGAGTGCTCATGGGTGTCGGTGGCCTGGGCGCCCTGGGCTATCTGGCTTTGACATCGCAGGTGATCTATGGCGCACTCGGCGCCACAACAGCCAACGTGCTGGTGGGAATGCTCTCGGCCGTGATCGACAACGTGCCGGTCATGTTCGCGGTCCTGCAAATGTCGCCCGACATGTCCCATGGCCACTGGCTGCTCGTCACCCTGACGGCTGGCGTCGGTGGTTCGCTGCTATCCATCGGCAGCGCGGCTGGCGTAGGGCTCATGGGCCAGGCGCGCGGGATCTACACGTTCGGCGCGCACTTACGCTGGACCTGGGCCATTGCGCTCGGATACGTGGCGAGCATCCTCACGCACCTTGGGGTGAATGCACGGTTCTTCTGAGCGCTACGCTGGTAATACGTGCCATTCGCACAGGCCGCGAGCGCCACTGGCGTGTGGGCTGATGGTGGGCGGCCGCGCTGAATCACGCAACTGATTCTTGTCCTACTTGGCGGGCTGGCGTTCATCTCGTCGGATCTCACGCTGGGGGTGCTGGCAACCTCAGATAGGGGCGTCCTGGCCGGGTTCGCTCTCGCAGTCGGTCCAGGTGCTGGGTTCGCCGAGGAGTTGGGCTGGACGGGCTTCGCGCTGCCGCGCATGCAACGAAGCTGCGGCTGGTTAGTGGCTGGCCTTGTTGCGGGCGTCGTTTGGGGCCTCTGGCATCTCCTACCCGACTACTGGGGCAACGCCGACGCGTGGGGTCTTCTGTACGGGCCACGGTTCCTGCTGTGGTGCGGCGTCGCGTTCGTGGCATATCGCGTGCTCATCGCGTGGGTCTATCAGCATACTGAGAGCCCTTTTGCTAGCGCAGCTGATGCAGGCTGGGTTCACGGGCGGACAAGCCCTGCTCATGCCGGCTGTCACGCCTTCGCTCAGCGGGATGGCATGGTACGCCGCATTTGCGGCTGCCTTAGTGCTGCTCGCTAGCGGGGTGGCGATCTTCGATCGTGTTTATCGCCCCGTTTGGGGCCACGTAGGACGTCGTGCAAGGCGACGAACACACCGCCCGTATCGACCGGCTTTCTGATACATGCGTGGGCACCCTCGCGGATTGCGTCGATTGCTGCGCGTGGCGTTACTGCCATAACGACGATTGGAACATCCGCGAGGCGGCGTGTTTGACGGCAAGCGTGCACAAAGGCACTCGCCGACATCGAGTCGAAGTTGTCGCTGATCAGGATGGCGTCTGGTCGCGCTCGGCGCCGCGGTCTCAGGGCGCCTTTCGGCTCAGTCACGGTCTCGACCTCGCAATCGAGGTCGTGCAGGATGGCGGCTGCCGCTCGGGATGCCAGCGGATCCTCCTCGACGACGACGACGCGCTTCATAGGAGCCCAGTGTCGACCATCAGGTCCTGGCTGAACACATCTCCTGGGGTGGTTTGTTGCATCCTCGGACACACCCCAACGGGTAGGTCTTGTGCGGGCTAATTGACGATCAGAAGTAGTTCTCGTCGCGCGCCCACCGCGTCAGTTGGTCACGGAACTTGGGATGGGCGATGCCAATGAGTGCTTGGGCTCGTTCGCGGATGCTCTTCCCATGCAGATAGGCGACACCAAACTCGGTGACCACGTACTGCACGTGAGCGCGGGTGGTCGTGACTCCTGCGCCCTCGGCCAGCGTCGGCACGATGCGTGAGATGGCGCCGCTTTTTGCTGTCGACGGCAGGGCGATAATTGCTCTGCCGCCGGTCGAGAGGGCCGCGCCGCGCATGAAGTCCATCTGGCCACCGACTCCGCTAAAAATGCGCGTGCCGATCGAGTCGGCGCACACCTGACCGCTGAGATCGACTTGCAGCGCGGAGTTGATGGCGGTCATACGTGTATTGCGGCGAATAACCGACGTATCGTTGGTGTAGTCCACCGGGTGCATTTCGAGCATGGGGTTGTCGTGCACCCAGTCGTACAACCGTTGGCTCCCCATCAGGAATGTCGTGACGATTTTGCCCGGATGAATGCTCTTTGCTCCGCCTGTCACCACACCTGCCTCGACCAGGTCGAGCAGGCCGTCGGAAAACATCTCGGTGTGCACGCCAAGGTCCTTCCGATCCGTCATGGCGGCGAGCGCGGCGTTAGGGATTCCGCCGATGCCAAGCTGCAGCGTGGCTCCATCCTCGACCAGGTTGGCGACGTGTGCGCCAATACGCTGCTCGACATCAGTCGGCGCTGCGACGACATGCTCGAACAACGGCGTCTCGACCTCAACTGCGAGATCGATCTGACGCACCTGTATGAAGCTGTTGCCCAGCGTGCGCGGCATGCGCGGGTTCACCTGGGCAATGACCAGGCGTGCCGACTGGACCGCGGCGGGAACGACGTCGACCGATGTACCCAGCGAGCAGTAACCGTGGGCATCCGGTGGCGAGACGTGGATCAGCGCCACGTCGAGCGGCAGCTGACCGCTGGTGAACAGAGCCGGAATGTCGGACAGAAAGATCGGCACGAAGTCAGCACGACCTTCATTGACGGCCTTGCGGACGTTCGATCCGACGAACAGTGCGCGATGCCGCAGGTGGCCCTCCATTTCAGGCGCGACGTGCGGCGCTGGCCCCTCAGCGTGCATATGGACGACCTCGACGTGCTCGAGCTCCGGTGCGCGCTCGACCAGCGCCTGGAGCAGTGCCTGCGGAGTAGCCGCGGCGCCCTGTACGAAGACGCGCTGACCTGAGTGCACACGCGCCAGCGCGTTCTGCGCGCTGACGGAAATCGGATTCTGATGAGCCACTTTGCTCGGCGGCCATGGCACCGGGAGGTTGGTCATGTCAGGGTTCGCTACGGCAGCATTCTGCCGCAGGTGCTAGCTGTCAAGTCGGGCCGCACACGCGTGCTTGCGACTCTTCGGTCTCAGTCCAACGGGGTCGCCACCGGGCCAAGCGGGTCCAGGAGTGCCACCGGGCGCATGGCAGGCTCCGTGCGAAAAACGAAGCGCCAGCCACTCGAGCCGGGGTAGTGCCACGTGGCGCTCGCGCACGGGCGCGTCGGCATCGACCTCGTCGGCGACAGCATCGATGGTGGGGACAGCGAGAAGCACGTGCGGCTGCTCCAGTTCGTGCTGCGGCGGCTCGAAACCGCGGCCAAAACATAGTCGAGGGCACTACCATTCTGGGCGCCATGCGCGTCCTGATAGCCGACGATCATCCACTGTTCCGCGACGGTTTGCGCAGCCTGCTCGAGGCGCGCGGCATCGACGTCGTCGGCGAGGCGAAGAACGGACGTGAAGCGGTGGAGCAGGCGACGCGGCTGCGTCCTGACGTCGTCTTGATGGACCTGAACATGCCCGAGCTGGGCGGCCTGGATGCGACGCGGCTGATCAGCGCCGAGCAGTCCGCGGTCAAAGTTGTGGTCCTGACCGCCTCCGAGGACGACGCCGATCTGTTCGAGGCCATCAAGAGCGGCGCCCAAGGCTATCTATTCAAGAACCTGGACTCGAACGAGTTCTTCCGTCTGCTCGAAGGCGTGGCGCGCGGCGAGCCTGCGCTCACGCCTGGTCTGGCACGCAAGCTGCTCGGCGAGTTCGCACGCCCAGCCGCGCCCGCGGCCCACGTCGCTGCGACAGACGAGACGCAATCACTGACCGAGCGCGAACGCGAGGTACTCAATCTGCTGGTGCAGGGCATCACCAGCAACCGCGAGCTCGCCGAACGGCTGGTGGTGACGGAGAACACCGTCAAGTACCACTTGCGCAACATCCTCGACAAGCTGCACGTACAGAATCGCGCCCAGGTTGTAGCGTATGCCGTGCGCCACGGCATCGTGGATACAACCGAGCGCGAGGCTGGCTCGAGCTAGGCCAACACGGGATGGCAGCGGCGAGCCCCTGCGCGCGCCAACTGCTCGAGCAGATCGCCTGACGCAAACGGCTTCTGGACGGTGGCATCGGCCAGGCTGAGATCGGGCAGGCGCAGCAGCATGGCGAACGCACTCACCACGACGACCGGCGTCGGCTGATCCGCCCAACGAGTGCTCTTCAGCTCGCGCAGCATCTCGAGCCCAGACATCCTCGGCAACGCCAGGTCGAGCAGGATCACGTCAGGTACACACTCGCGGGCGAGAATCAGGCCCCGCTCCGCGTCGGCTGCCTGGTACACGCGCCATCCCTCGGCACGCAGGATTGCCCGAATCCTGAGGCGAGTATCGGGATCGTCCTCGACGACCAGCGCCACCTTGCGATCAGACTCGGTAACGGGTGGGGCAGGTGGCTCGATCGGGCGTTGCATGGTCACTATCACGAGGTTTGACCTCCGTTGCTCTCGTTGGCGTCCAGCCTGCCAGGACTGCGCGAGGAGCACACTACACCGCGGGGTAGTTCGTCCTATCCCAGCGGGTGTTGTCGCGCCGCTCTTTGTCCAGCACACTTTCGCCGACCACCCGTGGAAAAGCCTATCCGTAGAATGCCCGCATGCCTGCCGAGCCCACCGAGGCGGACCTCGTCGAGCTCGCGCCCGTGGCCATCTTCGTCAGAGCCGTCGAGACTGGCGCGATCAGCTTCTGGAACCGCGCCGCAGAGAAGCTATACGGCTGGCCGCGGGCCGAGGCCGTCGGACGCGTGAGCCACGAGCTGTTGCATACCGAGTTCCCGCGTCCGCTTGCGGACATCGAAGCCGAGCTGGAACAACGCGGTGGCTGGGAAGGCGAGCTCGTTCAGACGACGCGGGACGGGCATCGCGTTCTGGTCAAGAGTCGGTGGGCAGTGCGGTGCGATCGGGATGGACGTCCTTTGGGCTACGTCGAAGCAAGCACGGATATCACTGAGCAGACTCGGCTTCTACAGCAGGCTGAGGCAGCCGAGGCGCAGTTTCGTGGACTGCTTGAATCCGCCCCGGACGCGGTCGTCATCGTCGATCGCAAGGGCATGATGCAGATCGTCAATCGGCAGACCGAGGTCCTCTTTGGGTATGCCCGCGCCGATCTCCTCGGCAAACCGGTGGAGGTGCTCCTGCCCGAACGCTTTCGTGGACAACATGTGGGCCATCGCACGGGCTATCAGCACAACCCGCATACCCGTCCCATGGGCGTCGGGCTCGAGCTGTTCGGGCGACGCGCTGACGGGACTGAATTCCCGGTCGAGATCGGCCTCAGTCCAATGGCTTCGGCCGGCGGTCCCGTCGTGATCAGCACGATCCGCGATAACACGCCACGCAAGCAGGCGGAAGAGCGTTTGAAAGCCACCGCGGCCGATCTCGCCCGCTCCAACTCGGAGCTGGAGCAGTTCGCCTACGTTGCTTCACACGACCTTCAGGAACCACTGCGCATGGTCGCGTCGTACACACAGCTCCTAGCGCGCCGCTACGCTGGCAAGCTCGACCAGGACGCGGACGAGTTCATCGGGTTCGCCGTCGACGGCGCCAAGCGCATGCAGGACCTGATCAACGACCTGTTGACGTATTCGCGGGTCGGAACACGCGCGCTCCAGCTCCAACCCGTCGACACCCAGCAGCTTGTCATGGGCGTAGTGGCTGATCTGGGCGGGGCGATTCGAGACACCCGCGCCACAGTCATCTTCGAGAGCTTGCCGACCGTGCATGGCGATCCCACGCAGTTGCGGCAGCTCTTTCAGAACCTCATCGCGAACGCGGTCAAGTTCCGTGGCGAACGCGATCCGGAGGTGCGCGTCACTGCCGAGCGCGGTGATGGCGGGTGGCTGTTCGGCGTGCGCGACAATGGTATTGGCATCGAGCCGCAGTACCTGGAACGTATCTTCGTGCTCTTTCAGCGACTCCATACTCGCGCCGAGTACCCTGGCACGGGCATCGGACTGGCCATCTGCAAGAAGATCGTCGAGCGGCACGGCGGGCGGATGCGCGTCGAGTCCGAGCCCGGCCAGGGCACTACCTTCTGGTTTACGTTGCATGCCAATTGAGGGTCGGCCCATCGAGATCCTGCTCGTCGAGGACAACCCAGGCGACGTGCGCCTGACCATTGAGGCGTTGCGCGAGAGCAAGGTCCGCAACAACCTGCAGGTTGCGTCCGACGGCGTCCAGGCGCTCGATCGCTTGCGCACCGCTGGGGCGATACGGCCGGACCTGATCCTGCTGGATCTCAATCTGCCCAAGAAGGACGGCCGCGAGGTGCTGGGTGAGATCAAAGCCGATCCAACCCTGAAGACGATTCCCGTGGTCATCCTGACGACTTCCAGCGCCGAGCAGGACGTGCTCAAGAGCTACGAGCTGCAGGCCAATTGCTACATCACCAAGCCCGTCGACCTCGAGCAGTTCATCACCGTGGTGAAGTCGATCGAGGACTTCTGGCTCACGATCGTCACGCTGCCACACTCGTCATAGGCGGCTCGGCATGACGATTCGCGCCCTGTTGGTCGAGGACAACCCCGGCGACGCGCGGCTCATTCGCGAAACGCTCCGCGACGTGGCAGTAGACCTGATACACACCGATCGACTGAGCGGCGGACTCGAGATCCTGGCGGAGGCCAGCGCCGACGTGGTGCTGCTGGACCTGTCGCTGCCCGATAGTCACGGCTTCGAAACGTTCGAGGCGATGCACGCTGGCGCGCCGACGGTGCCCATCGTGGTGCTCAGCGGCCTCGACGATGAGGATTTGGCCGTGCGTGCGGTCCAAGAAGGAGCGCAGGACTATCTCGTCAAGGGTCAGGTAGACGGCAGCGGACTTCTGCGCGCGATGCGGTACGCGATCGAACGGCAGCGACTCGAAGCAGCGCGCCAGGACCTGGAACGCCAGCGCGACGAGTTCTTCAACAGCGTGTCACACGATCTGCGCACGCCCGTTGCGGCAATCAAGGCTGCCATCGGCGTCGTTTTGGCCAACGAGCCGTCTGATCTGCCGCCTGCGCTGCACCGCCTCCTGGGCAACATTGATCTTGCAGCAGACGAGCTGACGCGAATGATCGAAGATCTGCTCGAGATTGCGCGGCTCCAGGCCGGCCGGGTCGACCTTTTCCTGACCGAGGTCGACCTGCGGGACGTCATCGCACGGGCGACGCGGCCGCTCGAGCCGCTGGTGCTCGCGCGCGGCCAACACCTGACGCTGTCGCTGTCTGATGAGCCTGTTGAGCTCGCGGTCGACGCGCTGCGCGTAGGTCGCGTGCTGAGTAACCTCATCGGCAATGCTTTGAAGTATGGCCGCGAAGGCGGCCGCATCACGATCACGCTGGAGCGGGACGATGGCCACATATGCATGACCGTCGCCGATGACGGGCCAGGCATTCCGCTTGCCGAACAGGAGCGCATTTTCGACCGGTTTTATCGTGCTCCGCGGCACGCCGAGGGCGCGACTGGGAGCGGCCTGGGCCTGCCGATCGCGCGAGCGCTCGTCGAGCTGCACGGCGGGCGCCTTACCGTCGAAAGTGAACCCGGCCGCGGCAGCATCTTCCGCGTATGCCTGCCAGCGAATTAACTACCCAGTGGGGTGAGCCGAGACTATCCCGCCGCGCGTGGCCGGAGGTTGTTAACTCGGCTCAGACTGGTGACATGAAGGTGCTCATTGTCGATGACGATGCGCGCATACGCGACGCGCTCGAAGTCGGCATCCAACTGCAATGGGAAGACGCCAAAGTGCTGACCGCAGCTGACGGCGACGCAGGACTCGACATGTTCCTTGAACACACGCCGGACGTGGTTGTGCTCGACGTGACCATGCCGCGTCAGAACGGCTACGAAGTCTTGCAAGCGATTCGCCAGGTCGCCGACACGCCCGTGATCATGTTGAGCGCGCACGGGGAGGACGTCGCTCAAGTGCGCGGACTCGAGCTGGGCGCCGACGACTACGTGTCCAAGCCTTTCAGTCACCTTGCGTTGATGGCGCGCATCAAGGCAGCGTTGCGACGCGCCGAGCTGCCGCCACCAGTCGATGCGCTACCCGATTTCACCGCGGGCGACCTGGCCATCCATTTCCAGAACCAGGAGGTCACGGTGGCGGGCGAGCCGGTCAAGCTCACACCGGTCGAGTACAAGCTGCTGTACCACCTGGTGCGCAATGTTGGCCATCTGATGCCCCACCAGGCGCTGTTGGATCGCGTGTGGGGGAGCAGCTACGAAGCCGGCCCGGAATACCTGAAGGTGTTCATCAGTCGGCTCCGCTCCAAGCTGCGGCGACCCGGAAGCCCGGAGTATATCGAGACCGAACGCGGGCGCGGCTATCGCTTCGTCCGACGGCGCAACCAGGAACTCACTTCGCAGGCGAGTTGACACTACCCGCGCGGGTGGGCAGAAACCAACCCCGCGGACGATTCACGACTTACCACGCCAATCCTGACGCTCGTCGCCGACCATCCAGCCCTGGCCACGGTGCTCGATAGCTACGGACTTGACACATGCTGTGGCGGTCATCTGACCGTGCCCGAGGCCGCC
>WNGF01004647.1_pt1 | contig 17897 bp, 16 predicted proteins | sample 5400641 | NCBI WGS metagenome assembly WNGF01 (sample SAMN13153371, study PRJNA577476) | soil metagenome | isolation source: 80 cm soil or saprolite under grassland replicate 2 | place: USA:California | collected 2016-06-15
GGCAGAGCATTCGGCTGTTAACCGAAGGGTTGTAGGTTCGAGTCCTACCTGAGGAGCCATTCCCCCTATAACTTAGCCGGTTCGAAACATTCGTCGGATCAACAGCAGACCAGAAGTAAAAAATGCTGTTCTACTTCAGACGACTGTATCTACGCCCCGCAGGCGACTGCATTCACGAGCGCCACGGATGATAGCGACTCACCTCTGAAGGTGCTCGAGATTGTGCGGAATTTCCAAAATAAATAGCGCGGCACACGCACTCTATCTGCGCTCTGTTTGTTGGATTGTCACTGCTTTTCGGGGGACGTAGGTGTCATCCGCTGACCTGCATCTTCTTGAAAATACGTTTATTCGTTGATTCGAGATTGGGTGCATGCGCGCGTTGTTCCACTGTGCCCAGGGCGCGCCGATTTCGCGCATGACGGAGGTACATGGCATTTGCTTCGGTGTACCTCGGTAACTGGTAGCAGCAACTCACTTGAAGCTAGCATTGCGCATGCTCGCGCTCCCGTCCTGGGCGGTGGAGCCGGGCCAAAAGTTCTCTACGTTGGTGAAAGACGAGACGAGAGGTGAAGTAATGATGGTAGCCGACACAGTTCTCCCTTCAAGCCAGGTAGCAGATGTTCGGTTGATACCCGATAAGAAGTTAATCCGGGCCGGGCTGCTGATGCTGCTCTTTATGACCGCTGCCTTTGGCGCGGAAACATGGACTACCATGCATGATCTCGCGATCCAGGTGAAGGCAGTCCCGCTGGTACTGTTCGTGACTATTTGTTTCCTCGTAGCGCGGCTCTACCCTGAGGTGAACAAAATCGCGGCGCCCGATCTAGCGGCTCCGGAGCGTAGCGGCAAACAGCTGCAGATCTCGGAACTCGCGCAAGTCCCGGGAGAGACTCGTTCCAAAATCTGGAACTATTGGGACGAGAACGGTACCGGCAGGGAACCGATTGAATACGTCAAAAGCACCTATGGCGTGTCCGCCAATGTAGTGCAGCGCTTGCTCGAACGCTACGACGTGAGATGGCGCAAGCAGGTAGCTGTTCTCTATTCTGAGAATCCAGGCAATGAATACACGGTCTATGCAGGGATCGACCCGAGTCAAATAGCGGACGATGCTCTCCGGATCAAATCCGGCCTGCCGATCTATCCGGTTGCCGGAGTATGGCTGTGCAGCGATTGCCGCAAGCGTCCCTGTCGCTGCCGCTGATTCACGGTGAATGACCAGCCTGCGATTGCAGCCAAAGCTCCCGTGCTTTTGGCTTGAACTCGCAGGCGGCGCCGCTACGCGGTGAATAGCGGCAGGCGTTTTAGTGGACGCTACTGAAGTTCACGACTGCCGAGCCGCAGCCGACGCCTTGGATCCATACGTTACTGCCGGGATGTCCCGGCAGGTCCGCTTCGGAAACGATCATCAGCGCGGTGAAGGACTCGTCGTTGCCGTCGCCCTGCCGGTAGAAATCCGCCAGCAGCACCACGGTGTTGGCACTGGTGTGCGCAGTCTGGGAAGCGTCGGCGGGGGTACACTTAAAATCGATTTGCGCCAGAATGTCAACCGTGTCCCAACGTATCCCCTGTCCCGCGAGACATCCGGTGAGAGGCCCCTGGCTGACGGTCTCGGTGCAGCGGAAGCCACCCCCGGATTGAACGAAGTCGTGGGCGAGGTCGTAGGAGCCTCCTCCGGTGAGCTCTACCGCACCTGTTGGAAAGCCAGAGATATTTGGGCTGTTAAATCCAAACGCATTCTTCACTTGAGCGGCAGCGCCAATCGCAAAGATACAAACTATTGCGAGCAGAGATACAGCAATCGATCTCCCCTTCATAGACAAACCTCCAAGTTGAATTTTGTACTTCTTTCTTGCGGCAAGGACGTCCGGGAATGCTCTTGCGGATGATGGATGGGACCGAGCGGCTGATGCTTCCTTCAGCTTCTCGAGTCTGAAAATAGAGATGCAGGACCGCCCAAAGGAATTCGAAAAATTTCTGGCCCTTGCCGACTTTGGGCGATTGAACTACAACGTTCTGTGAGGAATGACATGCTTACGGAAAGATGATTACGGGAGGGGCACTCAAGTGGCACTCAACGAATTCCGCAGCATTACTCGATTCCGGGTCCCATTCTGCGATATCGACATGCTGCAGCACGTGAACAATGCAGCCTATGCGGTTTGGGCCGAGACCGCCCGGTGCACGTATTTCGAGGATGTGCTTCATGAGTCGCTGAACGGCACCAGCGGCATGGTGGTGGCGAAGCTCGAGATCCACTATGAGCGAGCGCTCACCTATCTCGAGCACGTCGCGATCGGCTGCCGCGTGGCCCGCATCGGCAGGAAGTCTTTCGACTTCATCTTTGAAGTCTGGAGCGAGGACACCAATCAGATGGCCGCCTACTGCCACACAACACTGGTGGCATATAACTTTGAAACCAAGAGCTCGGTCCCGATACCGGAGAAATGGCGGGAGCTCATCGCGGCCCATGAGGTCGTGCAGCCGGCGACGGGCGCTTAGCCCAGGGGTGCTGAGAAACGCGGCGTGACACCCCTCGGAGATCGCCATGAGAATTCTGCGCCGGAACTCTGCGCCGAAACTCTGCGCCGAAACTCTGCGCCGAATACAAGGAGAGCCGTACCTATGCCCGCACAGGCAATGAATTCCAAACCCGAGCACTCCCAGGTTCTGTCCCGTTATCCGGAGGTGGCTGTGATCGGTGCGGGGCTGATCGGGCTGTCATGGGCAGCGCTCTTCCTGGCAAACGGGCTGCGTGTTCGCGTCTATGATCCGCGTGCGGACCTTGAGCAGGCGATGCGCGAGGCGCTAGCCGGCGCCTTTCCCGCCTTGCAGCAACTCGGATTCGCGACCACGGGATGTGAGGGGCGGTTGCGGATCGAATCCGACTTCGCCGCGGCCGCGCGCGACGCCGACCTTGTGCAGGAGGCCGGCCCGGAGCAGATCGAGTTCAAGCGCCAGTGCTTTGCCCAGCTTGAAGAGTTCGTAAAGCCCGGCGCGTTGATGCTTTCGTCGACATCGAGCCTGCGGGCCACCGAGATCGCCCGCGGGATGAAGCGTCCGGAGCGCATGATCGTCGGTCATCCGTTCAATCCTCCCCACATGATGCCGCTGGTGGAGATCGTCCCGGGAGCCCAGACTGCGCCGGATGCGGTCGAGCGGGCGACGGCCTTCTATCGTGCGCTGGGCAAGTCGCCGGTGGTGCTGCATCGCGAGATCAACGGCTTCGTTGGAAACCGGCTGCAGGCGGCGGTGCTGCGCGAGAGCATCTACCTGGTGCAGCAGGGAGTGGTCACGGTGGAGGAGTTGGACCGCGTGATGACGAACTCGCTTGGCCTGCGATGGTCGGCCGTAGGGCCTTTCCAGGGCATCCATCTCGGCGGCGGCCCCGGGGGCATCACGCACTTCCTCAGGCACCTCGGCCCGGTCTTCCAGGGCCTCTTCGATGAACTGGGCGAGGCGCGCATTGATCAGGAAACCATCGCGTGGTTGGCGCGCCAGACCGAGGAGGCGTATGGTCCTATGCCCAACCCCCAGATGGCGGGCGAACGCGACCGCAAGCAGTTGGCCGTTCTGCGGAGCAATGCGGATGCGGTGAAATATCCGAGCGAGAAAACGTAATCCGTTTGCACAGCCAGATGATGAGGAGTGATCCTATGCGCTACGATTTCCTGATCGATACGTACGCGACTGAAAGGCTGAAGGTCGTGAGCGTCTGGAGCGAGTTCAAGGATGAAGACCTGCCGATCCGGCCCTCCCGCAGCGACCCGAGAGGACGCAGTGTTCACGAGCAGATGGTTCATCAATGCGTGAGCGAAAATCTGTGGTTCATGAACATGCTGGCAATTGACGTGGCTGCCCCGCCTCTGCCGACTCCGGAGACCCGGCTTAACTTCATTCGGCGCTATGCGGAAGATAGCGCAAAACGGCTTGCTGCCTTGCGATCGAAAGATGAGCCGTGGTGGGAGTCGGAGACAAAGTTTTTCGATGTGACGCGCTCGCGCGCCTGGGTGATGATGCGGCGCATCGCACATACCTCCCATCATCGCGGCCAGCTGATGGCCATGCTGCGAATGCTGGAGCGTGACCTGCACAGCAACTACGGGCCAACGGCGGATACCGGCGGGCTGATGCAAAACCACGCGCCTACGATCTATGCTTATCCGGGTTTGGACGCGCTGCTTGCAGGCGAAGCTGGAGGAGGAGCTAAAGCAGCACTGCCCAAGTCCATCGGCAAGCCGGTGACTGAGAGGCCGGAAGAGAACTAGCCAATCCTTTTGGGCGAAGCAATCGGCGAATCCAAAGTTTCTGCTGCTACAACGCAACTTTCACGCTAAGATGTGTGTCTCTGGTTCAGCCCCAAGCTGGCAGTGGCCTATGCCGAGTCGCTGGCCGCTACCGAATATCTCCGCTCCGCCTACGGCATGCGCGCGCTGCGCCAGATGCTGGATTCGCTGAGCGAGGGCGAGTCTCCGGAAGCGGCCCTGCGCCACGCGACGCATGCGAGCTATCAGGAGTTTGAGAGCGGCGTAGCCAACTATCTTGCGCACGCTCGCTGAAGGTCCGCTACAGCGGCCGCAATAAAAGCCCCACTTCTGCCAAAGGCGGGCAGAAGTGGGGCACCACTTATGCTCCAGGATGTAGCGATTCGAAGATTCCACCTACTCCATCGCCCGGCAGGCCCAAAAATTGTGTCCACCCCCCACTAAGTAAATGTTCCACGAGAAGATCTGCAACTGTTGGCATATAATTCCCCGGTTTTTCGTGTGGAATCCGATGAGCGGTCTCTGCGGCCGGTTGCCGCTCGCATGAGCGTCCCCAGAGCGCCCGCATCTGGCGTGATGGAGTGAACGGGCGCTGTCGAGTTCGGCTTACCAGCGGCAGCTACAGGCAGCATGGCACAGAAGGCCCGAGCCCGGAATCGGGTCCGAATCGGAATAGCTTCGTGAATTTCTGCGACTTGGACATCTGTGCGGGGCGGCGCTGATTCTAAACTCCAGAATCGCGAATACAGGGGGACCCGGTGGAAGACTGCAATCAGCAAGCTCACTCGAAGACTGATGCAACAGGCCGTTTCGCGAATTATTCAAACATTCGGCATTGCAATTTTGCAGCGCAAATCCTGGCCCTGCTGTGGTGCTGCGTGCTCATGGGCCAGGCTTTTGCTTCGAAGCATCCCGAGGCGGAACACTTCATCGACCCTACTGCCGGCTCGGCGTATGTCGGCGTCGAAACCTGCAAGGGCTGCCACGCCGAGCTATATGAAAAGAATTTTGCCAACACTCCGCACGCCGCTCTGACCAAGGATGGCCACCACGGCTGCGAGGACTGCCATGGTCCGGGCAGCGCGCACGTAGAGGGCGGCGGAGACAAGACGAAGATCATTCGTTTTGGCGAGCTGTCTCCGGCGCAAGCCAGCCGCCGCTGCATGAGTTGTCATCAGGCCAATATAGAAAACAGCGATTTTGCCCAATCGGTCCATCTTTCGCAGGGAATCGGCTGCCTCAGCTGCCACTCGCCGCACCACTCCGGAGCTCCGCAGTGGCTGCTGCTGAAGCCGCAGACGCAGTTGTGTTACGGCTGCCACGCGCAGCAGAAGGCGGAGTTCGCCCGCCCCTTCCGGCATCGCGTAGACGTGGGCCTGATCCAGTGCTCTGACTGCCACAACCCGCACGGCACTTTCCGCGACCGGCAGTTGCGGGAGGCCGACGGCGGCATGGAGGTGTGCAACAAGTGCCACTTCGACAAGCAGGGCCCGTTTGTCTTCGAGCACATACCGGTCAAGCAGGTCGGATGCGGCGGCTGCCATACGCCGCATGGCTCGGTGAACCCGCGCCAACTGCGCGTCAGCACGGTCAACATCCTCTGTCTGCAATGCCACTCGCCAATCTCCGACCGGGACACGCCGGCCATCCCGACGTTCCACAACCAGGCGGCCAAGTATCAGGCCTGCACTCTGTGTCATGTGCAGATCCACGGTTCCAGCTTCGACCCGCTCTTTTTCAAGTAATTCCGCAAGGAGGGATGATGCGAGCAGAGTCCAATTGCCCTCACAGTAGCAACTGGAAAGTAAGTTACGCAGCGATACGTGCACCGAAGCAGCAGCGCGCGGCATCACTCCTACGCAGTGTGCTCATCGGCCTGATCTTTATTTGCCTGCTTAGCATCGCCGCTTATGCCCAAGGCAACGGACAGGCGCCCACCAGCCGGCCCGCCGAGTTTGAGGCAGCCGAAAAAGAGGGCAACGGCAGGCAAATGGACGGCTACTTCGTGCGGCAGTCAGTCGAGTTGGGCGGACGCATCACAGAGATCACCGGCAGCCCCGATATGTACAACACGATTGTGAACCTGCAGAGCGGTCCGCGTCTGCTGGAGCAGAGCCTCATACTGCAGGCCATGCCCGGTCACAAGTCGTTCTTCGATACCCTCTACGAAGAGAGCTTCGGATGGGGTGGCGATCCCAGCAACGCCATGCGCCTGCGCGTCAGCAAACACGGCGTCTACAACTTCACCGGCAGCTTCCGGCGCGATCAGAACTTCTTCAACTACAACCTGCTGGCCAACCCGCTCAACCCGGTGGCGCCGTTCATCGGATTTTCGCCACACGCTACGTTCCTGCGGCGCAGGATGTACGATTTCGATCTAGTGGTGCTGCCGCAGCACAAGTTCAGCTTCAATCTTGGTTTCAGCCGCAACCGCAACGAGGGCCCGTCGTTCAGCAGCGTGCACGAGGGCACGGAAGCCCTATTGCTGCAGGCTTACAGCACCACGGAGAATAATTTCCGCTTTGGCGCAAGCTGGCGTGTTCTGCCTCGCACAACACTGAGCTTCAACGAGAGCCTGCGCTTTATCAAATACGATACGGACTACTTCCTGGATGCAGCCGACCTGCCTCCATCCGGAATTCTGTCGACCGGCGCGGGCCTGAACACCTTCAACTCCTACTCGCGCCTGCAGCGCTACCGCAACTACCTGCCCACCGAGCAGGCAACTCTCACCTCCAGTTCGATCCGCCACGTCGACCTTACGGCACGCTTCATGTACAGCAACGCGGATGCGACCACGCCGCTGGCAGAGAATTTCACCGGCCTTGTCACCCGTACCGGAGTCAACGCATTCAATACGAACGGCTCAACGGCGCGCCCGTACTGGGTTTCCCAGCAGGCAGACGGCGGGGCGACCATTCACATCACTCCGCATCTGAGGTTGGTGGACACCTTCCGCTTCTACGCCTATCGCGTTCCGGGCGCCTTCAACTTGCTGGAAAATAACTTCTTCGCGGTCTACACCGCAAACTCGCCCGCCGATGTGCAGAACGAGCTCTTCCAGCGCTTTATGCAACAGTCGATCAAGAGCAACGAGTTTTCAGTGCAGTTTGACATCTCGCGGCACGTGGGCGTCCGCGCTGGTTATCTCTTTCGCGACATTTTCGACAACCATACGAAGCTGTACACGGCGCTCGGGGATATATTCTTGCCCGGCAATACTGGAGTTACCAACAACTGTCTGGCTCTCGGATTGACGCTCGACCTCGCCACCGGCACCTGCACCGGGGTCTTCGACTCCGACGAAGGTGACCCGGAGTTCCGCATTCACCAGCACTGGGCGATCTTCGGTGTATGGTTCCGCGGCTCAAGGTTTCACGCAGATGCCGAGGGTCGAATCATGTCGGCCGACGACTTCCTGACGCGCATCGATCCCCGGCGCGAACAGCAGTACCGAGCCAATGTCTCGTTTACGCCCGAGAGCTGGCTTACGCTGACCGCCAGTGTCAACTTGCGCGAGCAGCGCAACCGGACGCAGGACTTTGCCTACAACGCGAACTACCGCAACTTCGGCTTCTCGGCCGTCGCCACGCCCAACAAGCGCGTCATGGTCGAGCTCGCCTACAACTACACCAATGCCGGGCAGAACGCGAATGTCTGTTACGCTTCCAGCGCGCCGGTCGCCGGCACCTTTGCTTGCGTCAACGACCCTACACTCTTGGAAGTCCTGGGCCGTTACGAGAACCAGATCCACTTTGGCAGCGCGAACGTGCAGTTCAGGCCGGTGCGCCGCTTTGTAGTCGGCGCCGGGTACAGCATCGTCGATTCCGATGGCAACACGCTGCTGCTGAACTCGCTGGAGCCGCTCGGGTCACTCTCTTCGCGCTATCAGCAGCCCCTGGCCTTCGTCGGCGCGGAGGTGGCGAGGAAGGTGGAGCTTCGCGCTGGGTGGAATTACTACCAGTACAACGAGAACTCGTTGGTTGGTCCCACGTTGCCCAGGTACTTCCACGCCAACCTGACCACCTTGTCGCTGCGCTACGCATTTTAGGCAGACCGGAAAGCCACGCGGACCGGAAGAAGACTTTCGATGCAGGGTGCCCGTCTGGATTTCCGGGGACTTTTGTAAGTCGCTGAAAACATTGTTTATTAACCGCGTAAGTCCCGCCTACGCTGCAACGCAGCAATTTTTGCAAAAATCCGCTTGACTTGGGGTTCGCGGCAGCGCATAATCCTTTCATGCTGCAGTGCAGCACAAGTTGCAGCATAGAGTTCGAAATCAAGCAGTCAACATCCAAAGCAGTCAACATCCAAGGAGAGCAATTATGTCCAAGACCCCCAAAGCCATCGCGGAGACCATCGACGCGACCATCTACATTGCGGATGCCGCCAAGCTGATCAACAAGGGCCTGGAGCGCGCCGTCGAAGCCGGCAAGACCAATCTGGACCTGGCTGCCGCGCAGGGCGCCGATGTTCTCGACGCCATCAAGAAGGCACTGAAGCCGACTCAGGCCCCCCTGTTCCCGCTCGAGCTGGCCGGTGAGGCACTGACCGGTTCGATCACCCTGCAGAAGAGCCTTCTCGACGTGATCGTCCTCCAGGCCGCTTCCATCACCGAAGCCGCCCAGGAAGCGATTGCTGAGCCGACCAAGGCCCAGGCCGGTCTGGCGAAGCTGATCCAGACCTCGGTCGACCGCACCGTTGCCGCCCAGGACCAAGTTCTGGAGTATGCCGCGGCGCAGACTAAGTCCGTCAGCAGCACCGTGAAGGCCCAGGCCAACGTTGCCGGCTCGCCGGTTGAGACCTTCGCGGACCAGATCCAGAAGGGCGTTGAGACCGCCATCGCGACCCAGAAAGAGATCATGGCGAACGCTGCCAAGGCCTCGAAGAACATCGCCAAGGCGTAAGCAGTATTCAGTCCTCCTGTACCTCTCCTCCTGTAGTGACCGGAGCGCCAACGCGGCGCTCCGGTTATTTTTTTATGCAGCTGTTATGCGATCTCTTGTGTTGCGACTCTATTTCTAAGCTCCGCGCCGCCTTCCTTATCGCCCTATCCCGCTGACGGATTTTGCCCCGCGCTGGACACCGCCTCTGGGCGCAACTATCATCCCAAATGCGATGAGCGCAATTGCGACAAAAGGCACGACCAGTCCAGCGTTTCTTGATTCGCTCCGTACTCTGCTGGGCGACGGCCTGATCACCTCGCGCGAGGAACTGCGCACCTATGAGTGCGACGGCCTGACCAACCTGCGCGTTGTGCCGGCCGCGGTCGTGCTGCCTTCCACGGCGGAGCAGGTGCAGGCGATTGTGCGGCTCTGCGCCCGTGAGCACGTGGCCTTTGTGGCGCGCGGCTCGGGGACGGGACTCAGCGGTGGCGCGCTGCCGGTGGAAGGCGGGATCGTCATCAGCCTCGCCCGCCTGAACCGCATCCTCGAAATCGACATCGCAAACGCGCGGGCCGTGGTGGAGCCTGGCGTCATCAACACGGCCGTGACCCAGCGCGTTGCGCCTTACGGCTACTTCTATGCTCCCGACCCGTCCTCGCAGACTGTGTGCACGATCGGGGGGAACGTGGCGGAGAACTCCGGCGGCGCGCATTGCCTCAAGTACGGCTTCACCACCACACATGTGCTGGGACTCGAGGTGGTGCTGCCGGACGGCTCGCTGGTGCAGATTGGGAGCAAGGCTCTCGATGCGCCGGGATACGATCTGAGCGGTGTCTTCGTCGGCGCGGAAGGCACACTCGGCATTGCGACAAAAATTATCCTTCGCATCGTGAGGCGGCCCGAGGTGATCCAGACGCTGCTCGCAGCCTTCGACTCCACCAACGCTGCCGGGGCCGCCGTTAGCGACATCATCGCCTCGGGAATATTGCCCGCCGCGATTGAGATGATGGACCGCCTTTCCATTCAGGCCTGCGAGGCCGCCGTTCACGCGGGCTATCCCGAATGCGGCGGGCTGCTTCTGGTCGAACTCGACGGCCCTGCGGCGGAGGTGGAAGCACTCATGGGACGCGTCAGGCAGAAGTGCCTGGCCAACGGCGCCTGGCCGCAGATCCGCGTTGCGCAGACCGAAGAGGAGCGTGCGCTGATCTGGAAGGGCCGCAAGGCTGCGTTTGCTGCCATGGGACGCATCTCGCCCAACTACATCGTGCAGGATGGGGTGATCCCGCGCACAGCGCTGCCCGCGGTGATGGAGGAGATCGAGCGGCTCAGCTCCGCGGTTGGACTGCGGGTGGCCAACGTCTTCCACGCGGGAGACGGCAACCTGCATCCGCTTGTGCTCTACGACCGTCGCATCCCGGGGCAGGAGGAGGCGGCGGAAAGACTTGCGGGCGACATTCTGAAGATCTGCGTGCGCGCCGGCGGCTCCATCACCGGCGAGCATGGTGTCGGCGCGGACAAAAAGATGTTCATGTCCGAGATGTTTGCCGAGCCCGATATGGAGACCATGCAGTTGGTCCGCTGCGCCTTCGATCCCGAGCAACTTTCGAACCCGGGCAAGATCTTTCCGCGAACGCGGCTCTGCGCGGAGCGGCCCGGCCCCTACGTGCCGCATCCTCTGGAGCTCTCCGGGGAGGCGCAGCTTTTCTAACTCATGCCGGGCATCTCAAAAGCCGCAAAACCGAATTTGGCGCAAACCCTCGAGGTGCTGCGCTCGATCGTCGGCGATGCCGGCGTTCGCCGCGGAGCGCCGGCCGATGCTGTATGCGGTGTTGTTCCCGAGCTCTGCGTCGAGCCCGCGGACGAAGCCGAGTTGAGCGGCGTGCTGCAGTACGCGAATGAGGCGGAGCTGATGGTCTCTCCGCGCGGCGGCGGCACAAAACTCGAGTGGGGCACGCAGCCGCAGGGAGTGGACCTTGCAATTTCCACGGCGCGATTCAATCGCGTTCTGGACTACGCTCCCTGCGACATGACGGTCACCGCCGGCGCCGGAGTGAGCATTGCGCAGTTGCAGAGCACGCTTGCCACGCATGGCCAGAGGCTGGCGCTCGACCCGCTGTGGCCTGAACGGGCGACCATCGGCGGTGTGATCGCGACGAACGACAGCGGAGCGCTGCGAGTTCGCTACGGCGGCATTCGCGATTTGATGATCGGCGCCACGATTGCTCTGGCCGATGGCACCCTCGCCGCAAGCGGCGGCAAGGTGGTGAAGAATGTCGCGGGCTACGATCTGCCCAAGCTGATGGCGGGCTCGCTTGGCACCCTCGGCATCATCACGCGCGCCGTCTTTCGCCTGCATCCGCTGCCGGAGTGTTCGCAGACATTGAGCTGGACGTTTGCCGACTGCCAGCGGGCAAAAGATTTCATGCTCGCCATTTCCGATTCGCTGGTCGTGCCCAGCGGAGTGCAGATGCGGACCGGCGGCTATAGATCGGTAGATGTCGATGTTCGGATCGATTGCATTGCGGCCGGGATCGAGCCGCAGATCGAGGCTGTGCGCAAGCTGGCGGGCGAAGTTCGTCCCACGGAGCCCGAGGCCGGCCCATGGCAGATGCGCGAGCAGCTGTGGAAACCTGGCGGTGACAGGAATCCTAGTTGCATCCTCAAGCTGAGCGTTCTGCCCACGCAGCTTGCGTCTGTTGCCGAATTCGTGCGGTCCTCGCTCGGCTCGCCCCAGCACGCCAACAGCGGGCGCGCCGGGGACCCCGGCTCCGGCTGGACGCTGCTGATGCACTCCACCGGGCTCGGATGGCTGCGCCTGGATTTTGGCGAAGACGGTTCCATGGAATGCGCACGGCTCGCTGAGTTTATCTCCGTGCTTCGCGCGTTGCTTGTGTCCGCGGGAGAATCTGCAGTGCTGCTACAGGCACCTCCCTGTGTCCGGGAGAAGGTCGATATTTGGGGCGACGCCGGCAGCGCCCTTTCGCTGATGATGCGCATCAAGCAGCAGTTCGATCCACGCGGAATTTTCAATCGTGGACGCTTCGTGGGAGGAATCTGATGCGGCAGACGGTCCCGCTCGAGGCGCTTACAGACCCGGCGAGCCGGGGTACGAAAATCGGCGCATTCGATTCGCATCATCCGCCCGAGATGGACCTGATCGACCAGTGCGTGCACTGCGGCTTTTGTCTGCCGGTCTGCCCTACCTACCAGCTTTGGCACCAGGAGATGGATTCGCCGCGTGGCCGCATCTACCTGATGAAGATGGCGGCCGAAGGCGCGCACCGCCCCGCCGAGTCAACCGCGGGATCGCCGGGGACCCCGACGATGGACCGCAACTTCGTCAGCCACTTCGACCGCTGCCTGGGCTGCATGGCCTGCATGCCGGCGTGTCCTTCGGGCGTGCAGTATGGCAAACTCATCGAGGCAACGCGGGCGCAGATCGAGCGCAACTACCGCCGCCCGCTGCTCGACCGCCTCTTCCGCCGTCTGATCTTCGCCTTATTTCCGCATCCCCAACGCCTGCGCCGGCTGATGCCTCTGCTGTGGCTCTATCAGCGCTCCGGGTTGCGATGGTTGCTGCGCAACAGCGGCCTGCTGCGCCTGGCGGGTGCGCGTCTCGAGGCGCTCGAATCGCTGCTTCCCGAACTGAATCGGCGCCAACTCTTCGCGCCGGAGCCGGGCAGTGTTATGCATAGCAAGCCTCGGATGCGCGTGGGTGTGCTGCTCGGCTGTGTGCAGCGAGTCTTCTTCAGCGATGTGAATGCGGCCACGGTCCGGGTGCTGGCTGCACTCGGCTGCGAGGTCGTCCTACCGCCGGAGCAGGGTTGCTGCGGAGCGCTGATGGCGCACACCGGAGGCGAAGCGGAGGCCGAGGCAGCGGCGCGCAATCTGATCGATGTGTTCGAGCGCGCCGGAGTGGATGCGATCGCGATCAACGCCGCCGGATGCGGCTCGCATATGAAGGAGTACGGCCATCTCCTGCGCGATGATCCGCAGTATGCCGAGCGCGCCCAGCGCTTCGCCGCGAAGTGTCGCGACATCTCAGAATTGGCCGCCGAGCTTCTGCCCCAGCAAGCCAAAGAGCGGCTTGCCGGGGCCCCCGGTCTTTCCGCGGCGCCGAAGCCGGTGCGCATGAAGATCGCGTACCACGATGCTTGCCACCTGCAGCATGCGCAAGGGGTGAGCTCCCAGCCGCGCCAGTTGCTCAACGCAATCTCCGGGCTTGAGGTGATCGAGCTTCCCGAGGCGGGGATCTGTTGCGGCTCAGCCGGTGTTTACAACCTCATCGAGCCGGTGCCCGCGCGCCAACTCGCCGACCGCAAGGCGCAGCACATCATCCGCTCAGGCGCGCAGGCCGTGGTCTCCGGCAATCCAGGCTGCCTGCTGCAACTCGCCGGCGCGCTGCGAAGAGCGGGTCATCCGCTGCCGATGCTTCACCTCGTTGAGGTGCTGGACGCCGCGCTCGGTCCCCGGGAGTAAGGGGCGCTTCGAAGTAGCGCGTTAGACTGAGGACCCACGCACATCCCCACTCCGGCAATAAGCTTGAGTGGGCCGCCAAAATAGGAAGCGGCGTTAGAAAGGGAAGACAATGCGCGCATGGCTGATGGATTCATACGATGGTGTGGAGAAGTTGCGTCTGGACGAGGTCACCGATCCTCAGCCCGGCCCCGGCCAGGTTCTCATCCGAACGATCTACGCCGCGCTGAATCCGGCCGACGCTTTTCTGGCACAGGCGCAGTATCCCGCCAAGCCCGCGCTGCCGCATGTGCTGGGGCGCGACGGCGTGGGCGAGGTGATTGCCGTGGGCACGGGAGTCGATGGCGTAAGGCCTGGCGATACGGTCGCGATTCTGCACGGAAATGCGGGAGTGGAGACGTGGGGAACGCTGGCGGAGAAGACCCTGGCCGGCGCAGCCGAGGTGGTCCCGGTGCCGCGTGGCTGGTCGCTGGAGGAGGCTGCCGGCGCGCCGCTGGTTTATCTCACCGCCTGGCAGGCGCTGACGCAATGGAGCGAGCCTCGCCCCAGCACGCCAACAACGGGCGCGCCGGGGGCCCCGCCTCGCCCCAGCACGCCAACAACGGGCGCGCCGGGGGCCCCGTTGGAGGCGCCGCCGGTGCCCGGGTCCGTGGTGCTGATCACGGGGGCCTCCGGCGGCGTGGGTTCGGCAACGGTGCTGCTTGCAAAATCGATGGAGCTGACGGTCGTCGCGCTGTCGCGCAGCGCACAGAAGGCGGAGCAGCTCAAGCAGCTCGGCGCCGATTATGTCTTCGATCCCACGGAGAAGGGCCTTAGGAAGCAGGTGCTCGCGGCCATCGCTCCCAAGCGGGTGGATTTGGCGGTCGACTGCGTCGCCGGACCACTCTTCAATGAAATCATTGCGATGCTCGGCTTCGGGGGGCGCATCAGCGTGGTTGGCCGCAGCGGCGGCGCGGTGCCGGATTTCAACACCGGAACGCTGTTCTTCCGCCGGAACCGTATTGGAGGTGTCTCGGTGGCCGACTATTCGCATCCGCACGCCAGGGCCGCATGGATGCATTGCGTGGAGCGCCTGGACAAGTTAGGGAAGCGCCCCGTGGTGGACAGTGTCTTCGAATTTGCCGACGTGAAGGCGGCGTTTGCCCGTCTAAGCCAGGGACCGATGGGTAAGGTAGTGGTCAAGATCGGCGGATAAATTGTGAATAATGGGCGCGGCAGGAGTCGCGCCCGAATGTTCAGATGAGTTTTCACCGGACGGACAGAACCGGGCAAGGGGCGCGCGCATGGATCTCGCCGATGTACCTTGGCGCCTCCAGCGGAAAGCCCATAACAATCAGGTCGGCGTCGTGTTCCGCCGCCGTGTCTAGAATCCCCTTTGCTACCGGCCCGATTGCGACGATCGGTTCGACGCCGCACAGACCTGGATCGAACGGCAACAGATTGAGCATCTGGCCCTCGTAAAGCGCCTCCATCAGCCAGTCGGCCGAGAACTCGGGCGTGTCGACGTAGACCATCAGCAGTTGCGATCCGTTCTTCGTCGCCAGAGATACGGCATAGGGAAGAGCGCGCAGCGAAGCCGGAGAAAAGTCCGTCGCATACAGAATTCGCTCCAGTCGCTCGCCTCCTTGCGCTTTTGCCGAAGCTCCAACAGTGAAGACAGGGCAGGGCGCAGCGGACAGGATTTTGCCTGCCACCAACCCAAGACCAGGCGCTTCCGGTTGATGGCCGTGAGTGCCGAGAGCAATCAGGTCCATGTGCTCGGAACGGGCCAGTTTCACCAGGGTTTCCGCAATCGGACCGTGGGCCGTCCAGACGTCGAAGGGAGTATCTCCGACTGGGTGCTTCTGCAGGAACACAGGCACGTCGGCATGGACGGTGTGGCTCGGGAGCTGTCCTGGAGCGGATGCAGCTTCGCCTGGCCGCGGGGAAACGACATGCACCACGTGTATGGTGGCGCCGTCGAGTTCCGCGAGCGCGTGCAGACACTCCAGTGCGCCCGCCGAGCACTGCGAAAAGTCGGTTGCGAAGAGGATGTTCTTAATCTCGGGGTAAACAGCTTGCGGTTTGTTTCTAACGAGGCTTAGCATAGGACACCACCTCCTCTCGGAGACCTATCCATCACACACGATGACCCTGCAGCTACTCCCTGTCAGTAACAGCCGTCACATCCCGTTGTGATTTGACTATTTGCAGAAGCTGGGGGTATGCCGGAGGGGCTCGCCGGGGGAAGCTGAAGGCGGAAGGGATCAAACCTGCGGCTGAAGGCTAGCCCGACGCTTATGGCGTCTGAAATTCACTAACCAGAGATGGCGCAAGTCGTGCGGAATCATGGTGAGCGCGCTGGGACTCGAACCCAGGACCCACGCCTTAAATGGGAGGGCTGATACCGTGGGGGAGTCAGCCGTCCTTGGTTTTGTCTAAATCCGATTGCTCTACTGCGATATTTACACGGCGCCAGGATGGCCGGATCAAGGCGCGTCCCCGACTCTGCAGGCACGCCGGTGGAGAGCAAGCTGCTGCAACGGGGAGGGGAACTGGCCACCCTAACCGGACGCAAAATCAGATACTCCTCGAACGCCGATGATCCGGCCTTACTTCGAGGAGGTTTAGGCTTGGGAAGATCTCTCCCGGCATCGCAAAATGGGCGACAACCAGCGCCGCAGGAATCGCGCTTTCGCCATCGTTGGCCAAGTCAAGAAAGCCACGCTCACACCCGCCAAAGAGTGACGTGGGACTGCTTGCGAATCGAGCAGCCCGTGCTGAATTCGCCTCCACGGCAATGCCGATGCCCAACCAACAACACAAGACGTGCAGTGAGCTCCGCGTGCAGCGAGCGGCAGCTCACTATGTGCATTGGGAGCGCAGTGGGTCTTGGCACAACGGGCAGCGCCTGTGCATGTGCCGCGATCCGTCGCTCGGGACCAAAATATGTCCGCATTCGAGCAACTCCCCTTTGCATTTGCGCTGCCCATGCAGATACAAATCGTATCTCACGATTCGCCGCTGGGGCCCCTGGAAATGTGTTCCCCACGCCATTCGCTTTAAATGGTCAGGGGTGACCACAATCAGGTTCGAATCAAGCGGAAATGTAGTAGTCATAGCAACGATATGACATTGTCGCATGCACTATGGCTGCCGGGCAGAGGCAAGCCGGCCTGGGCGGGTGCTCTAAAGGATCAAGAGATGTTTCATCACTAAGGTCACGCAGCGAACCGACTAGCTTTATTTCCAAACGAGTGGTGTCGCCGGAGCCCTGCTCAACGGCGACGCCATTACACTTTCAGATGGTTTTGTGGGCGAGATTTGAACTCGCAACTTTCGTGATTGCCGCGACTGGATTGCGATCTGGAACTGCTAGCCAAAGTTCCCGGGATCGGTCAATTCCCCGGCCCTCTCTCGCTCTGCGCCATGCGACGACGTTCCTCTTCTAAGGCTTGGCGCGGGTCACGACCCGTGACCTCGCGGTACCAGCCGGGATGGTGCGTCCAGGCCCAAGGCTCGCTGACGGTTCCGCGAGTCATGCTTTGAAACGTCTGCGGTTCGCCAAACGTGCTGAGATAAATGTGCACGAAAATGCCCAGCAGCATAATCAGTGCGGAAATGTCGTGAATGATATAGCTGATTGCGACCGCGATGCGTCCGAAGGTCCCCGGGAACCACATGATCACGCCGGTAATGAGGAAAACGATACAGCCGACTCCGATCTCCCAGAATTGCACCTTCTGCCCAGCGTTGAAGAACCCAACCTCCTCGCTTTCCACCTTGTCTTCATTCGTGACGTACTTCCTGATGTTGCGAAGCCATCGGCGATCTGCCTGCGTCCAACGCATCGGTAGCAGCCAGTTGAGGAACTGAAAGGCAAAGAGGAAGCAAAAACCCAACCCGAACCACGGGTGCAGTAAACGAGCCATAGGTCCCCCGCCAAAGACCGGAGTCAGCCAATGGAAGGCCCAAGGCGCATAGATCCCGAAGCCAGAGAGCAGTGCCAGGAAAAAGAAAATGGCAACGATCCAGTGGAGCACGCGCGTGTAAACGCGATGGCGCTGTAATTCTCCCTCATACACGATCGTGCGGCCAATGCGGTCAAAGGCGGCGCGGGGGCGTTGGTTGAAGCGTTCCGCTGCGGTCCCCATTTAGGGCTCCTTTCTCTCTGGAACCTCTTTTATGGGAGGCTCCGGCTGCGGGCGCATAGGGCCGAACGTGACATAGTGGAACAGCACGCCGATGCCGCCCAGCAACGCCAAGACTTCGAGTGCGGGCTTGAAGA
>WNGF01004649.1_pt1 | contig 17891 bp, 14 predicted proteins | sample 5400641 | NCBI WGS metagenome assembly WNGF01 (sample SAMN13153371, study PRJNA577476) | soil metagenome | isolation source: 80 cm soil or saprolite under grassland replicate 2 | place: USA:California | collected 2016-06-15
GCTAACTTGTTGGCCCGCTCCTCCAAGAGGCTTCGGGTGGCAAAGCTCATCTCGCGGTCTTCGTTCAGACGGATCACGTCAACCTCATCGGCTAGCGGGGTATAGTCCCCAAGAGCGCCCGGGAACTCCTCCAGGATGACGGCCCCGCCCAGCTGGCGGATCCGATTCATCGTATGATTCAGCTCCGATTCCAAGCGCTGTCTGATCTCGTCCATGGTGTCTCCCTCCTGGGCGACGGAACGAACCTCCCGTCGGCCGGTCGAATTCTTTGATGCAATCCGTGTGCCCCTGGATTCCCTGCTACAGACGGTCGCAGAAGCCCAATATTCGTAGCACGATTCGAAGATGCGGGCGGAGCCATGGGCAAAATGTCCATCGTGGAAGGAGGAAAAACGACACAGGGGATGTCAATTTTGGGGGCTTGGCTATCCCGCCCTGAGAGTTCGACGCCCAGGAGCCCGTCCGAGGACGGCTCGTGCGACCTGATCGAGGTTTGGGCGCCGGCTTCGCGGTTATGAGCCGGGGAGCGGCAGGATTACCCGGAAGCAACTCCCCTGGCCGCCGACGCTCCGGACGGTGAGGGAACCGCCGAGCGAATGGACGATCTCACGGCTGATGGGGAGCCCCAGCCCCGCGCCTTCCAGCTTGGCGGCCAAGGTGTCACCAACCTGGCGGAATCGCTCGAAGATCGCCTCGGCCTGTCCCGGGGGGATTCCGGTTCCCGTGTCCTGCACCTCGATGAGCGCCAAGCCCCCCTGCTGGAAGGTCCGAATCCAGACCTGCCCCCCGGGCGGGGTGAACTTGGCCGCGTTCGAGAGCAGGTTGGTCAGAACCTGGACGATCTTGTCGCGGTCCGCGAGAGCGTGGGGTCTCTCGTCGGAGGCTTGGAGGGTCAAGGCAATTCCCTTGTCATCGAAGAGCGAGCGGTTCGTCTTGACCGCCTGCGCCACGACCTCACCCAGGTCCAGGATCTCGAGGCGCCACTCCATCTTGCCGGCCTCGATGCGGGAGAGGTCGAGGAGCTGGCTGATCATCCGCGACAGCCGCTGGCTCTCCTCGGCGATGATGCTCAGGAGCTGTTCTTGCCGGCCGCGGGCCATGTCGGGCCCGGCGAGGAGGGTTTCCGACAGGGAACGGATGGAGGTGAGCGGGGTCCGCAATTCGTGGGAAACGGTGGAGACGAAGTCGCTCTTGAGGCGGTCCAGCTCCTGCAGCCGCCGGTTCGCCTCTTCCAGCTGGGCAGTCCGCTGGCCCACCTTTTCCTCGAGCGCCCGCGACAGGTCCCCCAGCTCCCGGTAGAGCCGAGCGTTGTGGAGACCGAGTCCGAGCTGGACGGCGAGGGTCCGGAAGAACTGCAGGAACTCGGGGGAGAAATAGACCCGCCCGGTCGAGGAGTAGGCGGAGAGCACGCCGATCGGGCGCTCCTCGATGACGATGGGGGCATGGACGAAGGAGCGCGGCTCCGGCGCCTCGACGGCCGGCAGTACGAGGGGCTTCCGGATGAGCGTCGCGTCTTCCACGACGATCACCCGGCCGTCAAGGAGACATTCCCCGAAGTAGGTGTCGCGCGACACGGGATCCCCGCGCGCCAGATCGGTGCTCGCGGGCAGCCCCGAGTGGCTCTTGATCCTGAGGCGGCCGTCCGGGTCCTGCAGCCGGATGAACAGCAGGTCGAACTCGAACTCCCGGCTCAGGAGCTCGACCACCCCGTCCATCATGCGCTGGGGATCCAGGGTCGCGGCGATCCGCCGCGTCGCCTCGTTGAGGAGGCTGAGCTCACGGACGCGCCGCTGGAGATCCTCCCGACTCTGCTCGAGAGACCGGGAGACTTTCCCGAACACGTCGAAGATCGCCTCGAAGCGACCGGTGGCGACCTGTCCCAGGCCCTCGATGATGGTCTGGGCCGAGGCTGTCCCCACGGCGCCCGACAGGGTGCGCTCGGCGAACTGGAGCAGTTCGCGACGATCGATCTCGACGAGGAGGTGGGGATCACGTATCCCCCGCGCCGCGAAGAAGGCCTGGAAGGCGGCCTGCGCCTTGTCGCGTCCCGTGAACTTGGCGACCAGTTCCTCCAGCCCGTCGGGCGTGAGGGCGCGGCCCGCCACCGGCCCCGGCAGCGGCGGGCGGGAGCGCCAGAAGATCTCCACGAAGCGCTCGATCTGCGCCAGCTCCAGCGCCGAGGGGCGGGTGTAGAGCGAGACCAGCGCGAACGCGCCGAGGTTGAAGGCGAGGGACCAGAAGACGGTATGAGCCCAGAAGCCCATCCCCCCGACCCCGAAGAGCTGCTCCGGACGGAGCCATTCGATGCCGAAGGGGCCCGCCGTGATCACGCTCTCCGGAACCCACCCCGAACGCACGAAGGACGGCACGAGCAGCGTGTAGCACCAGACGAGGAACCCCGCGCCGAGTCCCGCGAGCGCTCCCGGTCTGGTGGCCCCGCGCCAGTAGAGGCCGCCGAAGAACGCCGGCGCTAGCTGGGCCGCGGCGGCGAAGGAGATCAGGCCGATGTTCACCAAGGTGTAGGACTCGCCGATCAGGTGGTAGTACGCATAGCCGAGGAAGATGGTCAGCGCGATGGCCAGACGCTTGCTGTTGATCAGGAGGCCCGACACGTCCCGGGTCATGCCGCGGCGGACGAACCACGGCACGACGAGGTTGTTCAGCACCATCGTGGACAGCGCGATGGACTCGACGATGACCATGCCGGTGGCGGCGGAGATACCGCCGATGAACACGAAGAGGGCGAGCCCCTGCTGGTGGTGGGTCATGGGCAGCGTGAGGACGAAGTAGTCGGCCGACGTCGGCGACGCGCCGGGGAAGGTCAGGAGGCCTGCGAAGGCGATCGGCAGCACGAAAATGTTGATCAGCAGGAGGTAGACCGGGAACATCCACATGGCGGTCTTGATGTGGGACTCGCGCGTGTTGCCGATCACCGCCATGTGGAACTGGCGCGGCAGGAACAGGATGGCCATCATGGAGAGCCACGTGAGGGCCGCCCAGTCGCCGTAAGCGAAGCCCGGGTCTCCGCCCAGCATGCGCGCGTAGTCCGGCTGGCTCGCCACCCGATCGAAGATGTCCCCGAGCCCGGTGAAGGCCCCGTAGGTCACGAAGACGCCCGCGGCCAGGAACGCGACCAGCTTGACCAGCGACTCGAACGCGATGGTCGCCACCAACCCTTCGTGGCGCCGCGAGGAGTCCAGGTCCCGCGCGCCGAACATGATGCCGAACAGCGTCAGGATCACGGCCGCCCCGAAGGCGGTGTCGGCGTAGAAGGGCCGGCCGGCGGAGGGAACCAGGTCGGTGGTGACCGCGGGGTAGCGGAGGAGGACCTCGAACGTGTGCGAGATCGCCTTCAACTGGAGCGCGATGTAGGGCGTGATGCCGACCACCATGGCGACGGTCACCACCCCACCCACCCCGGCGGACTGACCGTAGCGGGAGCCGAGGAAGTCGGCGATCGAGGTGATGCTGTTCAGCTTGGCGATCCGAACGGCTTTCCGGAGGACGAACCACCATAGCAGCGCCATGAGGGTCGGACCGAGGTAGATCGGGAGAAAGCCCACGCCCGAGGCGACCGCGCGGCCGACGCTCCCGTAGAAGGTCCACGACGTGCAGTAGACGGCCAGCGAGAGGGAGTAGATGACGGGGCTGTCGATGAGGTTCCGGCCGGACCGAGCCTGGCGATCGACGTAGTAGGCGATGGCGAACAGCCCCAGAACGTAGACCATCGCCACGCTCAGGATGCCCCAGGCCGTCAGCACGGGCGCCTCACTCCTCGTCGTCCCACCGCGTTCGCGCCAGCGCCGCCACGGCGGCGATTGCCGCCGCCCACACGGCGAAGAGGTAGAGGTAGAGGATCGGGATGCCGCCCAGGGTGGAGCCGCGGTTGAAGATGGCGAGCACCGGGAAGTTCAGGACCAGCGCCGCGAGGACGAACAGGAAGACCAGCTTCGCGCCGACGCTGCGCATGCCGGCACTCATCCCCGATCTCGGGACCCCGGGCCACGCCCCCGCGCCGCTCGCGCCGCGTCGAGCGCCTGGCCGAGGGTCACGATGCCGCGCTTCTTGAGCAGGGGGAGGAGCCGGACGAAGACCTTCGCCGTCGCCAGGGCGTCGCCCAGCGCCGAGTGTCGGCCCTCGATCACCACGCCCAGCCGGGCGGCGGCCGCTTCCAGGGTGTGCTCGGATGCCGAGCCGTGCACCGTCTGCGAGAGCCACCGCGCGTCGAGGATCGGGTGGGTGACGGTCAGGGGCGGGAGACCAATCCGATCGGCGGCGCGCGCCAGGAACTGGAGGTCGAACCAGATCTCGTGGCCCACCAGCACCGCGCCCTCGGCGAAGCGCTCGAAGGCCGGCAGCACCACGTCGATCGGCGGCGCGTCGGCCAGCATCGCGTCCGTGATCCCGTGCAACCTCGAGCTGGCGGCCGGGACCGGGCGCCCGGCCTTGACGAGGGCGTCGAAGAACTCGCTCGGCCTCACCGAGCCGCCCCGCACCTTCACGCCCGCCAGTGAGACGATCCGGTCGTCGTCGGGCCAGAGCCCGGTCGTCTCCGTGTCCAACACCACGAACGTGAGCTCCTCGAGCTGACGCTCCCGGTCCGAGGTCAGGACGTGGCGTTCCATCTGGTCGAAGAAGGAAAAGTCGTAGAGCTCGGGGCGCTCCTGCCTCGGTGGCAAAGCCCCGGCCCCCGAGACCATGCCGGCGCCCATGAAGCGCGTCACGCGGATCGAGTCCTCTTCAGCCACGACCGTGGCGGGTCGGTCTCCCTCCATCGGAAGGGTCAGGCGGAACCCCGCGCGCCCGGCATCCGCGTAGGCCCACACCTCGCCGGCATGCCGCCGCACGATGTCCCTCGCCGTGAGGCGTCGCTCCCGGCCCAGCGCGATCGGGGTGTCGAGGCTGCCCTCGAGATCCGCCACCGCCACCGTGGCTTCGGCGCCCGCCTCCATCTGGAGCACCCCACCGCGGCGCACGGGCGCAAGCCACATCCTTCCCGCCGGTTCACGGTACCCCGACACCGTTCGCAGCAGATGCGCGAGCCCCACGCTGAGGGCCGAGACCTCCGCCCGGAGAGACGGAAGCCCCGGCTCGACCTCGCCCACCTCCACCGCGCCTGCATCGCCGCCCTGCCCCTTGAACCGACGCAGGCTCATGGCCAGGAGGTCGGCGACCGTGACCTCTTCGAAATGCCACGGCGCCCGCGCCAGGCCGAGGCGGCTCGAGCCTCCCGTCACGCTGACGAGCTCGGAGAGCCGCACCGCCTCGCTGTGGATCGCGGCCAGGAGCGGCCCGGCCGGCGCATTCGTCGCGGGATCACCGAGAAGGCTCTCGGACAGCGAGCGGATCGAGGAGAGCGACCCGCGGAGGTCGTGGAGGGCGTCGTCGAGCAGCCGCTGCCGGGCTTCGTCCTCCCGGGCGGGCCGGCTCACGTCGCGAAGGGCCAGGATGAAGCCGGTGGCCTCCCCCTCGGCAGCGACGAGGGAGGTCATTCCCGCCTGCAGGACCGCGCCGCCGACGGGGTGGAGCGTGAACCGTTCCGCCGCCCCCTGGCCGGCGCTGAGCCGGGTGTGGAAATGCATCACCGTCTCCCGATCGACGAAGTCGAACAGGCTGCGACCGAGGAGCGGCTCGCCCCCCAGCATCTGCTGGGCGGCGCGGTTGACCAGCGTGACGCGACCCTCGAGGGTCGCGACCACCACCCCCTCGTCCAGCTCACCCAGGATGGCCGAGAGCTTGGCGCGCTCCGCGTGCAGGTCGCCTGTGGCACGCGCCACCTCGGCCTCGAGCCCGAGCCGGGCATCGCGGACGCGATCGGCCATCCGGTTGATTTCCTCGGCCACCGACTCCAGCTCGTCGCCGGTCTGGATGCGGTGCCGGTGCTCGGGGTTGACGGTCGCCATCAGCTCGGTGCCGCGCTGGATCTCCAGGAGGGTGCGGACGAGCGACCGGCCGATGGTGTGGGTCATGACGCCCAGATAGCCCATCATCGCCGCGAAGCCGATGACCGCCGTCAGGATCAGGGCGGAGACGTCCTCGAAGACGCCGCGGCGGTACAGACCGACCGTGATGGCGCCCGCCAGAAGGGTCGGGATCAGGAAGAGGACGAGGACCCCGACGACGAGCTTACGCTCGAGATTCCAGCGCGGCACGGACGGCTTCCAGGACCTCGGCGTTGCCGAAGGGCTTGGCGACGTAGGCCGATGCGCCGAGCGCGAGCCCCTTGAGGACCTCGACCTCCTGCGCCTTGGCGGTGAGCATGATCACGGGGATGGACCGGAGCTCGGGGTCGGACTTGACGGCCCGGCAGACCTCGTAGCCGTTTCGCTCGGGCATCATGATGTCGAGGAGGATCACGTCCGGACGCAGCCGCCTGATGAGGCTCAGGCCCGCCTCGCCGTCGGTCGCGGAGGCGGTGTCGTATCCCGCGCGGTCCAGCAGCACCTCCAGCGAGAGCAGGATGTGCGGCTCGTCCTCGACGATGAGCACCCGCGGCTTCGCCATGGCCCCCGCGCCCGGTCGATTATACTCCCGGGCCGCGGCCCCGATTTCAGTCGACCATCGCCGTCTTGAAGCGGTCCTCGATCTCCCGCTGGAGCCAGGCGACGGTCTTGAACGCCTGCTTGAGAAGCACCCGATCCCCCTTGCGCAGGGCTCGGGGATCGATGAAATTGTCGGGAGCGCGACCTGCATCCAGACAGGCCAGCTGCTGGCTGAGTCGCAGTCGTGAGATGACCTCGTACGCGTCCCGGAGCTCCTCCACCTGGCCGTGGGCGAGGAGGCCACGGCCCCCCACCGCGAGCAGCCGGTCGACCGTATTCGTCTCGCGCACGCCGAGGGAGAGCGCGCACACGCGCATGGCCTGCGTCACCGGAAAGACACCGCGCGCCTTGAGGTCGAGCGTGTGCTCGTGCGCGCCCGCGCGCTCCACGACGAACCCGCCGAAGAACCCCAGGGGAACATGCCGCTCGAGCGCGGCCTTGGCCATGTGGCGCAGGAACAGCGTCTGCGCGGGCGCCCGTTCGCACACCCACTCCCACAGCGCGCGGCCGAGCCCCTCATCGCCTGCGATGGGGCGCAGATCGAAGAAGATCGACGCTCGAAGCAGCGGCTCGGGCTGGGGGCTCTCCATCCACCCGGCAAAGTAGCCGCGCCACACCGACTCCGGCTGGCACCAGCGAGGGTTCGAGGCCATGAAGCCCCCCTCACACGGGGGAAAGCCCAGGCGGACGAGCGCCTGGCCCATCCTGGCGCTCATCCGGCCGAAGTAGGCCGTCGCCGCCGCGCCGAGCTCCGGCGGCGGGTCCTGGTGGACCAGCCCGTTATCCTGGTCCGTCTTGAGCGTCTGCTCGCGCCGTCCCTCGCTGCCGGCGGCCAGCCAGGCGTAGCGGACGGGCGGCGGACCATCCCCTTCGGCCTCGAGCGTCACGGTCACGAGATCCAGCGCGCGCCGCACGAGACGGTCGTTGAGCTCCGCGACGATCCGGCCGATGTCGAAGACGCTTGCGCTTTCTCCGGCGAGCCACTTCACCACGGCCTGGACCCGGGGGGCGGTGGCCGCCAGCTCCTCGATCGTCCTGGCCCCTTCGATAGCCCGTACCAGCGCCACCGGATGAGCGCCATGGAGCAGGATGATGTCGTGGCTCGAGACGACGCCGTGGAGGCGTCCGTCGGTGACCACCGCCAGATGGTGGATCCCCCGACGTGTCATCTCCAGCAGGGCGTCGAAGGCCAGCTGGTCCGGCTCGGTGGAAATCAGCGGCGAGGACATGATGCTCCCGAGCGGCGTGCTCGACGCCAGGCCTAGCGCGACGACCTTGGCCCGCAAGTCCCGATCGGTCACGATTCCGGTCGGCGTCCCGTCGTCGGTGACCACGATCACCGAGCCGACGCCTCGCTGCGTCATGATCCGGGCCGCCTCGGCGACCGAGGCGCCCACCGCGCAGCTCACGGGAGCGCCCTTGATCAGGTCGGAGACCCGCCGCACGAAGAGCGCCAGATCCCCACGGTAGGCGGCGGTGAACCCCGTGGCCAGGGAGCCCCGGTGCCGCACGACCACCGACTGGGGGACGAAGAGACAGCGAGTCGGCTCCGCGGTCGACGCCGAGCACGCGGCCGGCAGCCCCGGCGTTCCCGGGTCGAGGACGTCCCCGGCCGTCAGGTAATCCAGGATCTCGTCCGTCTCGAGGTCCAGACGCGAGACCTGGATCGCGCCCGCCTCGACGAGGCAGTACCAGTCGGGGGCAGGCTCGCCCTCGGCGAGGACCCGGGCCGCCGCGGGCAGCTCCTCGGAGCGCGCGGCGAGCGCGAGCGCGGCGAGGGCTTCCGGGCCCAGGCGGGCGCAGCCGGGGAGGTTCGTCAGGAGGACGTCCAGCGGCGGCGCCAACGGGATGACTACCCGATGGGGCGTGACGGGCGCCCCATCAATCGGCTCAGGAACGCCGACCCCGCCATGAACGCGACACCCGCCACGTTCGCCAGGACCATCAGGGCCAGCGAAGTCAGGAGCAGGAACATCACGGGGCCGATGATGTCGGCCACGCGCGCCTCGGGAGGCAGCTGGTCGTGAAGGAAGAACAGGGGCATCAGGATCAGGCCGGGAACCGCGATGACGGGGAGGGCGAGGCCGACGACGATGCGGCCCGCCCGGCTCAGCAGGTCACGGCTCGGGCCGCGGTGCCGCTCTCCCCGCACCCAGACAGCGGTGACCGCGACGAAGAGGACCACGAGCGCCACCCAGAAGGCGCCCTGGGAGAGGAGTCGCGTGCCCGCGAGGGCATACACGAGGGCGAACAGGACCGCCCCGACGGCATTGATCCCGGCCAGCGCGAGCACCGGGTCCCCTCAGCCCAGCGGATTGCCGCCGAAGCGCCTGAAGGCCACGTGCGCAACCAGCATCAGGAGCACGTAGGCGCCGAGCGCGATGGCTCGGACCCGCGCCTCGGGCGTACCGGACGGCACCAGCGCTTGAACGGGTCGGGTGAGCGGGCCCGTCACCACGGAGAAGAACCACAGGAGCCGGCTCCCGGGAGCCCGGCTGAACCGTGCGACCACGATGTGCAGGACCAGGTAGATGGCGGCCATGTAGAAGAGGAACCACACCAGCACCAGGAACCGGTAGATCAGCGCGTCCATGAGAAGGGCCGCGGGCCGGAGCGATTCTACCACTCCGGCCCGCGGCGGGCACCGCCCGACACGGGGGCGTGTCCGACGAGCTGCTAGTGCTGACCCAGCTGGATCCCCTGGGCCGCGCGCGCGGTGGCCTGGCCCGACTTGGGATACCGGACGCTCACGACGAGATCCTGCACCACCTTGGGCGGCGCCTCGGTCAGGAGCGAGACGATCCAGATCACCAGGAAACCCACCGGCAGGCCGAAGATGGCCGACGCGATGGTCTGCGTGCCCCACCAGGACACGCCGTAGAAGCGGCTGCCGATCATGTAGTAGGTGGTGACGCCGAGCCCGGCGATCATGCCGACCACCGCGCCCGCCTTGTTGGCGCGCTTCCACCAGATGCCCATGACGAGCGCCGGGAAGAAGGAGGCCCCCGCGAGACTGAAGGCCCAGGCCACCAGCTCGACGATGAGCGACAGCCGGAAGGTCGCCACCCACGCCGCGACGAGCGCGGTGACGACGAGGAGCACCTTGGTGATGGTCAGCCGCTTGGTCAGCGAGGCCTTGGGGTCGATGACGTTGTAGTAGAGGTCATGAGAGATGGCGTTGGCGATGGTGAGCAAGAGCCCGTCCGCGGTGGACAGCGCCGCGGCGAGGCCGCCCGCCATGACCAGGCCGGTGATCACGAACGGCAGCCCCGCGATCTCGGGCATCGCGAGCACCACGAAGTCGGTGCTCTTGACGACGAAGTCCGCCCACTGGACGATGCCGTCGCCGTTCTTGTCGACGACCTCGAAGAGGCCGGCGGGCTGCCAGAGCGTCACCCAGCGCGGCAGCTCGGCGATCCTGGTGCCGACCAGCTTGGCGTAGATGACGAAGCGCGCGAAGGCGGCGTAGGCCGGCGCGGTGAAGTAGAGGAGGAAGATGAAGAAGAGCGACCACGCCACCGAGGTCCGGGCCTGTCTCACCGACGGCGTGGTGTAGTAGCGCGTGAGGATGTGCGGCAGCCCCGCCGTCCCGACCATGAGGCAGAAGGTCAGCGCGAGGAAGTTCCACATCCCCACCCCCGTCGGCACCGTCAGGTAGCGGCCCAGCCTGGCCGTGTCGCTCGCCGCCGGCGCCGTGGCCTGACGGGTGGCGACGGCGGCCTGGGCCTTGAGCTTCTCCGCCTCCGCCTCGGAGAGTCCGCCGCCCTTGATCTTCGCATTGGCCGCGTCGGCGTCGGCCTTCCAGAGGGCGCGGGTCTCCTTCTCCTTGGCGTCCCGCGTGATCTCGATGGCCCTGCCGTTGTTCTGCTGCAGGAGCTTGCCGTAGGTCAGCTCGGGGATCGGGACGCTGAAGAGCTGCCAGGACAGGTACACCACCGGCACCAGGTAGGAGATGATCAGGATGATGTACTGCGCCACCTGCGTCCAGGTGACCGAGCGCATGCCGCCCAGCACCGAGCAGAACAGCACGCCCAGGAGCCCGACGAACACGCCGATGTTGAAGTCCAGCCCGATGAACCGCGCGACGATGAGCCCGACACCCGTCACCTGCGCGATGAGATAGGTGAAGGAGCAAGCGATGGCGCCGACCACGCCGACGATGCGGGCCGCATTGCCGCCGTAGCGGGCGCCGAGGAAGTCGGGAATGGTGTAGGCGCCGAACTGGCGCAGGTAAGGGCCGAGGAACACCGCCAGGAGCAGGTAGCCGCCCGTCCAGCCCATGACGTAGGCGAGGCCCGCGAAGCCCTGGGCCGAGAGCGCGCCGCCCATGGAGATGAAGGAGGCGGCCGACATCCAGTCCGAGCCGGTGGCCATGCCGTTGTAGAAGGCGGGCACGCCGCGCCCGGCGACATAGTACTGGTCGGGGTTCGACGTGCGGGTGACGATGCCGATGAAGACGTAGATCAGCAGCGAGAGCGCCATGAAGAGCCAGCCGATCCACCGGTTGGGCAGGCCGAAGAAGACCTCGGCGATGCCGATCAGGATCGTGACGCCGAGGAAGCTGATGGTGTAGATCCCGAAGAGCTTGTCGAGACTCATGGCGGGCTAGCCCTCCTCGCGGATGCCGTATTGCTCGTCCTTCTTGTTCATGAGCCGGGCGTAGACCGCGATCTCGACCACGAAGATGGCGAGTGACCCCTGCGCGGCCATGTAGTAACCCAGCGGGAAGCCGAGGAAGGAGAACTCGTTGAGCCACCCCGCCATCAATCCGGAGATGATGTAGGTCACGACGAACCAGATGACGAGCAGGATCGTGGTGAGCTGCACGTTGTAGCGCCAGTACTCCTGCTTCTGTTGCTCGGTCAGATCCGCCATGGATCCCTCCCGTGAGTGGTTGATCGCTCGACGCTTCGCGCCGGGCCCGTGGGCGCATGCGCACAGGCTGGCGACATCGGGACGGCAGACAGCTCGGACGAGACTGCGGGAGGAGCTAGTGGTCTTCGGTGAGGGGCGGAGGGTCGGACGAGCGCGCGTGCGCCTGTCGGAGGTCGATGAACCACTCGCGCAGAGCGGGTGCATGGGATCGCCTCGCAAGCAGACGCGGCGCTTCCCGGGACTCGGCGCGCACCGGCGCCGGGGTCGGCACGGCGGCGAACTGAGGGCGCGGCTGGTGGTGCTGGATCGTCACCCCCTCCACCGACTCGTCAGGGTCGAAATTCACGGCCCCCGGCATCAGCGGGTTGGCAAAGTCGAGCGTCACGTAGAGCGCGATGAGGAGCGTGAGGCGGCGGCCGTTCATCGGGGCAGAGCCTAGCACGGGACATGCCAGATCGCCCGGCAGACGCAAGCTACCGGTTTTGCACGATGGAGCCGGCTAGCGAGCCGCCCCCGTCTTGGTATCGGCACCAATGCCCATTGGTGCCGATACCCTGACGCGACGCGATAGCCGTCCCGACGGACCGCCCTACCCTGGCTTCCTGGCAAAAACCATGCTTCCCGGTGACTGCAAGGGGGGCCCCGACCTTCACGCCGGCCGCGGGCCGCTCTCTGCCGGGTCGCCGACGCCGGTCCGGCGGAGCCCGTACCGCGCCACCTTCTCCGAGAAGTTCTTCGGGTCCATGTCGGCGTGCTTGGCCGCCGCGGTGAGCTTCCCCCCGTGGGCCTCGAGCAGCCCCGCCACGTAGGCGTGCTCGAACTCCTCCACCACCCGCGCCTTGGCCTCCCGGAACGGGAGGGTGAGGTCGACCGCGGGGTGGGCGCCGCTCGGGGCGAGGAAGCGCTCGATGTCCACCAGGGTGTCGCCGGTGGAGACGATGACGGCGCGCTCGATGACGTTCTCCAGCTCCCGCACGTTGCCCGGCCACGGGTAGCGCACGAGGGCCTGGAGGCTCTCGGGCGCGATGGCGCGCACGCTCTTCTTCGAGCGCCGGGTGGCCTGCTCGAGAAAATGCTTGGCCAGGAGCGGGATGTCCTCGAGGCGCTCTCGGAGCGGGGGGACGCGGATCGGCATGACCGACAGGCGGTAGAACAGGTCGCGGCGGAACGCCCCCCGCTCGACCTCCGCCTGGAGGTCCTTGTTGGTCGTGGCGATGAACCGCACGTCGATGTCGACCGGACGATCGGCGCCGACCGAGGTGACCTTCTTCTCCTCGATGGCGCGCAGGAGCTTCGTCTGCAGGGGCAGCGGCATCTCGCCGATCTCGTCCAGGAGCAGGGTGCCGCCGCCGGCCATCTGGAAGAGTCCCCGGCGGTGCTCGGTGGCGCCCGTGAAGGCCCCCTTGCGCGACCCGAAGAGCTCCGACTCGAACAGCTCCGCGGGAATGGCCGCGCAGTTGACGGCGAGGAACGGCCGGTCGCGCCGCGCCCCCGAGAAATGGATGGAGCGCGCCAGGAGCTCCTTGCCCACGCCCGTCTCGCCGTGGATCAAGACGGTGGTGTCCAGGTCCACCACCGACCGCGCCAGCTCGAAGATCGCGTGCATCCCGGCGCTCCTGGCCAGGATGTTGGTGAACGTGAACCGCTCCTGGTTCCGGCGGAGGGTCCGCCGGTTGGCGGCCTTCAGCTCCTGGAACTCGATGGCGCGGCGGATGACGAGAAGTAGCTCGGCCGCCTCGAAGGGCTTGACGAGGTAGTCCTCGGCCCCGAGCCGCATCGCTTCCACGGCCGATTCGATGGTGCCGTAGGCGGTCATGACGACCACCGCCAGGTCGGGATGGTCGGCCTTGATCCGGCGAACCAGCTCGACGCCGTCCATCCCGGGGAGCCGCCGGTCGGTCAGCACCAGGTCGACGTCCTCGGACTTGAGCGTGTCGAGCGCCTGCTCCGCGCTCTGGACGGGCAGCACCTCGTAGCCCCGGAGCTCGAGCGTCCGGTGGAGCGGCCGGAGAAAGACCTCCTCGTCATCGACGAGCAAGAGCCTGCGCTTCATCTGGCGCCTCCTGCGAGGGAATGGGCCACGGCCACCGCCGGCAGGGAGATCCGCACGCGGGTTCCGCGGCCGGGCACGCTGTCGACGACCACCTCGCCCCCGTGAAGATCCACGATCTTCTTGACGATGGACAGGCCGAGCCCGGTGCCCGACGGCTTGGTGGTGAAGAACGGGAGGAAGATCCGGTCGCGGTCCCCGGCGGAGATGCCGACACCGTTGTCCGCCACCTCGACCGTCACGCGCTCGCCGTCGGCGAAGAGATTCACCTCGACCCGCCCCTCCGGCCGTCCCGGGTCCACCGCCTCCAGCGCGTTCTTCATGATGTTGGCGAAGACCTGGCGGAGCTTCTGACCGTCGGCGAAGGCGATCACGTCGCGCGCCACCCGGCCGTAGCCGACGGTGACGCCGCGGGTCCGTCCCTCCGCCGCCGCCGCCTCCACCACGGGGTCGAGGATCCGCGCCAGCTCGTACTCCCCGCGCTCCAGACGCGTGTCCCGGGTGAAGTCGAGGAGGTTGTTGATGATCCCCTCGATCTCGGCGATCCCCGACAGGATGGAGCGCGCCATCTCCTGGGACAGCGGGCTGCCGTCCACCTCGGGCGAGGACAGGAGGTTGGTCGCCATCTTGATGCCGCCCAGCGGGTTGCGGATCTCGTGCGCCACGCCCGCCGCCATCTCGCCGAGCGAGGCCAGCTTCTCGCGCTGGATCAAGCGTCGCTGGGTCTCCACCTGCTCGGTGAGGTCCCGCAGGACGCCCACCGTCCCCATCCGCTGGCCGCGGGCGTCGAAGATGCACGTCATGGCGAGATGGGCCGGGAAGAGCCGCCCGCCGCTGGTCTGGCCGGTGACCTGGCCGCTCCAGCCCCGGTCGCCCTCCACCGCAGCCCCGATCGCCTTCGCCTCGCGCCGCCGGTCATCGGCGCCGAGCAGGTCGTGATAGCGCAGGCGCCCGACCTCCCACTCGGCATGGCCGAGGAGGCGGCGACCGGCCGGGTTCATCGTGACGAGCCGGCCGTCCATGTCCGCCGTGAAGATGCAGTCGTCCACGCTCTCCACCACCGAGGCGAGCAGACGCTCGCCCCGCTTCACTTCCTCCTCGGTCACGCGGAGGGACTGCTCCATCTGCTGGAACGAGGTGACCAGCTGCTGGGCCTCCTCCTTCGAGATGGTGAAATGGTCCTCCACGATCATGCGCGCCGCCGCGGCGCCGAGCGGGGCGGCCAGGAGCCGCTCGAAGCGGATCCGCAGCTCCAGCAGCTCGGGCACGGACAGCTCGGAGGGGGCCTTGCCCCGGAACAGCTCCTTGAGGATGGCGGGGGCTTCCGCGTCGCCCACGTAATGGTGGACGAGCCGCTCGATCTCGGGGGCGGAGAGGATCGCGGGGGCGCTCGGCGCGCTCTTCTCGTCGAGCGGCGCGCCGACGAAGGCCGCCGCCTGGGCGCGCTCGTCGGCATCCTGCTCGGTGAAGAGCGACACCATGACGTAGAGCCCGACGTTGAAGAAGAGGGACCAGAACACGCCGTGACTGATGGTGTCGAGCCCGGTGAGCCCGAGGAAGGCGGTCGGGCGAAGCAGGCTCCAGCCGAGCGGGCCGCCCTCGACCAGCGAGGCCGCGAGCACGCCTTCCCTGACGAGGGCCGGCACGATGAGGGTGTAGAACCACAGGAGGAACCCCGCCGAGATGCCGGCGTATGCCCCCTTGCGGTTGCCCCGGCGCCAGTAGATCCCGAGCAGGATGGCGGGCGCGCACTGGGTGACGGCGATGAAGGAGAGGAGTCCCATCTCCACGAGCAGGAACTGGCCGCGCTCCATCCGCGCCCACGCGAAGCCGAGGGCGACCACTCCGAGCATGGCCAGCCGAGTGTAGAAGAGGACGATCCAGTAGATGTCTTCCATCTGCCGCCGGCGGAGCAGCATGGGCAGGATCACGTCGTTGGTGATCATCTTCGACAGCGCGAGGGAGTCCACCACGATCATCGCCGTGGCCGCCGAGAAGCCGCCCAGGAACACGACCACCGAGATGAGCTGGCTGTCGAACCAGAGCGGCAGCCGCAGGATGAAGCTGTCGGCGTCCGCGCCGGCCTCGGGGAAGACGAGGAGCCCCGCGAAGGCGATGGGGAGCACGAAGAGGTTGATCAGCAAGAGGTAGAGCGGGAAGGACCAGGACACGGCGTTCACGTCGCGCACACGCGAGTTCTGGACCACCAGCACGTGGAACTGGCGGGGCAGGAACATGACGGCCATCATGGAGATGATGAGCATGGCCGTCCACCGGGCGTAGGAGGCGGTCGGCGGCTGGCCGAGGGTCAGGAGCCGCGACCACTCCGGACTGGACGCGATGCGGCCGAAGAGATCACCGAACCCGCCGAAGAGCCCCCAGGTCACGTAGACGCCCACCACCAGGAACGCCAGGAGCTTGACGATGGACTCGACGGCGACCGCCGTCATGAGGCCGGTCTGTCGCTTGGTGAAGTCCAGGTTGCGCGCGCCGAAGAGGATACCGAAGAGCGCCAGGGTCACGGCCACCAGCAGCGTCGGGTCGAAGACCTCCAGCACCGACTGCTCGCGGAGGATCATCTTGAAGGAGGCCGACACCGCCTTGAGCTGGAGCGCGATGTACGGGATCATCCCGCACACCACGAGCACCGCGACCAGCGTGCCCAGCGGCGCCGACTTCCCGTAGCGACTCGAGATGAAGTCCGAGATGGACGTGATGCGCTGCTCCTTGGACACCCGGACGAGCTTGCGCAGCAGGACCGGCCACAGGACCGCCACGCACGCGGGGCCCAGGTAGATCGTGAGGAACTCGAGGCCGCGGTTGGCGGCGAGCCCGACGCTGCCGTAGAAGGTCCACGCCGTGCAGTACACCGAGGCGGCCAGCACGTAGGTCAAGGTGCGCAGCCGTCCGCGCGTCAGGCGGGCGGAGAACGCCTCTCCGGCGGAGGCCACGACGAAGAGGAACGCCAGGTAGCCCAGCACGATGCCCAGGAGCGTGGTCGGGGACAGCCAGCTCATGGCTCATCCTCGGGCGGGCGGACCCGGCGCGCCAGGATGACGAGGACCACCACCATGGCGCCCCACAGGACGAAGAGGTACAGCACGAGGCCAGGGATCCCGAGGACGAGAACGGGACGATTGGCGATGGCCAGGAGGGGCCAGACGAGGCATGCTCCGAAGAGCAGGAAGCAGGCGACCACCAACTCCGCAGCCTTCATTGGCTCGGCCGGATTATAGGTGACGCGCCGGGGCTGCGCAATGCGGCCGCGCCCGGGCGGCCCGGGCGCGTCAGGGCGGCGGCGGGAGGAAGCGAGTGGCGACCAGGTCTTGAAATCCCGCCTCCAGCTCCACCGCCACCTGCTCGGCGACCTCCCTGGCGATGCCGGGACGCTCGAGATCGGGCCCCTGCCCCCACCCTTCCAGGTACGCGTCTGCCTCCGAGGCCCCCTCCCGCACGGCCACGGCGTCGATGAGGTCCTGGAAACGCTGGGAGAGCGGTACCCTGGCCACCTGGTCGCCGTCGAAGGCCTCGACGAGCGACGGGATCTCCTTCCAGTGGATGATCCGGTACCGCGCCACTGACATCACCTCGGCGGCAGCGTCCGTCCCATGCCGCCGATTCTATCGGAACGCGGCCTCCGACCTTGACAAAGGTTGGGGGGGCCCGTAGCCTCCCCGTTGAAGCCATGCGAGCGATACCGAGTCCGAGGGGGAGCGATCGCCGGGGGTGAGCGCCGTCTCCCCGCCCAACGGAACAGGCGAGCGGGACATTCCGCCGGGGGCGGGCGGGCGACGGCTCGGCTGCCCCGGTGATCTCAACTCACCCGGCGCACCGGAACAGGCGAGCGCGGGGCATTCCGGCGGGGGCGGGCGACAGCCCGGGCGCCCGCCCCATGAGAGGAAACAACACGATGATCGACGTGAAGACGGCGGACAGGGAACTGCAGACCTACATCCGCCCGCAGACCTTTCCGGTGGCGATCCGGATGCTCAGGCCCGGAGAGGAGATCCCGGAGCGGGCCAAGCGGCCGGCGCGGGACTTCAAGAAGCTCAGCATGAGTTGCCAGGTCATCGACATGGCGCGCCGGTACGGCTGGACCATCGCCCTCACGCGCGAGGATCACATCTGCTCGCTCGGCATCACCGCCATCGGCTTCGACAAGCCGCTGCCGATCTACAACGTCGGGACGCTGTGCGAGGGAATGTACACGGAGACGAAGGAGGCGGGCCAACGCTCCGAGGCGGCCATCGACAAGTTCGCGCCCGGCGAGTACGCGTGCCTCCTCGTCGCGCCGCTCGAGCGCGCGACCTTCGAGCCGCACGTGGTCTGCGTCTACGCCAGCCCGGCCCAGGTCATGCGCCTCGTGCAGGCCGCCCTGTGGAAGGGCGGCGGGCGGCTGGCCTCGTCCTTCGAGGGCCGCGCCG
>WNGF01005608.1_pt1 | contig 17874 bp, 12 predicted proteins | sample 5400641 | NCBI WGS metagenome assembly WNGF01 (sample SAMN13153371, study PRJNA577476) | soil metagenome | isolation source: 80 cm soil or saprolite under grassland replicate 2 | place: USA:California | collected 2016-06-15
CTAAGAACGAGCAGTTCAAAAAATGACACACATCGCCGGCCCATCGTCCCCTTCTTTTCTGTCAAAGAGCGAGAAAACCGGTCAAGCGGTTCAAGCGGTTTCGGCGGCTAAAAGGAAAAACGCAATCGCCGGGCCGGATTATAGCTCCGGTCAATCACTCTCAGCGAGTCTCTCCTGGGCTTTTGTGACGGCGGTCTTGAGGTCGTCAACATCGAGGTGGGTGTAGAGCACGGTGGTGTCCAGCTTGTCGTGGCCGAGTAGTCTCTGGATGTGACGGAGGTCAGCGCCATGTCTCAGCAGGTGCGTCGCGCACGTGTGGCGGAAGGTGTGAACGTTCGCTTTCACTCCCGCGGCTTCGGCGTATTTGCGAATGATGTCGCCGATCATCACATAGGAGAACCGGCGGCTCGCGACCGAGAGCCACAGCGCGGGCACGACCGCTACGGACCGCGGCTTGCGCCTCTCTCCCTTGCCCCAGTAGCGCCCGGCGGCAAGCTCAGGGCGCGCCTCGCTCAGGTAACGATCAACCCAGTAGGCGGCGTTTTCAGTCATCGGCGCGATCCGATCCCGCAGCCCTTTGCCGGCGCGAATCCTCAGACGGCGAGAGCGCGTGTCCACGTCGTACAAATCGAGCCGGTGCAATTCGCCGTGACGGATGCCCGTCGCATACAACACTTCCATCATCGCTCGATCACGCAGACCAATAGCAGTCGAGATGTCAGGCATTTCGACAAGGCGCGCCATCTCGCTTTCATTCAAGACGCGCGGCAACGGGCGTTCGACTTTCTCAACCTCAACTCTCTCGGACGGGTCGTAGAGCAATCGCCCGCGCTGATGCTGCCAGGCGAAGAAGCCGCGAATGCACGCCAGCCAGGTCCTGATCGACTCTGCTTTGACCTGCGCGCCTCGCGCCGTGCGGTAATCGCGCTGCAAATAGATCAGGAAGCCTCGCAGATGGCTTTCGCTCACCGCGCGCCAATCGTCAATCGCGTGCGCTTCACGCAGCCAGACCATCAGCAGCGATAGCGCATGCCGCGACTGGTTGCGCCGCGAGCGCGAAAGACGCCGCGCTTCCAGATCGAGTAGGTATGCGTTGACGGCGCTTATCATTCGGTCTTCTTCCGCTCTCGCGGATGGCAGCGCGAGATCACTTCCTGAAGGTCGCCGATCTCGACGTGCGTGTAGATTTCGGTTGATGAAAGGCGGCGATGGCCGAGCAGCTTCTGAATCTGACGGATGTCGGCCTGCCCCTGTAACAGGTGCGTCGCGCAAGAGTGTCGCAGCGTGTGCGGCGTGACGTGTTTGCTGAGGCCGGCTCGTTTCGCCGCTTTCTGCACGATCCGCACGATGTCGGCGTCATCCAATGGCCCGCCCGATCTGGTCGAGACGAACAGATGCGTCTGGTTGGCCGCCTTTGCCCACAGACTTCGCGCTTCGTCCAGATAGAGCTTGAGCGCGGCCATCGCGCTCGATGTGAGCGGGACGATGCGCGTTCGATGGCCTTTGCCTTGCTCGATCCGGAGCGTGGATGCGACGAGGTCGAGGTCATAAATCTGTAGGTCGATCAGTTCGGCGCGGCGTAGCCCTGTCGAGTAAAGCACTTCAATCAACGCGCGGTCGCGGATGTCTCGCGGCTTGCGCGTCGGCGTTGATTCGATCAATGCCCGCGCCTCTTCCTGCGTCAACACGTCGCGCGGCAGCGTCCGCGGGCGTCGCGGCGATTGCAGCATCCCCGCCGGATTGTGGGCGATTTGCTGCTCGGCCAACAGCCACTCGCAAAACTTTTTGACCGCCGCCAGCTTGGCTGCCTGCGTCCCGACCGCAAGCCGCTTCACTTCGCCGTCTTCTTCGCTCTGCGATTGTTGGTAGAGCGCGATCTGGTATTGCTGAAGGTGCTGCGGCGTCACTTCGGCCACGCCCGCCACATCGGTGTTCTCCGAGAGCCATTCGAGGAAAAGCTTCACCTCGCGGGCGTAGTTGACTCGCGTCTTGGGTGAGAACTGGATCGCCTCCAACCACTCCAGAAAACGCAGCCTGAGCAGTTCCACTTTCTGTTTCTCACGTTCAGTCATCTTCTCTAACGCCGATCTCTCATTCATCAATAACATTGATGAACGAGTCTGAAAAAAACGTCCGACTTGCTTCTTCCAAAATCGCCACAAGGTCGGCGAAAATCCGGATAAGTTTCTTTGCCTGCTTGCAATTAACCTTGTGACTTCGGCCTCACAAGGTCGCCACAGGGTCCCGTTTTTCGCCACAAGGTCACAAGGTTTCGCCCCCGGCCTACGGCTTGCCGTTTTTCTTTAGCCGCCGCTTTAGCCGCCCGGCGTCTACAAGACCTCCGAGCAGCGGGCGCTTCTCTTCTTCACGCGAGTAGGAGGCCAGTTCATAACAGAACCGCTTGCCGTTGGCGCCGCTCGCCACGCTGAGATACTCCAGATCGACCAATTGCCGGCAGTAGACCCTCACCTGCCAATCCGACCAGCCCGTAGCCTCTCTGATCTCGCGCCGCGTCAGTTGAACTTCTCCGGGCTCACACCGCGCATGTTTCGCCCTCTGCTCGCACAGCCGTCTGATCTCCTGGTACATCCCGCGCGCCGGCGGCGAGAGTTCATCCAGAGAGCGCGAGAGCGTGGCCTCGGCCAGTTCATTGGCCAGCGCGATGTCATCGGGCGTGACCTCGATGTACTCGACTTCAACCTCGTCATTCGCGGCGCGCTTCGTCTCGCGCTGATGTTGATGGAGCAGGGCGATGGCGTTGATCAATGAGAGATACTTCTTCTGCTCACGCCGGTGAATCAGTCTTTCTTCGGGGTAGGTCATCTCGCCGTGAAATGGATTGACCACGCGTAGCGGCCTGAGCAGCCTTTGCGCGTTGTGATGCAGGCGCCGCACCGATTCCGCCGTCGCCTGTTCGAGCACGCCTTCGAGTGAATAGCGTCGCCGCTGTCGTTCGAGGATCGCCCGCGTCTGCTCGACCGATTCATCGAGCGTGAGCGGCGCGAAGCGCGAGCGCGTCTCTTCGTCAAAGGCTTCGGGCGAGGTCGTTGTGACGATGATGGAAACGGGGCCGTGAACCTCGTAATGCTCGGTGTGGAGCTTGCCCGTCTGCGGATCGGTGCGAGTGGCGGCGATGGCCAGATGTTGATCCGAGGCCAGCGTGCGCAAGGAATAGACGGCCTCCTGCGCGCCTTCTTCTTCGGCGATGGCCAGCAGCTTCTGTTTGAGCGAGTCCGGGTCTTTGTAAAAGAGCGCCTGCCCGGTTAGACGTGTGACTCGCACTAGGTCTTCCGGCGGGACCAAGCCGCAGACCGCGTCCTGCAAAGCGCTCTTTCCCGCGCCGCTGCGAGCCACGATCAGCACGCCGAGCGGTTCGGGCAGCTTGCGCGAGAGGGCTGCCAGATAGGCCACAAGCACCGTCGTCCGTTCGCCTTCCAGCCCGCAGCGTTTGAAATCCTCGACGATCCGCTCGCAGAGGTTCGGCGCTCTGAGGAACGAAAGCGCGGCTTCGCGTTCCTGTGGTGTCATCGGCGCGGCCTCATCGCTGCTCGTCTTCTTCAGCTTCAGCCGTTCGGCTTCCAGCGGCTCGATCAAGGCCAGCAGATCGGCGCCGATCTGCTTCTCATCGACGCGGCAAAGCTTCGCCGCAGTCTGCGCGAACTGCGCGCGTGCCCGCGCCTGATAGAGATCAATCGTGTCGAGATGGAATGAGCCGTTGATTGAGAGCCGGAGATTGATCTTCATTCGTTCGAGTCCTACGGCGGACAACCCGCGAATCCGATACTCGCGCTCTCCGCAGCCTGCGCGCAACGCCCCGTCAGGCTGCCTCTCAAAAGCGATCTCCGGCGTATTCTCGGATTCGAGAGCGCCTTCATTCGCGGGCTTGATCAGAGCGCGAAGCTCGTCGGCTGTCGCGCCCGAGGCGATGAACTCGGAGGCGTCTTTGACAGGCAAAAGAATCGAGCGAGCGGCGATCTCGATTTCCCCAAGCCGCTGTTCCATCTGTTTCGCCGCGTGCTCGCCGGCGTCGTCCGCATCGAGCATCAGCGCGACACGACTGACGCGGCATTCCCGCAAATGCGTGATGATCTCTTCGGTCAGTCCGTTCGTCCCGTAAGCCGGAATGACGTTGCGGACGCCGGCGCTCCACGCCGCGCAAGCATCGATCACGCTCTCGGTGACGATCACTTCATCGGCGTTCCTGGCGCCTTGAGGGTTGAAGACTCCACGCCTCGGCCCCGGCAGGTACAGATGCTGCGCGCCCGGCAGGTAGAGCTTTTCTTCCTTCCCGCAATACCGCCCGTAGAGCGAGATCACCTCGTTGTTCCGGGCATCAACGAGCGGAAAGACCACGCAACCCCCAAGTAGCTCGCGCCCCGACTCCGTGATCAGTCCGATTCTCTTGAGCGCGCCGCGGCCTTCGGCAGAGATGACCTGAAGCAGCGTCCCGTCGGCGTAACCGAGCCTGAAGGCGGAGACGATCTCCGGCGCCGTGATCCCCCGTGAACGCAGGTAGTCCTGCGCCGAGGGTGTTTCAAGCATCCGCCGGTGATAATGCGCTGTCGCCCGTTCGAGCCAGATCAAATCAGCGGCGCTCGCCACGAAGTCCGGCGTTTCAACCTCGCCCTTTTCAACCTCCACCGCCGGCGTGTGACTCATCAACACCAGCCGCTCGTGCGCCTCGCGGAAGCCGATCCCTTCGCTCTTCATCACCCACTTGTAGACGTCGCCGCCCTCCGAGCAAGAGCCCAGACAATTCCAGAGTTGTTTCTTCGGATCGACAATCAAACTGGGTTCGTGGTCGTCGTGGAAGGGGCAGAGGCCGACCAACTGTTTGCCCTTGCGTTTGAGAGTCACGCCGCGCGCGCGGATCAAAGCCGCCAGGTCGGTGGATTGTTTGACGCGATCTATCTCGGCTTGCTCGATCATCAAAACCCGCTTTCTCCAAAAGGCTGTCAAGAGGGAAAATGCATTACGCGTGACCTCTCTTGCAGCTAGAATACCGTCCGCGAGAGTATACATAACACGTGATATGCTGGCAACGGCTCGTCCCGGCTGGGGAGCAAGTGGGGATAGAATGGCGGGCGTTATGGCAAGGAAAGCGTACCCCTCGGATTTCGGCAAACGATTGGCTGAGCTGCGACGGCAGCGCGGCCTGACCCAGGTGCAGTTGGCTGAGGCCATCGAGTCAACCCAACGCGCGATCTCTTACTACGAGAACCATGCGGGCTACCCGCCGGCGCCGGTCGTGGCGCAACTGGCGCAGGCCCTGGAGGTCAGCGCCGATGAATTGCTCGGCCTGCGATCATCACGACGCGCCAAAGTTGCGCGGCCTACTGACGATCCCGAAATCAGGAGAATGTGGAAGAAGTTCCAGCAACTGCTCACGTTGCCAGAGAAAGATCAGCGGGCGGTGATGCGGCTGGTCAATTCGCTGGTCGGAGCCAAAGGCGAATGATCTTTTTCTTTAGCTGCCGGCTTTGTTTTTCGTGGCAGGATTCACTGGCGGGAAACAGATATCATCATTGCCCACTCTAACGCGAGCCTCATCGGCATGTGCACGGCCGTGCTGTCGTGGGAAGCGGAGCCTGGCGCGCTCCGCACGCGAAGCCGCCCCAGACACATCACCCCCTCCGGGTCGTGTGCGGTGTTTACGTTCGTTAACGCCGTGTTTACATTCGTTAACAGGCGGTCGAGATGCCAACCGACGCGCTTCGCGCGTGAATGGGCACATGACACGTCATCCACCACGTGGCGCGTGTGAGGCTTACGCAGGCTTACGGCGAACGTCAGCGAATGTATACGGCGTCTGCCGACGTTAGCGAGGTGAAAAAAAGAGTTCCGGCGGGCAGAGAAGGGCGCCGTATACGTCGGCTTACGATCGTATGCGGTCGCTTACGTTTTGAAGGCCGACGAGATTTGATTTTTGACACCTTCACCAACGCCGCGAGCAAATGAGTCAGTGTAGATCTTCCAAGCTGAGGTTCATGACCTCTTCAATGCGCTTGCGGTGCGGATCAGCGATTCGGAAGTGGCGGATGATAATGCGCCTTATGACTTCCGAAAGTTCTTCAACAAGAAGTCGATCATAAGGGCCCGTTATCAGCCGACCCTTCCGATTTCATCAGGCTCACTTGATCGAGAGTTTCTATTCGGTCGCATAACACCTTTTAGTTCATGGGCAATCTGCCTTAAAATCCTGCGATTAGCCACCACAAGAGCGACCGTGAAAGCTAACCAAAATAACTCAGCCAAAATGAAATCCTTCATCTCATAACGAGACCACTCAGACGGGTCCTTGTTAAGCACCACCAAGCGCCCAATTAGGTCTTTAACTCCACCCCAACCGTTACGAAAGAAGTGAAACGAAAAAAGAGCTAATTGAAATAACCAAAACGGAATACACATTACCAACAGCAGCAAGAGTACTCCCTGCCAGAAGCTCCTAATAGTGTCTCGTAAAATGCTCATTGTTGTGGTCGGTTAGCTTCTTGTTTAAGCAAATATTGCTGTACAGATCGGGCCCCTTCATGAAAAGGAGTAGTTATTGGCATACGCTGGCCTGGCCCAAGAGAATTCGGGTAAGTACCATAAGTTGGCCCGAATATTGCCAAGCTAGTTCGTGCGTGGCCAACCTCCGCTTCCCCATAGAGGTTGGCAAACATATCGCCTGGTAACCCTCCATATTTTGACATCGCGCGCCCGATCGGGCTTGTAGTATGTCCAAGAAAATGATGTGCGATTCCGTGACTGAGAAGTCCTTCATCTGCTCCTGTCATGTTTATTCCAACAACAGCGTGTCCACTTTTAAGCATTGCCGCCATTTCATCAGATCCAGTCCCCGGCAAACCTCCAGTGGTTACAAGCACATTCACCGCGCCCTCTTTGAGTCCGGTAATTTTATTTGTGCTTCTGTGAATTCCACCTTCCGAATAGGCGACTTCAAAGTGGATAAAGGCTTCTCCGTACTCATCTTTCATCTTCTGAAGCTGCTCTTTCTCAAATTTAGCCTTCTGTTTATCTGTCAGCCCTGCGCCTTTATTTGCATACTCATCATAGATGATATTGACATTGATCGTGACGCATCGTGATTCTTTCTTGCAATCTTCAGCACTAAGTTCTTTCGTCCCTGTCGGGTCAATAAACTTGCAGGGATTGTTTTGCACGAACGCATACCTATTCCAGCTTTGTGGCTCCTTAACTGATGCGCTTGCCATCAGCGGATCAACGCTAGTGAACCTTCCCTGAGTGCTCGCGTAATATCTCGCCTTGGCGAAATCGAGTCCAGTTTCAGAGTCTCTCTCATACCCATCGAACTTTTGGCGTACCGAATCGCCGCCATAACCGTTGCTCGCGCTTCTGATCCCCACCACCGCAGACAGCTCTTCGCCGAAGGGTAAGAAATCATGCCGTGTTATCCCTGCCAGGCTCCCTGTCTCGTCTATCACCATCCGCGTCGATCCCAGATGGTCTGTCACCAACCATTTTATCGCAGCCGATCCGTTTTGTGCAGTTTTGAAGGTAAAGTCACCAGAGACTGCGAGATTACCGGCTGCGTCCTTAGACTTGACCCGACAATGATAGAGCGTATCGGAGGTCAGACCGGATAAACCTTGCGAGTGCGCGGTTACAAGCGCAGGGTTGAGCGTCGTCGATTGGTCGTAGTCAGTTGTAGTTCCGTACTCCACCTGGCTGTCGGAATTCTCATTCGTGGCCCAGGTGATTGTTGCGGTCGTGGCGGTAATGTCTCCAGCGGTAACGTTGGAAATGACCGGCGCTGTGGTGTCCACTGAGCTAGTCGTGAAGGTAAAGTCATCGGAGATTGCGAGATTGCCGGTAGCGTCTCTCGACTTGACGCGATAATGATATGGCATCCCCGGAGTCAAGCCTGATAAGCCTTGTGAGTGAGCGGTCACAAGCGCGGGGTCGAGCGCAGTCGATTGCCCATATGCGGTGGTGGTTCCGTACTCCACCTGGCTATCCGCCGGCTCGTTTGTGGTCCAAGAGATGGTTGCCGAGTTGTGCGTAACGGCGCTGCTCGACACACCAGTTATGACTGGCGCCGTACTGTCCAGCAACTCTACTTCGAGGCTGATGCTGGAAACGGACGCCGTTGCGTTGCTGGAAGCGGAGCCGTTATTGGAGACCCTAACGGCAGCGCTGGTGAATATGCGGTCTCGTACTCTGATTTGTGTTATGTCAATACCGCCCGGATTCGGCAGATCGACCGATTCAGAACCGAAAGTATTTATACTACGACCGTCACTCCCCCCGGCTCCGTCGGGGATAGAAACGGAGTCATTCAGCCCTCTCCCGACCGTCCAAGTTGAGCCGTTATCAAGTGAGTACTCGATTTTGAAATCGTAACTGGCGGTTGCGCCGGCGAGCTCGTCAAAGGCAGACACATTGATGCTGGCATTCAGAGTCCAGTCAAATTTCAGAGTTACCCTCGTTCTGGTCCCTGTCACGCCGGAAAACGAATGCCATAAACAGGTCTTGGTTTGACTTACACCACCTTTCGAGGTCCGATACGCTTCCGACAATGTGCTGCCGTGTCCCGTGTTGATCGGGGAATTTACCGCCACCCCGCCCAGCCCCGGATCAGGCGACTGGTTGGCGGTGGGACTTACACTTACAACGCCGCCGCTTTGCACAGTGACGATCGACCGCCCGCCTCGGTAGCCATATTCCTTTTGCGGCGAGCTCGGCGCAGCGCCGGCAGGATGCTCCGCGAGCAATGCCCCGCCGACGCCATTGGAAGACGGAGCATTGCCATATTCTTCCGCGGTCACCCGGGGGCCGCCTCTTACGAGTGTCCCGGTATTGTCGCTGTCTGAGAAGTCTGCAGTGATTAAGCCGTAGCCCTTGTTAAGGCCCAGGGCGGCGAAAGGCTCGTCAGCAGAAAAGATCCGATTCGCGGAGCCGCCAGCTCCCGGGCCTATCTTCCCGATGAGATCAGACCTCGATTGCGAGGCTGGCTTGACGAACGACGTGCCTCCACCCGATCCGATTTCCGCAATAATGAGTATCTGTCCGCCTCGATAGCCATACTCTTTCTGCGGCGCACTTGGCGCGCCATCGGCGGCATACTCCGCCAACAATTCTCCTCCGATGCCATAGACATACCATGTTTCCTGTCCTCCCGCCGTCCGCCTTGTCCGCTTCCCGTTGGCGTCATAAGTATAGGTTCCTCCGCCTCCGGCGGTCGCCGTCAGCAGCCGGTTCTCCGCGTCGTAGGTCATCGTCCCGCCGGTCAACAAATCACTAATGATGTTCCCGGCCATATCATAGCTCGGACCGACAATCCGGTTGCTCCCCGGATCGTATGTCGGATTGTAATTGTTTACTCCTCCCGTCGCGCCGGTGATCTGCCGGTTCCCCCATCGATCATAACCATATGTCTGCGTAAATACATTCGGTTCGACAACGCCGGAGATGCGGTTGAGCGCGTCATATGTGTAAGTATCCGCTTGTGGGACGACTTCACCTCCACCGGCTAGTGGAACGTAATGCATTTGTTTTACCAAATTCCCATTGTTGGTCGGGTCATTCGCGAAAGGATCGGTGTTTGCGACTGCATTGGGGCCATGTAAGAAGAGAAGCGCTCCCCGGTCATAACTGAGCGCATCACTGCCGGCGCTCAATCGCAAATCTCCCAATTGGAGCCGGTTGTTGTATCTTTTCTTATGATAAAGAGGCGTCTGTGTGCCGAATGTCTCCCGCTCGATCATCCCGGCCGGGTGATACTGTGTGATCGTGCTGTAAGTTCGCTGTTGGCCATCGCCCAGATTGCCGGTAAAACTGCTGAGCCGGCCGGCGGCGTCATAACTGTAATTTACTGTCCGACCCGAGGGGTAAGTCATGGTCTTGACGTTGCCGGCAAGATCATAAGTAACCGATGTGGTGTAACCGAACGACACTCCTGGTTTCCACACTCCATTGACTTTAAAATGCTGTCGCACGGACAGCGGTCTGCCGAGCGCGTCGTAACTGTCAATGGCGGTGTGGTCAGTATCCATTCCATTTGAGAAGTCTCCTCTGGCATAGTTGAACCATAATCTTCCCTTGCCGTAAGCGCCGGGATCGGTGTTATCGTAAACGCGCGTGATGTCTGGATTGAGGGCTGTGGTGTTCAAGTAATCGACTTTCGCATTGCGATTGAGCGCATCGTATGTGTAATTCGTCGTGATATTGCGGGCATCGGTCTTCGACACCAGATTGCCGTTGGCGTCATAGGAATAAGCCAGCGACCAGTCATTGTTGTACGCGGGCGGATTGGTGAGGTTGAGCGAACTGTTGGCGCTCTGTTCGGGATTCTTCGCGCGCTTTAGGCGCCCGAGCGAATCATAGAAAAAGTAGCGGTACTGCCCGCCCTGATTGACTACCGTCAGATTGCCGAGCGTGTCATACGAATAGTCGGTCAAGTAAGCCACTCCATCTGGGTCTTCTACCACCCGCGCAAGGCGGCCAAGTGCGTCGGCTACGCTGCGGCGCTTCTTGTTGGCCGGGTCCTTCACTGTCACCTGATTGCCGCTGTATGTCGTCTCGACTGTCGCCCCGTCAGGAGCCGTTACGGTCAACACCCGGTTCAAATCGTCATAAGTGGTCGTCGTCCACGCTGCGTTACCTGGAGTCGCTGCGCTCAGGTCGGCCGCGAAGTAAGGATTGGTCACCCGCTTGACGCGTCCCAGCGAGTCGTATTCGGTGTCCTTCACGCTCCACGAATTCGGCCCTTCGTAATGGCCGCTGCGCCAGGCGCGCCCCAGCCCGTCGAAATTTGTGCGACTCTCCAGCCAGGTAGTAGCGTCCTGTTTCGTCAGCGTGCGGACATAAAGATCGCCCGGCGTGTCGCCGTATTCGTATTTCGTTTCGCCTAGTTCGTCCGGCAGCGTGACGCGGCGCAACCGCTGGAGGCTGTCGAGAGCGCCGCCGTCATCGGTATAGAAATAGCTGGTCGTTTTGCTGTTGGCGTCGGTCGTCGTGATGACCTTGCCGGTATTGAATTCGAAAACCGTGCTGGAGGTGAACGGCTGATTGGAGCCGAAAGCGCCGGTCGGGTCGGGTATGGGCGTAGTCACACTCGTGGCGTAGGCGAAAGTGTTGCGGTTGACGCCGTCGCTGAAAGAATCGGCGTAGGAGGTCTCGGTGATCTTACCATTGCCGTCCCACACCTTGCGCAAATTGCCGCACTGGTCGTATTGCGCGTGCGCCTCGAGGAAAGAGCCATTCGGATAGGTCTGTGCGGTCGAGCCGCTGAGGTTCAACCAGCGACGCGTAGTGGTCATGTTGCCGCGTTCGTTAACGTTCGGATTGGTCCACCCCGTCGGAGTCGAGCCATAAGTCAGCAACGGATAGGCCGGTTCGTCATATTTGAACTGCGTTTCGGCGACGATCGTGGCGCCGTTCTTCACCCGCATATATGAAGGCAGCGAGATCAAATGGCGCGCGCGGTAAGCGTCGCGCGTCGCTTGCGGGATGTTCGCGTCGTTGACCAGGAACGTTGTTTCTTCGGTGCGGAGCAAAGTTCCTAACGGAAATGAATTGATGTCGCCTGTTTGCGCGGTCGTCGGATTGACAGAAACGTAAGCGTAGCGATTGATCGCAATCACATTGAGGTCGTTATCGTAACTGGTGATGGTCGTCGTAGCCAACGCGTTTCCGCCGGTGTCAAGCAAGATTTCGACCTTCTTCGTGCCACGCGGGTTCCGCGTTACAGTAGTGCTCTCGTAAGGCGACGGCAATTGCGTTACGTCCATTGTCCATTCGACCAGCGTGCGGCGGATCATCTGACCGCTGGCCGCATAGGTGCGTTCTTCGTAAGCGCGGCCTGCGCGAACATCTTCAAAGCCGAAATGTGATAGGTAGACGATCGCCGAATCGCTGGTATGCATTACCCGCTCGCTCTTCGCGCCAGTTGGTCCGATGACTGTGGCCGTCAACTTTCTGTTTAAGCTGTCGCGGACAGCCGAATATTGCCAGCGCACTTCATCAGAGCCGTCGCCTTTGGCGCTTATCCAATGTTCAACCACACCACGATTGGCCTGCCTGTAGGGGGCATTTAAGTAGCTAAGGTTATCTACCGCTTCATAGCGAAATCGCTGGTATCCGTCGGTCGGCAACACGACCTTGTCAATCTCGCCGTAGATGTTGTAGGTAAAGGTATAGGCCGAGTTGTTCGGCAAAACGATTTGCCAAAGCACAACTGGGTTGAACGGAGGGCCTCCCCAACAGACCGAGTCGAGGACTGGCACTGAAGTGAATAGGCTTGGCGAGAGGGTCGTTTCAGGATAGCCCGGGCAACTCTTGTCACCCTTATATCGCAGGGGTTGAGACGGATCAGTCCGCACATCACTCAAGTAGCGATAGCGAAAAGTGATCATTCTGCTCGCGCCGCCAAAGCCCGGCAATGAATACTGTAGATCACCCGGCGCGCTGTTTTGCAAAGGCGGCAATGAAATCACGCGCCCCAACGTGTCCGTCCACTGCTTGTGAATGGAATTATAGCTAAGCGTGTTGCCGTTACGATCAATGAATTGCGGGCCGCCGGGCGTATACAACAGATAGCGCGATCCATCAGGCATATGGAGCGCCGCGGTGTGGGGATCGTATTTTAGCTGAGAGCCATCCACCGCATAGTAGATGCCGGGTAAGCCCAAGTCGGAGCTCAATACCGGTATATCGCTCTTGCGCAGTTCATGTGAAGATCCATCAGGCATGTGAACCAACATACGATTAACGTAATAGGGCGTCACCGGGGGAGCCTCTAAGCAAAAATCGCATAGAGGATCGCCGAAATTATTGAAAGCCTGCGTACTGCTAATATCTTCGATCTCCGGCGGCTCCAGGCTGCTCGTCCAGCCCGACATCGAATGCTCGGCGTATCTGGCTTCGGATTGTGTATGGTAAGCGGCTTGTCCCGGAAATCCTTCAACAGTTTCCATGCGCCATTGCTTTGAACTGTAGCTGAGTGTGATCGGGAGGTTGACCCCATTGCGACCGGGGTATTCGCCTAACGGAATTTGAATGGTCATTCCCAATGTCGAAGGATCAACCTGCAAATCGCTGCGTAAAGACCTGTCAGCCGTGTTCTGCGTATATTGGAAGTTTTGTTGCGCCAGAGCGGAAAAGGACAGGCCGAACAGACAAAGCAGCGCGCAACATACCCGCCGCAAAGCCCATATCATCCGGCGAAGCGATTCGCGCTCGGATTGGCGGTTAAAAATAGGTTGGGCGGCGAAACTGACATGAGAAAGATTGATCCTGTTTCGATTGAATAACATCATAGAATTCTCCCGATAAGCGTATGAAACCGTTCCGGCCGATGACCCGCCAAACTTGTTGCACGGGATTTTTTGCGCTGAAACTGAAAGCCGTGAAATGTTGATCACGATTACAGATAAACGACGTAAAGCCCTTTCCGTCGCCAGACTTTGCGAGCCGGAAAGCCCTGGCGAACGCGTCGCTGCAATACGCCCAGCCGAACGACTCGTGAATTTTCTCGGCGCGCCGCTTCACTTCCGGGAGCGTAGCGGTCGCGCCCGCGACCGAAGCGCCTATCGCTTGAGCGAGGTCATTAAAGTCAACCTGCCAGGTATCTGCGTCGCCCCTGACAGTCTCGACGCAGGGCGCTAAACGGTCTCCGCGCGGCGCCCGATCCCTCAGGTTCAGCGAAAAGCTCTGGCTTGCTCCCGCTTCAATCCTCGTCTGCACACTCCAGGACTGGCCCCCCATCAGTTTGCCGGCAGGGTTGAAATCGAAGAGCGCCAGGTCGAAGCCGCCGATCGCCCCGCCGCTGTTGTTGGTCAGCGTATAAGTCAAATCCGCCGAGCCTTTGTCATTCTTCGCAACCGCAACCGCGAATCGAACCGGCATCCCTTGGGCGACGAACAGCCCCACGTCAATCGGCTGCAGCTGCGCTTGCGGAGAGGCGATGCGCGAACCGCCGCCCGCCGCGCTTCGCAGAACGCGTGTTTTGGCTGAACCAATCATCAGAACCAGGGCGGATGCGATAAGAATAGACAGAGAGGCTGGCCACATTCGTTTCATAAATTGACTACTCGACTCTTTTGACTGCGCATGTTCGGGCATACACTTCCCTAGATTGGCGCCTTACGGCGGCCGTTATTGTTGGTAGTCAGAATTTTTCTGACCGCATCGCTTGGGCGTGCCAGGCTCGATCCCGCGCGCCTCGTCAAGATTGAGCAGATTGCGACTCGGCGGCCCTTGAGCCCGTCGCGGGCGGAGGCTTTGCGCATTCGCGCCGTCGTACTTGGGATGGACCGGAAAACTAAAGAGGGCGATGGCGAAAAAGCTGACGAGACAGACCAATCTGATCCACCTGGCGGAAATGTTGCAAGTGAGCAAGCTGACCAAACGAGAAAGCTGATCAGACTTCGAAAAAGGCATACGGGAACCCCTCCTGACCGGGTTGGTAGTCTTCGTTAATCGTTATGTATGTTCTATGGCAGATTTCAAGCAGTTGAGATAAAGATCAATCCAAACGCATTACATCAAATCGCTCGTTTAACCTTTCATGTATCTATAGGCCTTTCGCCGGCAAATTTCCCCTGGCCGGCGATTTTTTTCTTCAGCGGCTCTGAAAGGTTCGTACGAGCCTTGTGAATTTGAGCTTGCCGTGTGCCAAGATCAATAGCCCCTGCTGTTCTGCGGAGTAACTAAGTTCCATCTGCCTGAATGGGCACAGAACCATTCGGTCTTCAGGCTGGTTTGAGGCCCTACATGTGTAAAAGACGCATCTCGCCGGCAAAGGCGCCGAATTTCAATAATTCTGGAATTTTCCGTCGTTAGCTCGACTTTGTCCATTTTCCTTTTGCGCCTTTGCGAAAAACTATCTCGCGCAAAGGCGCAAAGGTTGCGCTCGATAGCCGAAACGACGATCAAAGCCCAATTGATAAACTGGTTTCAGGCCGTTAAGATAAAAATCCGGCCAAAAGCATTTGTGCTTCCACCTATTACTCCGAAAAAGAGCAGAAACATGTCGCAGATTTTTTGTTGAGGGATATTTTTTTTACGACACTCGGAAGAAGTATCGTTGGATCTCTTCACTTCTACCCTCTGCGGTCTGACCGAAAAGGATGAAGATGTATCATGGACATGTGGCCTGATTACCGGGTGAATGAAATAAAGTTGGTACTTCAGATTGAACTAAATAGCTTTTAAAACAGGCTCCTGGATAAAACAACACGATCCCACCATTCCCAGCCCTCCTCTATCGCCATAAGGTCTCGCGTCAAGTTCTCATGGCGAAAATAACCGAGGGCATCGCACGAAGAGATTTATATGACTTCCATGCGCAGGCAAAACACTTTTCCTCAGAATAACTGAGTTCCATCAGCCTGAATGGGCACAGAACTATTCAGGACTCAGATTGGATTGATGGCGTGCATAGTATAAAGACGCACTTCGCCGGCAAAGGCGCCGAATTTTAATAATTCTGGAATTTCCGGCTGTAAGAATGAATCGAAAAGAAGTTCTTGCATGCCCTCCGAAATGCAACCTAATCGAAGCCCCGGCGCAGCCGCAGAGGAAGAGGAGCGCGAATTGAGCCTGACTATTCCGGCTCACGGGCGAACACCGCAAATCGCTCGCAGTCACCCCAGCGGAGATGGCGGGTTTGCAGGTATTCGCGCTTAGTGGATGATGCCAGGTTTGGCGGGCGGAATCGGCCGGTATTCGACGATTCGACCGTGAGAATCCTCGGCGGCGCGAAAAGGGACTCGATTTTTAGGCGCAACGCGATTGTATTCGGGGCGGGCTGGCCGGCGATCCGCGCAGTTCTTACTTCATCAAACCAGCACAGATGCGCTGAAGTCCTATGACCTGTCCTGGCTCTGCATTTGATAGGGTGTCTAACGTTCCGATTGGCGTGGAGTTGGTGAGTTTGCGGGGCGTCGCAGGGTAAGGAATTCAGCTTCGCCGGTCATGCGGTGGATTCTGACCGGGAACTGAGAATCCCCGAGTTTGATCTGATCATAGGCGTATTTAGTCGGCCACACGTAGATAGCGAACGGGACGGCGGCGACGAATATGAGGATCGTGATGAATCGTTGCATGGTGAAACCTGTCCGTCCCGAAAATCTCATCCGGCCTTGAAATCGTTGCAGTTAGAGAGGTCATCAGCCATTCTGCTCCATCGTCCGGCTCATCTTTATTCCAATGGTTTGCTCCACATTTATGGTTCTCGTCTCAGCTCTTTTTTGGCTCATCCGGAGCCTGATCGTACCCCGAACATCGCTCGTGGCGGAGAATCTCGCGCTGCGTCAGCAACTGGCCATCCTCAACCGGAAAATTCACCGGCCGCAACTGCGTCGGCGGGATCGATTCTTCTTGGTGATTCTCTCCCAACTCTGGAAGAATTGGCGGGAGGTCTTGATCATCGTCAAACCGGAGACCGTCATCAGATGGCACAGGCAGGGCTTCAAGCTCTACTGGCGATGGAAGTCCAAGGCCCCGGTAGGCCGTCCGAAGATCGACAAGGAGATTCGTGAGCTGATCAAAAGGATGTCTCTCGAAAACCCGCTCTGGGGAACGCCGCGTATCCAATCGGAACTTCGCCTTCTCGGTTTCGACCTTGCGGAATCGACTGTGGCGAAGTATCGAGTCAGGGGCGGCGCGTCTCCGTCACAGACTTGGAAGACATTTCTTGCCAATCATGCAAAGCAGATTGCGGCCATCGACTTCTTTACCGTTCCGACACTGACCTTCCGCAACTTATACTGTTTCATAATCCTGCTGCATGACAGACGTCAGGTCATCCACTTCAATGTTACTGCGCATCCCACGGCTGAATGGACCGCCCGACAGCTCATCGAAGCCTTCCCGGAAGACTCAGCGCCGCGCTATTTGCTCCGGGATCGAGATCAAATTTACGGGGAAGAATTTCGACTGCGAGTAAAGGGAATGCAGATTGAAGAAGTGATCACCGCGCCACGATCACCCTTCCAAAATCCATACGCCGAACGCGTCATCGGCTCGATTCGCCGAGAGTGTCTCGATCATCTGATCATCATCGGTGAAGATCACTTACGCCGGATCTTGCGGGATTACTTCGACTATTATCACAATTCCCGACTGCATGAGGCATTGGAGAGGAACTCACCGACACCGCGTGAAATCGAGCCTCGGTCGAAAGGCCGGATCATTTCAATCCCACAAGTCGGCGGCTTGCATCATTATTACCGACGAGCCGCATAATGTGGGCGATCCGGTTAGTACCGGGATGTTGATCAAATCAATGGAAGGAATGTCGGCGCGGGCCGAGATCAATGTGCATTGCTGCAGAGCTACGCGCCGTTGACCAGAGTTCGAGTTATCAATCAGAAGGAGAGATCGGCGCCTCATCACCAGAGAATAGGCTCTTCATGCCCAAGATGGAATTTTCGGTACGGACAGGTGGCGCTAAAACTCCTGTTGCACTTGCGGCAAATGTAGCGGCGGTCTTTCTGAGAATGCACGCCGATGTGGCCTGCTCCGACCTGTCCCCTGGCAGGACAGTCGAAGTTAGGACAAAATGTGGTTTCTGGGGTCAGCGGCGGTTTGTTTTCCTTACTCGTCATAAGGAGAATCGTCGCTTGACCTCAGATTTTTTTTCAAAGAGCTATCAGACCACGGTTAAATGTAGGGCTACCGGTTTAAGGCGGGCCGGATTCTTTGTTGTCCACTTTTTGTCCATCGTCCCGCCGCTTGCCCATTTGTTCGAGCGCTTCCGCAGCCCTCGCCACTGACCCAGAGTGTCTATGCGAATAGTGGGCGATCAGCTCTTTCGCGCGATGGCCGGTGATCAATCCCACGGTGTCATAATCCAGCCCGGCCTCGACCAACCGAGTCGTGACGGTGTGGCGGGCGGCATGGAGA
>WNGF01005883.1_pt1 | contig 17874 bp, 18 predicted proteins | sample 5400641 | NCBI WGS metagenome assembly WNGF01 (sample SAMN13153371, study PRJNA577476) | soil metagenome | isolation source: 80 cm soil or saprolite under grassland replicate 2 | place: USA:California | collected 2016-06-15
GGACTGAAGAACCCGCCGGTCGGCTGGCTGATGCTCGCGGCGCCGTTCTCGGGCGGCGTCGGCATCTATGCCTTCTATGCGATGCAGCCGTTCCTGCTCGAGCTGTACGGCGATCCGAGCGCCTATACGGTCGCGGGTCTTGCCGCGGCGATCGTGGCCGGGGCGCAGATCGTGGGTGGGCTCATCGTGCCTTACGCGCGGCGGCTCTTCCGACGCCGTACCGAGGCGCTGATCGTCGGTGTCCTGGCCAACGTCATCCTGCTGATCGCGATCGCACAGACCGGCAGCTTCTGGTTCGCGCTGGTCCTGCTCACCACGTGGGGACTCGTGTTCGCGGTCGAAGCGCCGCTGCGGCAGGCATTCATCAACGGCGTGATCCCGTCCCAGCAGCGCGCCACCGTTCTGTCGTTCGACTCGCTGATGGCCTCCGCGGGTGGCGTCGTGGCACAGCCGGGTCTTGGTCGGGTGGCCGACGTGTCGGGGTATGCGGCGTCGTACCTGGTCAGCGCGCTGATCCAGGCGCTGGCGGTGCCGTTCGTGGTGCTGGCCCGACGCGAGAACGCGTCCTCGGATCCGATCGTTGACGAGAGCGAGCAGCAGCGTACAGTTGCGTGATGCTGACCCGACTGTTCGCAGGTGGTGTCGTGGGTGGTCTGCTGTGGTGGCTGATTGGCCTGTTCCGCAAGCAGCCCGAGCGACTGCAGATCGATAGCCCGAGTACTGGCTCATTGGTGACCAGCCCGATCAGCGTGAGCGGCGTCGGCCAGGCCGTGCAGCACAACCAGCTGGGGCTGCGGGTACGCGATCAGTCGGGCACCGAGATCGGCACCGGCGGTGCCAGCGTGACAGCGGCGCTGGGCCAGCGTGGCCCGTTCAGCGGCACGGTGAGCTACACGCTGAGCGGCGGCAACCAGCCCGGTCGCCTCGAAGTCTTCGACACCAGCCCGAGGGACGGCGGCCTGATCCACCTGTCGTCAGTGGAGCTCACGCTGAGCTGAGGCTTTGTCCTCGAAAGCGTCTGCTGGTGGCTTAGCCGCACGCGCGGTCTGGCTCCCTCAAGGCACCGCCGGCAGGACCCAGACGGACCCATCAAGGCGGGCGACGAACATAGTGCTGCCCCCAGACGATGGCGAAGCAGGTATGGTGGCGACCAGCGCCACTGTGCTGTCCCACCTCGCTGTGGTGTCCTGCATCGCCCTATCGTCGGTCGGCAGCCCTGCACCGGCAGGTGCCATGGTCGTGAGCACCTCCCAAGTCCCCATGTACGTCCCCATAATGGCCGCCAGGTTCCCTGGCGGGCCGCCGATGGCCATATCCGCGCATCCCCGGTCCCCGCTGAGGTAGGAAGACCCACCCTGCCGGGCCACCGTCCACGTCTCGCCGCTGTCGATCGTGCGGCTTACGCGGCAGGTGTGCCCGCGACCGATGATGTCGCGCGTCACAGACCACAGCACGGCGAAGCGGTCGTGCGCGAAATCCGGTGAGAACACCAGTCGCTCGCCACCGTCGGTCTGGACAAGCGTGTCCCGGTTGAAGATGCTGTGCCAGGTCAGGCCGCCATCATCCGTGCGAAACAGCGCCCGGCGGAGGAGTGGAAGGTTCTTGTACGTGCCGCTTGACGGGTGGCCCCACGGCGCGTAGGCGAAGGCGAACGCTGTCCGGTCTTGCTCGAAGGTGGGCGAGAGTTGGACGAAGGCATGCCAGCGGTACGGCAGCCCCTCCTGTTCCAACCCGTGCGCCGGGATCCAGGTCGTGCCGCCGTCATTCGACACCAGGATGGCCTGCGGCACGGCCCCCGTCGCGGACTCCGGATCGAGGTCTTGCGGCGTAAGCTCGTCCTCGTAAGGCGAGTCAGCGGTCGCGATCGTCGCCAACAGGGTGCGGTCGACCGCGAAACCGGGCGAAATAAACAACGCCTCCACGGGCAGATCGTCGCCGGGGCTGATGGCCTGCCAGGCCTCGCCGCCGTCCACGCTCAGCGTGCCGAGGAACGGCTGCCCCTCGACGACCGCGAACAGCGTGTGGTCGTGGCCGAAATCCGGCGAGAGCTCGACGCTGGAGAAGGGCGCTGTCCCGTCCTGGATCGGGGATGCCAACACTCTCCAGGTGTCGCCGCCGTCGGCGCTCGCGCGGGCTACCCCGTCGGCCATGAACAGCGCGGTGGCGTCGTCGGCAAACGTAGGCGACACCAACAGTCGGCCGGCGGACTTAGAGGGCAGGACAAGCTGCCATGTGGCTGCGTTGTCGGTTGAGCGCTGCAGACCGGAGGGCGTGAGCGCGAATGCCAGGCGCTGCCCGCCGACGATTGCCGGTGGGAGCCGAACCTGCGCGACGCCCCGCGGGAGTGCACCCTCGCTCAACGTGGCGCCGCCGTCCAGGGAGCGCATGACCCAGACCGTCTCAGGATTTCCGGTCGCCTGCTCGACCACTATCAGGCGGCCAACCGGCCAGTCTTCCGCCACGGCCAGGATGTGGGCTCCGCTGGGCAGCGTCTCGATGCGACCGCCAGTGGTCCCGACGCGAACCCAGCCGCTCGCCGAAGGCGCCGTCTGAGCGAAGATCGGCGTTGCGGCGGCCAGCACTGCCAGCGCCAGAACAACTGCCGAGCCACACACTCGTGCGCGCATGCCAGGTTGCTCCCTTCTTATGCCAACGCCTCGGCAGCCTCGGCTTACCACCTCATACAGCAACGAGCGAAGTGACGCCGGCGCACCGCCGCTGCTTGTGCCGACCTGGCTGAGTCCTTCGGTTTCAGGCGTTTTTCACGGACTTCGCGCGTCCGTTCAGCGCACGAGCTCTGCCCCGACTACGACCTCAGCCAGATGGACATGACGATCAAACTCGTGCCAGTCGTCGAGGACGGTGCGCTGACCATCGGCTCTGCGCAGGTCGACGTGCTGCTGACGCCTGCCGACGTTCAGAGTGAGCTCATTGCCTCGTTCCGTGATTTGTCGGGCAGGTATTCGACGAAGATTGCGCAGAAGGTGCGCGACCGCTTACTCGATCCTGATAACCGCAAGAACCTCGGTTCGGTCCTGACGAAATTGCTCAGGAACCAGTTCCCTCATCTGGGGACCATACAGTCCTCGCAGATCAACGGCAGCGACTGGGTGATCCGCTACACCCGCGCCCGCCGAGCAACTCCTAGCGCTGCTGGACTGCTGCGCGGCCGTCTCGTACGCCTGCCTCAGCGGCGGCACGACCACGGCCGTCGGGCAGTCGTGCCTTGGGTGCCGAAGCGGGGACTCTAACATTGGCCACGCATAGGCATGCGCTGAAACGCATCCTGAACTCAGCTCGGCGGCAGTGTGTGCTCAAAGTTGCGACCAGGTGCACGGACTTGCGCCCGGGTTGCTGCACTCATTGCTGCACCAGGCCGCGTTCGCATGGGGGCGGCGTGCGAAGCGTGCGTGACTTCAAGAAGCATTCTGAAGACGGCCTCGGGCGTGTGGCGAGCGCGTCGCAGCGCTCCAAACTGTTTCCTGCGATCTCAGCTGCGTTGGTCACGCCGCCCGCCGTGTGATGGCGTTGGCGTAACGGTGTCAGCCACGTACCAGATCAAGCGGATCGACTCCGACTACTTCAGCAAGACGTAACAGCATAGAAGCGCTCGGGCGCTAGGCAATTGGTAGGTCACCCGCCGAGCGAGCGAACCGCTCAATTACGCGCGTTGCGCTGCCGATGCTTAAGCGCTGGGTCTGCGGTACGAGCGGATCGGAGGACGACGATGGCCAGGAAGAAAAAAGCACGGAACAGCCCCGCCGGTCGGGCGCGTGAGCTGGCGGCAGGGATCAGCTTGCTGACTGTTGCACTGCTGCTGTTCGCCGTTTGGCCGCTGATGCTCCCAGGCAGGCCCATGCAGGTCGCCTCGGTAGGCTTCGCACTGGCAGGCCTGATTGCCACTGGAGTTACCTGGTCGTGGGCACTGCACGTGGAGCGCGCCCAGAACGCGGCGGGCAAGCGATTGGAAGAGTTGCAGTCGCTGAATCCCGATGCCTTCGAAGAGTGGGTGGGGGCCCGGTTCCGGGACCAAGGCTATCGCGTCGAGGTTGCAGGAGCCCAAGGCGACCATGGCATCGACCTCGTCGTGTCCAGGGCCGGCGAGCGGGCAATCGTACAGTGCAAGAACTACCGTGCCTGGTCGGTCGGCGAGCCGGTGTTGCGCGACCTGTTCGGCGCAATGCATGCAGCCGGTGCCGACCGCGCCTACCTGGTCACAAGCGGGCGCCTGACAGATCCGGCGTCCGCTTGGGTGCGCGACAAACCCATCGAGGTCTGGGATGATGAACGCCTGGCTCAGCTGTCAGCGAAGCTGGCCGCCAACAAGCCGGGTAGGCATGATGACGAGAAAACCGTCAAAACCACGCCGATCTCCAACAGGCCGATCTCCAACAGCACTGCCGAGTGCAAGACAGCCATGACAATTGCGGCGTATCCGGACCCAACCACGGGCGCTATCGCGACCTGTCCGAAGTGTGCCTCGGTGTTGGTCGAGCGGCGGAATCGTCGCACAGGGGACATCTTCCTTGGCTGCCCCGCTATCCCACCTGTCGCCACACACAACCGCTGCCGGCATTAAATCTCGGCTCTGGCACACTTTAGATATTGCTGGCAAATGCGTTCGTGTTCAACTATCGCGTCCTGGACGGCTGCCACGCCTGCACGGTCCTGGGCTCCGTGCCGATCGCTTTCGACTTCATGTCAGACGGGACGTATGTGTCGGCCCGAGTGCTGTGAATGATTCGCGCCGTGCACGGCCCGCGACAGGATGGTCACTAATTCCCCAGGGAGGACTGGCCAGCATGCAAGCTTCCCAGAGACACGTCTATAGCGTGCTGGACGCCGTCGGCCTCGGCCACTTGTCGAAGAACACGCGGGCGGAAACGGCCGGTGCTGACGGAAAATCCCAGGCTTGGTGGCGCATGGCCCCTGAAGGTGACGAACTCCCGACCCGTCACGCGGACCTCGCAGATCATGGTCGGCTCCACACGGCGCCACGGCGGCACCGCATCGTGCTGCCACCGGGATCGGATCGCCGCCTCCTCGGCCGTGCTGCAGCAAGCAGATCTGCAATCGGCCCTCCAGCATCCAATTCCATTGGACGGGTCACGGCAAAGTGGTGTTAGGTCTCGCGCTGTCATGTGTCATGTTTGCGGGTTCGAATACTGTCCCAGGATTGTTGCTCTTCGAGCCTGCCGCTCGGTAGGTGCAAGACCGCCGACCCGTGGATCACCTCGTTCCCGCTAACCTGTTTGCTCGGCCCGATCAGTCGAGCGCCGTACACCGTCCGCATTGACGACCGTCGCCGAGAGGAGGCTGCAGTGCCGAACGTGATCGCTGACATCACCATGTCGCTTGACGGGTTTGTGACGGGGAAGGGTGCCGACGAACAACACGGACTCGGCGATGCGCCTGAGCTCCACACGTGGGTCATGCAGCAGGACGCGGTCGACACAGAGATCCTCGCACAGGCGACGGCGGAGAGCGGTGCCGTGGTGATGGGGCGGCGGTTGTTTGACGTCGTCAACGGCCCCGATGGTTGGAACAAGGACATGGGGTACGGAGCCGATCAGACGGGGACGCCGCCGTTCTTCGTGATCACGCACTCGCCGCCGGGAGACGTCCGGCTGGAACGCGAACTGGGGATGCGCTTCACCTTCGTCAGCGATCTGGTCACCGCGATCGACCAGGCGCGGTCAGCGGCGATCCATGGCGACGTCGTGATCATGGGCGGCGGCGAGGTCATCGGCCAGGCGCTCGAGCAGGGCCTCGTCGACGAGCTGCGCCTACACCTCGCCCCGATGGTGCTTGGTGGCGGCACGCCGCTCTTCAAGGCAGGGACCCGCCAGGTGTACCGGCAACGCGAGGTGCGCCCGTCGCGGAACGCTGTGCACCTCACCTACGAACGCGTGTAGATCGAGACGTCAACGTGCGACGACGCTCCACTCGAGCACCGGAGGCAAGGAGATATACCTCCACACCCGCCCATAGCTGCGGGTTTCTGGAACGACCTGACTGTCGCATCGCCGACCCAAATCGGTGACCGGCGCCCCACTACGAAACGGTCGACAGTGGCGGCGGATTCAACTCCTGCCCCGTAGAGATGGTTGCGTGTGTCGCGACAGCTGACTTTGGGCGGCATCGACAGCCATTTCGTAGAGCTGCTCGGCGTGCGTTTAGTCGCCGGCCCGTCGCCGCCCGCGCTTCCTCACGTAGCGCCGACCATTCTCGCGTCTCTGGGGATGCGCTCACGTCAAGGCCTGTCGTAGCTGTTCCCGTGGTGGCGCTTCACCAGTAGGTCTAGCTCGGGCAAGGAGGGTGGCACTCGGCCAACGTTGTGCAGATTGCCGGGTAGAACATATGATCTAACCAGCGCTCCGCTGTGTCCGTCTGCGATTACGAGCGCGAAAGAGATGAAGCTGGCCTATACCAACGCCTCGTTCACTCATCACGGGGTCACGGTGCCGTGCGTGCCTGTGCTACTTAATGACGATCTGACGATCGTCGAGGCGCCGCAGCGATGGCTGTTCTACGTCGCGCTTGACAGGGGGCGGACACGCAGCCGGGCCACATGGCGGAGCTACGCTGAGGTTGGAATTGCCCCAGTTCGACGGACAGTTTTGATTGCAGGTGTTAACGTCGGCGCAGTGTCGCGACTGACGCTCAGCGGGCGGGCGCGACACGTGAGCTTCGGCGAAGACACGTTGATCATCGATCTGGAAGACGGACGCCAACTGGCCGTCCCGATCGCATGGTTCCCGCGGTTGGCCGGGGCGGATGCCGCCCAGCGGTCGAATTGGGAACTGGTTGGAAGAGGCATCGGGATCTCCTGGCCCGACATCGACGAGGACATCTCCGTCGAAAACCTGCTCCAAAAGGACGGCGAACTGCTGATGGCCAGGGACCTGGGTATGGGTATGGAGCGGCGATCAACATGGTCAAAGGCTGGAGCGGGAGCCAAGAGGATCTGATTTCCAAGCTGTGCCAGGGGGCTGGTTCTCCAACCGGCAAGACGTGGAACTGTGGCTCCTGAAGCAGCGGAAGGTGATGACCGAAGCGGATAAAGGTTCGGGTGACGAGCCAACGGTCAACTAGCCGCCAGCATTTCAAAAGCGATCAGAAAACCACTCTCGGAAGTGCTGAACGAGATGCACCACGGCCCGCGCGGCCGAGCGCGATCGAGCGCAGCGCATGGTGGGATGGTGTCGCGGTCAGCCCGGGCAGCGGAGCGTAGCGGAGCAGCCGCACCAGCGGCTTGACCGACACCCGTAGCGACCGACACTCACAGCGCGGGTCGGGGGGAACTGTCGATATGGGACGAGTCGTCGTGGCGCTTGTGCTTGGTTGGACTCTGGGTATCGGGACCGGGGTGGGGGCTCTCGTCGTGAGTGGGAACTGGTACGAATATCTGCCCGTACCGTCAACAGGCCAAGGTCCTGGTCGTGACGAAGTCCTGCGTGCGCTGGGCACCGGGACGTCCTGCGAGCCTTTCAGGATCGGTGAGAGCTTGTGGTTGAAATGTCCACGACTCAGGCCTGGCGCGGTCGGTCTCAATGCAAATCCCCTGGACGTCGTGCTGCTGGCTGCAGCTGGCGACGAGGCGCGAGAACACGCGCCGACGGCATCGGCGCGTAACGTAGGTTCTTGTTGGTTTTGGTCTTTCCTTGTTGGTCTTTCCGTTTCACATTGAGCCCGAAGCAGGATTCGCTGGGTATGGTCCAAACGTTCGCAACAACCTCGATCGGATCCTCGCCGTCTTGGAAAATCCCTGCCTCGGGCAGCAGCTGCGGCATCCCCCCAACGCGCCCGACACAGAGTGGCGGTGGGATGATTTCTGCAAGGTGGACCTTCGTCGCCAGCTGCGTGTGATCTATTACTGGGACCCTGAGTCGACGATGATCACGATCGTCGCCATCGGGCCACATCTGGCTCAGGGACAACTAGACAACGTCTACGACGCGCTCGCGGTGATGTTCGACCTTCCGCCGGACGAAGGACACGCCCAGCTCGAGGCGGCGCCATGCTGTGCCGAAGTGGACGCGGCTGGCCGCACCATCGGCGAGGAAGAGGCCCGCGATCAGATTTTGCGGATGGCTAAGCGCTAGCGAACTCCAGCAAGTGCGGCCGCCTGCCCACGACGCGGGGGCCTCAAGCCCGTGAGACCCGCTCGACGACGCTCGGCAAAGGCTAGACGCTGCTGATGTCGATCGAGGGCGCCAGCGAACCATTCGCGGAGAAGGCGGCTCGGTCGCCCCTCACGTCCTTGCTCTTCCCACTCGTGCAGAATGGGGATGATCGCGAGGAGACTCTCAGGCGAGATGCTGACGCCGTTTGCGCCGGCCTCCTGGGTCAGCAGATACCCAGCCTTGATCCACTCGTAGATCGTGGGACGACTTTGTCCGAGGAGTTCGGCCACCTGCGCAACCGAGAGGCTCGGGACCTGTGTAAGAAGCTTGAACACGTCGGTTTCGAGGGCCTCGGCCACGGTTGCGTCATGCGCCCGAATTTTGTCGGCCTGTACCAGCAGATCGCCGGCAACCTGTAGCGTGTCAACTGCAGACATGTAGACTTCCTTACTAGGCCCAGTATAGTGCTGTAAAGAAAATCGGTCAAGGGGCACAATTCTTTAGTCCTGGGCCGGCCATCCATCCATGCTTTCACTTCGCGACCCGTTAGGGTTCACCCGGGCAGCGGAGAGCGGCGGTCCCCGAAGGGTGAGGCGGAGCAGTCGCGTAGCGGCTTGACTGGCGGCCACAGCGACCGACAATCCCAGCGTGGGGCCGGAGGCGGGCTCGCTCTTTTACGGCTTCGGGCCTTGCGGATGAGGCCACGGAGGAGCTGGGCGCGGTTTCGGTTGGGGCCGGACGAGGCTTGGGTAGGCGCGACTACCACGCTAGGGCGCTGCTTGAGGTTGGTGAGCGCGATGGCGCCTTCCGCCTCGACCAGGTCACACGGCCGCAGGCACAGGACCTCCTGGACACGGCCGCCGGTCTACCAGAGTGTCTCCAGCAGCAGCCGGTGCGTGGTGGTCTCGGCCACGTTGATCATCGCCCGCGCCTGCTCGCGGGTCACGTAAGCTCGGCAGGCGGTCGCCGGCCGCCTGCGCGACGATGGCCACCGCAGGCCGACGGACGAGCGCGGAGTGGGTCATGGCAGGCCCCAGTTTACGTGTAAGCTCACATTCTGGCGGTCGCTCCGCGTCCCCGACACAGCTGGGCGCATCGCGGTACCCTCGCGGTCGAGACGCGCGGAGGCGAGAGAAGGCGTGTTCCCTCACCTCCGATCTCGGCGATCGAGTGCTTGTTCGAAATTGGCAGCCGGCGTCAAAAGCGCGTGCCAGCCGAACCATGGCCTCGGAGTGTGTCCACCCTGCTTACGTGAGCAGCCGCTTCAGCTGAGGGACGAGCGAGTACTTCCGCCCGTGGCGGGCGAGCAGGCTGTCCAGGTACTGCCGCCACTCGTCCTGCCGGCCGGCGACGAGGGCGGCGGCACGAGCCCGACCTAACCACGCCACCGCATGGTGGTAATACTTGGACTGCGCCGCGTCCATGATCCGCTCCGCTTGCTGCCGGCTCGTCCGGATCACCCAGTCCGGGTGGCTCTGAACGGCCGCGTCCGCCACGTGCTCGACCAGCGTGTAGTCGTATAGCGCGCCCTCGGCGACTGCGATTGCGTCCTCGATCTGCCCCTCGTGGAGCAAGATCTCGCCGACTGCACTCGGGAACCCGGCCATGGTGCGACGGAGCTCGGCTAGCAGCTCGTCCCGGAGCGCCGGCCAGCGCTCCCCGGCCAGCACCTGGACGGCCTGATAGTCGGCCAGGCTGGGCAGTGCACGCACCGCGGCAAGTCCGGCCAGCACTGCCCGCTCACGCTCGCCAGCGGCCGTCGCCGCCTCCCGCAGCCAGTGCGCCAGGGTCAGCTGGTCGCCCTCCAGCGTCAGGCCATGCTCGGCAATCCGCAGCGCTTCGCTCGTGGCGCCGTGTTCCAGCAGTGCCCGCGCCAGCACGAGCGCGTCGCCGGTCTGCGTCAGCTGCTCCAGACCGTATGCGACCGCCTCCGGCACGCGATCCAGCTTCACCAGCAATGCGACGTAGCGATCGGTCTGTCCCTCGGCTTGGGCCAGATGCAGCGCCTCTTGCAACCGCCCCTGGCGCTCCAGCACGTTCAGGCGGGCTACAGCGAGGTCATCGGCGAACCAGGGCGCCTCACTTTCCCAGACCCCGGTTGGGGAGATGTCACCGCCAAGTACTCGCTGAAGGCCCGGATCATCCCACCCCTGTCGTGCAGCGGCCTGGGCTGCGTCGAACGCCATCTCGACCCCGTAGTCTGCCGCCTGTTCTTGCCAGTAGCCCAAGCGGTCAACCCATGCCAGGCGCTCGGCGGACGTCAAATCGGCGCTCAGGATGGCCTCGGTCCAGAGTGGACCCAATTCCTCGAAGAAACCGCTCGGCTCCCCGTCGGAGTCGTCCAGCTCGGTCCAGCGGGCCACATACTCCTCCGTCACCGCTTCGAGAACCGCCAACGCGGACCGGCCATCCTGCGCCTCGATGAGTGGGCGGGCCTGCTCGGCGAGTTGCCTGACCTCGTCCACTACCTCGCCGATCTGCCAATACGCCTCGGAAGGTCGCAGGCGGTCCAACGAGCGCAAGACGCCGCGCACCTGCCGACGGAGCCCCGTCGTTTCCACGGATGCCTGACGACGTCGAGACCGCGAGCGGCTCGACGTCGTCTCGACCGGCCGGCTTTGCAGCGACTGGACATGGTCCTCGATCAGGTCAGCCAGGCCGGGTTGCCGGGCGGCCAAGGCCTGCACCAGCGCCTGCAATTGTGCCCGATCCAAGGGCGCCAGAACCGCCTCGAGCGTCGGATGCTCCTCAACTTGGTCCGGCTGGCGTAGACAGGCCAGAAGTGTGGCGACGATGTGTTTGCAAGCACCGTCCCAGCTCTCGCCGTAAGGACAGCTACACACAGCCTTGGTGATGCCGCTCTCCGTGAGCGTGACGTGCACCTCGTAAGGGGTGTACTGGCTGCCCTGCACCTCCGCGTGGAGCTCGGCGTCCCGCCGCGTTATGCAGGTCACGGCGCCGCGTTCGAAGTACTCGCGCCCGCGCTCGAACCCGTCAGGGAGAGCAAGCTCTCTGATCTGCGCCTCCGTCGGCCACACGCCCCGAGTCATAGCCCCAGTGTTGCGCAGCATACCGGGCTTCTACACTGCAGAGCTGGCAAGAACCACGAACCGGACCACCCTACTTTGCGGCTGGCCGTAGCAATGTTGGGTCTACCCCGACTAGCGTGATATCGAGGCGTTCCGAAAGCGTTCCCAAGCCGTTCCGGGAGCCGTTTCCGGCGTCACAAAACGCACGAAAGGACAAAATACGCGGCCGACTGTGCCTACGCTTACGTGCGTCCCGCCTTGCCGCTAGGAGCAAGTGAGGCGGGTAGAGAGGAGCAACCCATGCCGACGTACATCGGGTTGTTGAAGTGGACGGACCAGGGCGTCCGCAACCTCAAGGACACCGTGACGCGGGGCGACCAGAACCGCGCAGCGGTCGAGAAGGCTGGCGGACGACTCATTGGAACCTGGTGGACCCAGGGGTCCTTAACGCGCTGGCGCAGCCGTTTGGTACGGCGCTCGAGCGTGTGTCGGTCCCAGGCCCGCACGACGACCGTGATGGCCATCCGCATCGGCAGCGTCTGGCGCCGCTCGTAGGCCATCCTGAGCCCCGCGATCTGCTCGAGCGCGACCTGGCGGCCAGGTGTCGGTGCCGACGACTCCAGCGCGTTCCGCCGCGCATCCAGCTGCAGCTTGGCCCACGCCAGGTCCAGCGGCTCGACATCGATCGCCACGTCCAGCGGCAGGTCCCCGTCGAGCAACGGCGCGATCCAGTCGGTCACGATCGTCGGCGGCAGCTTCCCCAGGTCAAACGCCGCGCGAAAAAGACCGTCGGCGATCAGGTGGTCGCTGGCCGAGACGTCGACGATGGCCGGCCCGAATCTGCGCGGCCGCGGCGTGAGAAACCCGCTCAGGACAACGCACAGCTCGTCAGGCGACGTAAGTCGCTCCATCGGTAGCCCGATTTGCCGCATGGAGGCCTCCAGGCTCGCGCAGCGGTCGCTCAGCGTTTCGATGTCCAGGCCGGCACGACGAGAAACCGCTCGCGCGCGACCAGCTGGGCGCCGTGCAGGTGGGCCGATAACCACGCCGCGAGGTCCTGGGCCTGCGGGCTGCCGTGCGCCTTGATCCGCTCGACGACGGGCAGCGTGGTCGCCGGCGTGCCGCGCACCAGCACCTGGATCGGGTGCGGCAGGGCGTTCAGGATCGCGCCCCATTGCGCCCGTGCGCCGCGGCGCGTCGCCGCTGAGGCCGTATCCAGATTGACCGTCGGCACGCGGCACACCGCCCGCAGGCCCAGCCTGGGCACGTCCACGGCGCCGCCGGCGATGCTCAGTTGCGCCAGGTCCGGCTGCTCCTCGAGGCCGAGTGTTTCGCGTCGGCGGTAGGCGTTCAGCACGCGGAAAAAAGCCAGCAGGCCGTCCGCCTCCGCAGGAGCTCATGCCGAGGCGGCAGTCGGTGCCACGTGACATTGCGGGCCACCTTGCGGGCCAGGAACGTCACCAGGCGCAGGGCGCCGTGCTCCGCCGGCGGGTCGAGCCAGGGCAGGGCGAATCGCATGGCCAGGACGATCGGCAGCAGCCCGAACCACAGGCCGACGTCGCCGAGCTCGTTTCGTCCGACCGTGGCCACCGCCGGACGTTGTCCCGAAGGTCGTAGAAATTGAGGGCGGTCCTCCACCCCTCCTACCGGTGTGGTAAAGGAAGGGGGCGACGAAACCAAAGGAGAGCCGCCCATGGGAACCATACCTCGTCCACGGATCGTCAGTCCGACGACCCACCTGGAAGCAGAAGATCTGCCCGAGCAGGTCACGATCGCCGTGCGCGAGTTAGCCGGCGCGGTCAAAGAGGGGCTGTTGGCCTTGTCAGTCGGTGTCGGCTTGGCTGTCGTCCACGAGCTGTTCGAAGCCGAAGTGACGCGACCAGCAGGCCCGAAGGGCAAGCACGATCGTGAGCGTCGCGCGTATCGGCACGGTCAGGAGTCTCGTCAGGTAACGCTCGGTGGTCGGCGGGTGCAGGCAATGACCACCGCAGTGAACGAGCAATCTTCGCCAACGAGCGACCCTGGGGACGCCAGCGCACAGACAGCCGCTGCACCGAAAGGCGCGCGCCGCAGACTGAGTGACGAACAGGAACTCGAGGTCACGCGGCTGTATACGGCGACGAACACTTCGGTGCCCGAGATCGCGCGCCGCGTCGGCATTGGTGAGGGAACGATCTATCGAGTGCTCGAGCGCCACGGTGCCGCGCTGCGTGGACGGATATCGCCTACAAAGAAGCAGACAGCAGCAAGATCGGAGTCCAGATCCGCGGCCGGCACGGGAGTGCGGCGGTCCGGGAATGGCTCGACTAACACTGAGCGACGTGGCGGAGCAAAGCCAACGGCGGCACGGAAGCCCGCGAGCGCACGTACCAGCGAGGAAACCGTAGCGCGAGGGGTTGCCGCTGTCAGGAAAAAGCTCGAGGATTCAAGTCCGAGCACTCGTGCTGCTGTCGCGACCGGACGAGGTCACGGACAACGCTCTCGGGTCCGCTTCCAGGCGGAGGTGGTGCTCGAGGCCGAGGATATTCGCGATGCGCTTCGACAGGCAGAAGCGCGCGGCGCCGTTGATGTCATCGCCGTCAGCCGCGAGGCCTGACGCAGCCGGGCGAGCCACATCGGACGTTTGAACGAGCGATCGACGGCGCACTGCAGCGTCGGGTACCACCTGCCATCAAGGCAGCACCACCCAGAAGGGACGCGAAGGACTGATCCCGATCTTTCCCGTCAGCCACTAGATCGTTTTCGCCACGCGATGCTGCGACTGGCTCGAGCGCGGTAGAGGGAAGGTAGCGCACGCCTCCTTCAGTCAGCGTGGCCGCTCGGGCGGCAGGTGTCCGTGGGCCGGGCCCGCGCGATGGCGTCGTCGCGCGCGATCTCGACAAGGGTGGTTAGGAAAGCGTTGCATGCCTCGACGGACGCGGCGGCAAATTGCATCAAGGCGTGCTCCGGCAGCCGGGCCAGGCACGAATTGCCCATTGCGGACGGCCAACGTCCCGAGCAGCAGCAGGCGCTCATCGTCCTCGGGCAGGTCGCGCACAAGGTCAGCCAGCAACTCGAGAGCCTCGGCATGTTTTTCCAGTCGCTCGGCCGAGGCGGGCGCGATGGTGCGCTTTCGACGGAAGCAGAGCCGCGTGGGCGAGGACATAGGCTAGGAGCGGCTCGCGGGTGGGGATGGCCATGGCCAGCAGGCCTCGTGCCTGGCGTGCGATGAGAATACTGCCGCAGACACCTGCACGCTGGACAATGCCCAATTCCTGCGCTGCTCCCTTGTGAGGCACACGTGCGTCTCAGTTCCCGAGCCGTTGATAGGGATCATATCCCGCTCGCTTAAGGCCGAGCGGCGTCCTGAGATCGGGCACTCTGGCAGGCTGATGATCGTCTCACACCTGGTATCGAGTGCATGATCCCAACCGTCATCGCGTGCCTCCCGTCCGATGGTCGCACTGCGGAAGAGCGGCTGGGCGCAGTATGAAGTTCCGTAACGCCGCGACCAGACGGCATGCACGGCGCAGCTATGGCAGCCTTGCGGTGCCCATGAGCTTCTGGTATCTGGGCGCGCCGAGCAGACGCCATCGACGACGCGCCGCCCGTCCCGAGGCCTGATGATCGGCGCCGCGCACGTGACGAGACAGCAGATGACGATGTGGCCCCGCCGTGGACCCGACCGCGTGCTGCTGGTGCTCGACCGGCCGACGATCGTCGAGCTCGTCAAACTGATCCTCAAACACGGCGCGTGCACCACCCGCACGGTCGCGACCGTGCGGGCGACGGGGTGAACGAGAATGTACCTCGAGTTCCGACACCTGTATGGCCGCACCACGTATGCCCGCGAGAACGCCGTCGGCGACACCGAGACTCCGCTGGCGTGTCGTTGTGCGGACGGAGGGAAAGCTCGATCCATCCCGACCTTCGCGGCCGTTGGCCTGGCACCTGGTCACGTGTTCCGATACAGATCGGCCCGAGCGTCATTGTGCTGAAGGCCGGCGACGGCTAGCAGCCGGGGACGATCCCGACGGGCACTGGCTGCTGGATGGTGGCTGTCCGCGCTGTGAGTCGCAACTCTGAAGGAGGCCACGTGAACTTCGCATACCGCCCGGGCCGCCCGTCCTCAGTGCCGAAATGCTCTGTCGTGCCCGTGGGCCACAGCGACACTCAGCGAGCCGCATGACGCCGCACGCTTTTTGCGCCGCCGTTCGCGACGAGCTTGCCGTCGAACGGTCAGATGACGCCTGGGTACGCGGTGTGCATGGTCTGTGCGAGATGTACGCCAGCATCGAGGCGCAGCGGTTCGAGGCAATCCTCGTCCAGGTGGCTGCAGGCCGTAGCGGCTCAGCGTTGGTCGACGGTGCGCGCTGGCTGCTGCCACGCTGGCAGGCTGCCGCCAAACGCGCATGAGCGCCGCGTCCCGCCAGGGCGCCTGACGAGTGGATCGGCTGCGGAGGGACAACCGTCCGTCGTTGGCGTTGGCCCAAGGAGTTGAGGAGCGTCGCTTCGCCATCCCGAGCCATCGCCGTCAACAATGCCACGCTCTCCTCGTCTGATTGCCGTGGGGGCAGGTGCCTGTCCGAGATACATGACGACAACTTCGTCCGCCATATGGGCAACGACTTCGAGGTTGTGAGTGATGTACAGGATGGCCATGCCGAACTCGCGCTGCAGGTCTCTCATCAACTCCAGGATCTGGGCCTGGGTGGTGACGTCTAATGCTGTCGTCGGCTCGTCGGCGATCAGAAGGCTTGGATGGCAGCACAGCGCCACAGCGATGAGCGCTCGCCGTCGCTGACCGCCAGATAACTGGTGAGGGTATCTATCGAAGACGCCATCGGGATCCGGCATGCGCACACGCCGGAGCATCTCGACGGCTATCTCGTGCGCGGCCCCAGGTGACGCGCTGGTGCAAGCTGATGGCCTCTGTGATATTCGAGCCGACCGTGTACACGGGGTTCAGGAACGTCATCGGTTCCTGAATCACCATGCCGATCTCACCGCCACGGACGCATCCGTTTTCCGTGGGCGTCGAGGGCTGTGACGTCGAGTATGCCGCCGTCTCCCTTTTATCTGGGCCGCTGCGCCGCGTGTGTAGAAGCACCTGTCCGCTCGATCCGTGCTCGCGAGGCCGCTCGCTCCCGGCGCTCGAGGCGCTACTGCGAACGCAGGCGGCGACCGATACGACGCAGCAACCTGCCTGATCAGCCGCGGCAAGACCCGCCGAGGTGATTGCGACTGTCGAGGCAGTTCTCGCGTGGCGAGCCCCGCCTGGGTCACTCGACTGGGGACCTCATCCCCACACACGCTGGCGAAAGCCGCTAGCGCCAGGCGCGTCAACCCGCGGCGGTAATCTCGCCATCCTCCCAACTCGGGTCCGTCTCCAGATGCTCCCGCAGCCCGCGGTACCAGCGGTCCTGCTCCGGGTCGTCCGCGTTCGCGCGATATGTCTCGCGACTTTCGAAGACAGCCATCAGCACGACCTCGCGCGGGTCGCGGTCGGGCCGGAGCATATAGCCGCCCACCGCGCCCTGGACATTTGGTTTGCGGTCGCGATTCCACTGTTCCATAAGGTCCAGAACCTGCTGCTCGTGCCCCGCCTTTGGGCGCATCCTCGAAATGGTGCCGTACATGGCAAGGTCCCTTCCTCTGCTTGATGCGCGTGCCGCTGCGCGTGGACGCGCCGCCTGGGCTGACCAGCGCCACACCGGCCGCATGGACAGCCGCAGTGGACACCCGCCGTCCAATATACGCAAGTAGCTGCGCCCGCGGGGCTGTGACCGGAAGTTGTACAGGCGGGGACTACCGGTGAGCCTGGACGGCCGGGCAGTGTGAGTGGATCACACATGAAAGACCCGCCGTTGTTGGAGGCAGCGGCGGGTCGGGGAAGGCGACGTGAATGCCGACGACTCCCGGACGAGATCGTATAACCGCTGGCGCAGCTTGGCCGAGCCCTGCTGCAGCAGAGACTCGAAGTCAATGAGTCGTAAGGGCTGAGGAACGCGAGTGCGATGGTGATGACAAAATGTGGTGGCCGGCAGGCATGCTGAGCCGCTGACCGAGCCCTGCCGAGCCCGAGGTTCCCGAGCGCGCAACCCGACGGACCTACCGGCCCAGTACAAGCTGAGGATCCTGGTAGAGTACGAGCGGCGTGACCGCGACGGTAAAGGCGCCCTGCTGCTCCACCCGCATCTCGCGCACTGGCAGCTTCGCCGAGTGCTCTTTCGATATCCAAGAGGTCTGGCGGAACGCCCACGCAACGCGTTGCGGGCCTCAAGCGTCGGTCCAAGTCTGGAAAGCGGAGTCACGAGGCTGACCGAGCCCTGGTTCTTTTGATCGGAGCTCACCACGGACCAGTTTGGTTCGATTCTCTAGATGGCCCGCATCCTGATTCTGATGGCCACACGCACCTACCGTGCGGCGGCCTTTATGCAAGCCGCCGCACGCCTGGGTGTAGACATTACTGTCGGCACCGAGGGGGAGCAGCCGCTAGCAGACTTCACGTCCGGCGCCACAGTGGCGCTCGATTTCGAGCGTCCGCGGCGAGCTCAACAACAGATTGTGGAGTTCGCGGAGCGCTTCCCCATCGACGCGGTGGTGGGAGTGGACGACGACACGACGGTTCTGGCCGCGTTGGCTGCCGAAGCGCTCGGGCTGCCGCACAACTCAGTGGAGTCGGTCAAGGCCACCCACTACAAGGATGTGATGCGGCTCATCCTCTCGGAAGCAGACAA
>WNGF01012764.1_pt1 | contig 17868 bp, 15 predicted proteins | sample 5400641 | NCBI WGS metagenome assembly WNGF01 (sample SAMN13153371, study PRJNA577476) | soil metagenome | isolation source: 80 cm soil or saprolite under grassland replicate 2 | place: USA:California | collected 2016-06-15
ATGATCGAGGCTACGTGAGCGCGCATCTCCTGCCGTTCTTCGGGAAGGACACGCCCGCCACCGAGATCACGGCCGAGGCCATCGCCCGCTACCAGGCCCACCGTGCCGCGGCCGTCGAGGCGCGCCAGCGGAAGCAGGAGCGAGAGACGATTTCCTACGCGGTGTGCAATCGTGAAGTGGCCATCTTGCGCCACATGCTACGGCTCGCGCGGCGGTGGCGGCTCATCGCCGAGGTTCCCGAAATCGACATGCTCAAGGAGCCCGAGGGCCGGCTTCGGTTCCTGAGCGAGGAGGAGGCAACCCGGCTGCTCTCGGCCTGCGGTGAGTCGCGCAATCCCTACCTGCCAGCCATCGTGACCGTGGCGCTTCACACTGGCCTCCGCAAGGGTGAAATCCTCGGCCTGACCTGGGACCGCGTGGATTTCTCCCGCGGCGTCGTGCGGGTGATCAAGACGAAGAGCAGCCGTTCGCGCGAGATCCCGATGGACCAGGACGTCTACGATGCGCTCGTGGCCCTGAAGGGCCGGCAGGATCTCGGCCTAGTGTTCGCCCGCGGGGACGGTGGCGCGTGGGGCCAGATCCGCACGGCGTTCGCGGTGGCGCTCCGGCGGGCGGGCATCGACGGGTTCCGGTTCCACGATCTGCGGCACACGGCGGCCTCCCACTGGACCATGCGGGGGGCATCGCTGAAGGAGGTTCAAGAGCTGCTCGGCCACAAGTCGATCACCATGACTATGCGGTACGCCCACCTGTCGCCGGAGCGGCTCAGGACGGCGGTGGCCAGACTCGAGGGGCTCGGACGGCCGAAGGCACCCTCAAGTGGCACACAGGTGGCACAAAGCCCGGTAGAATCGTCTGAGCGTCTCGTAAGTGTGCATGCGCCTGTAGCTCAGTTGGATAGAGCATCGGACTTCTAATCCGAGGGTCGCAGGTTCGATTCCTGCCAGGCGCACCACTTCTTGCGGCATCGTCCACCCGGCGCGGTGTGTCTCATCCTCAGAATCGCGCACTCGACACATGTCGCACAGGAGGACGCTATGCCATCACCTCATCGGGTCGGTTCGTTCACGATCGTCGTCGTCTCTGCGTTGTTCATGCTAGCCGCGGGCTTCGCGCCCGCGATGGCCGCCGACGTCACCACGCCGTTCGCGGGCAAGGCGGTCAACGGGGGCACGGTCACCCACGAGCACCGCGACGGCAAGCACGTGCTGACGGTCTCGTCGGACTTCGCGGTGCCCGGCTCGCCGGACCCGCACTGGCAGGTCGTCGACAGCAAGGGTCAGATCCACCTCCTGGACCGGCTGAAGCTCAAGGACGACCGGATCAACCGGTCGATCACGCTCCCCGGGTACATCGAGGACGTGGTGAAGGTCCAGATGTGGTGCGCATGGGCGGAGGTGGTGCTGGGCGAGGCCTCGTTCACGAAGCCGATCGCGATGAAGTAGCCGCCCGCTGACGCGGCCGGACGCGCCGCGGGCCGTCGCCACGGCATCCGGCCGGCGCCTCGCCGTGACATTCGCGCCGGGCGAAGCGGGTAGAATCACGCCCGGGGATCTCGAGTGGACACAGGGGCGCGGGAACGGAGATTCACGGGCGAGGACGAGCGATACCGGACGCTCCTCGAGATCAACAACGCGATCATCTCCCGCCTCACCCGCGACGAGCTCTTCCGCGCCATCGCGCAGGCCGTCGGCCGAGTCATGCCCTTCGCGCGGACCGCCATTTTCCTGCACGACCCGGAGCGCGACGTGCTGCGCCTGTTCCTGCTCGAGTCGTCCCGTCCGTCGACCTACTTCGCCGTGGGCCTGGAGATTCCCTCGACGGCGAGCCACGTGGGCTGGGTGTTCCAGCAGCAGCGGCCGCTGCTGCGCCGCGATCTCGAGAGCGAGCGGACGTTTCCCGCGGAAGACCAGGCGCTCGCCGACGGCGTGCGATCGTACGTCATCGTGCCGCTCGCCGCGCGCGGCCGCACCATCGGCACGTTCGCGGTGGCGAGCATGCGGACGCACGAGTACGACGAGGCCGACGTGACGTTCCTGCAGGAGGTCGCCAACCAGGTTGCGCTGGCCATCGAGAACATGGTGGCCTACGAAGAGATCGCGGCGCTGAAGGCGCGCCTGGAGCGCGAGAACGCGTACCTGCAGGAGGAGATCCAGCGCGAGCACAACTTCGTGGAGATGGTCGGCTCGAGCCCCGCGCTGACCGCCGTGCTCGCCGAGGTGGACAAGGTCGCGCCCACCGACGCGACGGTGTTGATCTACGGCGAGACGGGGACGGGCAAGGAGCTGATCGCCCGCGCCGTCCACAGCCGGAGCGCGCGCCGGGACCGCCCGCTCGTGAAGGTGAACTGTAGCGCGATCTCGGCCGGGCTCGTGGAGAGCGAGCTGTTCGGCCACGTGAAGGGGGCGTTCACGGGGGCGCTCGAGCGACGGATCGGTCGCTTCGAGCTCGCGGATCGGGGCACGATCTTCCTCGACGAGGTGGGCGAGCTCGCCCCCGAGACCCAGGTGAAGCTGCTCCGCGTCCTGCAGGAGCAGGAGTTCGAGCCCGTGGGCAGCAGCACCACGCGCCGCGTGAACGTCCGGGTGATCGCGGCCACCAACCGGCGTCTCTCCGAAGCCGTGGCCGAGGGCCGCTTCCGGGCCGACCTCTTCTATCGGCTGAACGTGTTTCCGCTCGAGGTGCCGCCGCTCCGCGACCGACTGGCCGACGTCCCTCAGCTCGCGGCCTTCTTCCTCGCGCGATACGCGAAGAAGTTCGGCAAGCGCGTGGAGACCGTCTCCGAGACGAGCATGCGCCGGCTCATGGAGTACGGCTGGCCCGGCAATGTGCGCGAGCTGCAGAACGTCATCGAGCGCGCCGTCGTGCTGGCTGCGGGACCGGTCCTCGACGTCGATCCGGAGCCGACGGCGAGCCGTCCCGCCACGCCGACGCCCGTCGCGGCGCCCGCCGTCGCTGTCGCCCCTGTGAAGGACGGCGAGGGGCTGCCAGCGATGCTCGAGGCCGTCGAGCGGGCCCATATCATTGCCGCCCTCGAGCAGAGCGGCGGCGTTGTCGACGGCGCGCGCGGGGCGGCCCGACGCCTGAAGATGCATCCGAACACGCTCCGCAGCCGGATCGAGAAGCTCGGGATCAAGCGTCCCGGGCACGAAATCTCGTAGGTCCCCCTCCCCTCCGCCAGCCGCTCAGCTCCGAAACTTCGGAGCCACGTTCTCCATCGATCGTGCGTCCTTTGGATTTTCGCGAGGTTGCGTGGGCCGTGGCCCCCGTCGGGCGCTGTGCACGGGATTTGCCTTCTCGCTTGGCCATGCTGAGGATCGAAGAGCTACGGCGCCGCCCGGATACGGTGCTCACTCTCGAGGGCGATCTGATCGGGGCCTGGGTCGACGAGCTGCGGCGCGCGTGCGCCCAGGCTCATGTCGCGGCCGGGACGTTGACCCTCGACCTCGCCGCCGTCGGATTCGTGGACCAGCGTGGTGTCGACCTCCTACGATCCCTGAAGAGCGGGGGCGCCTCGCTGCTGAACGTTTCGTCGTTCGTCGGTGAGCAGCTGAAGGCCGCGGCGCGATGACGTTCCTGGCCCCGAGCCTGGACGAGCAGGACCTCGTCGAGCGGCTGCGTCGCCGCGAGCCCGAGGCGATCGAGCTCTTGATGGCGCGGTTCTCCGATCGGACGTATCGCCTCGCCCACGGCATCGTCCGCAACACGGCGGATGCCGAGGAAGTCGTCCAGGACGTCTTCGTCGCCGTGATCCAGAAGATCGGGACGTTCGAGGGCCGGGCCGGGCTCTGGACCTGGATCTACCGGGTCACCACGAACGCCGCCCTGAACAAGCGGCGGGGCAAGCGACGCGAGGTCGAGGTCCCGCTCGAGATGGATCTGCCGACCTTCAAACCCGACGGCCATCGCGAGGGCAACCGGGCCTTCGTGCTCGCCGACTGGTCCCAGCGACCCGACGAGGAGCTGCTCTCCAGGGAGAGCCGCGCGGTGCTCGAGGCGGCTCTCGCGCGGCTCCCAGACGATTACCGCGCGGTCCTCGTCCTGCGCGACGTCGAGGAGCTCTCCAACGAGGAAGCGGCCCACGCGCTCGGCGACTCGGTGGGCTCGGTCAAGTCCCGCCTGCATCGCGCCCGCATGGCGCTCCGCGAGCAGCTCACGCGCGGCTTCACGGACGCACGCCCGGCACGCTGAGCCGGATGCGGTAGAGACCCGTGCGCGCCGTCATGTAGAGGGTCCGCCCGTCGTCGCCCCAGGCGAAGTTTGCTGGCAGCTCGGGCCCTCTGATCGTGCCCAGATGCTTGCCCTCGGCCGAGATGATCCACGCGCCGCCGGGTCCGGAGACGTAGAGGTTGCCGCGCTGGTCGACCTTCATCCCGTCGAGGCCCTCGTCGCCCGGCGCGTCCGTCATGTCGAAGAATATTCGCCCACCGGCGAGCGCGCCGTCCGGCTTCACCTCGTAGCGCATGACGACCTTCTTCTTCAGGTCCCAGTTGGTGACGTACAGATACTTCTCGTCCGGCGAGAAGGCGATGCCGTTGGGGCCCGTGAGGTCCGAGCTGAGCAGCTGCAGCGAGCCGCCCGCGTAGCGGAAGACGCCGCTGTACGGCAGCTCCTTGCGCCGGTCGTCGTGAAAGCGCGGCAGCCCGAACGGGGGATCGGTGAAGTAGAGCGCGCCGTCGGACTTGTAGACGAGGTCGTTGGGGCTGTTCAGCCGCTTGCCCTCGTAGCGGTCGGCCAGCACCGTCACCACGCCGTTCTTCTCGAGCCGGACCACGCGCCGGCGCCCGTGCTCGTTGATGGTCAGGCGACCCTGACGATCGAGGGTGAGGCCGTTCGAGCCCGGCTGGCCGTACTCGCCGATGTCCATGCCGCTGTAGCCGCTCTTCGCCCGGAACACGGAGACGTCCCCATCGGGTGTCCAGCGGTAGATCGTGTTGGCGTTCGGATCGCTGAAGAGCAGGTAGCCCTCGGGCACCCACACCGGCCCTTCCAGGAACTGGAACCCTCCGGCGAGCTTCTCCACCTTCGCGCCCGGCGGGACGATGTCGTCGAGGGCGGGATCGACCCTGACGATCGTGCCGACGTTCTCGATGGCGTCGGGATGCGGTCGGTAGAAGTCCAGCGTGGCGGAGCGGACCCAGATGAAGTTCGCGGGCGGATCCGAGATCGGGCCGTTGATGCCGAGCACGGCGAGCTGGATCTTCTGGCCGGGTCTCACGTCACGCCCGATCACCAGCCGGTTGGGCGCGTTGTAGCCGCGGATCAAGCCGCCTCCCGTCTGGCCGAGGACGCGGGGCAACCGACCGTTCACCCAGACCTCGGCGTAGTCGTCGACCACGATCTCGAAGACCACCGTGGCGCCGGTGGGGTCGAGGCTCGCGATCCGCTCGGGGATCGTGACCTGGATGCGATACCAGGCCAGCGAGAGCCTGCCGCCGCCGCGACGGGCGTCGAGGGTGGTGCCATCGATCGCCTCCCAGCTCGAGTCGTCGAAGTCGGCGACGCCGGCCTTGGGCAGGTAGTCGTAGGTCTTCACGGGCAGGCCGGACGGTGTCAGGTCGGCGCCCGGGGCCCGGAACTCCGTCTCGACGATCCGCGCGTCGCGATAACGCCACTGGCCCTTCACGAGCTTCACGCCGTCACCCGTGGCGAGATCGATGACGGCGTCGGGTCGACCGGGGAAGATGTCGAGTGCCGCGTGGGCGCTGGCGCTCCACAGGACGAATGAGAGAACCCCAGCGACCAGGATGCGCGGGCTCACCGCGCACCTCCCGCCATGGCGATCGGCTTCACCACGAAGTAGAGCAGGGGAGCCGCGACGTCCTTGAACAGGTGCGGGGTGCCGCTCGGGATGACGATGACGTCCCCTTGACCGATGCGCCGGCTCTCGCCGCCCTCGATGGTCGCGCCGCGGATCTGCCCGGGCTCCGTGCGCTTGCCCTCGACCACGCGTCCGCCCGTGACGAGTGTGGCCGTGCCGTCGAGCACGTAGATGACGTCCGTCTCCCAGTCGTGCACCTCGGCCATGCCGGGGCCCTCACGCCGGCTCGCGTGGACCTTGTAGCCGTCGACCTCGAGCAGCGGCATGCCCTTGGCAAAGGCCACTCCGACCCGCGCGCTGTCGACGTACGTCGTGACGGCCGGCGGCGTCGCGGCGGCGGATTTCATGAACGCTTTGGCTGCCTCGGCGCCCGCGGTAGCGATCTCTTCGTCCTGGGTGGCGCTGGCCGCGCCACTGACGCCGATGGCGCCGATGATCTGACCGTCGACCACGATCGGCACGCCGCCCTGGAGCGGCGTGAAGTCGGGCAGCGCGACCATCGCGGTGCGCCCGTTCTTGATGATGTCCTCGAAGCGCTTGGTGGGCAGCTTGAACGTCGCCGCCGTGCGCGCCTTGCCGATCGAGATGCTGGCGCCGGCCACGAAGGTTCCGTCGAGCCGCTCGAGGGCCACGAGGTGACCCCCGTCGTCGACGACCGCGATCACGCCGCCGGCGTTGTTCCGCTTCGCCTCCGACGCCGCGGCCGCGATCACCCGCTTGGCCCCGTCGAGCGTGAGCGCCTTCTTGTCGGTGAGCTGGGCGTGGGCAAACGTCACCGTCGCCAGCACGCCGATCATCGTCGCCAGACCCGTGAACCGTTTCATGGTCGCCTCCCTCTGGTGTCGTTGCTCGTGAGACACCGGCCGCGACCGAGAGGATGCGGCCGCGCGAGAGGTCAGGCGTTCTGGGACGCGACGATCGACGGACGCGAAGCGGGCGCCGAGCCCCGGCCTGAATCTCTGACGACACGCGAGCTCATGGCAACGATCGCGCACGCCACGCAGACGATGCCGAGCCCCCCGGCCAGCCCGATGACGTGCGCGACGACGCCGATGAGCGGAGGCCCCGCGAGATATCCCAGGTATCCGATCCATGCGACCGCGGCGAGCGCGGCCGGCGTGGGCATCTGACTCTGCGTCGCCGCGACGCTGAAGAGCAGGGGGATGATGTTGGCGATGCCGAGGCCGACGAGGGCGAAGCCGACGACGGCGGACGCGGGATGACCGACGACGAGCGCGCCCCCGAGGCCGGCCGCCGCCAGCATCGCCGAAGCGCGGAGCAGGACGCGACGTCTCAGGCGACGGGCGAGCACGTCGCCCGCAAGTCTCCCGCCCGCCATGGCCAGCGAGAACGCCGCGAAGGCATACGCGGCGATCGTCGGCGACGCGCGCAGGGTCTCCCGCGTGTAGACGGCGCTCCAGTCGGCGACCGCGCCCTCCGCGAGCAACCCGAGCAGGGCCAGGAGCCCGAGCGGCACGAGCGCTCGTGGCGGACGAATGCTGAGCGAGGGGGGACACTCGCGGCACGCGCTCGAGGGCACCAGATCGCGCGCCGTCACGACCACGGCCAGCACCGCGGCGGCCGTGACACCGAGCACGTGAAGGCGTGGCTCGACCCCGCGGCCCAGGGCCAGCGCGGCCACGGCGGCCCCGGCGACGCCGCCGAAGCTGAAGAGCGCGTGGAACGACGACATGATCGGCCGCGCGACGTGGCGCTCGACCTCCACAGCCTGCGTGTTCATCGCGATGTCGAGGGTGCCGTTGAGCACGCCGAAGAGGGCGAGGGCCACGATCACGAGCTCGAGGCGCTGGCTCCAGAGAGGCAGGGGCAGGACGAGACCGAATGCGATCGCGACCGCGGCGCTGGCGACCCGGCTCCCGAGGCGAGCGACGATCCACCCGCCCACCGGCAGGGCGACGACGGCGCCGACGCCCATGGCCAGCAGCACGAGGCCCAGCAGGCCTTCGTCGAGCGCGTGCCGTCCTTTCACGTACGGGATGTTCGCCACCCAGCTGGCCAGCACGAGCCCGTTGACGAAGAAGAGGACGGCCACGGCCCGGCGGGACCTCGGCCCGATCACTCCGGAGCCCCGATCAGGAGCGCGTGCCCGTCGGGATCGCGACCGACGAGGGCCCGGCGGACGCCGGCCACCAGCCCCGGGCCCGCGACCACCGCGGGAGACAGGAAAGTGAAGCGCCCCATCAGGGCCGTCCGGGCGGCGTCGACGTTCGCCACCATCAGGCGCGTCTGCCAGTGCGAGAGATCGTTGGCCCGCGCGTCGGTCGGCAGCGGACGACCGTCACGCGGTGTCAGGTACTCGAGTAGCTCGATGGCCGGCCCCGCCGCCGCGCGCAGGGTCGTGATGCGCAGGCGGGCGGCGAAGACGTTGTTCAGGCGCTCCTGCTCGGGCCCATGGTTCTCGCTCTCGCCGGCCACCCACATCCCCAGCGTGTCGCGATACAGCCTGAGGCTCGCCTCCGTGTCGGCCACGACGATGGCGGTGTGATCGATGCCGAGGAACACGTTCCGGCTGGGCCGCTGCCAGCGCGGGTTGCCCTTGTCGGGGGGAAACTCCAGTATCTCCAGCGGGTGACCGTCGGGATCCTTGAAATAGAACGCGCGGATGCCGGCGGCGCTGGGGTTCCAGTTGGGCAGGCGCTGCGGCTCGGGTGAGACGTGCTCCACCCGATGGCGGCGCAGCCACGCGTACGCCTGCTCCATGTCGTTGACGATGATGGCGATGTGCTGGAACCAACGGTCGTTGCTCCGCGAGTCCGGCGGGATGGGCCGCCCACGCGGCGTCAGGTATTCGACCAGGTCGATGTGCTCGGCGCCCAGCCGCATGCGGACGACGCGTGTGCGCGCTCCGAACACGCCGGTGAGCCGCTCGACGGATTCCCCTGCGACCTCGACGTCGGCGATCTTCTCGAAGAACAACACGCGGCCGTAGAAGTCGACGGCAGGGGGAGGACCGCGGGTGGGGTGGCGCGCGAGCTCAGCGCCCACAGGCCGAGGACCAGCGACAGCACGAGCATCACCGTGATGGCTCGCCGGAGCCGCATCGCGTTCTCCTTCCTGGTCACGCCGCCGCCGTGTAGCCGCATCGGAAGATGCAGCGGCGGCCCCCCGCGTGCTGGAGCTTCGCGCACAGCACGGGCCGTCGTGCCCGGCGAACGTACACTTCCGCCGCGAGGAGCATTCCGGTCACCGGTGCCGTGAGATAGATCCAGAACGCGCGCCAGGTGGCGGCCGGCACGGCGGAGGCAAACGTGCGGGCCGGGTTCATGCTCATGCCCGACAGCGGAGCCTCCAGCGTGATGTAGGTGGCCACCAGGGCGCCGGCACAGAGCCCGGTGAAGCGGGCCAGCCGTGGGGTGTTGGACGTGGCGAGCACGACGCTCATCAAGCAGAAGGCGATGGTGAGCTCGGCGACGAAGGCCACGCCGATGCCGAAAGCGCCCGGGACCGTCACGGCGTAGTTGACGGCAGGATCGGCCACGACGCGCCCGGCCACCGCCGCGACGAGCCAAACGCCCGACACGCCGCCCGCGAACTGCGCCGCCACGTAGAACAGGGCGTCCCAGGGCTTCACCTTGCCGAGGCGCAGGAAGGTCAGCGTGACGGCCGGGTTGAGGTGAGCGCCCGACTGACGGCCCCACGGCGAGTAGATGAGGGCCACCGCCGTCCCCGCCATGCAGAGACCCATCAGCGCGCGCCGGACCAGGCCAGCGCCGACCAGCGGCGCAGCGGGAGAGGCCGGGTGGAAGATCAGCGCCGCGAAGACGCACGCCGACATCATGAACAGGCCGAGGCCGGCGGCCTCCATCAGGTATTCCGGCCAGTGCTGACTCAGGGCCTCACGCATCGACATGGCTCCAGTCCCAGTGACACCTCTCGAGCGCCGCCGGGTTCGCGAATCGTTACGCCCCCTCGACGTTTCTGACGGACAACGCACGCCGCAGGACGGCGGAGGGAGGGACCGAGAATGGGCCGAGGGCTCTTGACGGGACAGACGGCGCTGGTCACGGGGGCCAGCTCGGGCATCGGCGAGGGCGTGGCGCGCGCGCTCGGCGCCGGCGGGGCCGACGTGATCGTGAACTACGTCGCTCAGCCCGACACCGCGCACCGGATCGCCGAGGAGATCGCGCGCGGCGGCGTCCGGGCGCGGGCCATCCGCGCCGACGTCTCGAAGGAGGTGGAGGTCGAGGCCCTGTTCGACGAGCTGCTCGCCGCCTTCGGGAGTCTCGATATCCTCGTGAACAACGCCGGGCTGCAGCGCGACGCGGCATTCGCCGACATGACGCTCGAGCAGTGGAACACCGTGATCGGGGTCAACCTCACCGGGATGTTCCTCTGCGCCCGCGCGGCCGTCCGCGCGATGGTCAAGCAGGGCGTGCGGCCCGAGGTCTCGCGGGCCGCCGGCAAGATCGTCTGCATCTCCTCCGTTCACGAGCAGATCCCCTGGGCCGGCCACGTGAACTACGCCGCCTCCAAGGGCGGGGTGAAGCTGTTCATGCAGTCCCTCGCCCAGGAAGTGGCGCCGGCGCGTATTCGCGTGAACTCCGTGGCGCCCGGGGCGATCCGCACGCCCATCAACCGCGCGGCGTGGGAGACCCCCGAGGCGCTCGCCGATCTCTTGAAGCTGATCCCCTACGGCCGCATCGGGCAGCCGGAGGACATCGGCAAGGTCGTGGCCTGGCTCGCCTCGGACGAGGCCGACTACATCCACGGGCAGACGATCTTCGTCGATGGCGGCATGACGCTCTATCCCGAGTTCGCGGACGGAGGCTAGACCCATGACGGAACGCTACGACATCGCGATCATCGGCACCGGTGCCGGCGGCGGCACCCTCGCCTACGCGCTGGCCTCGACGGGCAAGAAGATCCTCGTGCTGTAGCGGGGCGACTACGTGCCGCGCGAGCAGGCGAACTGGAGCCCGCGCGCGGTGAACGTCGAGGGCCGCTACCAGACGAAGGAAGTCTGGCGCGACGCCGACGGCCAGCCGCTCCATCCCCACACGAACTACTGGGTGGGCGGCAACACCAAGTTCTACGGCGCCGCGCTCTTCCGGCTGCGCCGCGAGGACTTCGGCGAGGTCAAGCACTGGGGCGGCGTGTCGCCGGCCTGGCCGATCGGCTACGAGGAGCTCGAGCCCTACTACACGCGGGCCGAGGCGCTCTATCACGTCCACGGCCAGCGGGGCGATGATCCCACCGATCCACCGGCGAGCGCGCCCTATCCGCACCCGGCCGTCAGCCACGAACCGCGCATCCAGCACCTGGCCGACGACTTCGCGCGCCAGGGCCTGCGGCCCTTCCACGTGCCGCTCGGCATCATGCTCGACGAGGCGAGTCCGCGCACGAGCACGTGCATCCGGTGCGGCACCTGCGACGGTCATCCCTGTCTCGTCTCCGCCAAGTCCGACGCCCAGGTGGTGGCGGTGGACCCGGCGCTCAGGTATCCCAACGTGACGCTCCTGACCAATGCCTACGTGAGTCGGCTGGAGACGAACGCCACGGGACACGCGGTGACCGGGATCATCGCCGAGCGCAACGGCGCCCGCGAGGAGTACCGGGCGGACGTCGTCGTGGTGGCGGCGGGAGCGATCAACTCCGCTGCGCTGCTGCTGCGCTCGGCCGGCCCGGCGCACCCGCAGGGGCTGGCCAATCGGTCGGGCGTCGTCGGCCGGCACTACATGGGGCACGTCAACTCGGTGCTGATGGCGCTGTCGAAGTGCCCGAACCCGACGGTCTTCCAGAAGACCCTCGGGGTGAACGACTTCTACTTCGGCTCGGAGGACTGGGCCTATCCCATGGGGCACATCTCGTTCGTGGGCAAGCTGGACGGCGAGACGCTCAAGGCCGGCGCTCCGGCCATCGCGCCGGCGTTCGGCCTCGACCTCATGGCCCGTCACTCGCTGGACTTCTGGCTGACCTCGGAGGATCTACCCGACCCGGACAACCGCGTGACCCTCGACCGGCAGGGCAACATCGTGCTCGCTTACCGGCCGAACAACGAGGAGGCCCACAGGCGGCTCGTCGCCAAGCTGGAGCACCTGATGCAGCGGCAGACCCGCTGCTCGGTGCACGGCCACGAGTGCCATCAGGGCCTGTTCGCGCGCAATCTCTTCATCGGCCAGCGGATCCCGCTGGCGGGCGTCGCCCACCAGAACGGCACCGTCCGCTTCGGCCACGATCCGGAGACCTCCGCGCTCGACGTGAACTGCAAGGCCCACGACGTCGACAACCTTTACGTCGTGGACGCGAGCTTCTTCCCCTCGAGCGCGGCGGTCAATCCGGCGCTCACCATCATGGCCAACGCGCTGCGCGTCGGCGATCACCTCCGGGAGCGCCTGGCATGATCGACTGGGGGCGCGAGACGTGCGGCGACCTCGCCGTCGCCGAGCGGCGCGAGTGGCTGTGCACCAACGGTATCGGCGGCTTCGCCTCGGGAACGGTAGGCGGCCCGGTGGCGCGACGCTACCACGGCCTGCTTCTCGCCGCGCTCGCTCCACCCCTCGGGCGGACGCTGCTCGTCTCCACGCTCGACGAGACCCTCGTCGCCGACGGGGGGACGTGGCCGCTCTCCACGAACCGGTGGGCCGACGGATCGATCGCCCCCGACGGCTACCGTCACCTCGAGCGTTTCCAGCTCGACGGCGGCATCCCCGTGTGGACTTACGCGTGCGGCGACCTGCGGGTGGAAAGGCGCGTGTGGATGGAGCAGGGAGCGAACACGACGTACGTCCGGTACGCCGTACTCCGGGGCGCGCGGTCGCTGACGCTCGAGCTGCGCGCGCTCGTCAACCATCGCGACTATCACGCGCTGACCCGCGGGCCGGGATGGCGGATGAGCGTGAGCCCCGTGCCGAACGGCCTGCGCGTCGATGCCTTCGCCGGCGCCGCGCCGATCTTCCTGAGCGGCGCCGGCGCCGAGGCGCGTCCCGAGCACGCCTGGTACGAGCGATTCCAGCTCGACCGGGAGCGCGAACGCGGCCTCGACGACCGCGAGGACCATCTGCACGCCGGCACTTTCGTCGCGTCGCTCGAGCCCGGGCGCCCGTTCACGCTCGTGCTCTCCACCACACCCGACGTGTCGCTCGACGGTGAGGCGGCGCTCGCCCGGAGGCGGCGGTACGAGACGTCGGTGGTGGCGACGTGGCGCAAGGCGGATGCTGGGGCGGCGTCCGCGCCGGCATGGATCGAGCGGCTCGTGCTCGCCGCGGATCAGTTCGTCGTCCGCCGCCTAACGCACGACGATCCCGACGGCATGAGCGTGATCGCGGGCTATCCCTGGTTCGGCGACTGGGGACGCGACACGATGATCGCGCTTCCCGGGCTCGCCGTCGTCACCGGCCGGCCCGAGCTCGCCGCGCGCATCTTGCGAACGTTCGCCGCCTTCGTCGATCGCGGCATGCTGCCCAACCGCTTTCCCGACGGGGGCGAGGCGCCGGAATACAATACGGTCGACGCCACGCTCTGGTACGTCGAGGCGATCCGCGCCTGCCACGCGGTCACGCAGGACGACGCGCTGCTCAAGGACCTGTGGCCCGTCCTCGAGGACATCGTCGACTGGCACGTGCGCGGCACGCGCTACGGCATCGGCGTCGATCCCGCCGACGGGCTGCTGCGCTCGGGCGAGCCCGGTGTGCAGCTCACCTGGATGGACGCGAAGCTGGGCGACTGGGTGGTCACGCCGCGCACCGGCAAGGCGGTCGAGATCAACGCGCTCTGGTACAACGCGCTGCGCGCCATGGCGTCGTTCGCGCGCCGGCTCGGCCATGGCAGCAAGCCGTGGGACGACATGGCGGCGCGCGTCGCCGCCGGATTCGCCCGCTTCTGGAACGAGGATCTCGGCTGCTGCTACGACGTGCTGGACGGCCCCGGAGGCCACGATCCGAGCCTGCGCCCCAATCAGGTGTTCGCGGTATCGCTGCCCCACACGCCGCTCACGCCCGAGCGACAGCGGCAGGTGGTCGACGTGTGCGCTCGTCACCTGCTGACCTCTCACGGGCTGCGCAGCCTCGCGCCATCGCACCCCGACTACCGCGGCCACTATGGCGGCGACTCGCGGGCCCGCGACGGCGCGTACCACCAGGGCACGGTGTGGAGCTGGCTCCTCGGACCGTTCGCGCTGGCCCATTTCCGGGTCCACGGCGATCGCGCGGTGGCGCGCGGGTTCCTGGCCCCGATCGCCCATCATTTGGGTGGCTACGGCGTCGGGAGCATCGCCGAGGTCTTCGACGGCGAGCCACCGTTCCGGCCCGGAGGGTGCCCCGCCCAGGCCTGGAGCGTGGCCGAGACGCTGCGGGCCTGGAAGGAATTGACGGACGGCGAACCCTTTCCGCCGTGAGGTGTGTCAGACACGGTGGATGGCATTCATGACGTGCCAGGAGACGATCGCGCTCCTCAGCGAGTACCTCGAACGCCTCTGCGGCCCTGACCTCATCCAGCAGCTGGAAGACCACCTCAAGGACTGCGCGCCCTGCCGCGCGTATCTGGCGACGTTCCGCAAGACGCGCGACCTCACGCGGGCGGCGGGGCGCGTGGAGATGCCTGAGGAGATGAAGGCGCGCCTGCGCCAGCTCCTGCTCCAGCAGCTCGGCTCCACCCAGGACTGAGCCCGCCGCGCGCGAACCGTTCCCCGCCGGGCCGTGTCCAAGGGGCAGGAGGCGAGCCGCCATGACACGGGAAGAGGCGAGGCTGAACGAGGACCACGAGCGCCGGGTCCACTGGAAGCGCTGGGGGCCGTATCTTTCCGAGCGGCAGTGGGGCACCGTGCGCGAGGACTACAGCGCCCACGGCACGGCCTGGGACGAGTTTCCGCACGAGCACGCACGAGCGCGCGCCTATCGCTGGGGCGAGGATGGCCTGGCGGGCATCTCCGACAATCACCAGCGTCTCTGCTTCGCGCTCTCCCTGTGGAACGGGCGCGACCCGATCCTGAAGGAGCGGCTCTTCGGCCTCACCGGCAGCGAGGGCAACCACGGCGAGGACGTCAAGGAATACTACTTCTACCTCGATTCCACGCCGACGCACTCCTACATGAAATATCTCTACAAGTATCCGCAGGCGGCGTTTCCCTACGCGAACCTCGTCGCCGAGAACCGCCATCGCGATCGCCGCGCCCCCGAGTACGAGCTGCTCGACACGCACGTCTTCGACGACGGGCGCTACTTCGACGTGACCGTCGAGTACGCGAAGGCCGGATCCGACGACATCCTCGTGAGGATCAGCGCCGCTAACCGAGGTCCCGAGGCGGCGGCGCTTCAGCTCCTGCCGACGCTGTGGTTCCGCAACACCTGGTCGTGGACGCCGGGCGGTGAGCGGCCACGGATGCGCGCGATCGCCACCGACGCCGGCGAGGCCGCTGTCGAGGCCGAGCACCCGTCGCTCGGGCGCCGTCGGCTCCACTGCGCCGGCGCGCCGGAGCTGCTCTTCACGGAGAACGCGACGAACGCCGAGCGCCTCTGGGGCGTGCCGAACACAGAGCCGTACACGAAGGACGGCATCGACCGGTTCGTGGTGCACGGCGAGGCGCACGCCATCAATCGAGCCGGCATCGGGACCAAGGTGGCCGCGAGCTATCAGATGACGCTCGCCCCCGGCGAGACCCGGACCGTCGAGCTCAGGCTCACCGACTGCCCCTTCGGCGCGCGGCCATTCGGCGAGGGCTTCGACGCGATCTTCGCCGAGCGACGCCGCGAGGCCGACGAGTTCTACGCGACCGTGATCCCCGCCACACTGTCCACCGACGCCAGGCAGGTGATGCGCCAGGCCTTCGCGGGCCTGCTCTGGAGCAAGCAGTTCTATCACTACGACGTGCGGGCGTGGCTCGACGGCGATCCCGCCGGCCCGCCGCCGCCCGCGGAAAGGCGCCGGGGGCGCAACCGTGAGTGGCGGCACCTCTACAACGAGGACGTCATCTCGATGCCCGACAAGTGGGAGTATCCCTGGTACGCCGCCTGGGACCTGGCCTTCCACTGCGTGCCGCTCGCGCTCGTGGATCCCGCGTTCGCCAAGAGCCAGCTCCTGCTCTTCCTGCGCGAGTGGTACATGCATCCCAACGGTCAGATCCCCGCCTACGAGTGGGCGCTCGGCGACGTGAACCCGCCCGTGCACGCGTGGGCCGCGCTGCGCGTCTACAAGATCGAGAAGAAGCGCCGCGGCGTCGGCGACCGCGCGTTCCTCGAGAAGATCTTCCAGAAGCTCCTGCTGAACTTCACGTGGTGGGTCAACCGCAAGGACGCCGAGGGGCGCAACGTCTTCCAGGGCGGCTTCCTCGGCCTCGACAACATCGGGGTCTTCGACCGCTCGGCCCCGCTGCCCGGCGGCGGCCATCTCGAGCAGTCCGACGGCACGAGCTGGATGGGCATGTACTGCCTGAACATGCTGGCCATCGCGCTGGAGCTGGCCCACGACAACCGCGCCTACGAGGACGTGGCCTCGAAGTTCTTCGAGCACTTCGTCTACATCGCGCACGCCATTCACGACCTCGGCGACGAGGGCATCAGCCTCTGGGACGAGACGGACGGCTTCTACTACGACGTCCTTCACGCCCGCGGCGAGCATCGCACGCTCAAGATCCGGTCGCTGGTCGGGCTCATCCCGCTGCTCGCCGTGGAGGTGCTGAACGACGAGCTGGTCGACGCGCTGCCCGGCTTCAAGCGCCGGATGCAGTGGTTCATCGACAACCGCCCGGAGCTACGCGAGCACATCGGCGAGCGCAGCACGCCCGGCGGAGGCGGACGGCGCCTGCTCTCGATCGTCACCACCGAGCAGCTGCCGCGCGTGCTCGGCTACCTCCTGGACGAGGACGAGTTCCTCTCGCCCCACGGCATCCGCGCCGTGTCACGCATCCACCGCGATCGCCCGTACACCTTGCAGGCGTGCGGCATGGAGCACCGGGTCGACTACGAGCCCGCGGAGTCGTCGAGCGGGCTGTTCGGCGGTAACTCGAACTGGCGCGGACCGGTGTGGTTCCCGGTGAACTACCTGCTCATCGAGGCGCTGCAGAAGTTCGACTACTTCTTCGGCGAGTCGTTCACGGTCGAGTGCCCGACGCGCTCCGGATCGAAGCTGGACCTGTGGCAGGTCGCCGCCGAGCTGTCCCGACGGCTCACGCGCATCTTCCTGCGCGACGCGACCGGGCGGCGGTCGGTGTACGGCGGGACCGAGGCGTTCCAGCGAGATCCGCACTGGCGCGACCACATCCTCTTCTACGAGTACTTCCACGGCGACAACGGCGCGGGCATCGGGGCCAGCCACCAGACCGGCTGGACCGGCCTCGTGGCCAAGCTTCTACAGCAGAGCGGCGGATGACGACGAAAGGGGAGTATTCCGCCATCATCCTCGCCGGCGGCGACGGGACCCGGCTGCGAGCCGTCACGCGCGGGCTGGTCGGCGACGACCGTCCGAAGCAGTTCTGCCCGGTGCTCGGCAGCGATACGCTCCTCGACCAGACCCGCCGGCGGGCCGCCATGCTGGTCGTGCCAGATCTGACGCTCACCGTGGTGACCCGTCATCAGCGGCCGTACTACACGCCGGCGCTCGCCGACGTCCCCCCGCGCCTCGTCGTCGTGCAGCCGCGGAACCGGGGCACGGCCGCGGGCATCGTGTACGGGCTGCTCCGCCTCAGCGCGCTGACGGCCGATGGGCCCGTCGCCCTCTTTCCCAGCGATCACTACTGCTCCGACGATCGGACGTTCATGTGGACGGTCGAGGCGGCGCTCGAGAAAGTGTCGACCCGGCCCACGACGACCGTGCTGCTCGGCATCGCTCCGGATCGTCCCGAGACGGAGTACGGCTGGATCGAACCGGGCGAGCTCGTCGCTGGCGCGCCGGCGCCGTTATACGCGGTGCGCCGGTTCTGGGAGAAGCCTGAGCGCGCAGCGGCGGAGCGCCTTCTCGCCCGCGGCGGCCTCTGGAACAGCTTCGTCGTCGTGTCCCGGCCGTCGACGCTGCTCGGCCTCGTCGGCCGTGCGACGCCGGCGCTCATCGAGGCGTTCGGACCCATCCGCGCTCGCCTCGGCACGCCCTGGGAGACG
>WNGF01008806.1_pt1 | contig 17862 bp, 15 predicted proteins | sample 5400641 | NCBI WGS metagenome assembly WNGF01 (sample SAMN13153371, study PRJNA577476) | soil metagenome | isolation source: 80 cm soil or saprolite under grassland replicate 2 | place: USA:California | collected 2016-06-15
ATGCCGTTGCAGGACAAGGCCGCATGCGTCAGCGACCTGACCTACAGCGGGTACATCGCCTCCGGCGAGGAGGTCACGGCCGGGGAGGCGGACTATTCGGAGATCTTCACCGTGTGCAAGGACCTCGACGTGACCGATCCCCGGGTGCTCGCCCATTGGCCGTGCCACGGTCCGGTGCCGTGGCCGGACGAGGAGTACCGGCGCAGCATGGTGGCGTTCATGGCGGCCCTCGGGCAGATCGGTGAGAAGCTGCTGACGCTCACCGCGCTCGGGCTGGGCATGGCCGACCCCGCGGCACTGACGAGGCTGACGGTGGACGGCTGGCATCACATGCGGGTACTGCGCTTCCCGGCCGGGTCGCAGACCAGCGCGCGGGGCATCGGCGCGCACACCGACTACGGGCTGCTGGTGATCGCGTACCAGGACGGCGTGGGTGGCCTGTATGTGCGCCCGCCGGTGGAGGGGGAAAGGCGCAACCGCAACTGGCTGCCGGAGGAGAGCACCGCCGGCGTGTACGAGGACGAGGAGCCCTGGACGTTGGTCACGCCGGTCCCGGGCGTGCTGACCGTGTTCCCCGGGGACATCCTGCAGTTCCTCACCGGCGACGTGTTGTTATCGACGCCGCACAAAGTCAAGCTCAACACGCGGGAACGGTTCGCGATGGCGTACTTCCACGAGCCGAATTTCAACGCCTGCATCCGCCCGCTGCTCGACCAGGTCGGCGAAGACTACATCCACTACGGCACACACTTCACCAACATGTTCATGCGCTGCTACCCCGACCGCGTCACCACCCGGCGGATCCACCAGGACGACCGCCTGTCGGTCCTGGAAAGGTTGCACGACGACGCCGTCAAGACCGGCTGAGCATCCCGGCGCGCGGTGGCCCGCACCAGGGTGGCGAGGCCGTGCAGCCGTCGCTCGTCGGCGGCAAACAGGTTTCATGTGCCCTTTTGGGAGGGATACCACGGGTACGCCCCCGCAACGGGCGGCGGCGCATCGGGCGAAGGAGACGCCATGCTCGCGATTGCTGCTGCAATCATATTCGGGCTGGGCCTGCTGCTGGACCTGTTCGACGTCAAGACCAGCGACGCGTTCACACCAACCACGCTGATGATGGCCGGGTTGTTCTGCCTCGCGCTCCACCTGGCCGGCGTCGGCACCGCAGTGGCCTGGCGGGGCCGGAGCCGGGTGCGCCGGTAACCCGGCAGCCGCCGGCAGCTCAACCCGGGCGGCAGCTCAACCGGACGACAGCCCAACCGGACGACAACTCAACCGGACGACAACTCAACCGGACGACAACTCAACCGGACGACAACTCAACCGGACGACAGCGCGGCCGGATCGGTCAGCCCGGTGGCCGTACCGACCGCGATCACCACGTCGCCCGGGCCGATGACGCCGTCGGCCCGGGCGACGGCTACCGCACACAGGCCGGCCGCGGAGGACAACTCGAGGAAGACGCCCTCCGTGCCGGCCCGGTACACCATCTCCCGCATCTGCCCGTCGTCGCAGGCCACCGCGGTGCCGCCGGACGCGCGGACCACGTGCAGCGCGCCGTAGGTCGCCACCCGGTTGCCGATGGACACCGCACGGGACGTCTCGCACCCCTCCACCGCGGGCGGCTGGTCCAGGCCGCGGGCCAGCGCCGTGGACAGCGACGGGAAGCGCTCGGCGGCCAGCAGGCGGGGCAGCGCGGGCACCAGGCCGAGCTCGTGCATCTCGACGAACCCGCGCCACATCCCCAGCAGGCCGTCGCCGCGGGAGACCGGGGCGGCCACCCAGTCCGGGCAGCGCCAGCCCAGCTCCTCGGCGATCTCGTACGCCAGCGTCTTGTAGCCCTCGACCCCCCACCAGTTGCTGCCGATCGGCGGCTGCAGGTAGTTCGTGAGCGGGTACCAGCCCTCGTGGGCGACCCCGGCGGCCACCACCGGGAAGCGCTCGGCCGAGGTCTCGGTCCACACCGTCCGCGCGCCCAGCGCGGTGACCGCGGCACGCCACCCCTCGGCCAGGTGCCGGCTGGCAACCACGACGCAGGCCAGCCCCGCGCGGGCGGCGTACGCGGCGGCCGAGGTGGCCCCGTTGCCGCTGGACGAGAGCGCCACCGTGGTCGCCCCGGCGGCGGCCGCCCGGCTCACCGCCACCGTGTTGAAGCGGTCCTTGAACGAGCCGCTCGGGTTGCGCCGCTCGTCCTTCAGCCACAGCCTCCGTACGCCGGCGGCGGCGGCCAGCCGGGGTAGTTCGACCAGCGGGGTGCCGCCCTCGGCCAGCGACACCGCGCCGGCCGCGGGGAGCGGCAGCAGCTCGCGGTAGCGCCACACTCCCGGCGGCCGCCCTGCCCACGCCGCCCGCGGGTCGCCCACCCCGGACAGGTCGTAGCGCGGCACCACCGAGCTGGGCAGGCCGGCCGCGCGGCACGCCGGGCAGCCCTCGGGCAGTTCGGCGACCGGCTGGTGCGCGCCGCAGCGCAGGCACTCCAGGTGCGTCGGCGGGCTCACGGTCGCACCTCGCTGGCGCTCGGCGCTCGCGCTCGCGTGGCTGCCGTGCTCATTGGTTCGCCCGCAAGCTCGCTCACGGTGGCACCTCGCTGGCGCTCGGCGCTCGCGCTCGCGTGGCTGCCGTGCTCATTGGTTCGCTCGCGAGCTCGCTCACGGTCGCACCTCGCTGGCGCTCGGCGCCCGCGCTCGCGTGGCTGCCATGCTCATCGGTTCGCTCGCAAGCTCCTCACGCGGCCCGCCGGACGGAGCCGGCCGGGTACGCGTGCGGGCGCAGCGCCTCGGCGTGCCTGCGCAGCCGGGCCAGGTCCCAGGAGCGCAGGTCCAGGCCGTGCCCGGCGCACCAGGCGTCGTCGTAGAACTGGTCCAGGTACTTCTCCCCCTTGTCGGCCAGCACCGCGACGACGCTACGCCCCGGGCCGAGCTCGCGGGCCTTGCGCAGCGCCACGGCCAGCACCAGCCCGGCCGACCCGCCGGCCAGGATCCCCTCGTGCCGGGCCAGCAGCCGGGCAGCCGCGAACGACAGCTCGTCGTCCACCAGGTACGCCTCGTCCACCACGGCAGGGTCGAGGTTCTCCGGCACCCAGGACAGCCCGACGCCGCGCACCAGGTGCGGCGCCCATTCGCCGCCGAAGACCACCGAGCCGCGTACGTCCGCGCCGCACACCACGGTGGCCGGCGCGGCCCGGCGCAGCGCCCGTCCGATCCCGCTGACCTGGCCGCCGGAGCTGACCCCGGCCACCACGCAGTCCGGCGCGCCGCCGAGCGCGCGCAGGATCTCCGGCCCGGTGGTGTCCTCGTGCGCGGCCGGGTTCGCCGGGTTGCCGTACTGGTAGGTCAGCACCGCCCCGGGGGTCCGCGCCGCCAGCGCCCGGGCCCGGGCAAGCCGCACGCTCTGGTACCCACCGGCCGGGTCGGTCGCGGTGACCAGTTCGGTGCGCGCCCCGTACGCGCACAGCATCGCCCGGTTGACCGGCGACGATCCGCAGGTGGTCCTCGTCCCGGCCGGCCGCGGTGGCTTCGATCAGCTTGCGCAGCAGGTCCGCGCTGGCCGCCGGGCCCATCCCGCCGATCATCCCGATGCAACCGCGGCCGCCGCGGCCACCTGTGCGCTCACTGCGCCTGGTCACGCCGGGCCCGTTCACGCCGGGCCCGGTCACCCCGGACCCGGTCACCCCGCGCCCGGTCACCCCGGACCCGGTCACCCCGGACCCGGTCACCCCGCGCGCTCCTTCTGGGTGGTGATCGCGATGGCGGCACGGGCAGCGTCGGCTCGGGCGGCGGCCTCCGCCGCGGTGCCGCCGACCGCGATCACGTGCCCGCAGCGGTGCTGGTTCCCGGTCGGCTCCGGCGCCAGGTCCCCCGCCTCGACCGCCACGTCGACGTCCTCCACGCCGGGCATCCGCAGCGCCCGGGACACGCCGCTGACCGACGTCACCCGGCCACCGGGCGGGGTGAGGAACCGGATCACGGCGGCCTGCCGGAAGGCGGCCGGCGGCGTGAACGGCTTCCCGGCGAGCAGCCCGAAGAACGTGTCGTAGATGTCGATGCCGGCGGACAGCCGGAGCAGGTCGCGGATGTTGTCGCCGCCGGGGCGGGTGTGCGTCTCGATGATCCGCCGGCCGCCCGCGGTGTGCCGGATCTCGGTGTGGCAGATCGCGTTGCGCACGCCCAGGCTGTCCAACAGCGCCACGGTGGTGTCCCGGATCGCCTGCTGCGCGGCCGGATCCAGCCGGGACGGCATGGTGTGCCCGGTCTCGTTGAAGTGCGGCCCGCTGGTCTCCTTGTCGGTGACCGCAAGCACGTGGTGGGTGCCGCCGAACGAGTGGTGAAGGAATAGACGTGGTCCAGCGGCCGCCACGCGTGCACCGCGCGCAGCAGGCCGGCCAGCTCGACCGGGTCGGTGTAGTCGCACAGCACGGTCCGGTCGGCGGCCCGGATCGCCGCCGCCTTCAGCGGATGCCGGCGGCGCCGACCAGCAGCGTCTGGAAGCCGTGCCGGTGGGCGGCCAGCACCACCCGCTCCCCCGACCCCACCAGCGCGACCACCGGACGCCTCTGCTCGGCTCCGCGCTCGCTCCGCACCTGCACCCCACGAAGACGCTCCGCAAGCTCCACGTCTTCGCGGGGACCCCGCAGCTCGGGCCGCAGTTCGCCCGGAGCGTCACCCTCGGCCCGCAGGGCGGCCCTGCGATGCTCACTCGCTGTCGCCTCTCGGGTCACGCGGCCTCCTCGGCGTGGAACGGCCGGGCCGAGCGCAGCCGGCCGATCAGCCGGTCGGCGACGCCGGGGTCGGTGCCGGCCGCCGCGAGCTGCTCCAGAGGCGCGCAGACGTCGAGGATCCGCCCGGACGCCTGGAACCGGGTCACCCCGGGCGGCAGGGTGAGCCCCAGCGCGACCAGCAGCAGGCAGTCGTTGGCGGACAGCGTGGCGTACTCGACCCGGCAGGAGGCGGCGCGGCCCCACGGCTCGTTGCGGGTCACCCGGCGGTACCGCCGGTCGGCGTACCTCCCGGCGAGCTGCCACATGGCGGTGACCCGGCTGCGCAGGTCGGTGCCCCCGGACAGGATGTCGTACTCCCCGGACGGGCTGACCAGCCTGGCTACCCGGCGCCCGTAGGAGGGCCGGTCCGGCGGTGCCACCACCGGCCCGGACAGCTCGTGCGTCCACGCGCCGATGCGCACCGACTCCTCCAGCTCCACGTGCTGGACCAGCACGCCGCCGACTCCCGCCGCCCGCAGCGCCGTGGCCCGGTGGTGCCCGTCCAGCACCAGCCAGCGGCCGGCCACCGGCGTGGCCAGCACCGGGTGGCGCAGGCAGCCGGCATCCCGGAGCTGCTCGGCGACCCGCCGCACCCGGCCGGGCTCGGTCGCCTCGTGCAGGTACAGCGCGCCGGTGGGGACGATCCGCAACGATCGCAGCGCGGTTGCCATGGCGGTCACCTCAGATCGACACCCGGTACGGCGTGATCTGCGAGCCGGGCCGGGGCTGGTAGTCGGCGGTACGGCGCAGCACATCCGCGGCGGTCGCCGCCGGCGCGGTGGCGAAGCCGTTGCCGGCCAGCCAGTCGTCGTCGTACACGGTGTCGAGGTACTTCTCGCCGCCGTCCGGGCAGACCGCGACGACGTTGTGACCGGCCCCCAGCTCCAGCGCGGCCCGCAGCGCGCAGAACACCGCGGCGCCGGACGACCCGCCGACCAGCAGCCCCTCCTCGCGGGCCAGCAGCCGGCAGGTGGCGAACGCGTCCCCGTCGGCGCACCAGTACACCTCGTCGATCACCGCCGGGTCGAGGTTGTCCGGGGTGAAGCCGGAGCCGATGCCGGTCAGCCGGTGGTGCCCGCGCGGCCCGCCCAGCGCCATCGATCCGACGCCGTCCACCGCGATCACCCGCACCCCCGGCACCGCCCGGCGCAGCGCCCGGCCGATGCCGCTGACCTGCCCGCAGCTACTGGTCGCGCACACCACGGCGGAGACCTCGCCGCGCAGGTCACGCAGGATCTCCGGGCCGGTGGTCAGCTCGTGCGCCTGCGGGTTGCCCGGGTTGCCCCACTGGTTCGGCACGAACGCCCCGGGCGTGTCCGCCGCCACCGCGCGGGCGCGGCGGATCCGCGGGATCTGGTACTTGCCGTTCTCGTCCGGCTCGGTGACCGTCTCCAGGTCGGCGCCGAACACCCCGATGGCCGCGGCGTTTGAGGTCGATGTGCGCGGGTCGATCATGATCTTGACCGGGTGCCCCTCGGCGGCGCCCACCATGGCCAGCGCCGCCCCGAGGTTGCCGGAGCTGGCCTCCACCACGGTGCCCCCCGGGGCGAGCGCGCCGCCCGCGCGGGCCTGCCGCAGCATGTGCCGGGCGGGCCTGTCCTTCACGCTGCCGCCCGGGTTGAAGCCCTCGAGCTTCGCCCACACGGTGCCGGCGCCCGGCGGCAGGACCCGGTTCAGCCGGACCAGCGGCGTGTCGCCGATGGTGTCGACGATCGAGTCGTACCTCACGCGGCCTCCCGGTACGCGCGATCGGCCACCTGCACCTCGACGCCGGCGGCGATCCCGTCCAGCCGGCTCGCCACGTCCCACGGGCGCACCCCGACGACCAGCACGTGTGCCAGCAGGTCGTTGTTGGACACCGGTGGGCCGACCCGCTGGCCCGGCTCGGCGGCCAGCCCGACCTCCGCCACGCCCTCGGCCCGCGCCGCCTCGTCCAGCCCCCGGATCCCGGACAGGACGCCGGCCCGGTCGGCGGTGAAGAACCGGGCGCCGGCGGCCCGGGTGGGCGCCGCGGGGTCGTACGCCGGCCGCTCGCCGACTGCGAGGCGGATGACCGCCGCGGTCAGGTCGAAGCCGGTGGCCAGCTTGACCAGGCTCGGCACCGGGAAGCCGGCCACCCGGGCGTTCACCTCGACGATCCGCGGCCCCTGCCCGGTCAGCTTCACCTCGGTGTGGCACACCCCGTGGTCCAGCCCGAGGGCCCGCACCGCCGCCACGGCGGTGTCCTGCACGTACCGCCGCTGCCACGGCAGCAGCGCCGGGGCCGGGAAGATGTGCTCGTTCTCGGCGAACGCGTTCTGTCCCACCACGCCCTTGCCGGTGGTGCCCAGCACCCGGATCTCGCCGCGGCAGGCCACCGTCTCCACGCTGAACTCCGGCCCCTGCAGGTACTCCTCCACCAGCACCTCGCGGGCCAGCCGCCAGCCGCGGCTGTGCCGGGTGTGCCGGGTGATGCTTGTGTAATGCTCGACCAGGGCGTCCGGCCCGGGGATCAGCCGCACGTTGGTGGACGAACTGCGGTCGACCGGCTTGAGCACGCACGGGTAGCCGATCTCGGCCGCGGCGTCCAGCGCGTCCGCGGCGGTGTCGACCACGGCGAACTGCGGGTTCGGCACCCCGGCGGCCGCCAGCGCCTGCCGGGTGAGCGCCTTGTTCCGGGCCCGCGCCACGGCGTCGGGGTCCGGGCCGGGCAGACCCAGCGCGCGGGCGGCCACCGCCGCGGTGTGCACGTAGTACTCGCTGAAGCAGACGACCCCGTCCAGCCCGTACCGGTCCCGGTGCGCGGCCAGCGCGGCGACCAGTGCCGGCTGGTCGTTGGTCTCGGTGGTCAGCACGTGGTCGCAGCCGTCGAGCAGGTACGACAGCGGCTGCTTGGGGGTGCGGTAGTAGCCGAGGTCGCGGGTGACGAACGTGACCCGGTAGCCGAGTTCCTTCGCCGCGGCGACGGCCCGGAAGCCGGATCCGGAGATGTTGCACTCGATGAACGCGACGTGGGGCACCATGCCCTCCTTCCTCAGGCGGCAGAGGCTGCCGGCGCGGTGGTTGCCGGCCCGGTGGTTGCCGGCCCGGTGGTTGCCGGCGCGGTGGTTGCCGGCCCGGCGGCTTCGGTCTCGGCCGGTACGGCGGGCGCCGGGCTGGTCCAGCGGGTCGTCTGGCTGACCACGGCCACGGCCAGGCCGGCGGCCAGGAAGCCTGACCACACCGCCACCGCGGCCGGGCCCGCGCCCGCGCCGGACAGCGCCCAGCCGCCGAGCACGCTGCCGGCCGACGCGCCCACCGCCCACGCCAGGTTGAAGACCCCGTAGTACGAGGCCAGGCTGGCCGGCGGCGAGATGTCCGCGACCAGGGTGTCCGCGGCCGGGAAGGCCAGGATCTCACCCGCGGTGAAGACCACGACGGCGCCGTACAGCAGCGGCAGGCTCGGCGCCAGGCCGGCCGCCACGATGCCGGCCGCGCACAGCAGCGCACCGGCGCCGAACGCGGTCCGGGCCGGCACCCGGGCGCTGTACGGGATCCAGACCGCCTGCATGGCGATCGAGGACAGCGCGTTGACGGTGAACAGCGACGCGGCCGCGGCGGCCGCCGCCGCGGTCCCCGCGAGCTGACCGGCGCGCAGCGGCAGGGTCAGCGTGAGCTGGCTGTACAACACGGTGAACAGCACCGCCAGCGCGCCGAACCGCCACAGCAGCCGGTCCGCGGCAACGGTGCGGAACAGCCGGGGCAGGGTGGGCCGCCCGGTCCCGTCCTCGGTGCCCAGGTTGCGCACCCAGCGGCACGCCGCGGTGGCCAGCGCCGCGTGCGCGAGGGCCGAGACGATGAACGCCAGCCTTGTGTCGTAGAGGGCGAGCACCGCGCCGAGCAGCGGCCCGACGGTGGCGCCCAGGTCGTTGGCCAGCGACCGGCCGACGAACAGGGTCTGCCGGTTCTGCGGGGTGGCCCGCGCCGCGAGCCCGGCCCGGATCGGCGGCCCGAACGTGGCGCCGCCCAGCCCGACCAGCGCCGCGGCGAGCAGCAGCCCGCCCAGGCCGCGGGCGGGCAGGAACGCCAGCAGCCCGGCGACCCGGACCATCAGCCCGGCCAGCAGCATCCGGCGGCGGCCGAGCCGGTCGGCCAGCAGCCCGGTGAACAGCCCCAGGCTCTTCTGCACCCCGACACCCACCGCGACCACCAGCCCCGCCGCGGCGGCCGACAGCCCGAGGTCCCGCGTGGTGTAGATCGACACCAGCGGGATCACCATGAAGTAGCCGGCGTTGGTGGCGAAGAACCCGGCCATCAGGACCCACAGCTCGCGGTCCATCGCCCGGACGATCGCACCGACGCGCCCCGTCACCCGGCTCTCCTTCCGGACACCTACCCGCTGTCCACAACCAGATCGGCCGGAATCGGCCATCCGGACACGGACGCGGGGCGGCGGCCGGGTCAGAGCTGCGGGGCGACCTGCTCGGCGACCAGTTCGATGTGGGCCAGGTCGTCGAGGTCCAGCGTCTGCAGGTAGAGCCGGGTGACGCCGACCTCGGCGTACCGGCCGATCTTGTCGACCACCTCGGCGGGCGTGCCGGCCAGGCCGTTGGCGCGCAGTTCGGCCGGCTCGCGGCCGATCGCCTCGGCGCGGCGCCGCACCTCGGCCTCGTCCCGGCCGCAGCAGAGCACCTGCGTGCCGGAGAGCACCAGCGTCTTCGGGTCGCGGCCGGCCTCCGCCAGGGCGGCGCGCACCCGGTCGAACTGCCCGGCGCTGGCCTCCACGGACTGGAACGGCACGTTGAACTCGTCCGCGTACCGCGCCGCCAGTGCCGGGGTCTTCTTCGCCCCGACGCCGCCGAGCAGCAGCGGCGGCCGCGGCCGCTGCGCCGGCTTGGGCAGCCCCGGCGAGTCCACCACCTGGTAGTGCGCGCCGTGGTGGGAGAACGTGGACCCGGTCGGCGTCTCCCACAGCCCGGTGATGATCGCGAGCTGCTCGGCCAGCCGCTCGAAGCGCTCCGCCAGCGGCGGGAACGGGATGCCGTACGCGGTGTGCTCGGCCTCGAACCACCCGGTGCCGATGCCGAGCTCCACCCGGCCGCCGGACATCGCGTCCACCTGCGCGACGGAGATCGCCAGCGGCCCCGGGTACCGGAACGTGGCCGCGGTCATCAGCGTGCCCAGCCGCAGCCGTGCGGTCTCCCGCGCCAGCCCGGCCAGCGTGACCCACGAGTCGGTCGGCCCGGGCAGCCCGGTGCCTCCCATCGAAAGGTAGTGGTCGGAACGGAAGAACGCGTCGTAGCCGGCGTCCTCGGCGGCGCGGGCCAGCCGCAGTTGCTGGTCGTAGGTGGCGCCCATCTGGGGCTCGGTGAAGATCCGCAGGTCCATGGTCTTCACGCTAGGGATCATCGGGGTTAGCGTCGAGGGTCGGGGGTGGTACCCGTGACGGAGCTCAACCCGGAACGCAACCCGGCGGTCAACCCGGAACTCAACCCGGCGGTCAACCCGGTGCCCAGGCCGGCGTCCGGGCCGACCAAGATCATGCTGGAGGAGTCCGAGATCCCGCGGCGGTGGTACAACCTGCTCGCCGACCTGCCCAGCCCGCCGCCGCCGGTGCTGCACCCGGGCACGCTGCAGCCGATCGGGCCGGAGGACCTGGCGCCGCTGTTCCCGATGGCGCTGATCGAGCAAGAGGTCAGCCAGGCGCGGTGGATCGACATCCCGGAGCCGGTGCTGGACGTCTACCGGCTGTGGCGCCCCTCCCCGCTGTACCGTGCGTACCGCCTGGAGCGCGCCCTCGACACCCCGGCGAAGATCTTCTACAAGTACGAGGGCGGGTCGCCGGCCGGCTCGCACAAGCCGAACACCGCGGTGGCGCAGGCGTACTACAACGCCGCGGCCGGGACCCGCCGGCTGACCACCGAGACCGGGGCGGGCCAGTGGGGCACCGCGCTGGCGTTCGCGTGCGCGCAGTTCGGGCTGGGCTGCGAGATGTGGCAGGTCCGGGCGAGCTACGACCAGAAGCCGTACCGCAAGATCATGATCGAGACCTTCGGCGCGACGATCCACCCGAGCCCGTCGGACCTCACCCAGGCCGGCCGCAAGGTGCTCGAGGAGGACCCGGACTCCCCCGGCAGCCTGGGCATCGCGATCAGCGAGGCGGTCGAGGTGGCCGCGCAGCACGAGGACACCAAGTACGCCCTGGGCAGCGTGCTCAACCACGTGCTGCTGCACCAGACCGTGATCGGCGAGGAGGCGCTGGCGCAGTTCGCCAAGGTCGGCCTCACCCCGGACCTGATCGTCGGGTGCACCGGCGGCGGGTCGAACTTCGCCGGGCTGGCGTTCCCGTTCCTGCGGGAGAAGCTGGCCGGGCGGATCGACCCGGTGATCCGCGCGGTCGAGCCGGCGTCCTGCCCGTCGCTGACCAAGGGCGTGTACGCCTACGACTTCGGCGACACCGCGGGCATGACGCCGCTGATCAAGATGCACACCCTGGGGCACACGTTCATCCCAGACCCGATCCACGCCGGCGGGCTGCGGTACCACGGGATGTCGCCGCTGATCTCGCACCTGTACGAGCTGGGGCTGCTGGAGGCGGTGGCCAAGACGCAGCGGGAGTGCTTCGAGGCCGGCGTGCGGTTCGCCCGCGCGGAGGGCATCGTGCCGGCGCCGGAGCCCACGCACGCGCTGGCGGCGTGCATCGAGGAGGCGCTGGCCTGCCGGGAAAGCGGCGAGCCGAAGGTGATCCTTACCGCGCTGTGCGGCCACGGGCTCCTCGACCTGGGAGCGTACGGGGCGTACCTGGCCGGTGACCTGGTTGACCACGAGCTGTCCGACGACGCGGTCAAGGCCGCGGTGGCCGCCCTGCCGCACGTGCCCGGCAACCTGTGACCGGCACCTGCGCGGTCTGTCGGGCTATCGGCCGGACAGAACCGCGCGTCGCCTGACATCCGGAGATGACGGGCCGACCGGCTGCGGGCCGACCGGCTGCGGGCCGACCGGCTGCGGGCCGACCGGCTGCGGGCCGACCGGCTGCGGGCCGACCGCCGAGTAGCGCAGTCGGCGGCCGGATCCGGTGATCGTCGCCGAGTCGTGGCGGTCGTGAGCGTGGTTTCGCGGCGACGATCACCGAAGGGCCCGGCCGCACGGCAGGGCCCGCACCACACGGCCCGCGCGGCACGGCCCACACGGCCAGATCCGAACCGCGCGGCAGGGCCCGCGCGGGCAGGGCTCACACGGCCAGATCCGAACGGCGCGAGATGGCACATCTGGCGCTCTGGTTACTACCAGATGGCAATCTGGCAGGTTTGTGAGTGCGCTGCCTACACCCCGGGATCGATCCTCTGGCTAGGGGCGCGGGTATCCTGGCGGGGTGACCATCGCGCCGGAGGGACGCAGGCTGCTCCGCCTGGAGGTCCGCAACGCCGAGACCCCGATCGAGCGTAAGCCGCCGTGGATCCGTACCCGGCTGCGCACCGGCCCGGAGTACACCGAGCTGAAGGAACTGGTCCGGCGTGAGGGGCTGCACACGGTCTGCGAGGAGGCCGGCTGCCCCAACATCTACGAGTGCTGGGAGGACCGGGAGGCCACCTTCCTCATCGGCGGCGACCAGTGCACCCGGCGCTGCGACTTCTGCCAGATCGAGACCGGCAAGCCGGCCGAGCTGGACACCGACGAGCCGCGCCGGGTGGCCGAGTCGGTGGCCACGATGGGGCTGCGGTACGCCACTGTGACCGGGGTGGCCCGGGACGACCTGCCCGACGGTGGGGCGTGGCTGTACGCCGAGACGGTCCGGCAGATCCACGCGGCGGTTCCCGGCTGCGGCGTCGAGCTGCTCATCCCCGACTTCAACGCCGAGCCCGTGCTGCTGGCCGAGGTGTTCGGCGCGGCGCCCGAGGTGCTGGCGCACAACGTGGAGACGGTGCCGCGGATCTTCCGCCGGATCCGGCCCGGCTTCCGGTACGGGCGCAGTCTGGACGTGCTGCGGCAGGCCCGCGCCGCCGGGCGGGTGACCAAGTCCAACCTCATCCTCGGCATGGGCGAGGAACGGGACGAGGTCACGCAGACGATGCGCGACCTGCACGGCGCCGGCTGCGAGCTGCTGACGATCACGCAGTACCTGCGGCCGACCCCCCGGCACCACCCGGTCGAGCGCTGGGTCAGGCCCGAGGAGTTCGTCGAGCTGCGCGAGGAGGCCGAGGCGATCGGCTTCGCCGGGGTGCTGTCCGGGCCGCTGGTCCGCTCCAGCTACCGCGCCGGCCGGCTCTACCAGCAGGCCGTCGCCGCCCGGGTCTGAACCGCGGGCCGCACGCCGGTCTCCGCGTCCGCTCGCCGAAGTCTCCGCCGATCAGCGAGCTGGCCGGAGTCGCGGCGATCGAGCAACCCCGGCAGGTCGATGATCGGCCGCAGACTCCTATGCTGGCGGAATGGCCAAGCAGACCCGTGCCGAGAAGAAGGCCACCCGCAAGGAGCGCCGGCAGAACCGCCGCGAGAAGTGGCGCCAGGTCTGGCAGGCGTTCAAGATCACCCGGCAGCGCGACTCACGGCTGATCTGGTGGCTGCTGCTCACGTTCGTCGGCGTGTTCGCGGTCGTCTTCGTCGTCCCGACGCTGGTCGGGGTGTTCTGGCCGCTGGCGCTGGTGATGGCCCTGGCGCTTGCCGTGATGGCCGCAATGATCGTGTTCGGCCGGCGGGCGCAGAAGGCGGCGTTCAGCGAGGCCGAGGGTCAGCCGGGCGCGGCCGCCTGGGTGCTGAACAACATGCGCGGCAACTGGCGGATCACCCCCGCGGTGGCCGGCAACACGCAGCTCGACGCGGTGCACCGGGTGCTCGGCCGGCCCGGCGTGATCCTGGTGGCCGAGGGCGCCGAGAACCGGGTGAAGGGCCTGCTGTCGCAGGAGAAGAAGCGGGTCTCCCGGGTGGTCGGCGACACCCCGATCTACGACATCATGGTCGGCAATGAGGAGGACCAGATCCCGCTGCGCAAGCTGCAGGCGCACCTGGTCAAGCTGCCGCCGAACCTGACCGCGGCCCAGGTGAACGCCCTGGAGAAGCGGCTGCAGGCGCTCGGCGGCACCCGGGCGGCCATGCCGCACGCCCCGATGCCGAAGGGCTCCAAGGGCCTGTCCGGCATCCAGCGCACCATCCGCCGGCGCTGACCGACTGCGCTGTGGAGTCGCGGCCCGAGGACGCCATGGTGGAGGCGATGCTGAAGGGCTGGCGGGCGTCGTTGTACGTGAACCTGATTCGTGCGGCAGGCCATGACGCGCGTCAACGGCTCATCTGACGACGCGTAGCCAGAGGTTCGTCGCTCGCGGCGCCTGGGTCAGGCTGAGGCGTTCGAGCTTGACGTTGGTCCCGCCCGGGCGGTCGAACAGCCGGACGCCGTCGCCGAGCATGACGGGCGCGATGCACACGAGGATCTCGTCGATCAGACCGGCGTCGAGGCACTGCTGGGCGGTGTTGGCGCCGAGGACGTTGACGTACTTCTCACCCGCGGCGGCCTTGGCCGCGGCGACGCCGCTGTCGAGGTCACCGACGAAGGTGACATCCGGCACCGGGGTGTCCGAAGCGTGGTGGGTAAGCACGAACTGCGGTCCGCTCCACCCCCCGCCGAACGGCTTGCCCTCCTTGGCCTCGACACCCTTGTACGGATCGTCGCCGCGGAAGGTGCGGTTGCCGACGAGAAGCGCGCCGATCTTGCCGATCACCTCGTCCACCGTCGGGTTGGGCCCGATGTGCTCGGTCAACCAGGACATGTCACCACCCGGGCCTGCGATGAAGCCATCCAGCGACATGGTCGCTGACCACAGCATCTTGCCCATGACCTAACCTCCGTCGGGATCAACCTGGTTGACCCCTGTTGGGACGGGCGGATCGTGCAGAAAACTGATCCGTGCTCCGACGGCAACGCCGACGCCACGTCGCAGGCAGCGCAGATTACCGCCGGAGGTCAGCCGCCGCATTGGCGGCCCCACGACTTCAGAAGGATGGCGGTGCGGAACTGTCGGCGCCCGCTGGTAGGAAGGCCGGTGTGCGGAGCATCGGGGTCGCGGAGCGACGGGCACGGCTGGCGGTCCGGCACCACCTGGCGGCGACGGCGCGGGCACCGACCCCGACCGAGGCGGCCCGCGGCGTGGTCGCCCTGCACGCCACCGACCCGGCCTCGGTGTTCCTGTCGGTGCAGGCCAGGACCGAGCCGGTGGACGCGGCGGCGGTCGAGCGGGCGCTGTACGAGGAGCGGTCCCTGATCCGGCTGCTCGGCATGCGCCGGACCATGTTCGTGGTGCCGGTCGAGCTGGCGCCGGTGGTGCAGGCCGCCGCCACCAACGCCGTCGCGGTGCAGCAGCGCCGCCGGTACACCCAGGTCCTGGAGGCGGCCGGCATCGGCGACGGCGCCTTCCTGAAGGATGTCGAGGAGTCCACCGCGCGGGCGCTGGCCGCCCGCGGCGAGGCGACCGGGGCGGAGCTGTCCACCGACGAGCCCCGGCTGCGCACGCAACTGCTGGTGGCCGAGGGCAAGCCGTACGCGGCGAGGCAGAACATCACCACCCGGGTGCTGCTCCTGCTGGCCGCCGACGGCCGGATCGTGCGCGGTCGGCCGCGCGGCTCGTGGACCAGCACGCAGTGGCGCTGGTCGCCGGTGGAGGCGTGGCTGCCGGGCGGCATGCCGCAGATGCCGGCCGAGGCCGCCCACGCCGAGCTGGTGCGCCGGTGGCTCGCGGCGTTCGGCCCGGGCACGGCCGCCGACCTGCGGTGGTGGACCGGGTGGACGGCCGGCCAGGTCAGGCACGCGCTGGCCGCGGTCGGCGCGGTCGAGGTGGACCTCGGCGGGGTCACCGGCGTGCTGCTGCCGGACGACCTGGAGCCGCCGCCCGAGCCGGAGCCCTGGGTCTCGCTGCTGCCCGCGCTCGACCCGACGGCGATGGGCTGGCAGCAGCGGTCGTGGTACCTCGGCCCGCACGGCCCGGCGCTGTTCGACGGGTCCGGCAACGTCGGGCCGACGGTGTGGAGCGACGGCAGGATCGTCGGCGGCTGGGCGCAGCGGGCCGACGGTGAGGTGGTGTACCGGCTGCTCGAGGACATCGGCAGCGAGCCGGCCGCGGCGGTGCGGGCGGCAGCCGACCGGCTCACCGCCTGGATCGGCCCGGTCCGGGTGACCCCGCGGTTCCGTACCCCGCTGGAGCGGGAGCTGACCTTCTGAGCCACCCCGCGGCCACGCCGGCCGCCGTCTCCAGGGCCGGCCCGGCGCCGGCCCGGCGCCCAGCGCAGCCGTACCACCGCCGTGCCGGTCAGCCGGTCGTGCATGCCGCGGCCGTCGGAGTCGAAGATCACCGCGGGCACCAGGAGCATCAGCAGCAGGGTGCGCAGCGCGGCCCGGCCGAGACCCACCCGGCCGGGCCCGTCCACCCGGACCAGCCCCAGCCGCAGCACCGCCATCCCAGGGGTCTGCCCGAAGGTCGCCGCGAAGAAGACGTACTCGCAACAGAACGCCAGCAGGCTCCAGGTGCGGGGCAGCGCCGGCGCGGTGAACAGCCCGGCGACCAGCGTGGACAACACCGCGTCCACCGCGAACGCGCCGATCCGCGGCCCGGCGGTGGCCAGTGAGCCCGGCCCGCTGACCGGCAGCCCCAGCCGCGCACCGCGGGCCGCCCCCGAATCGCCCGCTCCCGAATCGCCCGGCTCCGCTCCCGAATCGCCCGGCTCCGTCCCCGGGTCGCCCGGCTCCGTCCCCGGGTCGCCCGGCTCCGTCCCCGGGTCGCCCGGCTCCGCGCTCCGCCCCGAATCGTCCGCCCCAGGGTCGTTCAGCCCCAAGTCGCCCGCCCCCGACCCGCCCGCCGGCCCGGCCCGGCCTGTACGGTCGCGGCGTACGCTGCCGTGCTCGGTCCGCCGCCTGCCCCGCTCGCTCACTGCCTGCCCCGCTCGCTCACCTGCCTGAGGGTAGCGACTATGCCACCCGGCGTACCGGCCGGAGTACGCTGCCAAAACTCGGGCGTCCCACCCAGGTCCCGTAACGCGTCCGAAACGTCCGGGACATGATCGGGCAACGACCCAGCCCTACCGTCGCCGTACTTGACGAGATCCCCGGAGGACGGATGTTCACCAGCCCCGACGAGGTCCTGAGCTATCTCAGGGACAACGACGTGAAGTTCGTCGACGTCCGGTTCTGTGACCTGCCCGGCACCATGCAGCACTTCAACGTACCCGCCGAGTTCGTCACCGAGAACCTCTTCACCGAGGGCCTCGCCTTCGACGGGTCGTCGATCCGCGGGTTCCAGCAGATCCACGAGTCGGACATGCAGTTGCTGCCCGACATCGCCACCGCGGTGGTGGACCCGTTCCGCGTCGAGAAGACCGTCAACATCAACTTCTTCGTGCACGACCCGCTCACCCTCGAGCCGTACAGCCGCGACCCGCGCAACATCGCCCGCAAGGCGGAGGAGTACCTGCGCGGCTCCGGCGTCGCCGACACCGCGTACTTCGGCCCGGAGGCGGAGTTCTACATCTTCGACTCGGTGCGCTACGACACCAACCAGCACTCCGGCTACTACCACATCGACTCGGTCGAGGGTCAGTGGAACACCGGCCGCGAGGAGGAAGGCGGGAACAAGGGCTACAAGGTGCGCTACAAGGGTGGCTACTTCCCCGTGCCACCGGGCGACCACTACGCCGACACCCGCGACAAGATGGTCCGCACGCTGGTCGACCTCGGCCTCGAGGTGGAGAAGTCGCACCACGAGGTCGGCACCGCCGGCCAGGCCGAGATCAACTACAAGTACGACACCCTGCTGCACGCCGCGGACACCCTGATGCTCTACAAGTACGTGCTGAAGAGCGTCGCGTGGAACCTGGGCAAGACCGTAACGTTCATGCCGAAGCCGCTGTTCGGCGACAACGGCTCGGGCATGCACACCCACCAGTCGCTGTGGAAGGACGGCTCGCCGCTGTTCTACGACGAGGTCGGGTACGGCGGGCTGTCAGACACCGCGCGGTTCTACATCGGCGGGCTGCTGACGCACGTGCCGTCGCTGCTGGCGTTCACCAACCCGACCACGAACTCCTACCACCGGCTGGTCCCGGGCTATGAGGCCCCGGTGAACCTGGTCTACAGCCAGCGCAACCGCTCGGCCTGCTGCCGGATCCCGATC
>WNGF01004663.1_pt1 | contig 17849 bp, 19 predicted proteins | sample 5400641 | NCBI WGS metagenome assembly WNGF01 (sample SAMN13153371, study PRJNA577476) | soil metagenome | isolation source: 80 cm soil or saprolite under grassland replicate 2 | place: USA:California | collected 2016-06-15
GCCGAGCCCGATTACGGCCGCCACATCAGCGCCATCGCGCTCACGGAGTGAGGCAAAGAGTGGGCCTCATGCTCCGAAACCCTCTCCCCTTGTGGGAGAGGGTGGCGCGTTGCGAGTGGAGCGAGTAACGGGCCGGGTGAGGGGTTGCTTGTTTTTCTTGCACCGACCCCTCACCCGGTCCCTGCGCTCGGGACCACCCGCTCCCGCAGGGGGAGAGGGAAAGCGGGTCTGCCGCTCGCACTCGCCCGCCTGGACCGCGCCGCAATTTACGGCTACGGAATCGGTAACCGGCTGGGGCCGGCGTGAAACGGGTCGCCGCCAAGAGCGACCGGGGGTGTCATGCGCAGTGGGATGGGGCGCGCCGCGCGGGCGGCGGGCTTTGGCGCGAAACATTTCGCAGCCGTCGCGACGCTCGCGTTTGTGCTCGCGGGCTGCGCCGGCAATACCGCGCCGACCCTGATGCAAGCGCAATTGCGCGGACCCAGCGTCGCCTTCGAATCGATCGACGGCCCGCCGCTTCCGATTTTCCAGAAACTGGTGGCCAATCTTTCGGCCGAGGCCGAGCAGCGGCAGATTCTCGTGGTGTCCCGGGCCGGCCAGCCGGCCTATCGGGTGCGCGGCTATCTCGCCGCCCTGATGACTCACGGCAAAACCCACATCGGCTGGGTGTGGGACGTCTACGATGCGCAAAAGCACCGCGCGTTCCGCATCGCGGGCGAGGAGGTTTTCCCCAGCAAGGCCGCCGACGCCTGGGGGCTGCTCGACGACGAGATGCTCTCGCGCATCGCGCGCACCAGCATGGATCGGCTGGTCGCATTCCTGGCCGCGCCCGACACCGCGGTCGCCGGCCTGCCGCCGCCTACCATTCCGCTAGCCTTCGCCGGCATGCCGCCGCCCGCCATCCCGGCCGCCTTCGCGCAGGAATGATGCGTTTCATAAGTTGCATTCACATTCAATCGGACAACCCAAAGCAGTTTACGTGCGAATTGAACTGTTGCAAGTTTCTGGAATCACAAGGGAATAGTTGATCTCCCATTGGGGTATTTTGGTAACGTCTTTTCGGCAAATGCCGGGGGACTCGCGGGCGGCGATATTGCCGGCTTGCCGCCATCTTGTTATCACCGCCGCGCAAAACGAGGTGCGCGCGATGCAGCGGTCGGTGGCGACCAATAACGGGGCGATCCGGCTGGTCGCCGGCAATTCCAATCGCGCGCTCTCCGAAGCCATCGCCGCCTATATCGAACGGCCGCTCGCCAAGGCGGTGGTGCGGCGGTTCGCCGACATGGAGATCTTCGTCGAGATCCAGGAGAACGTGCGCGGCGCCGACGTGTTCGTCCTGCAGTCGACCTCCTATCCGGCCAACGACCATTTGATGGAGCTGCTGATCATCATCGATGCGCTGCGGCGCGCCTCGGCGCGGCGCGTCACCGCGGTGATCCCGTATTTCGGCTACGCCCGGCAGGACCGCAAAGTCGGGCCGCGCACGCCGATCTCGGCGAAGCTCGTCGCCAATCTCATCACCCGCGCCGGCGCCGACCGCATCATGACGCTCGATCTCCACGCCGGGCAGATCCAGGGGTTCTTCGACATACCGGCCGACAATCTCTACGCCTCGCCGGTGATGGTGCGCGACATCCGCGAGCGGTTCGATACGTCGAAGCTGATCATCGTTTCGCCCGACGTCGGCGGCGTGGTGCGCGCGCGCGGCCTCGCCAAGCGCATCAACGCGCCGCTCGCCATCATCGACAAGCGCCGCGAGCGCGCCGGCGAATCCGAAGTGATGAACGTGATCGGCGAGGTCGAGGCGCGCACCTGCATCCTGGTCGACGACATCATCGATTCCGGCGGCACGCTGATCAACGCCGCGGACGCGCTGTTGGAGCAGGGGGCGAGCGAGGTCTACGCCTACATCAGCCACGGCGTTCTGTCCGGCGGCGCGGTCGGCCGCATCACCGCCTCCGGGCTGAAGGAGCTCGTCATCACCGATTCGATCCAGCCGACCGAGGCCGTGCGCGTCGCCCGCAATATCCGCGTGCTGTCGATCGCCTCGCTGATCGGCGAGGCCATCGGCCGCACCGCGACCGAAGAATCGGTCTCCAGCCTGTTCGATTGAGGGGCGATTCCGTAGCCCGGATGAAGCGCCGCACGGCGGCGCGTAATCCGGGATCGGCCACGGAGTTTGCCGATCGAGGTCCCCGCTTTCGCGGGGACGGCGGGCCTGAGGCCGCCGAGTCAAAATGCCGCAGATGCGCGCTGTGGACGGCGTCGGCCGCCGCATTGCCCGGATTGCGCGAATCCCCGATCAAATGGAGCGAACGCCTATAAGGCCGTGACTCGAAAGGTTATATTCAGTTGCCGAGTGATTCGTTTGGTCCCGGGGGGCCGGGGGGCCGGGGGGCCGGGTGCCGTAGTGTCGGTGGCGTCGAGCCGCGTGCGCTTCTCTGCAAAAACGTGAAAACGCCTAGGCGCAGTATGCCGGTCGAGGTCCCCGCTTTCGCGGGGACGGCGGCCTTCGGCCACCGCGTGGGGACGGCATGTCGCTGATCGACCTCTCCGGCGAGCGTCAGATCAATCCGGTCGACGTCGTCGAGCGCCTCGCCTCCGGCCACGACTGGTCGTTCGATCGCGCCGCCGACGACGAGATCACCATCTCGATCGCCGGACGCTGGAGCGATTATCACGTGTCGTTCACGTGGATGCACGAGATCGAGGCGCTGCATCTCGCCTGCGCGTTCGATCTCAAGGTGCCGGACCGCCGCAAGGTCGAGGTTCGGCAGTTGCTCTCCCACATCAATGAGCAATTGTGGGTCGGCCATTTCGACCTGTGGCCGGGCGAGAGCCTGGTGATGTTCCGCCACTCGCTGGTGCTCTCGGGCGGCGTCGAGGCTTCGGGCAAGCAATGCGAAGCGTTGCTCGAGGCGGCACTCGATGCCTGCGAGCGCTATTTCCAGGCGTTCCAGTTCGTGGTGTGGGCCGGCAAGGGCGCGCGCGAAGCCATGGATTCGGCCATGTTCGACACCTCGGGCGAGGCCTGATACCTCCGGGCGACGGAGGCAAGCATGGCTGGACCGATCGCGCCCGACCACAAACGCAGGCTCGAGGATTTTTCCGGGACGCTGGTGCTGGTCGGCGCCGGAAAGATGGGCGGCGCCATGCTCGAAGGCTGGACCGCGCTCGGAATCGATCCCGCGAAAATCGTGGTGCTCGAGCCACAGCCGTCCCGCGAGGTGATGAAGCTCGCGGCCCGAGGGCTGCGGGTGAACCCCGCCGCGCCGACCGGGGAAGCGAGCGCGATCATCATCGCGGTCAAGCCGCAGGTTGCCGACGAAGTGGTCCCGACGCTCGCGCCCTGGGTCGGCCCGTCGAGCCTCGTCATCTCGATCATGGCGGGGCGGACGCTGCAGGGTCTCGAGCGCGCGCTGCCGCAGGCAGCGTGGATCCGAGCCATGCCGAATCTCCCGGCCGCCATCGGTCGCGGCATCACGGTCGCGGTCGCCGACGCGCGCGTGAGCGGCCCTCGGCGCGAGCTCGCCGCGCAGCTGCTCGGCGCGGTCGGCGCGGTCGAATGGGTCGAGGACGAAAGCGTGCTCGACGCCGTCACGGCGGTGTCGGGGTCGGGTCCGGCCTACGTATTCCTGCTCGCCGAAACACTGGCCGAGGCCGGCGCGGCCGCCGGCCTGCCGGCCGAGCTGGCCGCGCGCCTCGCGCGCGCGACGATCTGCGGTGCGGGAGCGCTGCTGGAAGGTTCCGCGCTCGATGCCGCCGCGCTGCGCCGGAACGTCACGTCTCCCGGCGGGACCACGGCCGCGGCGCTCGAAGTTCTGATGGGAGAACGGGGTTTGCGGCCGCTGCTCGAACGGGCGGTGATCGCCGCGACCCGGCGCTCGCGCGAGCTTGCGAGGTAGATGGTCGCCGCCCCTTTGAAGCTTGCGGCGGACGCCGTAGACTCCGGAATGGACGGGTCCGAACCAGGGAGAGACCGCGATGGCCCGCAAGCCGCAGCAGGCAAAGCCCGAGGGGACGAACCGCGAGAAGATCATGAGCGCCTTCATGGCGCTGCTGGCCGAACGGCGGATCGAGGAAATTTCGTTCGGCGATGTCGCCGCGAGCGCCGGATTGTCGCTGGCCGAATGCCGCGCCGAGTTCGGTTCGCTCATGGCCGTGCTCGCTGCCCAGGTGAAGGAGATCGATCGCCAGGTGCTGGCGGGCGGAGATCCGGATCTTGCCGGCGAGCCGCCGCGCGAGCGGCTGTTCGACGTGCTGATGCGCCGGCTCGAAGTGCTCGCTCCGCACAAGGCGGCGATCCGCTCGCTCATGCGCTCGGCGCGGCGCAATCCCGGCCTGGCGATGGCGCTCAACCGCATGGCGATGCGCTCGCAGCAGTGGATGCTCACCGCGGCCGATATGGATGCGGCCGGCCTGCGCGGCATGCTGCGGGCGCAAGGCCTGGCGCTGCTCTACGCCTCGGTGCTGCGCACCTGGGTCGATGACGAGGACCCCGGCCAGGCGCGCACCATGGCGGCGCTCGACCGCGAGCTGGCCCGCGGCGCCCGCTACGGCGCGCTGCTCGACGATGTTTGCGGGATCGCCTCGGTGCTGGCGCGCCTGCGGCCGGGCCGGCGCTGGCGCCGGCGCGACCGCGAGGAGCCCCGGCCGGGCGACGAGCCGGTCGCGGTGTGAGGGCGGCTAAACCGGTACCCGCACGGTCGCCCGCAACCCGCCTACCGGGCTGTCGCCGAGCACGATGTCACCGCCGTGCGAGCGGGCGATGTCGCGGGCAATCGCGAGACCGAGGCCGGTGCCGCCTTCGTCCTGGTTGCGCGCATCGTCGAGCCGCAGGAACGGCTTGAACACCTCCTCGCGCATGCCGGCCGGAATCCCGGGGCCGTCGTCGTCCACCGTGATGGTCAGCCAGCGATGGTCGCGATGCCCGGTGATCGTGATCGAGCGCGCGAACCGCGCCGCATTGGATACGAGATTGGCGAGGCAGCGGCGGAACGCGGCGGGCCGCACGGTGACCAGCGGCTGGCCATGAAATACCGCGCTCGCGCGGTGACCGTGACGCTCGGCGTCGGTCTTGAGATCCTCCAGGAAGGCGGCCATGTCGGTCGGCGCCGATTGTTCTCCGGCGTCGCCGCGCGCGAAGGCCAGATACGCCTCGAGCATGCGCGCCATCTCGTCGACGTCGCGGCGCAGGGCATCGGCCTCGGGGCTGTCGTCGATCAAGGCAAGCTCGAGCTTGAAGCGCGTCAGAATCGTGCGCAGGTCGTGCGACACGCCGGCCAGCATGGTGGTGCGCTGCTCGATGGTGCGCTCGACGCGGCGCTTCATTTCCAGGAAGGCGATGGCGGCGCGGCGCACCTCGCTCGCCCCGCGCGGACGGAAGCCCGGCACGTCGCGGCCCTTGCCGAACGCCTCGGCGGCGTCCGCGAGCATGAGAATCGGGCGGATCTGATTTCTCAGAAACAGGATGGCGACCGCGAGCAGGACCAGCGAAGTGCCGACCATCCACAGCAGGAAAATGTGGGAATTGGAAGCGTAGGCGGCGTTGCGCTGGGCGAACACCCGCATCACGGTGTTGTCGAGCTGGATGCGGATCTCGACGATCGAGGAGCGCCCCACGGTGTCGATCCAGAACGGGCGTCCGATCTGCTGGCGGATCTGGCGGGAGAGCGCCTGGTCGAGCAGCGAGAAGAACGGCTTGGGCCCCGGCGGGGGCAGGTCGGTGCCGGGCAGGAAGTCGACGACGAGCCCCAGCCGTTGCTGGGCAATGCGCCGGATCGTGGGCCCGTCGGCATCCTGGGGATAACTCTTGTAGACGTCGATCACCGCGGCGATGTCCTGGGTCACCGCGGCCGAGAGCCGCCGCGTCACCGTGTTCCAATGCCGTTCCATGAACACGAAGGCCACGACCGACTGCAGGATCACCATCGGGGTGACGATGATCAGCAGCGAGCGGCCGTAGAGGCCCTTCGGCATGAAGCCCTTGAGCCACTGGCCGATGCGGTCATAGAGCTCGAAGACGCGGCTCGCCGCCGAGCGCAAGGTTCTCAGCCCGATGTCGAGCGTGGTCATGGTGCGACCATCAGCCGGTAGCCGATGCCGCGCACGGTCTGCACGATCAGCGGATTGGCCGGATCGCGCTCGATCTTGCGGCGCAGGCGATTGACCTGCACGTCCACCGCGCGCTCGTTGATGCCGTGCCCGTTGCCGGCGAGCGCCAGGCGCGGCACGGTCTCGCCGGGTTTTACGGCCAGCGTGCGCAGCATTTCGCGCTCGCGGTCGGTCAGATGCACGACGTCCTCGCCGCGGCGCAGCTCACCGCGGCCGATGTGGAACTCGAAATCGCCGAAACGCACCGACTCGATCGGCGGGCTCGCGGGGAGCTGCCGCTTGAGGATGTTGGCGATGCGCAGCAAGAGCTCGCGCGGCTCGAACGGCTTGGCAAGGTAATCGTCGGCGCCGAGCTCGAGCCCCTTGATGCGGTTCTCCGCTTCGTCGCGCGCGGTCAGCATCAGGATCGGCACGCTGGAGGCGACGCGGATGGCGCGGGCGAGATCGAACCCGGTCTCGCCCGGCATCATGACATCGAGGATCAGGAGATCGAAGCTCAGCCCGCCGAGCTTGGCGCGCGCCTCTGCGGCGGTGTCCGCCGTCGTCACCCGATAGCCTTCGGCGGACAGGAAGCGAAGCAGCAGATCGCGGATCCGGCGATCGTCGTCGACGACCAACAGGTGCGGGGCCGCGTCGGACGGGGCGGAGAGCGCACGCACCATGATCTCCTCGACCCGCGTTCAGCGGCCACGCAGGCGCCGGATGCGGTCGGCGCGCGTGATCAGGTCCAACACGGCTTCGCGGTGCTTGGGCTCGATCATGCCCGCAAGAAAACCTCGCGCCGCCTCGTGGGCGCCGGGCGTGTCGCCGAGCGCGCGCAGGATCCGCTCGGTCTGCAGCTTTGCCAGCCGCATGGCAAGCGTCTCGCCCTTGGGCGTGACCTGCAGCAGGCGCTGCCGGCGATCGTTCTCGCCCGCCGTCTGCACCACATAGCCCTGCTCGACCAGCTCGCGGAGCACGCGGCCGAGCGATTGTTTGGTGATCCGCAGCAGGTCGAGCAGATCCGCAACCTTCATACCCGGATGTCGGTTGACGAAATGCAGCACGCGATGGTGCGCGCGCCCGAAACCGAACTTGGCCAAAACCTCGTCGGGGTCGCCGACGAAATCCCGATAGGCGAAGAACAAGAGCTCGATGATATCCCAAATGGGCTCATCCGATTCCCCGGGACGACCGGGCTCGGCGCCGACCGTCCGGCTGGCGGGCAAGGCAGTTACGTCAACCATATTGACATATTTCGGTCCGATTGTTACCAAAGGCAGCGCTTTTGCGAAAGGATCGTGCGGACCGTGGCGCACCTCGTCCGGCGAAAGGCCTGCCCTCGGACGGCTCGACCATATCGGGAGTTCCATCCCGACGCAAAACCGCCCGGCCTCCCTGGTATTGGCCAATTGGAGGAGGCCGCAAGGGTTTATGATGCTGCCGGATCCTCGCGGTCGGATTCCGGGTGAACTGGCGAATAGCTTCCCGGAGGAAATGCCATGGAACAGCCCTTCGATCGACGCGACGGCGTCATCTGGTACGACGGCAAGCTGGTGCCCTGGGCCGGCGCGACGCTGCACGTGCTTTCCCACGGGCTGCATTACGCGAGCTGCGTGTTCGAGGGCGAGCGGGCCTACGGCGGCGCGATCTTCCGCTCGAGCGCACATTCGGAACGGCTGAAGAAATCCGCCGAGCTGCTCGATTTCGAAATCCCGTATTCGGTCGCCGAAATCGACGCGGCCAAGCATCTGGTGCTGGAGCGCAACGGACAAAAGGACGCCTACGTGCGCCCGGTCGCCTGGCGCGGCTCGGAGATGATGGGCGTCTCGGCCCAGCACAACCAGATCCATCTCGCCATCGCCACCTGGGAATGGCCGAGCTATTTCGATCCCGCGCAGCGGCTCAAAGGGCTGCGGCTCGATCTCGCGCAATACCGCCGGCCCGATCCGGCGACGATCCCGGCCAAGGCCAAGGCGGCCGGCCTCTACATGATCTGCACGATTTCCAAGCACCAGGCGGAGCGCAAGGGCTATGCCGACGCCATGATGCTCGACTGGCGCGGGCTCGTCGCGGAATGCACCGGGGCCAATATCTTCTTCATCCAGGACGGCCGCATCCACACCCCGACGCCGGATTGCTTCCTCGACGGCATCACCCGGCAGACCGTGATCGAGCTCGCCAAGCGGCGCGGCATCGAGGTGATCGAGCGAAAAATTTCGCCCGACGAGCTCACGAAATTTTCCGAGTGCTTCATCACCGGAACCGCGGCCGAGGTCACGCCGGTCGCGGAGATCGCCGAGTGGCGCTTCAAGTCGGGCAGCATCAGCAAGCAATTGATGGAAGACTACACGGCCGAGGTGCAGCCGAAAGCCGTCGCGGCGTAATACCTCCCCGGAGGGGAGGTCGCCGCGCAGTCCAAGTCGGATGTTTCGGACTTGGACCGATGTTCATGATTGGCTGAACTCGGGAACACCCGAGTTCGGCCAGCGCGGCGGGTGGGGCGAAACCACAGGAACCCCACCCCGGCTCGACGCTTACGCGTCTCACCTACCCTTGCGGGGAGGGAAAAGCGCGCCTCAATATCTCACCACCACCAGCCGGCGGGTGCCGGATTGCGCGCCCCAGGTCTCGCCGGGCCGTCCGTCCAATTGCCGGACGTTGGCGGCGGCTTTGTCGCTCGGAAAACTCTCGAACCGCCCGGTCGCGGGATCGAGCCGCACGATGGCATTGGCGGGCCAATCGGAGGCCCAGACCTTGTCGGTTGCGTCGACATAGATCGCGTAACAGCCGGCCTTGCTCTTGGGCAGGCTGAAGGTTTTCCAGCTCTTGGCCGCAGGATCGTAGCCGCCGATCTCGCCGGAGTTCCAAAAGCTCGCCCATACGACGCCCTTGGAGTCCGACCACACTCGTCGCGGGCCGACGCCCGGTCGCGGCGGCGCGATGACGCTCGCCTGGCCGGTCGCCGTGTCGATCCGGCCGATGTAATCGCCGGCGAGCGAGGCGTACCAGATCTCGCCCGAGGGAGTGGCCGTCATCCCGTACGGCCCGACGCCCTTCGGCGCCCGCCAAGCTTCGACCTTTCCGGACGCCGGATCGACGCGGCCGTAAACGCCGCTCTGCCCCGTGAACCACACGACGCCATGGGTGTCGATCGCCGGCGTGTTGAGGTCCGCATCCGGAAAATCCTTCGGCAGCGGATAAACGCTCACCTTCTTGTCTGCAGGATCGACGCGCACGACCGCATTCCGGCCGCCGTCGGTGACCCAGGCGGCGCCGTCGGATGCGACGACCACGCCGTGGGGCGCCGATCCGCGGCCGAGCGGAATCTGCTCGACCTTGCCGGTACGCGGATCGAGCTTGCCGAGCCGGCCCTGACGCTGATCCGTATACCAGACCGAGCCGTCCGCCGCCGGCGTCACGTCGTGCGGAAACGCGCCGGACGGCAAGTCGTAATAGGCGACGTCCGCGGCCGATGCGGGACCGCCGAGCAGCAATAGAGTGGCGAGAAGCGCGAGTGGCCGCAGCATCATTCCGCAGCTTCCGGCGGACGGCGCGACCATCGCGCGGCCGCCCGATCGTCGGTTTCCTTGGCCTCGACCCAGGCGCTGCCGCTCGGGCGCTCCTCGCGCTTCCAGAACGGCGCGCGGGTTTTGAGATAATCCATCAGGAACTCGGCGGCCGCGAAGGCCTCCTGGCGGCGCGCGGCCGCGGTCGCGACCAGCACGATGTTGTCTCCTGGCTCGAGCCGCCCGTAGCGATGGATGACGGTGACGCCGAGCAGCGGCCAGCGGCGCTCGGCCTCGGCGACATGCCGGGAAATCTCCGCCTGCGCCATCTCCGGATAATGCTCGAGCGTGATCGCCGCGATCGGCTCGCCCGCCTCGGTGCCGCGGCACACGCCCGTGAAGGTGACCAGCGCGCCGACGTCGGTGCGCTCCTCGAGCAGCGCCGCCGCTTCGGCCGCGACATCGAAGTCTTCGGTCTGCAGCAGAACCTTCATCGAGATCCCAACCGGCTAGGGGCCGGCCCGGTTTCACGCCGCGAGCAGGGCCAGCCGGGAAACGCGCTATCCGCCGGTCATCGGCGGAAAGAAGGCGATCTCACTGGCGTGCCCGATCCTCGTCTCGGGCGGAACGTGGGTGCGGTCGAGCGCCGCCCGGATGACCCGCGGATTGGCAAAGGCGCTGGCATATTCCTCGCCGCGCCCGGCGAGCCAATGCATCAACTCGCCGACGGTGGCGATCCCGGCCGGCGGCTCGATCTCCTCCTGCGCCTTTCCGATCCGCTCTCGCACCCAGGCAAAATACAGGACCTTCACGCTCACTCCTCGATCAGGTGCTGGACCCCGGCGCGCAGATAATCCCAGCCGGTATAGAGTGTCACCAGCGCCGAGATCCACAACAGGCTCAGGCCGGTCACCGTCGTGATCGGCACGATGTGGTCGCCCGCCTTGCCGGCGATCAGAAAGCCGATGGCGACCAGCTGCACCGTGGTCTTCCATTTCGCCAGGCGCGTGACCGGGACGCTGACGCGCAGCCCGGCCAGATATTCGCGCAGACCCGAAACCAGGATCTCGCGACATAGAATGACCACGGCGGCCCACAGCGACAGACCCTTGATCGTGCCGTTGCCGGCAAGCATCAGCAGGCACGAGGCCACCAGCAGCTTGTCGGCGATGGGGTCGAGCATGCGGCCGAACGTGGTCTGCTGCCCCCAGACCCGGGCAAAATAGCCGTCGAAGAAATCGGTGACCCCCGCCGCGATGAAGAGCGCCAGCGCCACCCATCGCAGCCACAAGCCGCCGCCGAGAAAGTCCGACCAGTACAGGCACCCGATCACCACGGGCACCGCGGCCATGCGACCGTAGGTCAGCACGTTCGGCACGGAAACCCGGCGCGCGGGCGAGGGCGGATGCGTCACCATCGTCATGGGTGGACAGAACACCGCGCTTGCCGAGGCGTCAACCGGCCTCTGGGGAATGCTGGGGAATACGCATCCCTTGTCCGTCCTCCGTCGCGTTCCATCCGGCTATCTCGACTCATGGAGGAAATCATAGACCTTGCGCGCGGTTTCCGCATTGATGCCGGCGACCTGCTCGAGATCCGCGACCGAAGCGCGCTCGATCGCCTTGAGGGTCCCAAAATGCCGCAATAGCGCCCGCTTGCGCGCCGGGCCGATGCCGGGAATCTCCTGCAGCCCGGCTTCGCGGATGTCGCGCTTCCTGCGCTGCCGATGCGACCCGACCGCAAAGCGGTGCGCTTCATCGCGCAGCCGCTCGACGAAATAGAGCACCGGGTCGCGCGGCTTGAGCCGGAAGGGCTCGCGCCCGGGCGTGAAGAACGTCTCACGCCCGGCGTCCCGCTCCGGGCCTTTGGCGATGGCGATCAACGGCACGTCGCGCACGCCGAGCTCGCCCAGCGTCTGGTGCGCGGCATGGAGCTGCCCGAGCCCGCCGTCGATCAGCACCAGGTCCGGCCACGGGGAATCGCTCTCCTCAATGTCGGCAATCTCCGGGCCGGCGCTATGCGCCTCGGCAGCCTCAGGCTGTTGCCTCCCCCCTTGTAGGGGAGGGAGGGGGAGGGGGGTCGCGGATTCAATAGTTGTGAAAACACCCCCCTCCCGACCCGGCTGCGCCGGGTCGGCCTCCCCCTCAAGGGGGGAGGCAACCGGAGTTTGCGGTTGGGGCGACTCCGACAGCAGGCGGCGGAACCGCCGCCGCAGCACCTCGCGCATCATTCCGTAATCGTCGCCGGGGGCGAGATCGGCAGTTCGAATGTTGAACTTGCGATACTGGTTCTTCCGGAAGCCCTCCGGCCCGGCGACGATCATCGCGCCCACCGCATTGGTTCCCTGGATGTGGCTGTTGTCGTAAACCTCGATCCGCCGCGGCGGCTGCCGCAACCCGAAGCTCTCGGCGAGGCCGGCAAGCAGCCGCTGCTGCGATGAGGTCTCGGCGAGCTTGCGGCCCAGCGCTTCGCGCGCATTGGCGAGCGCATGCTCGACGAGGTCCTTCTTCTCGCCCCGCTGCGGCACCGCGATTTCCACCCTGTGTCCGCTCTTGATGGTCAGCGCCTCGGCGATCAGCGCGCAATCTTCGACGTCGTGCGAGATCAGGATGAGCCGCGGACAGGGCTTGTCGTCGTAGAATTGCGCCAGAAAGGCGCCGAGCACGTGCTCCGCGGACAAGGAGCGGTCGGCGCGGGGGAAATACGCCCGATTGCCCCAGTTCTGGCCGGTGCGGAAGAAGAATACTTCGACGCAGGAGAAGCCGCCTTCCTGGTGCACGGCGAACACGTCGGCCTCCTCGACGCTGCGCGGATTGATGCCCTGGTGCGCCTGCACGGCGGAGAGCGCGGCGAGCCGATCGCGGTAGATCGCGGCGCGCTCGAAATCGAGCGCGGAGGCGGCTTTCTCCATCTCGCTTGCCAGAACCTCTTTGACCATGCGGCTCTTGCCCGACAGGAAGGCCTTGGCTTCGCGTACCAGCTCGGCGTAATCGGCGGGCTTGACCTCCCCGGTGCATGGTCCCGAGCAGCGCTTGATCTGATAGAGCAGGCAGGGACGGGTGCGGCTCTCGAACACTGGATCCGAGCAGGAGCGGACCAGAAACGCGCGTTCGAGCGCGGTGATGGTGCGGTTCACCGCCCATACCGACGCGAACGGCCCGAAATAATCTCCCGGACGGCCGCGCGCGCCGCGGTGCTTGCAGATCTGCGGCGCCGGGTGATCGCCCGTGATCAGGATATAGGGGAAAGACTTGTCGTCGCGGAGCAGCACGTTGAAGCGCGGGCGCAGCCGCTTGATCAGGTTCGCCTCGAGCAGCAGCGCTTCGGTCTCGGTCGCGGTCGAGACGAACTCGATCGTTGCCGTCGCCCCGATCATGCGGGCGATGCGCGCGGTGTGCCCGGCCGCGCGCCGATAGGCCAGGATGCGCTTGCGGATGTTCTTGGCCTTGCCGACGTAGAGCACATCACCGCGGGCATCGATCATCCGGTAGACGCCGGGAGCCGCCGGCGCGAGCTTGGCGTAGCGGACGATGACCTCGGCCCCGCTCGCCGCCGCGGCGATCTGCGCGGCATCGAGCGCTGGCGCGATCTCCTCGACCGGCGCCGGCAGGTTCGGCTCTTCTTCCTCATCCTCGAGGTCGATGTCCGGCTCGAGGTTCGTCTTTTGTGGTCCGGGCATGGTGCAAAGCTAGGCTGCCGGCGCGGTGCCTTCCACCCTCGATGGCCTCGGCGGCCGGGCGCGCGGTACCGGAGAGATAGACCTCGTTCAGGGTTTTTTAACCATGACGGATTGCATTCGAACGATGATTCAGCGGCGCTTAACCCCATCGGCTCGATAAACGCCGCGGAAACTTGGGTTCGAGCCTGGATCTACCGCCCGAACGGGGCTCTCGGCCGGCATTGCTTGCGATTGCCAATGGTACGCCGGCATCGGCCCGGCGGCCCGGCGCAGCCGGCTTCGCGGCGGAGCTGGGGGCAGCATGAACAAAGTCCTTCCGGGCGCCGTACTGGCGGCCGCTCTGGCGGTCTCGCCTGCGATCGCTGCCGACATGAGAATTGTCCCGGCGGCAGGTCCCTATGTGGTCGCGCCGGCACCGAGCTGGATCGGCGGCTATGTCGGGCTGAACGCCGGATATCAGTTCGGCAAGGTCGACAATCTGCCGCTCAAGCCCAATGGCGTGCTGGGCGGCGTGCAGGGCGGCTACAATTGGCAGACCGGCCAGTTCGTGTTCGGCGCGGAGACCGACCTGCAATTGTCCAGCGCCGACGACACTTTCGCGCCGTACCAGTTCTCCAATCCCTGGTTCGGGACTGTGCGCGGCCGGATCGGCTGGGCGTTCAGCAATGTTCTGGTCTACGCGACGGGCGGACTTGCGTACGGGAGGAGCAGGCTCACGTTCGCGGGGCTGACCGAAACGCACAGAAAAGCCGGCTGGACCGCGGGCGGCGGCATCGAAGTCGGCCTCACGCCGCATTGGTCGACCAAGGTGGAATATCTGTATTTCGATCTCGGCAATCAGAGTTACGTACTGACCGGCGCCAACAACGGCTTGACCTCGAACCTGTTGCGCTTCGGCGTGAACTACCGGTTCTGAGCGGTCGGCGTCAGGACGTCGTTGCGCACGAGCCGAGGCGCAGGAGCGGCCGGATGTTGCTCATCGAGGTCCCCGCCTGCCCCGGGACGGCGGCCTTCCGCCGCCGATTTCGCCGCGCTCCATCGGGGGCTGCGATCGCGATCAAGCGGCGGATCAGCCGCTGACGACAAGGTTCACCGCCTTGGGACCCTTGCCCTTCTTGTCGGGCTCGACATCGAAGCTGATGCGCTGTCCCTCGTTGAGCGACTTCAGGCCGGCACGCTCGACTGCCGTGATGTGCACAAACACGTCGCGACCGCCGTCGTCCGGCTTGATGAAGCCGTAGCCGCGCTCGCTGTTGAAGAACTTGACCGTACCGCTCATCGCCATCGGGAAGCTCCTTTCCCCAATGTTGCTTCGCCGCCGGCCCCCACGGCGCGGCGGCTCGGCCGGACATTCGCAAACGGGGAAAGGCATCGGCTGCCAAGAGCCTCAGTCATCCGCCGGCCCCCAATGGAGGCGGAACGTCAAAGCCAGCACCAAAGCAAGTAAACCAACGCCGTCCCGGTGGAAAGAGGCGATGGGATCATCATCTCATTTTTCCGCCGTCAGCCAATCGAGTCGTGCGGCGCCTTCCCGGTCGCGACCCAGCACCGTCGCGAGTGCAGGGAGCAGGCTTTGCAGCTCGGTTTCCAGTTTCCACGGCGGGTTGACCAACAAAAGGCCGCTGCCGATCAAAGATTTGTCCTGCCGAACCGCGACCCTGACCTCCGCACGCAGAATTTTCGGCACCCCCAGCATCGCCACCCGCCGGGCGAAGCGCTCGGTCTCGGCAATCTCCTTGATCGGGTACCACAGCAGATAAATTCCGGTCGCCCATTTCCGATGGGCGGCGGCAAGCTGTTCCGCGAGCCGCTCGAACTCGCCGGGCGCCTCGAAGGGTGGATCGATGAGCACGATCCCGCGCCGCTCCCTGGGCGGCACATAGGCGGCGAGCGCCGTCCAGCCGTCGATCGCGATCACCTTGGCGCGCCGGTCCTTGCCCAGCGAGCGCGCCAGCGCCGCCGCGGCCGCCGGAACGAGCTCGCAGGCGATGAGGCGGTCCTGCGGCCGCAGCCAGGCGAGCGCGAGCAGCGGCGATCCGGGATAGGCGCGCAGGCGCCCGCCCGCATTGTATCCGGCAATGGCATCGAGATAGGGCGCGAGCAGCGCACGGATGTCGGGCTCGAGGTTTGCCGCGAGCAGCCGGCCGATGCCCTGGCGCCATTCGCCGGTCCGGCTGGCTTCGGGTCCGGTCAGCTGCGTCAAGCCGGATCCGGCATGGGTGTCGATGAGACGGAACGCGCTCTGCTTTGCCCGCAAATGTGCGACGACGCGCGCGAGCACCGCGTGCTTGACGACGTCGGCAAAATTGCCGGCATGGAACGCGTGGCGGTAGTTCATGAGCGGACGACAGATGCCTCAAACGCGAGTGCAGCGGAATAGGCGGCAAACGCGAAGAGAGACGCGAGGCCGGCGCCTCCCACGCCTTGAGCAGCCCGCCTTTCGCCGGCGTTCGGTGCGACTTTCGTCTGTTCTCGGTCGTCCGAAACGAAGATGGCCTACGCCCGAAGCTGCTGGGAGCTCGGAACGCAGGCCATCCGCGAGCCGTACGCGCAACCTAACGCGAAGCCAAGCTTCCGGCCAAAAGCCTCAACCGTCCTCGCGCGCCGGCTGGCCGCCGCGCATCGGCGGCATCACGATTTTCTCGCGCCGGCAGGTGCGCCGGTCGGCTCCCTCGCAGCTGCGGAATGCCAGCTCCTTCGTCATGCAGATGCGCACCTCGCGCAGGCGCTCCTTGTCGCAGCCGACCGCGATCGAGCTCGCGCTCAGGCCCGGGTTGGCCGTGACGAAAGCCTGCTCGACTTCGCCGGGCGTGACGGTGAGCGGCGCCTTCAGGTCGATGTACTCCGCCGGGATTTTCACGACGGCGCGCGCCTTGCGCACCGTTTCGAAATAGCCGCGTGCGGGCAGCCCGGAGCAGGTGCCGTGGCGGTCCCACTCGTGGAAAATCAGCCGCGGTGCCGGCATGACGTCGAGCATCGAGGAGACGATGTTGCGGTCGAGCCGCGGCGCGGGGACCTGGCAGTACTCGGGAAAGCCTTTTTCGTATTGCGGCCACAGTCCGTGCACCACGAAGGAATACGGCCGAGCGCCGCACTGCGGTTGGCTGCTGGCGCGGTCGCCGGCGGCCTCGCAGAACGAAGGCGACCAGGACAGCGCGAGGACGTAGAAGTCGAACTTGCCGGCCTCGTTTTGACGGGTGTCCTGGGCCGAAGCGGCCGCGACCCCGAGGCTCAATGCCAAAGCGGCGGCGAAGAGCGAACGCAATGCAAACCGGACCATGGAAGCCCCCTACCAACGTTGCACCGGGAACTCACGCTAGCCGATATCGAAGAACAAGACAAGAACAAAAAGGAACAAAATGCGATCCTGAGTCCTGGCCGCGCCGACGGCTACCGACCCCGAGGCCTGATGGCTGGCGGGCTTACGCCCAAGTCGGGAGTGGGTTCCGGTTTTCCCGGCCGGCGCCGGAGGTAACGCGGCGAACCGCCGGCGTCAGGGCTTCGCCGCCTTGCAGGCCGGGTTGAAGGCCCAGTTGCGGTCGACCCCGACCACGCACCATTCGACGCCCCAGGTTGCGCCGATCAGTCCGGTATCCTCGCCGATCGAATAATAGATCGGCCGTTCGATGCCGTCGGAGATCAGGGCCACACCGGCGCAATAGCGCCGTGGAATCGTGTCGGGCGCCCACGGCCGGAACTCGATTTCGCGCACCTGCTCGAACGCGGCGATCGACAGGTTGGAGTTCCAGAATCGGCGTTCCTTGAGGCCGAACAGATATTGGATTTTCGACAGCGCCACCGGATAGTCGCAGGGCGGCAGCTTGCCGCTGTAACGCGGTCCGAACAGCGCGAAATTCTTCTCGAGCCAGCTGGCGGCCTCGGCGGCAGGCGCGAACGCCAGCACCGAAGTCGCCGTCAGCAGCGCGGCTAGAATGCGGATCCGGCCAAGCATGCCCTATCCCCCGAATTGCGGACGGTGCCGCGCGGCTTTACGGCGGTCAAGGGGCGGGCAGCCCCTCCGGAGGAATCATCTCGAGCGTGACCGTACGGCCACGGACCAGAAATAGGGCGCGGATCGGGCCGGAAAACCTGCCAGTCAAGCTGCGGAGGTGTTGTTGAGGAAAAGGGCGCACGTCCTGGCCGCCGTCGACGATTGCACGCGATCGAAGCGTTCGAAGCTCGCGCGCAGCTCCGGATCGGAGGTGGCGACGATCCCGCAGCTCCGCGTCTGCAATCCGGCCGGAGCCGGCACGATAGCGAGCACGAGCGGAAGGAGCATCACGAGGCGAGGCGAAATCATGCGCGGCATGGCCCGGGGGCTGCCGGGTATCCGGCAGGCTGGATCGATCGGCTGGGGGGAAGCTAGCGCAGGGGTGTTGCGATCCATTTGCCTCGATCGCCGAAAAATCGCTAACGCGCGCAAAGGATCATGGCAGGGAAACAAACCTCGGCTTCGCCCGTTGCCCCCTGCGAAATCTCGTTCCAAGGAGGACGCGATGGGATATGTCCTGCGGACGGCGGTTTTGGTGGTGGCCCTATCGGCCAGCGCTGGGCCCGGCACGGCTCAG
>WNGF01012967.1_pt1 | contig 17846 bp, 16 predicted proteins | sample 5400641 | NCBI WGS metagenome assembly WNGF01 (sample SAMN13153371, study PRJNA577476) | soil metagenome | isolation source: 80 cm soil or saprolite under grassland replicate 2 | place: USA:California | collected 2016-06-15
CCCGGCCGGCTCGTCCTTGCACTGGACCGCGGCGAGCGCGAGCGCCAGTGCCGCAACCGCTGCGCCTCGTCTCATGGTTGCCTCCGCTGCATCACAAGTCCCGTGGCCGCGACGTTCCCGGTCCGCTGGAGCCACCGCAAGGCGTCGCCGCTGTCGAAGCCGCCGTTCGCGTTGCCCTGGACGTCGAGGTAGCGCCGCTGGTCGTCGGGCGTTCCGGTCGGACCCTGAAACGCGACGGCGAGCACCTGCTGCAGCGTGAGCGTCGGCTCGGTGACCCGCAGCGACATCACCCGCCGCGCCGTCTGCGCGCCGGACGTCACGCTCACCGTGAACGTGAAGGTGCCGGTGTCCGTCGGGGCGCCCTGGAGGAGGCCGGCGGCCGAGAGAGCCGTTCCAGGAGGCGGAACGCCGGAGTCCACCGTCCACGCGTACGAGCCGGTCCCGCAGGTGGCGGCGAGCCCGGCCGCGTAGAAATAGCCCCATTGTCCGGCGGGCAGCTGCGCCGTCGTAGCGATCGCGACCGAGTCCCCTCCGAACATCAGCACGAAGCGCATCGCGCCGTTCGTCACCAGCTGGCTGATGGTATCGACGCTGAAGCCCGGGCACGCGCCGGTGTTCAGGACAAGACTCGGCCGGGTGGACAGCGCGAGCGTCGTGTTCCCAATGATTCCCGGGAACGGATCGCCAGCGTCGCCGCGGTCCGCGCAGCCCGAGGGAGGCTGCGCGAGATTCGAGCAGGGATTGGTGTTCGCGTTCGCGTCCAGGTTCCCATACCCGTCCGCCTGCACCAGCGCCACCCCGTGGATCGCGCCGCTGTTCACTTCGTTCGTGGAGCTGCCGTTCGCGACCTGCGCGGAGTCCACGTGATACACGAGGAGCCCGCCGCTGCACGGGGGCGGCGTGGAGTCCTGGTACCAGACCTGGCACGCGTTCCGGATGAGCGCGGTGTCCGCCTGAACGGCCTGACGGTTCTCGAGCAGGAAGTACTCCCCACGGGGATTCGATCCGGTGGGCCGCACGAGAAACGTGCTGTCCGACGCCGGCGCGGCGCCGAAACTGTAGGCCCCCGCCGTCGTGACCGGCGCGAGCGTGACCCAGCCGAGCTCGTTCAGCGACCACGCGTCCATGCGCGCGGGACTGAAGGGCGAGGAGTAGTTCCCCGCCCCCATCAGACTCCAGCGGCCGATCGCCTCGGTGGTGCCGCTGACGTCGTACAGGTCCGGGAGCCCGAAGCCGTGGCCCGTCTCGTGCGCCACGGTACCGATCGGCATGATGTCCGTGCCGGTGCATGAGTCCGTGCCACCGAGCCCGCTCTGGAAGATGTAGTCCTGCACCTGGAGGAACTGGCCGCTGTGGCCTGGCCACGGGTCGTTTGTCACGTAGCCGGGGAAAAGCCACGCGCGGTGGGCCCAGAGATGATTCGCGGAACCCGGCCCGCACTCCCCGCCCAGCGTTGGGTGCACGAACAGCACCAGGCTCACGATCCCGGTCGGGGCATCGTAGGTGAACTGACTGAAATCGAGCTGCGAGTCGATGTTCGCCAGCGCTTCGCGGAGCGCGCCCTGCAGCGCCCCGAACGCGGCGTCGCTCCACACGCCGTTGCAGTTCGACGTGCCGTATGGATTGTTCTGCTGGCACTCCGCGCTGGTGCCGCCGTTATAGGCCCCTTCCGTCCCACTGAGCGTCGTCCAGCCGTAGCTCGCACCCTGAATGTCCAGCAGCCCGTTGGACAGGTCGCTGTAGAAGCTGTGGTACGTGTAGGGTCGGCCGAACGGCGCGGTGGCGCCGAACAGGACGGCGTCGTAGTCGGCCGCCGCGAACGGCGGGGCAGTCGTGCCCGTGTACCTGAGCAGCACCACCGGGACGTCGAGCGTGCCCGCCACCGCCGCCGGGCTCGGCACCGGCGCCCCGGCGGCCAGCGGACCGTTCAATTCGCCGAACCGGCGCTGCCCCAGCAGCAGGGCCCGGGTGGCGCGCACCGCCCGCGCCTGCTTGCGCCAAACGCCGTCGCGCCGAAAGTCGAGGCCGGGCACCTCCCGGCGGGGGAGCCGGGCCTCCTGCGCGCCTGCCCCCTGCGCCACGCACAACATCGCCGCCAGCCCGACGAGCCACAGCCCTGGGTTTGTCACGTTGCGAGATCCGGGAGACAAGGGGAACAGCTTAGGACTCGGGGCTCCGGGATACTGTGCGCTCCCTCACACTCCTCATCGCGAGTAGTACCCCGAGCCCCATGAATCCGATCACGCCGCCGACCACTTTGGCTTCGTGGAGCGCCGGATGCGGCTCGTCGGCGGGCGGCACGAAGCCGAGCACGATCGAGCAGGCGACTGCCGCGAGGCCCGCGAGCCCGACGAGCGCGGTTCCGGCCGTGCGCTCGCGCCGCAGCCGGAGGTACGCCGCGAAGATGTAGAGGTACGGGATGAAGAACAGGACCAGCGTGGTCTGTGTGAGCACCAGATAGGCGTGCTTCACGCTGGAGCCGAGCAGGCTCGCGACCACGAACACGGTGGCGAGCCCGCCCTGCACGAGCAGCGCCAGGTGCGGCGTCTGCCAGCGGGGATGGATCCGCCCGAACGCGGGCGGCAGCGCGCCGTCCAGGCCCGCCGCGAACGGCAGCCGCGCCGATCCCGCGAGCCACGCCCCCACGCCGCCCAGGTTCCCGAGCACCAGCAGGATCGCCACCACGGCGGCGACCGGCGCGAGCCACCGCGCGCCCAGCCGCTCCACCAGCGCGGCGGTCGCCTGCGGCATCCCGTTGGTGATGCTGACCGTCTGCTGGGGCAGCGCGACCAGCATCGCCGCAGTGCCGAGCATATACATCGCGACGATCGCCCAGCCCGACACGACGACGCCGCGCCGCAAGGTGGGCGCGGCGTCGTGGATCTCGTCACCGAGGGTGGGCGCGAGCTCCAGTCCCGCGAACGCGAACGTGAGCGTGGCGAACAGGTTGATCGATGGGAGGTCGAGCGTCGCGGGTAACAGCGCGCGGACGCTGAACGAGGTCGCGCTGCCGCGCGCGACGAGCGACCAGGCCGCGAGCAGCACGAAGATCAGCGCCGGCAGCCAGGTGCCGTAGCCGCCCAGGTTCTGGAGCCGCTTGCCCACGCGCAGGCCCACGAGGTTCATCCCCACCGCCAGCCACAGCCCCGCGAGTGACAGCGCGCCGATGAACCAGACGTTCTCGCCGAGGGAGACGAAGCGCGGGCCGGCCGCGTAGGCGGCGATCGCCGCCGTGGCCACGAGGAGCGACGGAAAGTAGAAGAGATTGTTCACCCAGTAGCCCCACGCCGCCAGGACCGCCTGCCGCGGGCCGAACGCCCGCCGCACCCAACGGTACATCCCGCCCGAGCCGGGATCGGTGTCGGCGAGCTCGCGCACCGCCACCGCCGACGGCAGGAAGAACACCACCATCGCGAGCACCCACAGCAGCAGGCTCGCGAGCCCGAACTGGCTGGCCGCGGTCGTGAGCCAGCGCAGCCCAACGATCGCGGTGATGTTGAACAGCACCACGTCGCGGAGCCGCAGGACGCGGGGCAGCCCGCTCATTCAGGCTCCGTCGCGCGACCGGTGAAGCGCGCGCGGCGCGGCGCCGGCCGAGCCTACGCTTGGGTCATCGGGACCGATCGCGCGCCCGGTCACGGCTTCGTCGGGTGTACCCGCGCGACCAGCCACCCGATGCCGCTGCCGAGCAGCGCACCGCCCGCCACGTCCGAGGGAAAGTGCTTGCCCCCGGCAACGCGCAACACGGCGACGCCGGTGGCCCCGGCGTACAGGAGCACCGCGTTGCGCGCACGGTGCAACCGGTGCTCGCGCTGCGCGATGACGAGATACGTCGTCGCCGCCGAGAACGCGACGGCGGCGTGCCCCGACGGGAAGGACACCCGGCTCTCGCGCAGCGGCGCCGCGGCCGGAGCGGCGGCGGTGTAGAGGATCGGCCGGTTGCGGTGCACGATGACCTTGAGCCAATCGGTCGCCGCCGTCGTCCAGGCGAGCGAGTTGAGCAGCACCGCCGCGTTGCCGCGCGCCTGGGCCGGCTCGACACCGCGGAGCACGGCGAGGCCGGCGCCCCCGACGAGGCCCGCGAGCAGAACGCTGCTCGCCGTCGCGGCGCCCCCCGAAAAGGTGCGCAGGCCCGCGCGGTCGATGCCCGGGACCGACGTCGGATCGCACGGCGCGCACGACGGAAGGCCGTGGGGCAAATCGAGCACCGCGGGCAGCACCGCGAGCGCGCCTGCGCCCGTCACCGAAGCCGCGTCCCACCAGGTGAGCCGATACGGGCCCTGCCCCGCCGCAGGGGCGGCGGACGCGCAATACCAGGTCAACAGGATCGCCACCCGACGCATCAGGGGTCTCGGTTGCTGCGGGAAGCCTACAAGCTAGCCGGGCCCGGCGACACGCGCTAACTCGCGTGCGCGCGGGACCTTGCGGATTGCCGCAAGCGCGGCTAACCTCTACCCGGTTTAGCTCTCCTCAACGCCCTGGGGGCCCCGTGAGTACCGAGACCCTGCAGCACGTCTCACTCTTCGACAAGTGCAGGAACTTCACGCGAGCAGACGAGGTTCGCGCGGCCGGGCTGTACGCCTGGTTCAAGCCGATTTCCCGGTCCGAAGACACGGTCGTCGTGATCGAAGGCAAGCCGCGCATCATGATGGGCTCCAACAATTACCTGGGGCTCACGCATCATCCCGAGGTGCTCGCGGCCGCGAAGGCGGCGCTCGACCAGTTCGGGTCCGGCTGCACCGGCAGCCGCTTCTTGAACGGGACCCTCGAGCTGCACTGCCGGCTGGAGGAGGAGCTGGCCGAGTTCTTCGGCAAGGAGGCGTGCCTCGTCTTCTCGACCGGCTACCAGGCGAACCTGGGCCTGATCTCGGGGCTCGTGGGCCGGGGGGACGTCGTGTTCCTCGACAAGCTCGACCACGCGTCCATCGTGGACGGCGCGAAGCTGTCGTACGGGGAGACGGAGCGCTTCAACCACGGCGACCTCGCGGGCCTCGAGCGCAAGCTGCAGCGGGTGCCGGCGGGCACGGGCGTCATGATCATCGTGGACGGCGTCTTCTCGATGGAGGGGGACATCGCCGATGTGCCGGGCCTGCTCAAGGTGGCGCAGAAGTACGGCGCCGCGCTCGCGCTCGACGACGCGCACGCGGTCGGCGTGCTCGGTCCCAAGGGTGACGGCACCGCCGCGCACTTCGGCCTGGCGGACGACGTGGGGCTCATCGTAGGCACCTTCTCGAAGTCGCTCGCTTCCATCGGCGGCTTCGTGGTGGCGTCCGAAGACATCATCGATTACCTGCGGCACTCCTCGCGGCCGCTCATGTTCACCGCGGCGCTGCCGCCGGCCAACACCGCCGGAGTGCTCGCCGCCCTCCACGTGCTGCAGCGCGAGCCGGAGCGCCGAGAGCGGCTGTGGGTCAACACGCGCCGCCTGCAGGAGGGGCTCCGGTCGCTGGGCTTCGAAATCGGGCCCACCGAGACGCCCATCGTCCCGTTCCTGATCGGGGACTTCGAGAAGACCCTGATGTTCTGGCGCCGGCTGTTCGACGCGGGCGTCTTCACGAATCCCGTCGTGCCGCCTGCCGTGCCGCCGTCGCAGAGCCGGTTGCGGACGAGCGTGATGGCGACGCACACGGACGACCAGATCGACTTCGCGCTGGAGACCTTCGGCCGGCTCGGAAAAGCGCTGGGGGTCATCTGAGCGGTGTGGAGGTCGCGCCCGTCACCGGCGGGCGCGATCTCGATCGCTTCATCGCCTTCCCCTACGACCACTACCGCGGCGACCCGTGCTGGGTGGGGCCGTTGCGCCGGGACGTGCGCGCGCTCCTCTCGCCCCGGAAGAACCCGTTCTTCCGGCACGCGGAGGCGCAGTACTTCGTCGGACGCTCGGACGGACGGACGGTCGGGCGGATCGGCGCCATCAAGAACGCGGCGCACAACCGGGAGCACGGCGATCGCGTCGGCTTCTACGGCTTCTTCGAGTGTGTGAACGACCGGGGCGTCGCCGCCGCGCTGTTCGACGCGGCCGCCGCGTGGCTTCAGGGCAACGGCCTCACCGTCATGCGGGGGCCGATGAGTCCCTCGATCAACGACGAGTGCGGCCTGCTGGTGCAGGGGTTCGACACCCCGCCGGCCCTGATGATGCCCCACAACCCACCCTACTACGTCGAGCTGCACGACGCCTACGGCTTCACCAAGGCGAAGGACCTGCTCGCCTTCCAGAGCACGACCACCCAACTCCCGGAGCGGATCGCGCGCGCGGCGACGGTGATCGCGCGGCGCAAGAGCGTCACGCTGCGGGGGCTGGACATGCAGCGCTTCCGGGACGAGGTGGAGCTCGTCAAGCGGCTCTACAACGAGGCGTGGGAGAAGAACTGGGGGTTCGTGCCGCTGACCGAGCAGGAGATCGATCACCTCGCGCGGCAGCTCAAGCCGATCATCGTCCCCGACCTCGTGTGCTTCGCCGAGCGCCAAGGCCGGGTCATCGGCTTCGCCGTCGGGCTGCCGGACCTGAACGTGGCCCTCAAGCACAACCCGTCCGGACGCCTGTTCCCGGGGATCATCAAGGTGCTCTGGGCCGCGCGCCGCGTCACCCGGATCCGCGTGCTGCTGCTCGGAACGCTCCCGGAGTACCGCAACACCGGCGTCGACGCCCTGATGTACCACTGGATCTGGACGAAGGGGTGCGCCCTGGGGTACCGCTGGGCGGAAGCCGGGTGGATCCTCGAGGACAACGTCGCGATGCTCAACGCGACGCTGCCGCTCGGCTTCGAGCGCTACAAGACCTACCGGATCTACGACAAGCCCCTGTGAAGGTGTTCGTCACGGGCGGGACCGGATTCGTCGGTGCCCATCTCGTTCGGGCCCTGCTCGAGCGGGGGGACGAGGTGCGCTGCCTCGCCCGCAACCCGGCCAAAGCCGAGGCGCTGGGGTGGAGGCAGGTCCGGCTGGTGCGCGGGGACCTGGACCACGCGCCCGCGCTGCGCGACGGCTGCGCCGGCGCGGACGTCGTCTACCACGTGGCCGGCCGGATCAGCGCACGCAACGTCACCGAGTTCATGCGCGCGAACCGCGACGGCACCGCCAGGGTGCTGGCGGCGGCGGCGGCGGAGCCGCCCGGACGCTTCGTGCACGTTTCCTCCCTGGCCGTCGGAGGTCCGAATCCCCGGGGCCAGCCGATCGACGAGACCCGCCCCCCGGCGCCGGTGAGCGATTACGGCCGCTCGAAACTCGCCGCCGAGCTGCTCGTACAGGCGGTGCCGTTTCCCTGGACCATCGTCCGCCCGCCCACCGTGTACGGCGAGTGGGACCGCGAAGTGCTGAAGCTGTTCAAACTGGCGCGGACCGGGTTCGTACCTGTGTTCGGTGACGGCTCGCAGGAGCTGTCGGTCGTCTATGCGGGGGACGCGGCGGCGGCGCTCGTCGCCGCGGCGACGGCGCCGGCGGCGGCGGGGAAGGTCTATTACGCCGCCCATCCCGTGGCGACGACCAGCGCCGAGCTCGGGCGGGCGATCGCACGCGCGGTGGGACGCGAGGCGCGGATCGTCGCCGTGCCCGCGCCGGTGGCGCGCGGGCTGCTGTGGGCCATCGGGTCGCTCGCCCACCTCGCGGGCCGGGCCACGGTGCTGTCGGCGGACAAGACGGAGGAGTTCCTGGCGCCGGCCTGGACGTGCCGCCCCGACGCCCTGATGCGGGACGCCGGGTGGCAGCCGCGGGTGGGTCTCGAGGCGGGCCTGCGGCGCACGGCCCAGTGGTACCGCTCGGAGGGCTGGTTGTGACTGCGCCGTTCCACCGCCGATTCACCGCCATCGACCTCACGACGCTGCTCTACCTCGCCGTCGCGACGGTCGCGGTCCTGGTCTTCGCCGAGGACGACCACACGGGCTGGAACTGGCTGCTCGTCGCGAACGGGCTCATGCTGGCGCTCGTGCTGCTCGCGCCGCGGGCGCGCGCGGCGGGACCGGTCGGCCGCTTCCTGGGCGACTGGTACCCGATGTTGCTGCTCGGCGGGCTGTACGCCGAGGTGGGCGTCATCAACGTGGACGTCGGCTACCAGCACGACCTGCCGATTCAGCGGCTCGAGCAGTGGGTGTTCGGCTCACAGGTCGCCTACCGCTGGATCCGCGAGATGCCGAGCCCGGTGTTCTCGTGGATCATGCACGGCTGCTACCTCGCCTACTATGCCATCCTGTACGCTTCGCCCCTCGGCCTGTGGCTCAGCGGGCGGCGCGACCTGGCGCGGCGCACGATCTTCGCGGTGATGGTGACGTTCTATCTCTGCTACGTCGTGTTTCTCTTCTTCCCGGTGGCGGGGCCGCGGTATGCATTCGAGGCGGCGCACAGCGCCGCCACCCAGGTCTGGCCGGCGCGCGCCGCTCAGTGGCTGCTGGACCGCGGCGACTCCTGGGGCGCCGCCTTCCCCTCCTCGCACGTCGCCGCGGCCGTGGTCGCGGCGATCTGCGCGCTGCGCTACAGGCGCCGCCTGGGGCTCGTGCTCATGCCCTTCACCATCGGCCTCGTGCTGTCCGTCGTATACGGGCAGTTCCATTACGCGGTGGATGCGGTGGCGGGGTTGATCGTGGCGCTCGCGGTGCTGGCGTCGCAGTACATCTACGGCGCGGAGCCCGCCCGGTACCTCACCCCCGTCCCGCCTCTCCGCCACGCGGAACGGGGGTCAGGGAGCGAGGTCGGGGGGTGAGGTTCACGGCGCGCGAGGCCACCGTGTCCAGGTCGCCGCCCTGGGCGTCCATGCGGCGCTGGAACTGGAGGTCGGTGAGGAACAGTCCCACGACATACGCCGCGAGATTGACCGCGAAGATGACCGTGAGCACCAGCGGGAACGGGAGCCAGATCCCGAAGTAGAGCGCGAACCGCTTCATGCCGGGGTCGAGCCCCGAGCGATCGGCGATGCTCGTCAGCAGCAGGATCGCGGTGAGCGCGAGCAGCGCGAGCTTGACCGGCACGACCCCGGCGACCGCCAAGCCCGCGAAGATCACCGCCTCCGAGGCACGGTCATGCCGCCGTCGATCCCATCCAGCACTTGCCCTAGCGCCATCAGCCCCAGGCCCCAGCCCAGACGGCCCGCCGCCACGGCCGCGCCCGCCAGGATGCTCGCGCCGAACGCGGCCCACGTCACCTGGGCAGGCGAGAGGCCGAGCGTGAGGTGAAAGAGCCCGAGCAACGGCCGCATCACGCGGTCCAGCGCTCTCCCGATCCTCGGGGCGAACTCATACATGGGTGCGGCTCCAGTAGATCGCGACGTTCAACACGAGCAGCACCGCGAACACCACGCCCTCCTTCACCCGGTCCGGGATGCCGGTGAGCCAGCCGCGCGTGACGCGGGTCGAGTAGGGGTAGAACGGCATCTTCTCGAACCGCACGCTGTAGTCCATCGCCACGTGGACCGCGAAGAACACCAGCGGCACGACCGTTCCGAGGAACCAGCAGAGCGGCACGATCCAGAGCAGCGCGACCGGCTCCTGGAGCGAGGAGCGCCAGTAGTAGCCGCGCCTGTCCCGCAGGCCGACCGCCCGCAGGTAGAAGGGCGCCTTGAGCGCGTGATCCACGTCCACGCCGACCCCGAAGGCGTACGCGAGAGCGGCATCGCGCCCGCTCAAGCCCATCGCCTGCACGCCGAGCGTGGTGGCGAGGACGTGGGTGAAGAGCGTCACCGCCTCACCCCCTGACCGGCAGTCAGCCACACGAGCCCGAGGCCCGCCCCGATCCAGGCGAGATCCCGCAGCCGGCTCACGATCGCGGCGTACACGCCCAGCGCGGGCTCGAGCGCTCACGCGCCGCCCGGCGGCGACGAACGCCTTGAGGAACCCGCGCATCCGCCGCACGCCCGCCGCGACCGCCTCCGCGGCCGCACGACGCGCCCCCGGATCGAGACCGTACACGCCACCGGTGACGCAGGGCGGCTCGATGGGCGAATCCGCGACCGCTGAGACCGCGCCATCCGCGCTACGGCCCACGTACACCGGCGACTCGTCGTCCACGTACGGTGTCACCACCAGCACGGCGTCCGCCCCGGCTGCGAGCCCCGCCTCCACTTCGCGGTACACCCGGCGCCACTGCTCCGCGCGCATGACCGCGTCCACCATGCTGCACAACACCGGCCCGGCCGGCGCGACCGCGAGTCCCTCGACCAGGGTGTGGAGGGACGAGGGGGTCCGACACGCGATCACCGTCAGGGGCGCCCGGAGCAGCGCGTCGTCCAGCAATGGCCGCACTGCCGGAACATCCGCGCGGACAGCGCACGTGAGGCTGGCGCAGCCGAGGGCGTCCAGGGTCTCGAGGAGCCGCACGATCTGGGGCTTTCCTGCTACTTCCACGATCGGCTTGGGGATCGCCATGCCCGCCGAGGCGAGCCGCGATCCCTCCCCGGCGGCAAGGATGAGCCCGTGCATTTACCCGATGACCCCTTCAAGCTCGGGGAGGTGACGGATGCGCGCGGTGGGCAGATCCCCCGGTGGAGCCGCACGATGCGGCGGTGCGAGCCAGCAGGTGCGCATGCCGAGCCCGGCCGCTCCGCGGATGTCGGCGTCGAAGTTGTCGCCGACCATCCAGGCCCGGCCCGCGGACACACCGAGGGTGCCCAGCACTTCGAGAAAGATGCGCGGGTCGGGTTTGGCGGCACCCACGACGCCGGAATCGCCGACCGCGGCGAACAGATGCGCCAGCCCGAGCTCCTGCAGGCAGGGGGCGAGATTACCAGTGAAGTTGGAGACAATCCCCAGCCGGTAGCGCCCGGTGAGACGTTCGAGCAGCGCCCGGTTGCGCTCGACAGTCGCCCGCGCCTCGCGGTGGAAAAGGTCCGCCATCCGGTTAGCGTCGACGCCGTCCTGGTCCGGGACGAGCTCGAGCAGTAGTCGCACCTGGGCGTCGATTGTCTGCCGAAAGCCGAAGGAGCGGATGCCTGCGACGCGGGCGAGCGCCTCGTCGGACCGTCGGTGGAGCGGGTCGAAGCTCGAATAGTCGAGTGAGCCGCCCGCGCTGCGATACGCAGCATGATATCGCGGACCCCAGGTAACGCCGTCCGCGTCCAGCGTGCCGCCGAAATCGAACAGGATTGCTTCGGACCTCACCCCGTTCCCCCAGGGCCTTCAGCCTCCTGCCCACTCCGGTCCTGACCCCCTCTCCGTTCCGGAGAGGGGGAACGACAAACGAGGCGTCGTGCCCCCTCTCCCGAAGGGAGGGGGTCAGGGGGTGAGGACCTCAGGGGGGGTCAAGGGGTGATGTGGTGGCCGTGCGCCGCCTCGCCGGCGCGGCGGTCCATGGGCATCTGTGGCATTTCGTGTCCGCCCGCGACGCGCATGTAGTGCGCGTAGTCCGCCCGATACAGGGAGTCGCCCGGATCCGTCGCGGGCCAGCGCGTGCCGCGATCCGGGACGAATAGGCCGCCCACGACGCCCATGCCGCCGCCGGGCAGGACACGGTCCGTGCGGTTTTCGTAGTACACGGTCACCCTGTACTTGTGGTCGGGTACGACGTGGACGCCGAGCCGCGTCCATCCGTACAGGCGGCCGACCGGCACCGAGACCAGCCGCCTCGCAGAGTCGCGTACCGGCTGGGATCGGTACAAGACCTCGCCGGTGGTCGCGTCCCCGAACTCGATCAGCTGCCCGTCCTCGTGCATGTGCCCGCCCAGGCCGACGATGGTCCCCGGAAGCGCGGGGCTCGCCTCGTACGAGCGGGACGAGCGGCCGGGCGGCAGGTCGAACGACTTGTCGCCTACCGGGAACGCCACGTCCATCTGCCACGGCGAAGCGCGGAACAGCGGCCAGGGCCGGCCTGCCGGAGTGAAGTGCATCACGAGCCGCACGCGGGCCTTGGGATAGGCCGTGCCCGTGAGGTTCTCGACCATCGCGCTCGCGACGACGCGCTCCCCCCGCTCGAGCGGCAGCCCGAACAGGAGCCACGGCAACCGGATGGTCCCGGTTTCGGTCCCCGCGGCGAGCAGCCGGCGGGAGATCGGCAGGAACAGCTCGCGGTGGTCCGGGTCGATCAGGTTGAAGTGGTGCAGCAACTGCGACGGCAGCGCGTTGCCGGCCGAGTCCACGACGACCACCCGGAAGCCGTACACGTAGCCGCTCCGGGGCACCTGCAGCGTCGCCACCGGCGGCTGCGCGATGGCGTGATGGGGCGTGTTTGCGGGCAGATCCACGGGCGCGAGCTCGATCACGAGGGCGCCGGTCCGGGGATCGTTGTAGATGCGCGCGACCTCACCCCCTGACCCGGGGAGGCTCCCGAGGAGCAACAGTAGGGGGCTCAAGCGTCGGATCATGGCGCGGGAATTGTAACAGCAGCGCTCGACTCCTTGCAACGGACCCGCCGCGTGGTAGCATCGGGTGAACGCGACACGAGGCACCCTCCATGGCGACCTACCCGTACGCCACGCATCTCAACGTCCTCTACGGGCCGCTCCAGACGGTCGACGTGCAGGCGCTGGTCGATGCGTGCACCGAGCGGTGGTACAACCAGACCCTGTGCCGCGTGAACGACTCGATCGTGCGACTCGGCGTCGTGCAGGGCGAGTATCACTGGCACAAGCACGACAAGGACGACGAGTTCTTCTACGTCGTGGAGGGAAGGCTACTCATCGATCTCGAGGGTCGCACGGTGGAGCTCGCGCCCCGGCAGGGGTTCGTCGTGCCGAAAGGGGTCCTGCACCGGACACGCGCGCCCGAGCGCGCGGTGATCCTCATGGTGGAGAACGCCGGGATCGTCCCCACGGGCGACTGAGCGGCGCGAGCGCCTCAAATTGGCATCGGGTCACCAGTTCTCGGAGGCGTCGTGTGCGCTAGAACCGAGCCCCCATCGCCGGCATCGCAGCCACCGCCGCCACCGCCGCGACTACAGCCTGTGGCCGCTCCTCGTGCACGAAGTGTCCCACGCCGGGCACGCTGTCCACCGCGAACCGGGTGAGCGCGCCCGCCAGCACTGCTACCTCAGCGGTGCTGACGCCGGCGTCGCGAGACGCCGTGCCGATCAGCAGCCGCACCGCGCAGTGGATCTCGCTCAAGTGCGGGGCGAGCCGTTCAGGCTCGCGCGCCCCCGCCATCGCGAGGTAAGCCTTCAGGGTCCCGTCGAGGTCATGTGCTGCGCCCGCGGTGTAGCCGTCCACCACTTCCTCGCTCACCCACGTCGCGTCGCCCGAGGTGGCGATCAGGCTGCTGCGGATCTTCTTCCGGACGAGCCGCACGCCTCCGAACAGCTTGATCCAGGGCGCCAGCCGCATGGCGCGCCGGAAGCCGCGAGTCGTGGCGGCCTCGGCGGGGCCCCCATCGAGCGATACGATACCGCGCACGAGATCGGGCCGGCGGTAGGCGAGGCGGTAGGCGATCGACGCGCCGACCGAGTGGGCGACGACGACCGCGCCCGGTACGCCGAGGTGGTCGAGCGCCGCGGCCACGCGATCGGCCTGCGCGGTGAGCGAGTAGTCGGCACGCGGCGGTCGCGCCGAGCTGCCGATCCCCAGGGGCTCGATCACGATCGCCCGATAGCCCGCGGCGGCCAGCAGGGGGAGCACGCGGCGGTAGCCGAAGGCCGAGTCGAACAGACCGGGGATGAGCACGACCGGATCACCGGTCCCGACAATCGTGACCTGGACCGACTCGGCCGGTGAGAGCACGAGCCGGAACCCGTGCGACGAGTCGGCGACGAGCGCAAGGACGAGCAACCACATGAGACACTCCCCCTGGGTGGCAGGGACAAGGTAGGTGTTCACCGTGGGCCGCACTGGTCACTGGTGCGCGGGTGCCCGTAAGCCGCTGGCGCAGGCCGCGATAGCGGCTCTGGAGCCAGGCAACGGCCGCGCCGGCGCGCGTCCGACCGAGCGCGAGCGCGACGAGGGCGACGCCGCTCGCCAGCAGGAGCCACACCGGCACGCGTACGAGCAGCCCGACGCTCGCGATCAGGTAGAGGCGGGGGAAGCGCCCCAGGGCGATCGCTCCGAGGAACTTCGCCAGGGGGTACCTGCCGAGCGGCGCGAGGACTCGAACGGCGGAGTCGGGAATCGGCGAGAAGATCACCAAGACCGTCGTCCAGAAGGGCGCCTGCAGAAACGCGGCGACGCTCCAGCGCACCGTCTTCCGGGTCTTCAGGGTCGCGAGCTTCGGCAGCTCGGCGGCCCAATCGACCAGCCGATAATTCACCGCCTCCGCAACGGAGGCGCCGAGCGTCCCTGCCAGCGCCAGCAGCCACGCCGGGTATAGCCGGGCGTAGTACAACAGCGTCGCCTCGAACGCGGTGGGGAGCACCGGCGAGAGGGGCCCGTGCACGGCCAGCGCGATGAGGAAGAAGACGAAGAGCTTCACGCGAGCAGTCCTGCATACCGCCACGCAACCACCGCGAAGACGGCGCCCTCGAGGATCCACGGCCACGGCTGCCGGTAGTAGCCGGCGTACATCGACCCGCCCCAGTATCCGGTGTTTTCCCACAGGTTGAGCGAAAACCGGCGCCGGCTGAACGGCAGCAGCAGCGGGATGCCGGTGTCCGTCGGCAGGTCGGCGGCGACGTGGAGCACGATGCTGGCGAACGCCAGGCCCCCGAGCCACGGGCCGACCAGCGCCACTGCAAGGGCGCCCGCGGCGGCGCAGAACGACAGGCTGTGGCTCCACGTGCCGTGAAAGCCGGGTTTCGCCCACCCGGCCCGGATCAGCAGCGAGTCGGCGTTGGGGAGGAACTGTGCGGCGCCGACGACGGCGAACGTCTCGGGCCGTGGGTCCAGCGAGGCGATCGCCAGCGCGATGCCGACGTGGCCGAATTGCATCGTGTCTCCCAGTGCGAGTCTGGAGACACGTTCGCGTCACCGCCTCAAGCCGTCGTCAAGCCGCGAGATTCTCGCGGTAGCGCCTGGCCTGGCCGGGGGTGATCATCTCCTGTAGCAGGATGCTACGGGCGATCGGGGCGGCGAAGACGTAGCCCCGCGCATCGGCGACGAGCCAGCGCTCCCACTCGAGCAGGTCGAGCGCCTGGTCGACCGTGGGGCGATCGAGCCGCGTGGCGCGCGCAAGCTCCGCGGCGCCGGCGCGCTCGGCGAGCGCCGCCGCGGCGCCGAGCACCTGCTGCGCCGGCGGCGTGAGCTGGCGGAACCGCTGGCACACCACTCCCACCGCGGCGGGCGGCAGGTCGTTCGGCAGGGAATCGACCAGCGTGCGCTTGGGCGACGGCCATGCGGGCGCCTCGGCGGCGAGCGTGAAGCCGCTCGCGACCGCTTCCAGCAGCGCGACGGCGAGCAGCGGAATGCCCGCCGTGTCCCGGTCGAGCCGGCGCACCAGCCGCTCGGTGTCCTCCCCGGTGTAGCTCGGGAGCGCCCACGTGACGAGCGCCCGCAGGGCCCCGGAGTCGAGTCGGCCGAGCCGGATGGCCTCCCCTTCAAGGTCGCGTCCCAGGCGGGCCCGCAGGTCGTCGAGCCGCCCGCCCTCGGGCGACCCGCGGGCGACGCCGAACAAGAGCATGACGCGACGGCGCGCGGTGTCGCGGGCGAGCGCGGGCAGGACCGCGAGCGTCGCCGGATCGATCCACTGGGCGTCGTCGAGGGTGAGCAGGAGCGGACGCTCCGCTGCGGCCGCGAGCGCCGCGGCGCTGACCGCCTCCGCCATGGGCAGCGGCGGGCTGGGGGCGCGAAACCGCGCGGCCAGCTCGGCGTCGAGCGCTCCCAGCGCGGCGAGCGCGCCGGGCGGCGCGCCGGCGAGCCCGGGAGCGTCACCCAGCCCCGCGGCGATGAGCCCCGTGACCGCGCTCCAGGGCGTTTGCTGGTCCCCGGGTACGGCCCGGGCGGCGGCGACCGCCGCCTCGTCCAGGCGGGCGCGCGCCGTCAGCTCGTCGATCAGCCGGGTCTTCCCCTCACCGGGCTCCCCCTCGACGATCACCAGCTGGCCGCGCCCCTGTTTCGCCCGCTCCCACGCGGCCGCCAGCACCGCGAGCTCGGCACCGCGTCCGACGAGCGGCGGGCGCGGGCGCGCGGCCTGCGGCGCGGCGAGCACCCGGCGGCCGACCCGCGCATCGCGGATTCGCTCGATCAGCCGGACCGTTTCGGGCGCGGGCGCCGTATCCAGCTGCTCGCGCAGGGCGCTCGTCAGGTCCTCCGCGATGCGCAGCGCCGCCGCCCGGTCTCCCGCAAGCGCCAGCGCGCGCAGCGCGGTCCGCGCCGCGGCCTCGGAGACCGGATCGAACGTGCGGGCGCGCAGCGCCGCCCGCGCCGCGGCGGGCGCATCTCCACGCGCCAGCAGCCCCTCGGCATGTTTCACCAGGGCATCGAGGCCCTGCGCGCGCCACATCGCGCGCTCGCCGCCGAGCCAGCTCTCGAACTCGTTCGCCTCGGGGATGGACAGGCCTTCGAGGAACTCTCCCTCCACCAGCGCCGCCGCGCCCGCCCAGTCGCCGCGCGCGTACAGCTCGGCGAAGCGGTCGCAGTCGAGCAACACGGCGTCGGGGCCGAGCCTGACCTGGTCCACGTCCGCCTGGATGTGGTCGTCCCCCACGACCCGCCGGAACACGCGCAGCGCCTCACTCAACGAGTGGCGCGCCTGCTTCTCGTCGCGGTCGCTCCACAGCACGCCCACGAGATGCTCGCGGGTGCGGCTCCGGCGAGGGCTGCGCGCGAGATAGACGAGCAGGGCGAGATGCTTGCGCCAAAGCAGCTCGGGGGGCGCGTCCGCGCCGTTGACGGTGACGCGCGCCGGGCCGAGCACGCGGCAGTGGACGCCGGCGGACGCTGGCATGGCGCCCGGATTATCGGGCACCATGCGGCGACGGGCAAGCGCCCGTAGATTCTCCCCGCCCATGCAACCACCCCCACTCGAAGACGTCCAGCGGGCCGTCGGTGACCGGTACGAGGTGCTCGCGCTCGCCGGCGCGGGCGGGATGGGCGCGGTGTTTCGCGCGCGGCACCGCACGCTCGGCCATATCGTCGCCGTGAAGGTGCTGCCGCCCGACGTCGCAGCCAGCGAGATGCGGCGCAAGCGCTTCCAGCGCGAGGCCGCGCTCGCCGCGTCCCTGTCGCATCCCCACATCGTGCCGGTCTACGAGTTCGACACCCACGAAGACATGACCTTCCTCATCATGCCGTTCGTGCGCGGGACGACGCTCGACGGTATGCTGGCCGAGGGGCGGCGCCTCCCGCTCGCGGAGCTGCTGCGCGTCACGCGGGAGATCGGCGAGGCGCTCGGGTTCGCGCACCGGCGCGGGATCGTGCACCGCGATGTGAAGCCGTCCAACATCCTGATCGAGGATGACACGGGCCGTGCGCTGCTCACCGATTTCGGCGTGGCGCACGTCGTGCGCGCGCAGACGTCCTCGCTCACCGCGCCGGGGACGCCGATCGGCACGCCGGACTACATGGCCCCCGAGCAGGCCGCCGGGAGCGAGCGCCTGGACGGGCGCGCCGACCTCTACTCCCTGGCCCTCGTCGCCTTCGAGGCGCTCACCGGCACCCGGCCCGCCGCCGGCACCGACCGCGCCGCGCTCGCCCGAGCAGTCCGCGCGGCCCGCGCCGACCTGCCGGCGGCGGCCGCGGCCGCCCTGGTCGCCCCGCTCGCGGACAGCCCGGACGACCGCCCCGCCTCGGCCAGCGCGTGGCTCGCCGAGATCGGGCGCGCCCGGACGCACCGGTGGCGGCGCTGGGCGGCGGCGGGAGCCGTGACGGTGGTGGCGCTCACCGGCGCGCTGCGGTACCTCTGCCGCGCCCACATCCTCATCTGCCGGCAGCCGCCGGTCGTGACGGTGGCGCTGATGCCGTTCGACAAGCTCGGCGGGGAGAATCTCCCCGACCGGCAGCTGATGGAAGTGTTCGCCCGCCGGTTGGCGGCGGCGCCCCGGATCACCGTCCTCTCCGGTGCCCGGGTGTA
>WNGF01012944.1_pt1 | contig 17845 bp, 23 predicted proteins | sample 5400641 | NCBI WGS metagenome assembly WNGF01 (sample SAMN13153371, study PRJNA577476) | soil metagenome | isolation source: 80 cm soil or saprolite under grassland replicate 2 | place: USA:California | collected 2016-06-15
GTCAAGCGCGGCCAGTTGCGCGCCGTACACGTCCGCCGTGGACGCCAGCCCGGACTGCGAATCGAAGTGCCGGCGACCACTCCGGACCTCTTCGCACCACTCTCTAGCACCACGGGGGCATTGTGACTATGGTTCCAAGTAGCTCGCCAGGTCAGCCTCAACCACCCACCGCGCACCGTTCTGCCGCATCCCCTCACGGAGGCGATGCAGCGCCGTGTGCGGGCTGTGTTTGGGGCGGAACCCGTGCGAGCACTCTAGAAAGTCCTGCTCGAACACCGCGCTGAGCACCCACGCCTCTGCCTTCTGCACCAGCCGATCTTCGATCGTGCTGATGCCGATGGGTCGGCGCTTGCCGTTCCCCTTCGGGATGTACACCCGCTTGATCACCGGCACCCGATAGCGCCCAGTTCTCAACCGCGCGTACAGGTCCGCCACGTTCTCGGCCAGGTTCGCCGCGTAGTCCTGGTAGCGTTGTCCATCGTGGCCAGCACGTCGTCCAGCGCGGATAGCTGGGCCTGGAGTCGGTCGCGGCGGGCGACCAGCGGCGCGGTCTGTTTGTTGTGCTGTTCGGTGGTCCTGCGCCGATCCGCGGGCATGGCGGCCAGCCGCTGGCGCACCTGGTCGGGCGTCAGGTCGCTGGTGACGCCAGCTTCGTAGGCGGGTGCAGGTCGCTCGAAGATTCCAAACAACGTCGTTACCTCCTGTGTTCAGCGGTTCTCGAGGCGTTCATCCCAGACGGTCGCAGGGCCGTGCCTGCGGAGCGAAACGCTGAATGATGTCGGTCACGATCTTCAACTGGCGGGTGAGCACTCGTAGTTCGTGCGACATGGTTTGGAAACTGTCGGGGTACGCCTCCAGATCAATGTCCTGCCCGGGCGTCAGGAACAGGCGACTATCGACTGGCGCGAATGCCTCGATGCAGTCCAGCGTGGCGTTCTCCCACTGAGCTTTGCTGACTAGCCACTCGTTGATCTGCTTGGGCGTCTCAAAGCGCTGAATGCTGAGGCGCGTACCGTAGTCGCGTAGCTCCACGCCTTGGTCCCGAAGCTTGTTGAGTCTGTCCAGGTGTGCTCGGGTGACCTGGGCGGCGTCGATGCGGGTGCGCAACTTGTCGCGCTCGTCGGCAACTAGCCGCACCCAGCGGTAGTTCGCCCGAAGAAGCTGCCATAGGACGAGCGCGACGATCAGCACCAGCGCCCACGGCTGTGGATTGCCGCCAGCAGTCGCCACGGCGTCCGACACGTCCTTCGACACGCTCGGCAGCAGCAGCAGCGCCAAGATCACCACAGCCACCGGGAAGGTCAGATTGCTCACCACGTCGGCGGCTGCGAGCAGCAGCCCCGGGACCGAGCGCAGGAGCGTGCCGTAGTAGGCACCCATACCTGTGGGGGGTTGGCGTGCCTTCCTTCAGTTGGGGTGCGGCCACGACCGCCATTATGCTGGCGCGCCCCAGACACGAAAACGCCCTGGTGGGACCAACCCACCAGGGCGTCGATGCTGCGTTTCGTAGATCAGTTGAGCTGGTCGTCCAGCAGGTGGCGGTACTGCTCGAACCACTCCCGACCCGAGTCCGTCAAGACTCGCCAGCTTCCCTCGGCACGAAGCGAGCCGTTCTTGCCCGTGTAGAAGCCTGCCGTGCCCCGAGCGTCGTACCCAGCCGCTGTAGCGGCCAGGCTGGCGTCGGAGGCCACCAGGCGATGCCCAGATGCCTCGTAAAACGCCTTCAGGAACTTCAGAGCGCGGACGGTCGCGTCGTCGCCGTTGTCGCCCAACGTCGCCGTACGAAGATCACCGAGTTGGCGCTGTAGCGCCTCGATGTTGCGTTGCATCGCGTCGAACCGTCGCTCCAGATCACTCTTGACGGCCATTTCCAGTTCCTCCAGATTCGATTTCGCTACGTGATCACTGCGCGACGTGAGTTATAAGTGATCGCTAGTGATCTGTCAAGAGTGATCTTTTAGTGAATCTCTCTGGCTGGACGGCAGTCTGCGGGCCTGGCCGCGTGACCACTTCATGCTTTCGCTCCAGCGTCAAACACCCCGGATTGCTACCTACACGGATGCTCGTGCGGGTACTTCAGCGACTAAGCGATGACGAGGCAGCTGCATTCGTACACTTCTGGACAACATGTCACCTGAGGAGCTGGTCGCGGAGTTCACGGCCAGCCAGCCGTACAAACTTGACGACTTTCAGCTCGAGGCGATCCGCGCGCTGGCGAATGGGCACTCCGTGCTCGTGGCGGCGCCCACGGGAACGGGCAAGACCGTCGTCGGTGAATTTGGGATCTTCATGGCCCGCAAGCATGGGCTTCGGGCTATCTACACCACGCCCATCAAGGCGCTCAGCAATCAGAAGTTCAGGGATTTTCGGCATCGATGGGGTGAGGACGAGGTCGGGCTGCTCACGGGCGACATCGTAGTGAACCGCGACGCGCCCGTGTTGGTGATGACCACCGAGGTTTTGAGAAACGCCCTGGTCACGGGCAAATCGTTCGGAAGGGTCAGCCAGCAAGAAGACGCCCGACCTGGTTTAGAGCGGACCACGGAAGTGCTGCGCAACATGCTGGTGACGGGCGCCTCAATCGATGACGTCGGCAGCATCGTCTTCGACGAAGTGCATTACATGGGCGATCCCGAACGCGGGACAGCCTGGGAAGAATCGATTCTGCTTGCGCCACGACATATCCCGCTGGTCTGCCTTTCGGCAACCGTGCCCAACGCGACCGAGATTGCCGAGTGGATTCGTGAAGCCCACGGCGACCTGAGCTGCGTCTTCCACGATGAACGCGCAGTGCCACTCGAGCATCGCTACTGGCTGCCCGACGCCGCCGCCGATAAGCACACCTTTAAAGTCACGACGGTCATGGATGCCGATGGTCAGCTGACAGCGTCGGCATCGCGCCTCAGAACGGTGGGCGGCGAGCTCGCCGGCAGAGTGCGCTGGGGCGGCACCACGTCGCAGGGCTTCCGCGGCGAAGAGCGAGTCGCGGGCGCCGATGGCGACCCGCGCGAGACCCCCGCCCCGTGGCGCGTGGTTCGCTACCTAGAAGGGGGGTCGCTCACGCCGGCCATCTTCTTCCTGTTCAGTCGCCGCGCCACCGAGGAGGCCGCCGCCAGTTGCCTTGCCCTCCGTCCGGTACCGCACGCGGTCGAGCTGATCCAGGAGGCCAAGAGTCGACTTGCCGACCTGTCGCCCGAGGACCGCAACCTCCGTCAGGTCGCGCTCCTCCTGGGCCGGTTCTTGCCGCGCGGTGTCGCCGTCCACCACGCGGGGCTGCTGCCGCAGGTCAAGCTCCTGGTCGAGGAGTTCTTTCAGGCAGGCAAACTGCGCACGGTCTTCGCCACCGACACGCTGGCGCTGGGCATCAACATGCCCGCGCGCACGGTCGTCATCGGCGAAATGCTCAAGTTCGACGGCACCGCCCGTCGGCTGCTCACGCCCAACGAGTACCGCCAGATGACCGGTCGAGCTGGTCGCCGCGGCATTGACGAACGCGGCGTCTCGCTGCTGATCTACTCGCCGTGGGTGACGTTCCCGCAAACGCTGCGCGTGCTCACCAGCGATCTGCTGCCGCTGGAGAGCGCCTTCAGTCCGACCTACTCGACGGCGATGAACCTCTGGCTGCGGCCCGAGGACGAGGAGCGCCTGGCCGACCTGTACGCGCGCAGCCTGCGACGCTTCCAGCACGACCGAACCCTCCAGGAGCTGACGGAGCGCAAGCAGTCACTCGAGGACTCCTTCGAACGCGACAAGGTGGCTGGCGTGCTGCGGCGCGAGGACGCCAGCGAGCGCGCCGCGGAGCTCAGCCGAGTGGACTACGACCTGCGCCGAGCGCGGCGAGCGGCCACCATCGAGGCGAGGCGCACCGCCGAGGGCCTGGCACGTGTGCTCGAGCGATACGACTACCTGCGTGACGCGCGGCCAACCCACAAGGCTGCCTATCTGCGCAGCCTGTTCGACACCAATGCGCTCACGCTGTGTGAGCTGCTTACCAACCGCCAGTTGGAAGGACTCGAGCCGCACGAGGTAGCCGAGGCGTTGTCATGGTTCGCGATGGATCGCGAGGCGCCGATCCGCGGGCTGCCGCTGACCCGTCGACTCCATCGCTTGCGCGAGATCCTGGATGCGCTGCACGGTGGCGTGCTGCGTGACGAGGAGCGATACGGCGTGCAGATCTCGCGGCCATTGCCGGTCGACTTCCACGGGCTAACCCTGGCGTGGTCGGAGGGGCACGACCTGGCATCGATCGCCCAGCGCGGCCGCATTCAAGAGGGTGACCTGGTGGGCGCGCTGCAGAAAACGCTCGACCTGATCGGCCAGATGCGTGGCGCCGCGCTGCAAGGGCCGCTCGGCGCGGGCCTGGTGCCGCTGCTCGACCAAGCAGACGGTCTGCTGCGCCGCGGGGTGGTCGAAGCGAGCTACCGGTGGGCAGTCGGCGGATTGCCCGAGGGCGATGAGGCGGCGCAAGTCGATTGGGACGTCCCGATCGTGCTCGACGAGGAGTCCGAGCCGCGGCGGCGTTTCGGTCCGCGCGATCGCCGACCGCCGATGCGGAAGGCACAAACGCTCGGCGGGCGTGGCAAAACGCTTCAACTTGGCCCGCGGAGTGCTATAAAGGCCCGGCAGAGGCGGCTGCCGTGAACGCCACGCAAGATTTCATTCCCGATCAAGAGGGTGAATCGCCAACAGCGGTTGGGCCGATGCCCATGCTGGACGATCTGACACCCGAGGCCTGCGGGCGCATCGTCCGCTACATCGTCACCAGCACACTCGAGCGGGGCGTCGCGCCGACAGCGGTCGTAGCGCTGTACGCCGATCTCGCAGGCGATGAGCAGGCTGTGCGGTACGCCGACCGGCGGTTCATGCTGCGCGAGGTCCCGGCAGATTGGCGGGACATCGAAAACCGGGTGCTCGACCTCGAGGACGGTGCACGCGAGCGTGGGCTCGATCTGGCCGCGGCGTGGCGGCGAGCGACCGGCGTGGCGGTCCAGGGCGAGGATGCGCTCGAGCAGCTGGCGCGGTTGGCAGGCATGCGCAGCTCGGCCAGTCGCGGGCAGCGGTCGATCTTCGACGATCCCGAGGATCTCGATGAGCTCGACGAAGTCGACCTCGACGTAGCGCAGCGCTCGCTGATGCACGAGCGCGCACCAGAGCTCCTGGACCTTTCGTCGGATGCGCAGCAGCGGATTCGGCGGTTTGCGATCGAGGAGCGGCTGGAGCGGGGCCTGCCGCCGATCGAGCTGCTGGATCTCTACCGCGGTTTCGAGCTGGACGAGGACGAGCGGGCACGGCAATACCTCGACCTGGTCTACGTGGAGCGCCAACCGCCTGCTGACTGGCTCGACTTGCAGTCCGAAGCCGGCCGGGCGATCGACCTTGCTGAAGCGCGCGGGCGTGACGCTGGCCGCATGTTCGCGGACCTGCTGCGCTCCTCACCGGGCATCGAGCCGACGGTCGCGCTGCGGCTTCTCTTCGAGCGCCTGCTTGGCTAGTACCCGCTTCGTGCGGCTCACGCCGCACTTCGGGAGCACTAGGGAGCACTAGTAAGCGCTAGAACGTTCGGCCGAGGCGCTGGTCCCAGGGCTGGGGAGCGGCTACACGCACGAGCATGTCCTCTCGGTCGCGGGCGTACAGATACAGCTGCGCGAAGAACTCCAGCTCTGGCAGCGGGTACGTCGGGTTGATGCACAAGAACGGGTAGGGCCACGGCGGGCGTACGCCATTCGCGCATACGACTTCGATGCGGCGGCCCACACGAAGCCGGTACGTGACACCCGTATAGCGACGCGATCGCACATCGAGGTGACCATCGAGCGCGAGCCGATGCCACAACTCGTCACCGAGCGTGGTGCGCGCGACCTCCTCCGAGCGCTGGCGGGCTTCCTGATAGTCGCGTGAAGAGAAATCAGCGCCAGCCGTGCGCTTGGGCAGGTGATCCCAGTAGTAGCGCCATGGGCGCTCGACGGCACCATCGCGTCGGGCGCCCTCGGGGCCAGGCGTGGGCAAGATGTCCCACGTGAGCAGGCGTCGCCAGAGCCCCTTCAGGGGCGCGATCAGCGGCACGTCTTTGGGATATCGCCAGGCTGGGGGTCAGCCCCCGGCGATAGGTGCGATGATCTGGTACTCCTCGACCTTCGGGTCGAATGGGCCATCGTCCAGAACGTGCTGGGTGCCGACCTTGCGCGATACCGCGCAGCCCTTGTCGCGAGCCTCCCGCAGGATGCGCTCTGCCTCGAGGATGCTCTCGCGCGCCTCCTCTGTGTCGGTTTCAGCGTCCCACTCTACCAGCTGGTGTCCGCGCCGATTGGCGACGATGATGCGGCCCATGGCGATCCTCCTCGCTACCATTTCAGCCTACGGCGCGACTTCTCGCGCTGCAAGGAAGGACTGGCTGGGATTTCAGGCGCGATGCCCGTTGGAGCGCACGCATCCGTGCGGCTTCTCGCGTGATTCCATCGGCTCGCCGCACAGCGGGCAGCGGGGTCGGCCGGCGGCGACGACTTCGGCGATATTGCGACTGAGGGCGCGGAGCTGTTCGCGCGTGGCGCGGCACGCGAACGTCGCGGGAGCGGATGGCTCCTCTTCGTCCGAGCCGCTGCCCTCGACGTCGTAGACCAGCAGTACGTAACGCGGGCCGCTCTCCAGCTCGCTTTCGTCCTGGCCGAGCGCGAGCCGGCCGACCTTGAAGTCGACGGTGGGATTGGGCGGAAAGGTCTCGATGGGCGGCTGCCGCGGTGGTTTGCCGCTTGGCTTGCCCTGGAACTCGGCAAGGACCTGCTCGACCGCCAGCCCGAGTGCCTGCAGCTGCTCCTTCTCCACCCACATAGCGGCAGCACGGCCGTCGTCGCTTTCGACGAGCAGCCGAAACGTGCGTTGACCGGGCTCGCCGATTGCGTGGGCCTGGAGGCGGGTGGCAGGCCCGAAGGCGTACTGGGCCTCGAAGGTCACTCGCACAGTAGGATACCCGGCGCACGCCCAGGCTCCGCGCGAGCTCTAGAGCAACTTGCTAGCGATGAGAAGTGCGCTGATAAACGCGTGCGGCGGCGCGCAGCGCTTCGATCAGAGCGTCGACTTCCTCGGCCGTGTTGTACACGTAGAAGCTGGCGCGGATCGTCGCCGCGACGTCCAGGGAGCGGTGCAGCGGCTGGCAGCAGTGGTGACTCGCCCGCACCGCGACGCCGTGCTCGTCGAGGATCGTGCCCGCGTCGTGCGGGTGGACTCCATCGAGGTTGAAGGACACCACGCCCGTGCGATCGTGCGCATCGCGCGGCCCGTACACCGTGATATCGGGTGTTGCGTAGAGGCGCTCCAGCGCGTAGCTGGTGAGCTCGATCTCGTGGTTGCGCACGTTCTCCATGCCCAGCTCGTCGAGGTACTCGACCGCGGTGGCGAAGGCGACTGAGTCGGCCACGCTCGGCGTACCCGCGTCGAATTTCTCGGGCAGTGGCGCCCAGGTGGCACGGTCTTCCCACACCTCGCGGATCATGCCACCGCCTCCCAGGAAGGGCGGCATGGCTTCGAGCAGCTCGCGGCGGCCCCACAGCGTGCCGATGCCCATCGGCGCCAGCATCTTGTGGCCCGAGAAGGCGAGGAAATCCACGCCTAGCGTGCTGACATCCGTGGGCACGTGTGGCACGCTCTGCGCACCGTCCACCACCACGATTGCGCCCTGCTCGTGCGCAAGCTCACCAATCTCCGTGAGTGGGTTGATGGTCCCGAGCACGTTCGACGCACCCGCGACCGCGACAACCTTGGTCCGCTTGCTGAGCAACTGTTTGAAGGCAGCCATGTCGATAGTGCGGTGGTCGTTGAGCGGAACCAGCCTGATGTGCGCGCCGGTCTCCTGCGCGACGCGCTGCCACGGCACCAGGTTCGAGTGGTGCTCCAGCAGGGTCGCCAGAATCTCGTCGCCGGGCTTCAAGTTGGCGCGTCCCCAGCTCGCCGCCACCAGGTTGAGGCCTTCGGTGGCATTGCGGACGAAGACGATTTCGTGCGGGTCCTGGCAGCCGATGAATTGGCCCACACGCTCGCGCGCTCGTTCGTACGCGTCTGTTGCCTCGACGCTCAGCGTGTGGACACCGCGGTGCACGTTGGCGTTGATGGTCGTGTAGAAGTCGACCAGCGAGTCGATGACACGTCGCGGCTTCTGCGAGCTGGCGGCATTGTCCAGGTACACGAGCGGATGCCCATTGACCTGCCTGCTGAGGATCGGAAAATCGGCGCGAATGCGCGGCACATCAAGCGGCGCGGCGGTCACACGAAGCATCGTTAGCTAAATACTACCAAAATGGTCGGAATTTCACGCAAGCTCGACGTGAGCTACGCTGAGCAACGGTGCTGGGACCGCTGGGCATTCTTGGCGGCGGGCAGCTGGGGCGGATGACGTTGCAGGCTGCCAGCGCACTGGGCATCGACGTGGTGATCGCGGAGCGGTTCGCGGACTCGCCCGCGGCTCGGCTGACTTCGCGCAGTGTCGTGTTCCGCGATGGGTGGGACGATGCGCGCGCCCTCGACGAACTGGCGGGGATGGCGAAGGTAGTGACGCTGGAGAACGAATTCGTCGACGCGGCGGTGTTGCGCGAGCTCGAGCAGCGCGGGTGCACGGTGCTGCCGTCGCCAGCGTGCGTCGCCACCGTGCAGGACAAGCTGCTGCAGAAGCGCGCCTGTGCCAGGTCCGAGCTGCCCGTGGCGCGCTTCACTGAAGACCTCGACAGCGCGGGTGTCCAGTTGGGCTGGCCGCTCATGCTCAAGGCACGCCGCGATGGCTACGACGGCCGCGGCAACGTGCTCGTGCACAGCAGTGAGGAGGCGGAAGCGGCGAAGGCGCGCCTGGGCCGAAGCGCGTACGCCGAGCAGTACGTGCCATTCGAACGCGAGCTGGCAGTCATCGTGGTCCGCGGCAAAGACGGGCAGGTCGTCAGCTACCCAGTGGTGGAGACGCGGCAGGACCCGCGCCTCCATATCTGCACGTGTGTGCTCTCGCCAGGGGCGGTCCAGACCGAAGTAGCCGACCGTGCGGCGGCGATTGCCCGTGGGGCAGGCGGCCCCACAACTCGGGCCACTACACCATCGAGGCGTGCCGCACCTCGCAGTTCAGCAATCACGTCCGCGCTGTGCTCGGCCTGCCCCTCGGATCGACGCAGATGCGCCAGCCGGCGGCGGTCATGGTCAACCTCCTCGGCTCCGAGCGGCCCGGCAATGTGGACCTCGCCGCCGCCCTGAACGTGCCCGAGACCGCTGTGCACCTGTACGGAAAGGAGCCGCGGCCTGGCCGCAAGCTGGGGCACGTCACGGCATTGGGGGCGACCCTCGATGCGGCGCTCGAGCGCGCGGAAACCGCGGCCGAGCACCTGCGGTTATGACGACTCGCCAGCCGCTGGTCGGCATCGCCATGGGCAGCGCCTCGGACCTCGCGACACTGCGGCCCGCGGCCGAGATGCTGCAGCGGTTCGGCGTCGAACACGAGCTCCGAGTGCTGTCAGCGCATCGGACACCGGAGGCGATGGCCGCGTATGCGCGCGAAGCGCACCAGCGTGGGCTGAAGGTGCTGATCGCGGGCGCGGGCGGCGCGGCCCACCTACCGGGCATGCTGGCGGCGAACACACCGCTGCCGGTGATCGGCGTACCTGTCTCTACCACGTCGTTGAACGGGTTGGACGCCCTGTTGTCGATCGTGCAGATGCCACGCGGTGTCCCGGTGGCGACGGTCGCCATCGGCGGCGGCGCCAACGCCGGACTCCTGGCGGTCGAGATCCTGGCGACCAGCGACGCTGGTCTGTTCGCGCAATTGCTCGCGTACAAGGAAGAGCTAGCCCAGACCGCGCGGGACCAGGACGCCGAGCTGCAGCGATAGAAAGGAGCGCCCATGCCTGCCCTCTCCGTCGAGATGAAGGCGCCCACCACACGAGATCAGGGCCTGCTGCCCGGTGACCTCGCAATCGACGCGACATTTACCAACACCACTGGCGACGCGACATACCTGAACGTGCATCAGGCGAGCCATCCGGCATTGGTGCTCGAGGTGCGCGACGCGCGTAATGAGCTCGTGCGACTGGCGCCACCATCGGCACCCGATGCGGACGATCTGGCGCCGGGCCAGGAGCTCAAGCCCGGTGAGTCGGTCAGCCTGCACTACGCGGGCTTCCTGGATCGCGGCTTGGCCGGCGGAGCGTATCGCGTTCGCTACTCGTCGCCCTACCCGGCGCTGGGCGGCTCGCCCGATGATCCGCTGCAGAGTCCCTGGGTCGGCGTCATGGTGCGCGGCGATGAGCACTACGCGTCGGTTGCCGCGCTCGAGCGGCCGTGGCTCGTCATCGTCCGCCAACGCGCATGGGTCCTCAGCGTCCTGTTGCGCTGGTGGTTCCTGATCTGGTGTTTCATTCGCCAGCGGCTTGGCCTGCTGCGCTGCGATCGGGTGCTTACGCGCGAGGTCGACGAGGCGCGCAGCGAGACGATCTCCAACGCTCCACCCGGGTCGGAGGCATGGAACGGCACCTATGGCTGGCGGGCGCGATTCGCCATGCGCCTCGACGACAGCACGTGTCGCGCTGAGGTCACCGTGCGCGTGCGGCTCAACGGGAACTTGAGCCAGGTGCAGCGTGTGGCGTGGCAAACCGCGATCAACAACGCCTGGAGCAACCGCTTCAAGCTGTGCACCGACAGTTGCTGCTGCACCAGCGGCTATACGATCGTCGCGGCGTTGCAGCTGGTCACTTCTGGTGAGCACCAGGTGGTGAACGTTGGGACGAGCACCACGAACATGGGCAACTGGGGCGCCAGTGACATCGTTGACATCAACCACGAGTACGGGCACATGCTCGGCGCGCTGGACGAGTACTTCACGGTCAACGGGGTGAACTACGGCGCTGGGCGGCAGCCGAGCGGCGCGATCATGAACAACCCGGCCAACTCGCCGGTGGCACGCCATTACGACCTCATTCGCACGACGGTCGAGGCGCTGGCGGGCGCGCCGTGCAGCACACTGGGCGTCGGCACGCCGTGCCCCTGAGCGATCGCTTGCGGGCGGAGCTGCGCATCGAGCCGCCCGCCGCACAGCGGCCAGAAGACTTCGCGGCGATCGGGCGGCTCACCAACGCCGCGAACGAGCCACTCACGCTACAGCTGGCGCCATTGAGCTCGCCGTCGCTCGCCATTCAGCTGCGCGATGCGCAGGGCACCCCCGTCCCGATGCCGCCGCCACCTGTACCGGGCGCCGAGCAGCCGCGGCTGGAGCTTGCTCCGGGCCAGAGGCACGACGTGCGGTACCAGGGGTTTCTGCCCTCGTGGACTGAGCCCGGTAGCTACGCCGCGCGGTTGCGCTATGTCACCGCGGAGGGCGAGGTTTTCTCGGACTGGAGCGCGTTCGAGCTCAGGCGCCCGTTGTAATGGCGCGGATGGCCAGTCCCATGATGAACAGACTCGCCAGCCCGTAGACCAACGGCCGCGACCACGTACGTTTCGACACAAACTGCTGCACGAGCGGCAGCGCGACGATGATCGACAGCCCGTACAGATAGTGCAGCGAGTCGCGCGGTCGAGTGGGGGCGGTCACGAGCAGCACCACCCCGACCAGCGCCTGTACGACGCCTAGCACGAGCGCGATGATTAGCGCGCCCTGGAATCCTGAGTTGAACGGCTGCCGCCGCAGCGCCAGGAACAGTCCCCACAGGCCGACGACGGCAAAGTAGAGGACCAGCATTCGGGCGAGTAGCTCGTGCAGGCTGACGATCACGCGACGTCGCCGGCGACCGAGATCTGCTCGGGGTCCACCCGCAGATGGAACACCGTCGTCATGTCCGCCCGCAGCGCATCCGTGAGCAGTGCGCCGAACTCCTGCTCATCGCGCACCGCGACACCCTCGGCGCCGAGCGCCCGCGCCATGCCCGCGAAGTCGACCGGACCGAGGGCAGTGGCGATCTGCCGTCCGGGGTGCTCGCGCTCCTGGTGCATGCGGATCGTGCCGAACTGCGCGTTGTCGTACACCAGCACCACGATCGGCACGTGCTCGCGCACGGCCGTTTCGACCTCCGTGCCGGTCATGAGGAAGCCGCCGTCGCCGACCAGCGAGACCACCGGCCGCTCGGGCCGCGCCAGACGGGCCGCGATCGCCGCGGGCACGCTGTAGCCCATCGCGCCCGAAGTCGGGCCGAGGAATGTGCCAGGCTTCTGCCAGCGCAAGAAGCGCGCTGGCCAGCCACCGAAGTTCCCCGCGTCCGTGGTCACCACCGCGTCCGGCGGCAGCACGCAGCGCAATTGCGCGGCGATTGCCTGCTGGTCGAGGTAGCCAGGGCGCGCGTGACCCCGTCCAGCGGTCGCGTTGCGCTCGAATGCCTCACGGTCGGCCCTGTTCCGATGGCCGCGCTCCTCGAGCAGCGCGGCGGGCGCGGGATCATGCGCCGCCGCGGCCAGCAATGCTTCGGCGAACAAGCCTGCGTCCGACTGGATTGGCACGTCCGCTGGCCGATGGCCACCCAGTCCTTCCGACCACACGTCGACGTGGATCAATGTTGTCTCCGCGGCGGGCAGGCGGTATGCCTGACTGGTCATTTCGTTCAGGCGGGTGCCCACTGCGAGCACCACATCGGCCTCGAGCAGGCGCTTGACCACGCTGCGCGGTGCTCCGAGGCCGCCGTGGCCCAGGAACAGCGGGTGCTCGTTGGGGAAGACGTCGGGTCGCCGCCAGGCGGCGGTGACCGGGATCTGCTCGGCCTCCGCGAGCTGCACGAACAGCTCGCTGGCTTGCGCCGCCAGGATGCCGCCGCCGAGGACCATGATCGGTTTTCGGGCCCCACGCAACTGCCGCAGCGCCTCGGCCACGCCTTTCGGATCGGGCGCTGGCCGTGTCAGCTGCAGCGGCTGGGCATCGAAGTCCGTGACGGTCTCGGCGAGCAGGTCCTCGCGCAGGGAGATCACCACGGGGCCGGGTCGGCCAGACAGAGCTACCCGCGCGGCGCGCAACGTCAGCTCACCGAGCCGATCGGCGCGCGGTGGCTCGACGGTCCACTTGGCGATGGGTGCGAAGACCTGCGCCAGCTCGCTTTCTTGAAAGGCTTCGCGATGCCGCTCACCCGTTGCGACCTGGCCGAGCAGCGCCAGCATGGGGCTGGAGTCCTGCTGGGCGGTGTGGATGCCGATAGCCAGGTTGCCCGCGCCGACCATGCGCGTACCCATGCACACCGCCGGTCTCCGCGTCAGCTTGCCATACGCCTCGGCCATGAAGGCCGCGCCACCTTCGTGTCGGGTAGCGATCACTCGGATTTGCGGCGCGTCATAGAGTGCGTCGAGCAACCCGAGAAAGCTTTCGCCTGGGACGCAGAACGCGTGGTCGACGCCAGCCGCGAGCAGTGCCTGCACCACGGCTTTTCCGCCGCTGCTCATGTGGTCTAGAACAACTCCGCCTGTTCCAGGTCCTCGGCGGGCACATGCATCAGGTCGATGCGCGGCACCTCGATGACGACCTCCTCCTCGTCATCGTCGTCAGCCTTGCCGCGCACACGCGGCTCGTACGGCCCGTTCTCGTTGGGATACAGCAAAGCGCCGCGCTCGTCGAGCCGCAGGCCCTTCTTCGCCGCCCAGCGCGGCCATTCGGGACACACCAGCGCGTGCGCCCGCCGCCAATCGATCAACCTGCCGCCCAGCGCGTGTTCGCTCGAGGCGGTCAGGCCGACCGCCCCGCACAGCCGACACCGGGCGCTGATCTCGGTGAACGGGTAGCGCAGGCGGCTCATCGTGCGACGCCTCCACTCTAACTGGTCCGCGAAGCCCCGCGACAGGCGGTATGTCAAGGACCACACATTCGGCGGGCGGAGCTGGCGCGGCTGGCGCCGGTCGATTTGGACTTTGTGCAGGTGCTGCGGTCCGTCACGGCTCGCGGAGAGGAGCGTTTCTAACAGTCCTCTTACACAGCCGCTTACACATCTCTAATGCGCCCCCAGGCAACCTGTGGGGCGCATTACTTTGTGCACCAGGGAGAGGACTGCTCACGTATGGCTACCAGTCTCAAGCCGCTCGGCGATCGGGTGATCGTCAAGCCCAAGGCGAAGGAAGACGTTACGAAGAGCGGCATCGTGCTGCCAGACACGGCCAGTGAGAAACCGCAAGAGGGCTCGGTGCTCTCGGTCGGGCCGGGACGCGTGCTGGACAACGGCAAGCGCGTGGACATGGAAGTCACAGCAGGCGACACGGTGCTGTTCGCGAAGTACGCCGGCACCGAAGTCAAGCTCGACGGCGAGGAATACCTGGTCATTCGCGAGAGCGATCTGCTGGCCATCATCACCAACGGAAAGTAGTCAGAGGAGGTAGCTACAGAAGTGCCCGCGAAAGATCTGATTTTTGACGCCGAAGCGCGTCGCCAACTCAAGTCTGGTATTGACGCCCTCGCCAACGCGGTGAAGGTGACGCTTGGTCCGCGCGGCCGCAACGTCGCCCTCGACAAGAAGTGGGGCGCCCCCACCGTCACCCATGACGGCGTTACTGTGGCCAAAGAGATCGAGCTCGAGAACCACTTTCAGAACATGGGCGCGCAGATGCTCAAGCAGGCGGCGACCAAAACCAACGACGTCGCCGGCGATGGCACCACCACCGCGACCGTGCTGGCGCAGGCGATCGTGACCGAAGGTCTGCGGAACCTCGCCGCCGGCGCCAACCCGATGCTGATCAAGCGCGGCATCGACACCGCCACGCAGGCCGTCGTGGCGGAGATCAAGAAGAACTCCACCCCGCTCAAGGGGCACGACGATATCGAGCACATTGCCGCCATCTCTGCCAACGACGCCGAGATCGGCAAACTGCTCGCTGACGCTATGGACAAGGTCGGCCGCGACGGCGTCATCACCGTCGAGGAAGGCAAGGGCCTCAAGCTCGAGGTCGAGTACACCGACGGCATGCAGTTCGATCGCGGCTACATCTCGGCGTACTTCATCACCGACTCCGGTCGCATGGAGGCCGCGCTCGACGAGCCATACCTGCTGATCACCGACAAGAAGATCAGCGCGATCACCGACATCGTGCCGGTGCTCGAGAAGCTGGTCCAGACCGGCCGCAAGGAGCTGGTCATCATCGCCGAGGACATCGACGGTGAGGCGCTGGCCACGCTGGTCGTGAACAAGCTGCGCGGGATCCTGAACGTGCTGGCCGTCAAGGCGCCTGGCTTCGGCGATCGACGCAAGGAGATGTTGCGCGACATCGCCACGCTCACTGGCGGCACAGTCATCAGCGAGGAGCTGGGTAAGAAGCTCGACCAGGCCACGCTGAACGATCTCGGGTCGGCGCGGCGCATCGTGTCAACCAAGGACGACACGACCGTGGTCGATGGCCGCGGCTCGCAGGAAGACATCCAGGCGCGCATCAATCAGCTCAAGGTGCAGATCGAAGAGACCACCAGCGACTACGACAAGGAGAAGCTGCAGGAGCGGCTCGCCAAGCTCAGTGGCGGTGTCGCGGTGATCAAGGTCGGTGCGGCCACCGAGGTCGAGCTGAAGGAGAAGAAGGCGCGCGTCGAGGACGCGCTGCACGCGACCCGCGCGGCAGTCGAAGAGGGCATCATCCCGGGCGGTGGCGTGACGTTGCTCAAGGCGGCGCCGGCCATCGAGAAGCTGAAGCTCGAGGGTGATCAGAAAGTTGGCGCCGACATCCTGCGGCGGGCGCTCGAGGAGCCGCTGCGGCAGCTCGTGCGCAACGCGGGTCTGGAGGGCAGCGTCGTGGTCGAGCACCTCAGCCACGAGAAGCGGTCCAACTGGGGCTTCGACGTCATGGCCGAGGACTACGTCGACCTGGTCAAGGCGGGCATCATCGATCCGGCCAAGGTGACGCGCAGCGCGCTGGAGAATGCCGCCAGCGTCGCGGGCATGATCCTGACCACCGAAGCGTTGGTGACCGACGCACCCGAGAAGAAGTCGGCTGCCGCCGCGCCCGGCGGCGCGCCAGACATGTACGACTAGGTAGCACCAACCCTCTCCCTCTGGGAGAGGGCAGGGTGAGGGCGCGTTTAAGCACGAGACCAGCCCTCACCCGGCGCTGCGCGCCACCCTCTCCCAGAGGGAGAGGGTTCTTAGTCTTCGATGCTGGCTTTGAGGCGAGATAGGGATTCGTCCCACTCGGTGGAGAGGCGAGCCAGGAACTGGCGGGCGTCTTCGAGCGGGCGGGGCTCGAGCTGCCACAGGCGTTCGCGGCCGCGGCGGGTGCTGCGCAGGATACCTGCGTCGGCGAGGACCTCGAGGTGTTTGGTGATGCCCTGACGGGTGACGTCGGTGCCCGCGGTGAGCTGGGCAATCGACAGCGGCCTGCCAGCGCCCAGTCGCTCGACCAGGCGGAGGCGGGTCTCGTCGCCGAGCGCGGCGAAGATGTCAGCAGGCGCGGCGTCAGGCTCGCTCGCCGACATGCCGCGCGATGTTGTCCATCTGCGCCGCCCAGCCCTCGTCGTTGCGGCGGAAGACCCGCTCGCGGCGCTCCGGCGGAATGCGATCCAGGCCTGATTCGACGACCGTCAACAAGGTGCCATCGTCCACGTCGCGGAGCGAGAACTCGACCAGCGTGGTCGGCTCCGCCTCGGGCTCGTCGGGGTCCGGACGCCAGCGGAAAGCCAGCAGCCGCTCGGGCTCCACGCGCTCGACCGTGACCGACAAGGTCAGGTGCTCGTAGCCGGGGTACGTGATCGGTCCTTCGACGCGGGCGCCGGGTGTGAACGTGCCGTCACTCAACGCCGCGCCGAACCACTCGCCGAACTCGCGCGTGTTGACCAGCGAGCGCCAGACGCGGGCGCGCGGTGCGCGCAGCACAACTTGCTTTTCGATGCGATCGGTGGTGGTGCTAGCCATACTCATTATGCAACCTCCGGGTTGCATAATAACAAGCAACCGCGCGGTTGCCTAATTTTACCGACGCAGCAGGCCGGTGACGAGCATGATCACCGCAATCACGGCCAGGATTGGCGACCAGAACTGCACCGGGATGAAGAACAGGGAGTGGCGCGGCTTGAGGATCACCTCCTGGCCGGTCGCTTTATCGACCAGCACACGGCCGCCGCTGTTCATGCGCCGCCCAATCGGCCACAGGACCACCGCGGCGACCAGCAGGCCAAGACTGACCAGCCAGGTGGCGTTCTGCTCATAGCCGACCGGGCCGAAGATGGCGGTGCCGACCAGCTGGCCGGCGAGCAGCCCCAGGAAGGCGATGACCGCGACCAGGATCCCCCACCCGCGCCAGATGATCACGTGCTTTCCAGAAGTGTAGCCTCGGGCAGCAGGACATTCTGGCGGCGGCGTTGTCCGAACGTCATGAACTCCGTATAGCCGACACTGCGCAGCAGGTCGACGGCGGATTCGAAGTCAGCTGCGACCTCGTCGGGGGCGTGTGCGTCCGAGCCAAGCGTGATCGGCACGCTGGCGGTGGCGTATGCGCGCAGCAAGTCGGGATGCGGATAGATCTCCGCGCACGGTTTGCGCAGGCCAGCGGTGTTGAGCTCCACGCATACGCCCGCGCGCGCGAGGCGCTCCGCCAGGCGAGCGTAATTCGACGACTGCGACACCGTTGGGTAGTGGCGAAACTTCTTGATCAGGTCGCTGTGGCCGATGGTGTCGAACAGGCCGGTTTCGGCTGAGGCACCAACCGTGTCGAAGTACTGGGTGTAGAGCTGGTCGGTGTCCCAACGGGAGTACTCGGCACCATAGCGACTGTCGTCGAAGCCCCAGCCGTTGAGAAAATGCACGCTGCCGATCACGTAGTCCCAGTCGTAGCGCCGCAGAATCTGCTCGAGCTCGCGCTCGTGGCCGGGGATGAAGTCGGCCTCGGTCGACAGGCGAATGGTGATGTCGCCGGCATACCGTCGGCGGCAGCGCTCGACGTCCTC
>WNGF01004668.1_pt1 | contig 17840 bp, 16 predicted proteins | sample 5400641 | NCBI WGS metagenome assembly WNGF01 (sample SAMN13153371, study PRJNA577476) | soil metagenome | isolation source: 80 cm soil or saprolite under grassland replicate 2 | place: USA:California | collected 2016-06-15
AGCAAGCTTCTCAATCCGGCCGCACCCGGCAGTGCCGCTGCCCGATCGAGCTGCTCGCATGCGCCCGGCGCTCCCCTTGATCGTGGACGCCGGTTCATGCCCAACCGCCTGGTCCCCTTATCCGCGGATCTAGGTCTGAACCGCGTGCTCCAAGCACAGTGCGCGACCCGTAAGGTCAAGGCCCCGGCGCCAGACTGACTCGACGGCCTCAACGACCAGCAACGCACCGGCGTCGGCGGGCAACCCGGCCCATTTTCACGCCTGCGCGACGCCCCCGCAGGGACACCAGGACTGACCGGAAAACAGACCGACTTCGCCTGATATGAGCTAGTTTTCACGCCTGCGCGGCGTTCCCGCAGGGACACCTCGACTCGCCCGAGTTCGCTTGCTCGTCGGTGAGCGCCGCGAGCGAGGCGTGGGCCTCGCCGAGCATCCCGAGGCGGGCTTGCGTGGTCAGCATCCAACCGGTCACCTGGCTGGCCAGGGCGTGCGGCCCCGCCAGCCGCGATTGCAGGCGCTCGGCCGCGCTGAGTTCCTTCAGCGCCTCGCGGTGGTGGCCACGGCCGGCGTGGAGCCTCCCGGTCGCCAGGTGCAGCAGCTGCCTGATGCCAGGCCCGGTATCGGTTTGCAGGGCCTCTGCGGTGCGCTGCAGCCATCGCTCGCCTTCGTCGAACTCACCCGTCCAGACCAGGTTGGCGGCCAGCGTTACCAGGGCAGGCGCGACGATGGGCTCCCCGCCCCAGCCGTGTCGCTCGGCCAGCGCGATCGCCTCGTGGCAGCGACGCCGGGCCGTGGCGAACGAGCGGAGCCTCGACGCGAAACCGAGCTGCGCAAGGCAGCCGACTTCGAGGTAGGGCCGGCCGATCCTCCGGGCAAGTGCGGCGCCCTCCTGGAGGTGGCGCTCAGCATCTGACAGCCCCAGGCACCACGCCTCGAGGGTCCCCAGGTTCATCAGCGCCACCGCACGCAGGTCGCTGCCGAGCGTGATGTCGTCGTCGGACTGCCCCGATATCGGGGAGGCGAGGAATCTGGCCTGTTCGACGACGCCGGCCAGGTGACCGCGCCGCCTTGCCAGCCACAGCTTCAGCGACACGATCGCCACCCGGAGACGGCGCTGGCGATCCGGCGGCGCCGTCTCGACGTAGGTCTCGGCGACCGCCAGATGGGCGGCCGCCTCGTCCAGGTGTCCGTGGAGCAGGTCATCCGCGGCGCGCACCAGGGCCAGCTCCGGGTGATCCGCGCCCTGCGGGAAGGCCCGCAACAGTGCCTGGATCGTCTGCGCCTGCCCGTCGAGGGTCAGGCTGAACGAATGATCGGCGAGCAGCCGCGCCGCATCAGCCCAGTCGCCGGCCGCCTGGATGTGCCGGATGGCGTCGACAACCTGGCCCTGCCGGGTGAACCAGCCCGCGGCAAGCCGGTGCAGCGCTGGTACTTCCTCGGGCAGCGTCCGGCGCAGCTCCAGCCGCAGGAGGTCCCCGAACAGGTGGTGGTAGCGAAACCACGTGCGCTCGGGATTCAGCGAGACCACGAAGGCGTTCGCGTCCTCCAGCTCCAGCAGGATCCGCTCGGAGCCCGCGCGGCCGGTCAGCAGGTCCGCCAGCTCACCGTTGACGCGGTCGAGCAGCGAGGTCCGCAGCAGCAGTTGCTGGACGTCCTCCGGCTGGCGTTCCAGCATCTCGGCGACCAGATACTCGGCGACCGTGCGGTTGCTCCCGGAGAACTCCGCCACGAAGCGCTCCGGATCGGGGTGCCCGGCCAGCGAGATCGCCGCGAGCCGCAGGCCAGCGGCCCACCCTTCCGTTCGCTGGTGCAGCAGTGCCGCTCCGGCCTCGGACAGCTCGATACCCGAGGCATCGAGCAGCTCGCGCGTCTCGTGCTCGGTGAAACGCAGGTCTGCCGCGCGGATCTCAGCCAACTCGCCGGCCAGGCGGAGCTGATGCAGCCGCAGCGGGAGATCCCTTCGCGTTGCCAGGATCGCGTGCACATCGGGGGGAAGGGCCGTCAGCAGGCGCGTGAGCAGGCCGAGGGCCTCCGGTGAGCTCAGCTCGTGCAGATCATCAATAACCAACGTGATGCCGTCGCGAGCATCCGCGAGCTCCGACAGCACCCGGTCGACCATCGCCCGCCCGTTGAAACCCGGTGTCGCCGCCGGCGGTTCCACGTCGCCGGCCGCGCCGGAGGCCCGGCGGACGGCGTTGAGCAGGGCGAGCCAGAAGGACTGTGCGTCGTGCTGGTCGCGTTGCACCTGCAGGAGGGCGAGCCGGTGCGCCCGGCCCGGCCGGTCTGCCCAGGCGCGCAGCAGCGACGTCTTTCCGCTGCCGGCGGGAGCCGAGATGATCGTCACCTGCCTCGCCGCCGCGCGATCCAGAGCGGCGAGGAGATCGCCGCGGTCGACCAGCCGGGGAGTTGCCCGATCCACGTCGAACGGCCTGCCTTGCTGCCTGCGCCTGACGCCCTACCGCCGGCGACCCGGTCCTCTCGGTAGCAGCCCAGCGTACGCACTGTCAACGGCGTGCGAATCACCCGGATGTGGTGATGACCGCTCACCCGCCGGGCGGCCAGTGTCGATGCATTGCACAGCGAGGTGAGGAGTACGTCATGAGCGCACAGGTGGCGATCGTGGCCGGCGCGGGCGGTGCGCTCGGCCGCGCCACGGCAATAGCCCTGGACGCCGGCGGCCGCTCCGTGGTGGCGGTCGACCGAAACGAGCGGGGGCTGCGCGACCTCCCTGCCGGTGTCCGCCGCGAGGTGGCCGACACCACCGACCCCGCTGTCGCGCCGAAGCTCATCGACCGGATCGCCGCCGAGGTCGGGCCGCCTGCGGTGCTGGTGAACACCATCGGCACGTTCCGCCCCGGGGACGCGCTCGCCACGACCCCCGAGACGCTGCGGCTGATGATCGACGTCAACCTGGGACCGGCGCTGTGGCTGAGCCAGGCGGTCGCGCCACACATGCAGGGCTCGGGCGTCATCGTGCACGTGGCCGCGCGCCCAGGACTGGAGCCAGCCGGCGGCATGGCGGCCTACAGCGTGAGCAAGGCCGCCCTGGTCCACCTGACCCGCACCCTCGACATCGAGCTGCGCCCGCAGGGGATCCGGGTGAACGCGGTCGCGCCGCAACTGCTCGACACCCCGACGAACAGAGCCATCTTCCCCGCCGAGCTGATGGCCAGGGCGGTCGCGCCCGAAGCGATCGCCGCCGTGATCGCCTTCCTGGTCAGCGACGCCGCCGCGCCGGTGAGCGGAGCGATCCTGCCGGCCTACGGCGGCTGAGAGCCGCGGGGCGCGAATCGCCAGGATCCGGTGATGACCGCTCACCTGCCTGACGGTCAGCCTCGCCGCAAGGCTCGCACGACCGCCAGAGGACGTGCCCGAGATGCAAGGAGAGATACCGTGACCTCACCAGCCTCTGACGCCGGCAGTGCCGCGGGCCTGCCCGACTACGCGCCGATCCCGCGGTCCGCGCTGGGCCCCGCCCTCAACCAGCAGGGCTACCACGTGGGACGAGTGGAGCGGAACCTGTACTGGGTCACCGACGGGGTCTACCAGTCGGCGTTCCTTGCCACCCCAGACGGCGTCGTGCTGTTCGACGCACCCCCCACCATCGGGGGCAACCTGCAGCGGGCCATCGACGAGATCGCCGCCGCCGAGGACGTGCCCAACCAGGTGACGCACCTGGTCTACTCCCACCACCACGACGACCACACCGGCGCCGCCTCCCTGTTCGACAACGTGGTCCGCATCGGGCACGAAGAGACCCGGCGGCTGCTGCTACGGGACGACAACCCGGCCCGGCCTGCGCCGGAGGTGACCTTCCAGGACCGGTACACCCTGGAGGTCGGGGGCGAGCGCGTGGAGCTGGCCTGGCACGGCCCCAACCACTCGCCGGACAACATCTACATCCACTTCCCCGATCACGACACGCTGATGTTCATCGATGTGGTCAACGCCGGGTGGGTACCGATCTACAACCTCAACCTCAGCGAAGACGTGCCCGGCTACATCCAGGCCCCGGCGATCGCGCTGGACTACCCGTGGACCCACTTCATCTGCGGGCACCTCGGCCGGCTCGCCACCCGCGATGACGTCGCCGTCCACCAGCAGTACATCGCCGACATCCAAGCCAGCGCGAAAGAGGCGCTGACCACCGTCGACCCGGTGCCCTTCTACGTGGCGGCCGGGGAGAACTTCTGGGCCGGGGTGAAAGCCCATCTCGACACCGTCACCGACCGCGCCGCCGCGCCCGTCATCGCCAAGTACACCGGCGTCCTGGCAGCCGCCGACATCGAGATCTTCACCCGGACCACCACGTTCCAGATCATGCAGTCGCTGCGCCTCGACTCGGGGCCCAGCGGACCAGTCCACCCATGACCAGGACCCCACCGGGGCCGGCGAGGCCCAGCCCAGCCGGAGCCGTGGTGACCGCCGACCCACGGCCCTAGGCTGACTTGCATGGCGACTGGCGAGGTCTCGGTGCCGGGCACCCTGCCCACGGTCATCAGCGTGCGCGGGGCCCGGCATAACAACCTGCGGGACCTCGACGTCGACGTGCCGCTGTGGCGGACGGTCGCGGTGGTCGGCGTGTCCGGATCGGGGAAGACGTCGCTGGCCATCGGCACGCTGTACGCCGAGGGTATGCAGCGGTTCCTGGAGAGCCTGAGCACCTACAGCCGTCGGCGGCTGACCCAGGCCCAGCGGCCGGACGTGGACCGGATCGACCACCTGCCGCCCGCGCTGGCGCTGCGGCAGCGCCCGCTGATACCGGGGCCGCGCAGCACGGTCGGCACCAGGTCGGAGGTGCTCAACGTGCTGCGCCTGATGATGTCGCGGCTGGGCTCGCACCTGTGCCCGAACGGCCACCGCGTCGGGCCGTCGGTCGCCACGCAGGGCATGGAGATCGTCTGCCCGGTGTGCGGCGCGCGCTTCGAGGACCCCAGCGCCGAATCCTTCGCCTTCAACTCCTATGGCGCGTGCCCCGCCTGCCAGGGCCTGGGCGTGCGGTCCGAGGTCGACGTCGCCACCCTGGTTCCCGATCCGGGCAAGACGATTGAGGAGGGTGCGGTGCTGCCGTGGAACTCCGGCGGGCGTCGGCTGTCGATGTATGCCGCGCGGGAGCTCGGGGTCCGGCTCGGCGTCCCGTACCGGTCACTGACCTCCCGCGAGCGAGACATCGTGCTGCACGGTGAACCGGTTCGGCGGCAGGTGACGCTGCGCTCGGGCCGCAACGGGCGGACCGTGCAACTGTCGGTCAACTACGACAACGCCGTCGCCGCGGTCGAACGCTCGCTGCGCAGCGACAACGAGCGCACCCGCCGCCAGGTGCAGCGCTTCCTGATCACCCGCGTCTGCTCGGTGTGCCATGGCACCCGGCTGCGGCCCGAGGCGCTGACCTCGCAGCTCGGCGGGCGCAACCTCGCCGAGATCAGCGCGCTCGGCCTCGGCGAGCTGCGCGGGTTCGCGGCCGGCCTGCCCGCCGGCCTGCCCACCGAGCTCAGCCGCATGACCACCGGGTTGCTCGCCGAACTGAACGGCACGCTCACGCCGCTGCTCGACGTCGGGCTCAGCTACCTGACCCTCGACCGGCCCGGCGCCTCGCTGTCCACGGGGGAGCGGCAGCGGATCGAGCTCACCTCGACGGTGCGTGCCAGCACCACCGGCATGCTCTACGTGCTGGACGAGCCGTCGGTCGGGCTGCACCCGAGCAACGTCCAGGGGCTGCGCAAGACGATCACTGCCCTGACCGGAAACGGGAATTCCGTTGTCGTGGTGGAACACGAGCGTGAGCTCATCCGCTCCGCGGACTGGGTCATCGAACTCGGGCCCGGAGCCGGTGCCAAGGGCGGCACGGTGATCGCCCAGGGCACCCCTGGCCAGCTGGAAACCGACCCGCGCTCGATCATGGGCCCGTTCCTTGCCGGCGCCGCAGGCGTGCCATGTGGCCGCCCGGTCCGTGCCGGTTCCGGCGGGCAGATCACCATCGAGATCGGCGACCTGTACAACCTGCACGACCTCGCCGCCGCCTTCCCGGTGAACCGGCTGAGTGCGCTGACCGGCCCGTCCGGGGCGGGCAAGACCGCCCTCGTCCTGGACAGCCTCATCCCGGCCGCACGGGCGCTGCTGAGCGGGTCGGCCCAGCCCGGGCACGTCCGCCGCCTGGACCTCGGCGGCATCCGCCAGATCGTCCAGGTCGACGCCTCGCCGATCGGCCAGAACGCACGGTCCACACCCGCGACCTACTCCGGGGCGTTCGACCAGATCCGCCGCGTGTTCACCGAGTCCGCATACGCCCGGCGGCGGCGCTGGAAGCCCGGGCACTTCTCGTTCAACACCCGCGAGGGCCAGTGCCCGACCTGCCGCGGGCTGGGCCACATCGACCTCGACGTCCAGTACCTGCCCGACATCACCGTCCAGTGCTCGACCTGCCACGGCGCCCGGTTCAACGACGCCACCCTGGCGGTCCGGATCGACGGCCTGACCATCGCCGACGTGCTCGGCCTGAGCGTGCACGACGCCCTGGAGCGGTTCGCAGACCAGGCGCCGGTCGCCGCGGCGCTGCGGCCCATCAGCGAGGTCGGCCTGGGGTACCTACGGCTCGGCGAGCCCACGCCGTCCCTGTCCGGCGGCGAGTCGCAGCGGCTGCGGATCGCCTCCCGGCTGCGCAGCAGCCAGCGCGGCGCGCTGTACGTCTTCGACGAGCCGTCCACCGGCCTGCACCCGCTCGACGTGGCCACACTGGTCGGCGTGTTCGACCGGCTGCTGGAGGCCGGGGCCACCATCATCGTCATCGACCACGACCTGGACCTGCTCGCCGCCGCCGACCACCTCATCGACATGGGCCCCGGCGGCGGCCCGGACGGCGGGCACATCCTCGCGTCGGGCACGCCCGAGGACGTCGCGCGTGTCCCGGACAGCGTGACCGGGCCGTGGCTGGCTGAGCACCTGGGCCTGCCGGAAGCCCGCCAGCTCCAGGCCAGGTGAAGTCGGCATATTCCTGGTTCCGCTTCCGGCTGCCACGAAGCACGGTGATGCTGAGGCAGACCTCACACCATTGCGGCGGGCCGGCTGGCATCTGGCTGGCATCCGCGGGAACGAGGAGGGTCCGGACCAGCATGGCACCGTCGAGCGAAAATCCGTTCTTCGCCAACTTCCGCACGTACGAAGCGTCGTGGCGGACAAAGGCTCGCCTGGCGCTCGCCAACAGCTTCAAGAAGGTGCGCACCCGGTCTTCGTGCTGCGGGAACTACGGCGAGCCGGGCTGCTGACAGCCGGCCGAGGGGCCCCGTGAGGGTCCCAACGACCACGGACACCCCCACCACCACGACGACCAGCACGACTAACGCCTCAGTCGGCGCCCCGTGTCAGCTTCGTCGCGGGGTCACCAGCACCGGGCAGGAGGCATGGCGGAGGACGCCGCCGGCAACGCTGCCCAGCACGGCATCAGCGAGCCTTGACCTTCCCCTGCTGCCCATCACGATGAGGTCGGCGTCGATCTTGGCCGCCACGTCGGCAATCGCGTGCCCCTCCTGGCCCTTGGGCGCCTCCGGGATCTCGCGACTGGCGCGACGGCCCTGTGCCGTCAGGCGGCGCACGAACTCGGTCATGAACGCGTCGAGCTCCTCAGGCTCCCAATCCGGCGCCCAGGTGCCGGCCCCGGTGTACGTCAGTTCCCGAACGTGCACCACGAGGACTTCGCTTTGGAACCTGCTGGCGATGGCTTCGGCGAGCTCCGCCGCCTTTCTGGACTCCTCGGACCCGTCGACCGCCAAGACGACCTTACCGAACATGCAACGCCCCCAATTTCACGCCGCTCGGAGGGCGGGCAGCAGCTCGGTCGCGGCCCAGGTGATGAACCGTTCCTGGGTGTCCGCGCCGACCTGTACCAGCGCGATGTGGGTGAACCCTGCCGCCTCGAACTGGCGGATCCCGGCGAGGTGCCGCTGGGGGTCGGGACCGCACGGCATCTGCGCGGACACGTCCTGCTCGCGCACGGTCCTGGAGGCCACGTCGAACGACGCCGGCGTCGGGAGCTCGGCGTTGACCCTCCAGCCGCCGGTGAACCAGCGGAATTGATCCATCGCGCGCTCCACCGCGATCTGCTCGTCGGGGTCGTACGACAGCGCGATCTGGCCGATCCGCGGCTTCCCGGAGCCGCCGGCGTCGTCGAACCTCCGCCCCAGCTCGGCATCCGGCTGGACCGCGATCATGGCGTCGGCGTGCCGTCCCGCCAGCCGGCAGCTCTGCGATCCCGACACCGCGATGCCGATCGGCGGGGGAGTCTCCGGCAGGTCCCAGACCCTGGCGGCCTCCACGTCGAAATGCGTGCCCCGATAGGTCACCGTCCCGCCCGCCCAGAGCGCCCGGATGATCTGCACGGCCTCCTCGAGCATCTCGTGGCGCAGGCCGACCAGCGGCCACCGGCCGCCGACGATGTGCTCGTTCAGGTTCTCGCCCGCGCCGACCCCCAGGGTGAACCGCCCGTCGCACAGCAGCTGCATGGTCGCCGCCTTCTGCGCGACGACAGCCGGGTGGTAGCGACGGGTCGGGCAGGTGACATAGGTCATCAGCGGAATCCGGTCGGTCGCCTGCGCGGCGGCGCCGAGCACGCTCCATGCGTACGGGGAGTGGCCTTGCGAGTCCAGCCAGGGAAGGTAGTGGTCGCTGATGACCGCGAAGTCGAACCCGGCTTGCTCGGCGAGCGTGACGTCTCGGACCAGCTGCTTCGGGCCCGCCTGCTCGCACAGCATCGTGTAGCCGATCAGGGTCACCTGGATCCTCCTTGCTGCTCCAGCCAACGGGTCACGACCGTGAGGTCGTGGCCGCCAAGCCCCTGGTCGATGACCCGCCCCCACTCGTCGGCCACAGACGCAAGCACGCCGAACCGGTCGTCGCCGGCCGCCTGCAGAGCCAGGCGCACGTCCTTGAGCGCCAGCGACAGCGAGAACTGGGCCGAGAAGTCGCCCTCGGCGATCCGCTGCAGCTTGGCCGCCTGCCACGCCGACACCAGCGGGCTGCCGCCCAGGGCGTCCACCACCGTCTGAGTCTCCAGCCCCAACCGACGGGCAAGCGCCACCGAGGTGGCAACCGACTCCGCCGCGAACGCGACCAGCGTGTTGTTCACCAGCTTCAGCCGCGATCCGGCGCCGACCTCCCCGACCCAGATGGTGCGCTGGCCGAGCGCGTCGAACAGAGCGGCCACCCGCGGACGGGCCGCCTGCGGCCCTGAGGCGAAGATCGTCAGCTGACCCTGTTCGGCGGGCTGCCTGCTGCCCGACACCGGCGCGTCCAGCAGCAGCACGTCGGGACGCTCGTCCCGCACCATCGCGGCGACGCGCTCGGTCCCCGCCACGCCGATGGTGCTCATCTGCGCCCAGATCGCGCCCGGAGCGAGGGCGGCGAGCATGCCCTGGTCGCGGGCAATGGACATGACGGCATCGGTGTCGGTCACCATCGTCACCACGACCCCGGCCCGCCGCGCCGCGTCCGCCGCGCTCCCGGCGACCTCCGCGCCCAGCCCGCCGAGCTCCTGGGCCGCCGCCGGCCGCGGTTCCAGACGATCGTCGGGATCCCGGCGCGCAGGGCGCTGACCGCCATCCCGTGGCCCATCGCGCCGATGCCCAGCACCGCGACCGGCTCCTGCCTCCTCATCCCCATCGCCGTTCCTTTCCGCGGCGGCCTCTGCGACGGCAGCCGCGCTCTTGGTCGACGTGGTGCCGCCGCCCGTCCCCCCATGCGTTCCCGCAGCGCTGCCAGGAGGGAAGCTTGCAACTACCGAGTCGCCTCGGCGCAGCGCCGCAAACAGGCTGCACGCCTGGTGCGAGACGCCGTAGCCGTTGGCGCGGCGGGCAGATCCCCGCTGTCGCTGGCTACGCTTTGGCCCTCCCGCGCTGCCGCCGATACGCCAGCCCGTTGGTCAGCAAGGAGCACCCGCGATGCCACCGTCAGCTCCTCCACCTGGAAGCGGCCCGCCGAGCCGGCCGCCGGTGCCGTCGGTCAACAACGCACCCAGCCTGCGGCTGCTCGTCGTCGTCCTCAGCGTCGTCGCCGGCAGCGCCGACGTGATCAGCTTCCCGGGGGGCTGGGCGGCCTGTTCGTCGCCCACATCACCGGCAACCTGGCCATCCTCGCCGCCCACCTCGTCACCGGAACCCCGGGAACTGTCGCGCTACTGCTGTCGGTACCGGTCTTCGTCCTGGCGCTCGGGCTGACCAGACTGCTGGCCGCCGGCCCGGACGCCGCCGGGCTGGCCACCTGCGGCCGCTGCTCCTGCTGCAGTTGCTGCTGCTGGCCTGCTGCTGGCCTGCTTCTGGCCCTGACCGTCATCGCCGGTCCGCACCCCGACCCGAACGCGGCCATCGCACTTGGGGCGGGCATGCTCGGCGTGGCCGCCATAGCGGTACGGAACACGCTGGTGCAGCTGTCGCTGCGGGGAGCGCCGCCCACCGCGGTGATGACCAGCAACCTCACCCGCTTCACGTTGGGCGTCGGCAGGTCCTGCTGGGACGCGACCGCGCGGCGGCGGCCGGGGCCCGGCGTCGCGCGGCCCGCACCTGGCCGTCGATCGTCGGCTTTGCCGCCGGCGCGGGCGGTGGTGCGGCATGCTACGCGGCCGTCGGGCTGCTCTCGTTGGCCCTGCCGGCCGGCTTGGCCCTGCTCGCGCTTGCTCTCAGCCTCGGGCACGTGCCCGACCGCGGCCAACCAGCCGCCAAGCCCGGCTGAGTCCTCGAGCGGTCCAGGGCTGGCAGTGGCCGCTGACGGCATAACGCAGGAGAGGCAAATCACCTCGCTTGCCGCCACGGATTGGCCCCGCCGCGCGGCGGGGCTGGGGCTGGCGCGGTCGCCATGGTGGTGGTCAACTCCACACCTGGGGTGCCATGGCCGCTTCAGGGCCGTGATCGCGACGATCGCCAGAGGGGGAGGGGTCAATCCCGGTATGAGCCCGATGCGGCTGAGCGCACCGCTGAGGGAGGCGTGGCGGGCGGTGGTGCCCGCAGCCGACGACCCCACACCGTCCCCTGCCGCCCATGCTGTTGGGCCTGACCGTCGTGACCGGTCTGGTGGACGCGTTCAGACCTGGTGCTGGCGGCGGTCGAGGCGGTTCTGGTCGCGGGCGCGGTGGGATCGCCGCCGTCGTCGGCGATCCGGGTTCCGGGGTGGCCCGCTACGTGCTGATCGTGCTGCTCGGCGCCGCCACCGGCACGCAGAATGCCGCGGCTCGCAGGCTTGCCGTTCCCGACCTCACCACCACGGTGCTGACCCTGACGATCACCGGCATCTTCGCCGACGGGCGCCTGGCCGGCGGGGTCGCGTCCAAACACCGAGTCGCGCGAGCAGCTGCGCCAGCGCATCGACCAGGCCCAGGTGGACGTGGACCAGGCCGCCAAGGACGCCCAGCAGCAGGCCGGGCAGGCCGTCGCCGCGCCCAGCAAGTGGGCGCAGATGAAGGCCGACGCCGACGCGATCGACTTCGCCGCCTGGACTGGACCTGGCCTGGCGGCCTCCGTCCCCGTTCGACCTGGAGCACACCCGGCCGGACACACCGGCGACCCGGCGCAAATCACCCCGATCGGTTGATGGCGGCTCACCCCGTCCGGGACGAAGCTGGCCAAGAAAGAAGCGCCTGCGGCGTGCCCGCTGCAGGCTGACCAGGGAGGCAGCCATGACTCAGCACACGGGCAGGTGCGGGACCATGAGGCCCTTGCTCCGACCGCCGCTGACGCCCTTCGTCGATGCGCTGCCGCTGCCGCGGCGCATCCTGGCCGGCCGGCGCGGCGGAGAGCTGACCGTGCCCATCCGCGCGGCGACCCACCGGTTCCACCGCGACCTGCCCGCCTCGCGGGTGTGGGCCTACGACGGCCGGGTTCCGGGGCCAACGGTCGAGGCCGAGCGGGGATGGCCGGTCAGGGTCCACTGGCGCAACCAGATCGACCAGCCGTATCCGGTCGCTAGTACGCTCGCCCCCATCGAGACCGACGGTGATGGGATCCCCGTCCAGTGCCTGCCCGGGCTGAGCGGCGGGGTGCCCGAGCCCAACGCCGCCGCGCTGAGCGGCTACACCGTCGTGCACCTGCACGGCGCCCTGACCGCCGCCCCTTACGACGGCTGGACCGAGAACCTGTTCGCCCCCGGCCAGCACGCCGTCAGCGACTACCCGATGGACCAGCGGGCGGCGCTGCTGTGGTACCACGACCATGTCATGGGCGTGACCCAGCTGACCGTGTACGCGGGACTGGCCGGCCTGTGGGTCATCCGTGACCAGCAGGAGCGTGCGCTCGGCCTTCCCGAGGGGCCACCGTTTGAGGTGCCATTGCTGCTGCAGGACCGCAACTTCGGGCTGGGCGCCGACGGACGGCTCACCGGGCAGCTGGTCCACAAGACCGATCCTGGGACGATGGAGGCCTTCGCGCCGTTCACCGTCGTCAACGGCAAGGTGTGGCCGGTCCTGGACGTGCAGCCCGCGGTCTACCGGCTGCGGGTGCTCAACGGCTCCAACGCCCGCACCTTCCGGCTGGTGCTGCTGCGCGACGGCCACCCGGAGCTGGAGCGGATCATCCAGATCGGGACCGACAGCGGCCTGCTGCCCGCACCCGTTGCCGTCCCCGCCGACGGGCTCGTGCTCGCCTCAGCTGAGCGGGCGGACCTGCTGGTGGACTTCTCCGACCTGGAGCCCGGCAGCCAGCTCATCCTGGTCAACACTGCCGGCGCGCCCTTCGACGGCCAGCCGTTCCCAGCCGCGGGCGCCGCCCAGGCCGCCGACCTCGACCAGCTCCTGCCCTACCCCGACGTGATGCGCTTCCGCGCCGTCGCCGGCCCGTCGATCCACCGGCCGCGGCCCGAACGGCTGGCCACCGATATCACCGTCCCCACCAGCGCCGACCTCGACGGCGCGGTGCGGCGTGCCGTCGCGCTCGTCGAGCAGGAGCTCGACGACATGCCGAACATGCTGACGATGCGCGAGCTGGCCGAAACCTCCGACGACGACCCCAAGGTGCCGGTGATAACCGTCGTGGACCAGGACGGCAAGACGGTGGCGCGCCTGCGCACCGTGGCAGCGCACTTTGAGGAAGGGGCGACGTTCTTCCCGATGCTGGGTGGATGGGAGGTGTGGCAGCTGCTCAACCTCAGCGGCGACACCCACCCCATCCACCTCCACCTCGACCCCTTCCACGTCCTCGGGCGCCGCCCGATCACGGTCACCGTCCCCGAGGGCGGGATCGGCGACCGCGCCATGACCGCCACCGTGCGGCTGGCCCGAGATCCCGATGACGAGCTCGACCACGTCGTCGACGCCAACGAGGGAGGGCTCAAGGACACCGTGCGGGTCAACCCCAACGAGCTCGTCGAGCTCGCCGTCCGCTTCACCACCTACGCCGGCCGCTACATGTACCACTGCCACATCCTCGAGCACGAGGACCGCGACATGATGCGCCCCATCGTGATCATGCCCGCCGAGCTCATGCCCTTCATGAGCTGAACCCGTCGCACCTCCATCCGATCCAGTTCGAGCTCTTCGACCAAGCGCAGGAGGTACAGGACGCGCGGTGGCACGAAACGGCAGCAACCAGCCAGCGATCGAGGTCGCCGATGTCCAGGACCCGGTCCTGACTCCGAACCAGGCGCTGGTGCAGGTCGAGGCCAGCTCTCGGACCGCGTCGAGACCGCCGCCGCGGTTACGACCGGCGCGGCGCAGGTGCACCATTCTCGGGCAGCCTCCGCGCCGTCAGCCGGTGCCGCGCTCAGCGGCGACCTGGGCCCGGACGGCCGGGACGACCTCCTCGGCGAACCGGGCCAGCTGCCCCGGTCCCTCGGCCCACAGCATGAAGGTGTCGAAGCCCTGGGAGACCACCAGCGCGGTCAACTCCTCCACCCACTGGGCGACTGGGCCGCGCAGCACACCCTGGGAGACACCGTCGCTGATGGCCCCGCCGACATTCAGTACCCGCCGGATCGCCCCCGGCTCGCGGCCAGCCTCGGCGGCGGCGGCATCCAGCCGCGCCGTCATCTCCACCAGGGGCCGCAGCTCGCCCCGGAACGACGGCAGCCAGCCGTCGGCGACCTGGCCGGCCAGCCGCAGTGCCCTGGGCCCATACACCCCCAACCAGATCCCGATCCGGTGGGCCGGCACCGGACCCGACTGCGCCCCCACCAGCCGATAGTGCTCGCCCTCGAAGCGGAGGTTGCGCTCGCCGCTCCACACCCGGCGGATCACCTGGATCGCCTCGGCCAGCGCGCCGAGCGCGGCGGCCGGGCTCCGACGAGGGCCGCCGAACGCCTGAATCGCGTCCCAGAAGCCACCCGCGCCCAGCCCCAGCTCGACCCGGCCGCCGCTGAGCACGTCCAGGCTGGCGGCCGCCTTGGCCAGCACCGCCGGTGGGCGCAAGGGCAGGCAGGCCACGTCGGGGAACACCCCGACCCGGGAGGTGGCCGCGGCGATCATGGCCAGCAGCGTCCAGGTGTCGACGAACCGCCTCTGGTAGGGATGGTCCTGGACGCCGACGTAGTCCAGGCCCAGCCGCTCGACCTGCTGGGCGGTGGCCAGCAGCGGGTCGGCAGCGGTGGGAATCAGGAAGTAGCCGAACCGCACCTCGCGACCGTAGTCGGTCATGGCCCTCCTTCACCAAGGTACCCATCAGGGCCTTGATCGGCCGCCGACGCACCGGGATCCTACCGACTTTCCCCACTCGTCCACGGTGGGACGGTCGCCGGCAAGCGGGCACGCGCGCATCACACGGCATCCAGTAAGCGCAGCCCCCTGACGCCACCGCTGCACCGGCGCCCTCCGCACCGATAGACCACTCGACGGCCATTGCAGAGGTTTGTGGGGGGAATCGTTTCACCACGAGGCAGCTCATACCGATCAGCGGATTCGTGCCGAACATTACCCGCGACAGCGTGCTCGCAATTCCTCGACAGAACGCGCCATAGCCTGAGCGACATGGCAAGCGAGAGGAGGCTCGGCAGGAGCGAACAGGTACGCGTGGGGCGCCTCGACCACTGGGTGGAGCGCCGTGGCCAGGGGCCGGGACGTGCCGATCATCGCCGGGTTCGGCGATCCCGTGGAGGCCTGACAGTTCCAGATGGGGGGCTGGCTGATCGCTACCGGCTATGACAACCTCGGGGTGGGGCGTACGCCCATGCCCGCCGAGCCGTTCGCCATCGCCAGCTCGGCCGACCACGCAGCCGCGCTGCGGCGGGGCTTGAGGTCCCGGCCGCCCATTCGGCTCGTCGGCACCCCGCTGATTCTGGGGTACCGTGACGCGATGGGCACGTCCGAGCAGCTGGGCCAGCAGCCGCGTGCGAAGGATCGCGCTGAGCTGGGGCGGCTTGCGGAGGAGCAGGCGGCGCTCCGGCGGGTGGCGATGATTGTTGCGCGCGGGGCGTCGTCGGCCGAGCTGTTCGAGGCCGTCGCCCACGAGGTCGCCGAGGTCGTGAACCTGCCGATTGCCGCGGTCTGTCGCTATGACGACGAGGGCGCGACGATGACGATCCTCGCCATCTGCGACGATCGTCCGCACCGCTTCCAGCCGGGTACGCGCTGGCCGCTCCAAGGCCCGGCCTCCGTACCTGGTCAAGGGTGCCGGTGCCTGGCTCGCCACGCCGGCGCTGACCGGAAAACAGACCGACTTCGCCTGATATGAGCTAGTTTTCACGCCTGCGCGGCGTCCCCGCAGGGACACCTCGACTAGCCTGATATCAGGTCATGCCTCTGCGAATTGCTTGACTAGCCTGATATCAGGTCATGCCTCTGCGAATTGCTTGACTGGAACAACTCGCTGACGCGGTTATGGCGGGGGAGCGGTGCAGATCGCGATTCTCGGAGCCGGCGATGTCGGCTCGACACTCGGCCGGCTCTGGCACACCGCCGGCCACGACGTCACGTTCGCGGCACGGCATGCCGCCCGGCCGCGGGCACTGGCGTCGGAACTCGGGGAGCGCGCCCACGCGGCCTCGGTCGCCGACGCCGTGGCGGGCGCCGAAGTGGTGCTCGTGGCCGTCCCGGGCCCTGCTGTGACCGACGTGCTGCACGCAGCCGGCGTGCTCGACGGCCGCGTCATGATCGACGCGGCCAACTCGTTCGGGCGGCAACAGGTGACACTGCGGTCGCTGGCTGACGCGTTCCCGCAGGCGCGCTGGGTGCGCGCCTTCAACTCGCTCTCGGCGAGCATCATGGCGGACGATAACCACCGCAAGCCGCCCTGGGTCATGTTCCTGTCCGGCGACGAGGAAGCCAAGCCGGTCGTCGCCCAGTTGATCCGGGACGCCGGATTCGACCCGGTCGACCTGGGCGGCATCGCCGACAGCCGGCTGCAGGACCCCGACAGCGCACTGTCTATCAACGTCCTCACTCACGACGAGGCGACGGCGCTCGTCGCGCGGATACGGTCCGGGGACACGGCCATGGCCGATCGGTCGGCGCTGCGGACGCGGGCGCGCGAGCTGGCCACGCCATTCGAGAAGCTCCGCGACCATGCACCGGACGATCCCGCGTTCTTCTTCGATCACCTGTCGCGTTCGGTGTTCGAGGCCGGGATCAGCTGGCGCGTGGTCAAGGCCAAGTGGGACGGCATCCGGGAGGCGTTCCACGGCTTCGACCCGGCGCAGGTCGCCGCGATGCCGCCTGCCGAGATCGCGAAAGTGGAAAGGACAGCCACGTGATCCGGAACAAGGCGAAGATCCGGGCGACGGTAGAGAACGCGCGGGAAGTCCTCGCCATCCTCGACGAGTACGGCAGCATCCGGGGCTATCTCGCGTCCTTCCCGGACGCGGGCGCGGCGGCCGCCGACATGCGGCGGCGCTTCAAGTTCCTCGGCGACACGGGGATGTGGCGGCTGCTGACCAGCGCGTCGCGCGACACCGGGTAACTCAGGTCTGCAGCCGGCTGTCGGGAACGTCGATGGTGGTGATCTGCGGGCGGGTGGCATGCTGCCGAGTTGCTGGCCGGCCCCGCCGCGGCTTGGCCGGGGCGCGCTGGAATTGGATGCGCCGGCGGCGACCCGCCTGCAAGCGCCTGCGCGGGCGCTTGGACCAGGCGCGCAGGCTCATGGCGTGCTCATCGCTATCTTGCGGTTTCGCGGGCGGCCGCGTCGGGCTCGGGGACGCCCACGCCCGTCATGGACACGGTGTAGGCGCCCAGCACGCGGTCGGCCAGCAGCCCGAGGCAAGACAGTTTCGGGAACCCTGGCCCCTGGGCGACCCCGGCCAGGACCGGCAGGTGGAGCTTCGGATGCAGCCCCGCGATGGCGAGGTCATGATCGATGGCCCGTTCGAGCACGATGCGGGAGGGCAGACGGTCCGCCGGCCCACTGCCGAGGGCGGCGAGCGCCGCCCGGGCACGCTCGCCAAGCAGGTGCCAGAACCACAGCGCATCGAAGCCGACCGCGACGACCACCCAGTCGAAGGCGATGTGCTCGCGTTGCTGCTCGTAGTCGACCCCGACGACGACCTTGCCCTCGACCGGCTCCAGGCGAATGACGCGGCCGGCGACCGTGCGCACCGCCTCGGCCCGGTTGAGCACGTCCTCGACCTGCACGGAGAACACGCCGCGGTCGGTGCGCCTGACGAACTCGCGGCGGTGCCGCTCGGCGAGCCGCTGCCAGCCCGCCGCGACCGGGTCGGAGTACAAGCGGTTCTCGGTGAAGCTCTCGCCACGCGTGTACAGCACGCCATGGTCGGAGACCAGCTCGATGGTCGAGCCCTCGGGGAGCACGCCCAGCAGCGCGGCGGCGATCGACCCGGCGGTCTCGCCGTTGCCGATCACGCACACCTCGACCGGGCCGCCGCGCCCGAGCGCGTCCTGGCTGGTCCAGAAGCTGCGGCCGTCGAGGATGCGCGGATGGTCGTCG